>JAESFT010000157.1_pt1 | contig 78005 bp, 70 predicted proteins | sample 9269451 | NCBI WGS metagenome assembly JAESFT01 (sample SAMN14502557, study PRJNA617106) | algae metagenome | isolation source: Scytonema hyalinum WJT4-NPBG1 and co-occurring heterotrophs from well... | place: USA: Mojave Desert, Joshua Tree National Park, California | collected 2006-05-25 | reverse complement strand
TAAAGACTATGAACTGTTACCAGAAATGAGCGAATCGATGATTTACACCGTCATGATTCGTTTGATGTTGAAACGACTTGCAACGCCTCAATTAGCTCCTTCATAATCATTTACAAACAACCTCTAAGAGTGAATTCTTTTTAGCAGTAATTGCTCTTCTAAAGCAGCAATGCGATTGTATGCTGCTGTTAATTGCGCTGTCAGCCGTTGGATTTGAATTTCTGGTGTTAAATGTCTATCTCCGCCTTGAAGATTAGTGTCTAAATAGATACCATCTGCGATGACATCCTTATGTTCAAGCTCTGAATTGAAACTTATGTGTCCTTTTAACTGATAACGCCTTGCGTCACTGCTTTCGCTTAAGTTATCGTTAGCCTCTTGTGTTTTTACTAAGCAGCCTTCTGATAAAGCTCGAGAAACTTTACTATCAAGCTGCTCAATCACCTGGTAGAGGGCATCCAGTTTTTGACTCAAAGTCAGGACCTGCTTTTGTAATGGCTCCATTTAATACCCTCATCCGTTTATCTATCTCTATAGTATTCAATCTCTTGGGAAGGTTAACTATACTTATGATTTTTTTAACTTTTGATATGTTCTGTTGAAATGCAATACTTAAATCTGAATTTGGAAATATATCTACATACTCTACAGAAGTATTACTAAACGTTTGTGTTTAAAAAAATTAATTTTTTGGATTTCTTTTCATAACTACTCGTGCTTAATGTTTCATCAATGCTAAGTCACAAGAAGTGCAAAGCCTTGCACCTGGACTAACTTCTAAGTAAATCCCCACGGATAAATCTGGCAGAGTCAACAAAAAAAGAGCCTTTTTTTGTCCAAACAGATTTACGACATCAGACCTTTTCCTAAGCGCCTTTGACTCTAGAGACTTTGACATACTCCCCAGCCTAAAGGCATGGGGATTCTAGGCTCAAACAACGATTGCGGACTTTCGCCCGTCTTACATCGTCTAAAGAATGCAGTTGATGCCCCAACTGCACAAATATTCGCGCGCTGCGTTCTCGTCTGTTGCGTTCACTGACTGACACGAAAGACAACGCCACTCCCTGACTGACAAATCAAGGCTTTCTAGAACGTGTCCACAGCTGTAGCAAGTCTTGCTAGATGGATACCATTGATCCACGAATACGAACTTCAAATTCTTGAAGACTACTGCTCATGTGTTGGCAGAACAAAAACTGATGTACGCACGAGAACTCATAACTAAGCCTAAAGACGAAGAGAAAGCCGCTCCTTTAGGACGGGGCTTTAAACCCAAATTTTCGGTAAAACAAAAAATGACATACCGAGCACTCAACACTCAGGAATGTTTCTGTGAATAATTACTTAATTAACGCTCCCACGGCTTCAATCGGTGGGATCTGAAGAAAATAACACTTATTGGGTAATCGTTTGGCGGTTTTTTTAGTGCCTTTGTTATTTCCACGCCGGCTGCATTAGTATTGACCGGAACCAAATATTTCTTTGTAAATAAAAATTAAAAATCTAACTTAAGCCAACAAGAAACTAAAACCTAATCACAAAAGAGACATCCAAAGATAGAAGCAATCAGAACGTTTCGCTTCATTCTTGCTACACTTGGATTTGGTGAAACTGCTACTAAATCACGCTTTTCCACTCTAAAAGTCAAAATCAATGGAGCGACGTTCTTTTTTACTAGGTATAGGTACTGTAGCGCTTTCACAACTGCTTGTTGGGTGTGGTGGTAACAAACAGGTGACACTAAATGTGCAACTGTTGAAAGGTTCTATCCCTGGTCAGGTGGTTAATCAATTCAGCAAAGGTTTGCAGCAAAAGGTGCAGTTAAAGTTTGCTCCTGTAGAGAAGTTACAGGATTTATTTCAAAAATTGCAGTCCTTGCAGAAGAAACCAAATACCAACGATGAGCAAGGATGGCGTCGCGTCTTACCATTTGCCCAATCCCAAAAAGCTACCAAAGCTGACCTAGTAACACTGGGAGATTACTGGATAGACTTAGGCATTGAGAAGAAACTTATACAACCACTAGAAGTGGCAAAGATAAAACAGTGGTCTGCTTTACCCAAACAATGGCAGGAATTGGTGACGCGCAACGACCAAGGTCTAGTTGATCCTAAAGGAAAAGTTTGGGCTGTTCCTTACCGTTGGGGTAGTACGGTGATCATTTATCGCCGGGACAAGTTCCAAGAATCAGGTTTGGAGCCGCCGACAGATTGGAGTGATTTGTGGCGAAATGAACTGCAAGGGCGCATTTCTCTTTTGAATCAACCACGAGAAGTGATTGGTCTGGTTTTAAAAAAGCTGGGAAAATCTTATAACACAAACAATTTAGACATTCCAAACTTGGAAAAGGAACTGCGGCTATTAAATCAAAACGTGAAATTTTATGATTCTACGAGGTACTTGGAACCTCTGATTACTGGGGATACTTGGCTTGCAGTTGGTTGGTCAAGCGATGTCGTACAACTAATTGGGCGGTACCCGCGACTTGCAACAGTAATTCCTCAGTCAGGAACTGCACTTTGGGCAGACGTATGGGTAAATCCTTTGGGTCAAGATAGCCAAGCTTTGTTATATGAATGGATAGATTTTTGTTTAAACCCTGGCATTGCTAAACAAATTTCTTTGCTGACCAAAACGAATTCACCAATTCCTACAAACATTACTGCGTCTGATTTCCAAGAATCATTACGCAGTTTGTTACTTGTTAATTCTGAAGTTTTAGAGAAAAGTGAATTTTTACTTCCCCTACCCCAATCAGTCGCTGATCAATATGAGTCTTTATTTGCCAAAATAAAGGGGTAATTGTTAGGGCTTAAAAATAGTACATATGCACTATTTTGATTCTCATTTTTGGTCGTTAGCAGTTTTTGAGTCTACTTTGCCATTGTCATCGTCTTGCGATCGCATTTGGGCAAGCAGCTTGAGAGAATCGCTAATGCGGCGAGGTGAAGAGATTTTGCCACCTCCTGCTTTTCAGCCTTCACGTTGCTGAGAGCGATCGCCAGATGTTACTTGCTCCTCAATTATGGTCGATTGGTTGCCTCTTCTCGCCGGACTTCTTCCACTTGCCCGACTTCAAATATTAGGGTGAAGGGTTGTCCCATCTGGCGCTCAATAAATTCTTCCAACAACTGCATTTGCCGAGGGGTTACTGGTTCCTTAGCCCGCACACTCAGACGCACTTGCGGCGGATTTGTTAGCCAGTTAGTATTACTGCCGAGTAACTGCAAGCGTTGAAAGGTTATAGTTTTGTTTAACAGCGCCCGTTGAAGACTACTTTCTAGTTGCACTTGTCGCACGAGTCGGGCAAAGCTCACGCCCAAGGGAATCACTAGGATTGCCATCAAAGCAAAAGTCCAGATTAAGGGTTTGCGTGCCCGTGCTAGAGAAGTGTAACCTGCTACCAAAAAGGTCAGCATACAAGATAGGGCTATGCCTAGTAAATTAGTAAGGTAAAGCAGAGTTGCTCCCAAACTCAATTACCAGTTAGCCTGCGCCGCTTAGCTGTCTAAAGATTTACTTTATAAATGGTCTCTTACCAAATAATTGTATTTTTGTTAAACATGATTTTGTGTTTGGATTTAGGACTGTAATCTGTATATAGTAATTTGGAAAAGCAATTGATTTAACATGCGCCAGCTAGACTACTCGTGTAGCAAGTAATTTAGGAATTTTTAATACTTTGTACGGCCAAACTTCAGTCTAACAGCCATGATTTCATCAGTTTCCCGAGCCAGGCGACTGCTGTCCCTCCTATGGGTTCGCCACGCCAAGGGCGAATGGAGGAGCTTTGCTAACGCATGATTGCGTGCGCTTTGCGCATACCCGATAGCCGTAAGGCGTGGCGTCAGCTATAGGGTGTACGCAGTTCATGAGGGCTACTTAACAATGCAGGTACTTCTATCTAGAACCCAGGAACCTCTACCAACAATCAAGAAACTTCTAATTACCTAGACATAATATCAGAGGTCAAAAAATCTTAAAAGTATATAAAGATCAGCATTTTTTATCCTGATTTACTGTACCTTATGAAATTGAACTCAGAGGAAACAGGGAGCCACACTAAAAAGTGTGGGATTGAAGCTTGGAAGCCGTTTTTCCGAAGCACTCCACGTCTCGAAAAAAATCTTTTTTCTAAATTCGCTTTAAACCCATAACGCGCATTTTCTTTACGGAGAACAGGGAACAGAGAATCCCTGTTCCCTGTTCTCCGTTCCCTTCTTTTGCAATTAACAACGCAATTCTACACAATGACATTCTCCATAAGAATTAAAAACAATGACAACTGCAACTCAAGCAACAACTCAAACAACTAATATTACAGATTTAGTGATTAACAGTAAAAAGAACTGCTACCACCTCTTTTCTCAGCGTATGACTGAGATTCAAAACACAGGAGTTAACACAGAACTAAAGCCAGGGATTCACGTTATCAGAATTCGCAAAGGTTCTTTTGATTACGTTCAAGGCGATGTTCAGAAGGGTGAACCCATAGTAATGCTCTGGATTTATGGTGGGAAGTTCAAGAATCTAAAAACTAATATAGAGGTTCCAGCAGGCTGGTCAACTTTGAACGGTTATGACGATACCCTGACCTAAGCTGTATCAGAAACCTCAACACTTTGTGCCTTCTTTTTTGATGTTGAAGTTGGGGATAACGATGCAGATGTGACAGTTTCAGTGATAAAAGTTGGTGAACTTAATGATTTAAATTAAGTTGTTTAGTTGACTGTATCGCCAAAGACAGTCATTCATAAAATTATGACATTAAGGGATATGAAGAGACTACCATTGCTAGTTTCTTCATACCCCTTTGTCGGATAACTCTTAAGAAATACTTCCCGATGCCAGTTGCGTAAGTCCTGATTTTTATTATAGGTATATTTTTTTCTGAAAGTTCCTTATCTTCTAGTGGTTTGTGCTAAGATTTTAAGTGTAAATTTTAAAAATTTTAAGAGTCACGGGAAAAAGATTGATGAGCGCTCAAAATTCTACAAATTCGGATTCAGGCAAATTGGTTTCGTTGAATATCGAGTCTTTAAGTTTCGATAGTTTTGGACGCAACCCAGGAAACGACATCGTTTGTGTGGCTCCAGTCCGTACGATTGTTAGACGAGAAGAAGAGATTGTTCTGATTCGTCGAGTTCGTAAGATTGAAGAGATAGATGCAAGTCCAGCTTGTCCAGTGAACACAACTCAGTTGAGTTAGGTTCAATTAGAGGTACATCAACCTAATCAAACTCAATCATCTGAAGCAATTACAAGGAAGAGATTTATGAGCGCTGAAAATTTGGATTCAGGCAAATTGGTTTCGTTGAATATCGAGTCTTTAAGTTTCGATAGTTTTGGACGCAACCCAGGAAACGACATTGTTTGTGTGGCTCCAGTCCGTACGATTGTTAGACGAGAAGAAGAGATTGTTCTGATTCGTCGAGTTCGTAAGGTTGAAGAGATAGATGCAAGTCCAGCTTGTCCAGTGAACACAACTCAGTTGAGTTAGGTTCAACTAGAGGGCGCACTAACCCAATCAAACTCAATGATCTGAAGCAACTACAAAAAAGAGATTTATGAGTGCTCAAAATTCGGAATCAGGCAAATTAATTTCGCTAAATATCGAGTCTTTAAGTTTCGATAATTTTACACGCAATCCAGGAAACGACATTGTTTGCGTCGCTCCAGTTCGTACGATTGTCAGACGAGAAGAAGAGATTGTTTTGATTCGTCGGGTTCGTAAGGTGGAAGAGATAGATGCAAGTCCAGCTTGTCCAGTAAACACAACTCGGCTGAGCCAGGTTCAACTAGAAGGCGCACCAGATCAACAACAAAGGGTAGCATATTAGCTTGTGAAAACCAGAAAGCAAGAATTAAGCCGAAACTAGAATTGAACTATCTAGCGTGGTTAGAGAATATGCATCAGTTGTTCAAAGTCACGCCAGTCATTTAGGAGTGGATGATGTGGACAACTGGTGCATCCTTAGAAAAGCCGTTTTCTGGCTGCTCTACTTTATTGGACTTTCTCTATTTTTGGATGTTTTCGTTTTTTCTAAATTAGAAGAAGGTGAGAGCGGTGTATAACAGTAACAGTTTTTGGATTTGCACAGACTGTTAAATCTGTATGGTTGCAAAAGAAGGCTGGGAAACAGTCTGTGTGCAATGGTAAAAGTATTTTACTTAATAAATTAAGATAGTAAAGGGACAGAGCTATGAGTGATCACCCCGATAAAATAACTATCAATGCGATCGTTCGAGACTTTCGAGCTGACCATCCTGATTTTGAGACAGATCGTTTCACACTTTGGAATCGAGATGATCTACGCAAGCCGGAAACGGGGATCGTGCAAGTCAGGTTGAGTGCTGATGGAAAGCCAATTTATAATCTTCAGCATCACCATCTATCAACCTCAGGTCAAGCAGAGTGTTTTGATCAATGGTATAGAGATGTTCCCGGTGTGAATAAATCGTTTGTGTATCCACTGGTATTGGAACATACTGGTGATCGGAACTATAAATTTGAGAGTCGCTCATTTTTCCCACTAGATGGGCAGCAAGAGACATTTGGCACGCTATATGAGGAGATTTTTGACAGTCAGCACCAATTAACTCCAATCGGTCGTAAAGCAATAGAAAAAAATGAGGGTGTCCTGAAGCATCAAGATGGAAGACCCTTTAGTTGGGAAGATGTGGAAGGAAGGTTTCGTTTTGATGACCGTTCAAAACAACACAATTACCATTTCACTCTTGAGGCAGTAACAAGTTTTACTTATCAAGGCACAGAATATTTTAAATTTTATGGGGATGATGACCTGTGGATTTTCATTGATGGCAAATTGGTTATTGATCTCGGGGGAGTTCATGAATCAGCAGAGCAAGAGATTGATTTGAGACTGACAAACCCAAAAAACCGAGCTGCAAACAAATCCACTACGTTGGCATTGAGAGTTAGAGGTGATTTAGGTATTCAACAAGCCGACGAATATCTAGAACTGATTCTGCAAGTTGGGCAACAGTATGACCTGAGGATGTTCTATGCAGAGCGTCATACCTTCGACTCCAATTGTTGTGTTTATACCTCATTACAGTTGAAATCTGTTTCAGAAGCAACGCCTGAGCCTCAACCTGACTCAACACCAGATACCTCAAAACCACCCCAACTTATACCAACATTTCTAGATGCAATAACCTTCGACTCATTTGAACGCAATCCTAAAACGGATATCGTCTGCGTCACGCCCATCCGCACTATTGTCCGCCGAGAAGAAGAAATTACGATTATTCGTAGAGTTCGCAAGGTAGAAGAAATTGAAGCAAGTCCAGCTTGTCCAGTCAACACCACTGAGTTGAGTTAGGTTCAACAAGAGGACAGATGTAGTCTTAAAGAGAAAATTTCAGCTTTTCTCTCTCTAAAAACAAAACAGTTTCAGGAAAAATTTATGAACTCTCAAAATTCGGATTCTGGCAAACTCATTTCACTGAATGTTGAGTCGCTGAGCTTCGATAGTTTTGGACGTAACCCTGGAAATGACATCGTTTGCGTAGCTCCAGTTCGTACGATTGTCAGACGAGAAGAGGAGATTGTTCTGATTCGTCGGGTTCGCAAAGTAGAGGAAATTGATGCCAGTCCTGCTTGTCCCGTTAATACAATCCAGGTTGGAAGGTATAAACTCATTGTTTATGCAAACGCTGGTCTACAAACGAAGGAACAGGATACAATCACCGATAGAAAGGAATTTGTTCGCACACTTTGGGCTAACGGCAAGTTACCTTATATTGCTAACGATCAAGACAAACCGATTAAGGTAAAACTTAAGGTTGAGGGTAATTGGAATTACGGTCCTAATGAGTTTAATGCGCTCGTAGGTTTTGATGGTAATCAAAGCATGGCACCTAAAGAGAGAGCAGACGGAGATTTACTCTTTAGGGAAATTCGACCAGCAATGCTAGTTGCATTCATAATCGAAAATCAGGGTGAATTTCAATACAAACCTATTGCTTATGGTGAGCAGTTGCAGTGGGAAATTACCTTGCAACCAGGCGCAAGATTGTACTTTATCAACAATGACCAGCCTGGTTACTACAACGACAATGATAAAGAACTCACTGTTGAATGGACGATAGTTTAATAGTTTGGAAACTCAGGAAAGTTAAAGTTCTCGATGCAAGTCTTGCTTACCCAATAATTACGGCTCAAGAGTCGTAACGGCAAGAGAAATAACCTCCATTTAGCTGAATGTCACAGGGCTAGGGATTTGCTAACAGGGAAGATTAGCTCTCTTAGTCCTGTTGTTTATTTATAAAACCAAAATATTTCATTAGACTTCACGATAATGACCGGAAATGATTAAATCAGTTGCGCCACTGAACGGAAATTCTTTTTTCAGGATAGACCTCACCATAATTACTATAATTAGTTTATTCATTGTCTTCTTTTTACTCATATTTTCAGTTTTGATATTTAAACGACAGTATAATTCTCAATCTCAACAACAAAAAATCAAAAATTTTCAAAACGAAGACAACCAGGACGCTCTGGAAAGCGGAAATTTCACAAATATGAATGATTCTCAGTTTGAAAGACAGGATTCCCAAGAACTTAAAGAAAATCATAATCAAGAACATCAAGCACAGCTTGAAAGCAAAACTGTCATCTCTGAAAATGATTTTCAGTTGGTTCAAGAGTATTACAATTTAGGAAATCAGTTTTTCCATCAAAAAGACTATCAAAAAGCAATTGAAGCTTATACTAAAGCGATTCATTCCAAGCCTGATTATGCTGAAGCATATAATAATATTGGCAATGTTTATTATCTGTTAGGCAATTATGAACAAGCTATTGAGGAATATACCAAAGCTGTTGACATTAATTATGAATATACAAAAGCTTATTATAATCGCGGCAATGCCTATCACGCATTGCAACAATATCAACAGGCGATCGCCGATTATGATCAAGCCATCAATCTAAATCCAAAATATGCTGAAGCTTATAACAATAGAGGCAGTATTTATTATAGTCTAAAAAATTATCAACAAGCGATTGAAGATTATGATACAGCAATTGAGATTAACCCTGCATTTGCTGAGGTTTACAATAACATAGGTAATCTTTATTATCAGCTAAAGAAATACGAAGAAGCCATAGAGAATTATAATCAATCCCTAGAGATTTTGCCCCAACAGCCTGAAGCATTTAACAATAGAGGGAATGCTTATTATGCTCTAGAACAATATCAGGACGCAATCAAAGATTACGATCAAGCCTTGACAATACAGCCTAGTTATTCTGAACCTTACTACAATCGAGGGCTTGCCTATAAAAGGCTAGGGAACAATGAGATAGCCAGAAATGACCTGCAAAAGGCACTTAGCTTAGCGCAACAACAAGGAAATACAACTCTTCTCAAAGAATTACAAATAGCCATGCAGAGTTAGAGTATAAACAAGAGAGAGCAGGCTTCCTCACCCATACTGTGGGTTGTGGGTTATCCTGAAAGGCGATTCTTACGATGCTATCAAAAAGATTTTGTACAATTGTGCCAGTATAATTTGTATACTTTTTTTATTTTTCCCGTTCTTATTAGTAAACTTCAGAGCGAGCATGAGTATTAAAAAACAATTTTCTAGCTTTCAAGAACTGATTGCAAACGCAAATACTCCTGTGTTAGTTAGTTTTTATGCAACTTGGTGTGGCTACTGTAAGGCGTTGGCACCGATACTAGATCAGGTTAAAGCACAGATGGGCGATCGCATCCAAGTGGTCAAAATTGATTCAGAGAAATATCCTCAATTAGCGTCTCAATACCAAGTTCAGGCTTTACCGACGACACTTCTTTTTGTGGATGGAGAACTTGCTAGTCGGATCAAGGGTGTCATGCAAGCCCCTAATCTGATGGAACACTTGACAAAATTTCTTTAATTATTTAAGAAAATTAACTCACCGTTCCCGTAATCAAGAATGAGTTTGATGAAATAAGGGATGGCGCACAAGCAGGCCATTGCGCAGAGCGCAGTGCCGGAGGCAATCCCAATTCGCCAGCACAGTCGAATCATACGCGAACCATTTATTTTTGTCGAAAGTCCAGAAAGGAAGATTTCGTGATCAAGCCTGACATCGTCGTTATTGGAGCGTCGGCGGGAGGAATGGAAGCGCTGAAAAAGCTCGTTGCTCAACTACCCTCCAATTTTCCGGGTGCCCTCTTTATTGTTTGGCATGTTGCCCCAGCGTATCCAAGTGTGTTGCCTCAAATCCTGGATCGGGTTTGCTCGCTGCCAGTCGCCCATGCAATTGACAAGGAGGCAATCCAACCGGGACGGATTTATGTTGCTCCCCCAGATCACCACCTGCTTGTGGAATCGGGGCATGTCCGAGTAACTCGCGGACCTAAGGAAAATCGCTTTCGTCCCTCGATTGACGTCTTGTTTCGCTCCGCCGCCCGGAGCTATGGTCCGCAAGTGATCGGGGTGGTTCTAACTGGATTGCTTGATGATGGGGCATCTGGGCTGTACGCGGTGAAGGAGCAAAGCGGGAAAGCGGTTGTCCAAGACCCTTTTGATGCACTTCACGCCTCCATGCCTATGCAAGCGATGAAAGCGGTAGCGGTCGATCACTGCGTCCCCATCGCAGAAATGGGGGCTTTATTGGTTCATTTAACAAACTCAGCCGTCGAGAAGGAAGGAGGACATCTGGTGTCTGAGCAGATGGATATTGAAGTCAAAGTTGCGCGGGAAGACAATGCTTTTGGTGCCGGCATCATGAAGCTTGGGAAGATCTCTCCCTATACCTGTCCAGAGTGCCACGGTATGCTTTTGCAACTCAAAGAAGGCAACCTTATCCGCTTCCGTTGCCATACAGGGCATGCCTATTCCCTGAATTCTCTGCTTGCAGAAGTGACGGAGTGTATTGAAGCCTCACTTTGGAGCACACTTCGCGGGATCGAGGAGAGCGAAATGTTAATGAGCCACATGGCTGAGCATCTCCGTGAAGCGAACGATGGTGAGATGGCGGAACGCTTTTTGCAGAAAGCCGAAGAAGCTCATAGGCGATCTGACTTAGTCAGGCAGGCGGTGATGAGCCACGAAACGCTAAGCCAGGACAAGGTAAGTAACCCGGCAAAGGAAGCATAACACCCGGCACCAGATGGCTGGTTTAAGCGTTGGTTGGGATGGGTTTTAGAAAACGACATCATTAATGAGCCGTCCTCCAACGCTTGTTCCGCTAGGAATTTAACATTGACTGGAATCCTCCCTAAATAATCACATATGACGACTGGGAGCAACTCGATTATTTTAGAAGAGATAGCAGAATTTCTCGACCGATTCTTTGCTGTTGAGCGCTACTCTCAAGAGGAAAGAGGCGGTGTGTATTTGCCTTCAATACGTCCTGTTAGACGTTTGGGGTTGGTATTAGAACCGTCGGCGCAGTTACACAAATGGGTAAGAACTCAAAATTTAGACGCGCTGTTCCTACACCGTCCTTGGAAACTTGAACCAGGACAACTTGCACCTGATATCGGCGTCATATCTTATCATTTACCATTTGATGAGCGCTTGACATTTTCTTTCAATCCCAGGTTGGCAGAAGCCTTGGAAATGTCTGGTTTACAAGTGCTGGGAGAGAAAGATGGCAGAGCAATCGGTATGATTGGAGAGGTTCCGACTCAAAGCTTTGCTCATTTGTGTAATTGTGTCAATCAAATATTTGGCGGATACGAGCAAGTACGTCCAGCAGAACCCACTGAAGTGACACGAATTGCTGTTGTTGGTGCGATGACTGACTTGCTCGTGCGTGAAGCAGCAAGCCGTGGTGCGAATGTTTACATTACCGGACAGTTACGACAGCCAGCTCAACAAGCAGTGCAAGAAACGAGAATTGGGGCGATTGCGCAAGGCGCAGCACCGCTTACGGTGATCGCCGTCGGTCATCGTCGAGGTGAAGTATGGGGTTTACGTTCACTTGCTGGAGTAATGCGCGAACGTTGGTCTAGTTTAGAAGTGGTTGTGCTTCAAAATTCGTAATTAAGTTAATCTTAGGAAAATTAGTTATGGGGTTGTTGACAGTTGACGGTTAACTGTCAACTGTTAACAGGCTAATAATTTTGCTCTTGGAACATAGCCTGAAAGCGTTCATCCGTACGGATTTTGTCAAATTCTGAGTTATCTTTGAGAATTTGCAGATATTTTTCTGGACACAAAACAATTGCTCGTTGCAAGTTGTTAATTGCCTCTTCGATATTATTTTCTATGATGTAGCAGCGAGCTTTGTTGTACCAGATGGTGTCATCACATGGCTGTAATTGTGAAGCTTCTTTGTAGCTAGCGATCGCTTCCGGATAACGCCGTAATTTTTCCAAAACTATAGCCCGATTTAACCAAGCTTTTTCGTGGTTTGGTTGAATTCCTATGACTCGATCAAAGCTTGCAAGCGCTTTTTCGTAACGCCCCCATTCCAGCAAACTCATGCCTCGATTTTGCCACGCCATCGCATTATCAGGGTCAAACTCAATGGCACGGTCGTAGCTGTCAAGAGCTTCTTTATAATATCCTAGCTGTTTAAGAGCATTGCCTTTGTTGTTCCATGCCCAATAAGCATCTGGTTGCAACCACAAAGTACGCTCAAAGCTCTTCAGCGCTTTTGCATACTGTCCCCAGTCACACAAGGTAATACCGCGATTATGCCAGATAGTCGGGGCATTTGGATTCAACTCTAGGGCACAGTCAAAGCTGTTAATGGCTTCAACGTAGCGTTCTAACTTGCCTAAGGCAATTCCTCGGTTGTGCCAAACCCAGCAAGCATTCCATTGTAATTTCAGGGTTTGGTTAAAGCAAGCGATCGCATCTTCATGATGACCCAAGGAACCTAGAGCAAAGCCTTTTTGAGATAAGGCTTCCGGATAATCTGGTTTACACCTAAGAGCTTTGTCAAAACTCGCTATTGCTGCTTCAAACTTTGCTGCTTTGTTCCGGCGTAATCCTTGTTGGAAATAAAATTCCGCCTCCAGGTTGAGGGTCAAATTCATAAATTTTCGCATCCCGCTCTAGATATATTCCTTGATTATACTTTAGATATATTTTCTATTCTAGATGCCCAAAACAATAGTATGGCTCAACAAAGAAATCCAGTAGCGGAAATACTAGGGGTAGGGTTTTGTATGTTGTGTCTTAATTTTCACTCTCTACGCCTGATCAACGACTTGTATTCACTCCCATTGGACCGCGAGTCACACCAAGCTGATTTTGCAATTTTAACTCTCGCCAGAGTTGAGAGCCTGTGATCTCGCCCCGCAATAGTTGCTGATAGTGGTGTATTGTTTGCATCACTTTCTCTGGTGTCTCATTCACAAATTCGATACGGAAATCTCGTACACCAAGTTCTATCAGGTGCTGTACGTATTCGGCTCCAGTTTGTGCTGTGCCATTAAACACAGTATTTCGACAGCCAACGTCAGCTTTGAGGATATGTTCTGTCCCGACTCTGTCCCGCAAATTCACAGAATGCTTTTCACAAGGGCGTCCGCAGTTGGTGTAGTCAGTCCCTTGAGATAGAAAGGCACAAAATACACAATGTTCCATATGGAACATGGGCATATGTTGATGAATTGTCACCTCAAACCAGTGGGCTGGGCAACTTGTCAGCAGGTCTTGCAATTGGGTGATATTCAAATCGTAAGACGCTGTCACCCGTTCCAAGCCAAGTTGATGCTTAAAGTAGTCTGCTGTTAAGGCATTCGCAACGTTGAGAGAGAAATCCCCGATGCAACGGTCATTAGCAAAAAACTGGAGTTGGTCATAGTTCCGCACCAAATAGCCATCCGCCTCGCAGGAACGCACTTGCTGCAAAATCCAGTTTTCTCCTGGTTTGGTAATTCTTGGAGGCGCAACCCAAATAGTGGGAGATGAAGAATCAGCACAGAAAATTGAAGAGGAAGAAACATCTTCATTCTTCATTCTTCCATCTTCATTCTTTGCCCGACGTACCATCCCGACTGCTTCCCGGTAAGCACGGGGGTCTTCAAATTCACAGTAGAGTGTTTCGATTCCCGCGGACAGTGCAGCTTGTAGTTGTTTCAAGTTTCGCACGAGTACAACGAGAGAGGGGGATGAGGGGGATGAGGGAGATGAGGGGGAAGGAAGTAAGTCTCTTATAGAAGCGTGTGACTGTAATTGCCAGCGTTTAGGTTGGGAACGCAAATCTTCCAACTGCGCCACAATTTCCCGCCGCATTCGGTTCAACTCACTCACGGGTACCATGACTGCGTCTTTAAGATGATTTGTTAAAGTTCCCAAACAGAAGGGAGTGTTGCCGAGACGACCAAACTGTTCTTGTAAACGTTCTGTGGTGAGGGGTTTGGTGTGCGCCTCTTCAAGGGGCATTGCAGATTCTACTTGGACAACATGACCTAGTTCGTCGCGGGCGATCGCCTCTAAGGATTGACCAACTTCTCCACAAACCTCTATATGAATTGGACGCTGAAATTGTGGGTTTTCCCCAGCAAAACTCTGACGCAATTGCTTATCAAGTTCTGGATCGCTGGTTTTCCAAACTTTGTCCCCTACGTGTATCCGTCGCAGGTTGAGGTCACGGCGACCAAAGGTTAGTGCAGCTTGTTTTCCTTTAGATTCCACCGCATAAATTCGACCACCTTCTTCCTGCGCTTCCGGATGACCGCAATCAAAAACAACACCGTCTCCAGGCTTAATTGGGGCTTCTAGCCGTACTATCACCTTTTCGTTGTTGATACGGGTGACTTCACCCAAGTAAACTCCACGCTTTTTACCAAAGTGAGCATGAACCAGTTCCTGATTGTTGATTCCGCGAAACCAACCTGTGTACAGTCCACGAGAAAACGCCATCTCCAAATTGTAGCGTTCTTGTTCCGGCGCTTGTGCAGATGTTGCATCCGAGAGTTCTACATTTTTTAAATCCGCCATCACCTTATCCAGCGCTTGTCGATAAACCTGTGTAACATTGGCCACATACTCAGGCGTTTTCAAGCGACCTTCAATCTTGAGACAACTGACGCCTGCTTTCACCAATTCTGGCAGCACCTCTAACCCTGCCAAGTCTTGAGGACTGAGCAGATATTTGCGATTCCCCAAATCTACAGCTTGACCATCAGATATTAATTCGTAGGGCATCCGGCAAGCTTGGGCACATTCGCCACGGTTCGCAGAACGCCCCCCTAGCGCTTCACTCGTCAAACATTGACCGGAATATGCCACGCACAAGGCACCGTGAACAAAGACCTCCAAAGGTAGAGATTTTGTATCCAACGTCTCTACACGCAGCTGGCGCTGAATTTTCTCGATTTCCTGAAGGGAGCATTCACGAGCAAGTACTACCAACTGACAACCCAGGGATTTGGCAAATTCCACTCCTGCGGCACTGGTGACGGTCATTTGCGTGGAACCATGGATAGGAAAATCGGGCGAAAGGTGACGAATAAGACGACAAATCCCTACGTCTTGGACAATCACCGCATCTACACCTGCTGCAATAATTGAGCGTAAATAATGCTCTGCGTCTGTGAGTTCCTGTGGAAATACAACTGTATTAAGGGTTACATAGCCCTTGACGCCTCGACAGTGCAGAAATTCCATCAACTTCGGTAAGTCAGCCTCCGTGAAGTTTTGCGCCCGCATTCGCGCATTGAAGCGATCCAATCCAAAATATATAGAATCTGCCCCATTTTCCACAGCAGCTTTGGCACAGCCCCAATTACCTGCGGGGGCGAGTAATTCAGGGCGTTGAAAGGTGGGTGAGGTAAGTTCGGGGCTTGGTTTGCGATCAGCTTTCATCAACTTGCGGATGGATTAGAGAGCACCATTGCGATTCTATCGTTTGTGCTTATTGATCGTGGGGAGAAGGGGAGGAAGATTTTCATCGGTTTGTTTGCTACGCCTTTTTTTCTCATCTCTGGTTCCTTGATGCAAGATATGATAGTCTCATATATTTATAGGCAATAGAAGTAGGGTAAGGTTCAACACTTGTTTACACCATTTACCAAATCAAATTCTTACCAGAAAAAAGCCTGCATTTACCTCAAGATTGAGAGTGACTTTTCCGAGCGAAAATCACTTTTTTAAACTTTTTTAAACTTTCATTTTTTCCTAGCTCTCTAGAAAAGAGATTATTTCTGCATTTATTGGGGCGAAAAGTAGCGACGGTATAACTACTCGGCGTCTTACTACTGAAATGCTTACAACAACTAGGGATGAGCAATTCATCCTAGTTAACATCTGCGGCTACAAAGCCACAACACCATAATTAATGACTTAACACCCTCAGCTTCCCCTAAAGCAAACGCATCTAAATTCCAAATTCACTTGCTTGTAAGCATTTCAGAAATCATAAGCATAAATGCTTGGATGGCTGAAGCCCTTGTTCAATGGGCGCTTGAAAAATAAGATGCCTTTACCCTGTAGCTTTCCCCTAGGAGGGTCAATACAAATAATATGGACCATACAAACCGAAAAAAACTCGTAATTAGCCCAGAAATGGCAGTTCTTCTGAAAGGCTTAATTATTGGTAAAGTGTTGACACTTCTGGTGATTGGCGGACTGTTTTGGTGGCTGGTAGCACCACGCTTGCGGGTTAGCAACAACACTATATCTAGTCAAAGTTCAAACACTGCCTCAATTGATACCTCAGGCTTTGGGACAGTTGCTAATATGCCAATCGGCTCATTCAAATACGGTGGCAGTACAGCCTGGGCACCTATTCGGCAATTGGTAGATTCTCAAATCCAAAACGCTCGCCCAGAACTACAGTTGCGCTACGTAGAACCCACTAACAGCAGTCCTGGTTCTGGTTCCGGCATTCGTATGTTGCTTGACGGGCAATTAGACTTCGCGCAGTCTTCCCGTCCCCTAACAACTACAGAATACACCACAGCCAAGCAGCGAGGCTTTACACTTGAGCAACGTCAAGTTGGTATTGATGGGATAGGGGTGGTAGTTCACCCATCACTCAAGGTACCCGGTTTAACGATTGATCAGTTGCAACAGATTTATCTGGGACAAATCACTAACTGGAAAGAGGTAGGAGGACCAGATCTACCCATCACTCCTTTTGCCCAGCGTCCTCAGAATGCAGACACAGTAATATTTTCGGATAAAAAAGACTTGCAGAATCAAGCGTTTAGCTCCCAAGTGCAGTATGTCTATTCCACTACAGAGGCGCTACGAAAGCTCAGTAAAACCCCTGGGGGTTTGTATTACGCTTCTGCTCGTACAGTCGTGCCTCAATGTAGTGTCAAGTCTTTGCCACTGGGTCGCACTCCTACTGAGCTCATTCCCCCTTACCGGGAACCAAAAGTGCCAACCCAAGAGTGCCTGCATAAGCGCAACCAGGTCAATACTGAAGCCATCAAAAATGGCAGCTATCCACTGACCACTAACTTGTTTGTAATTATCAAGCATAACAACGGTCGGGAACAGCAGGCTGGGGAAGGCTACGCCAGACTTTTACTGACCGACCAAGGGCAAAAGGCAATTGAGCAGGCTGGGTTTATTGGAGTTCGCTAGACTCGTATGATTCTGTTACTATGTGCAGCTACCTTTAGATGGGAGTACTATCCGTACACAAAGGAACGCTACCTTAATTTACAGCAGTTTGCAAGTAAGTGAGGTACACAACAACCTAGAGTTCACGCGCCAGATATCAAGGCTCTTTTACTCGTGACTCCTGAATTCAGCTGTATCATGATTGCTATTAAGCATGGATTTGCCCCTTAACCAACTAGTTTATACTAGCTTCTCCTATGTGGGCTTTGGGCTCCTGACTAGTGAGCAGGTTCCCTTACACATTGAGCAAACCTTCCTTAAACAGGTAGTTTACCGACACTGGAATGCCTTTGAGCATGAAAACCATAGTTACAGGGCTGCTTATCTTCTTCAGATTACTCCAGAAGATTGGCTGTTTGGCTGGCTGTACAATGATGAGAGGGATGACATTGATCGCAGCCGTATACCGCATTTTATTTGCTACCACCTAAGGGAAGCGCTATACGCTTTCTGCATTGAAAAAATTTGCGCTTGCCTGCAAAAGGGACCAGTAGAGGTGGTAGATCACCACAGCTTTTCAAATTCCCTAGAACCCCTGATTTTAAAAGACGTAAGTAGTTACCAGGAAGCGAGACCTGGAGTGCTGATTTCCTGGGAAGTCCGTCAGCAAATTCATATGAACCTCAAGCAGGGGAATTTGACAGATCTATTTATCCCAGTTAAGGAACACCAGAGGTTAATTGAGCGATCGCTGCCAGTCGAACCTCAACAAGTCGTTGCCAAAGACAAAAGCCCTGATAATGCTTCTTTGCTACCTTTGATTCCACTCAAGGAACACCAGAGGTTAATTGAGCGATCGCTGCCCGTCGAACCTCAACAAGTCGTTGCCAAAGACAAAAGCCCTGATAATGCTTCTTTGCTACCTTTGATTCCACTCAAGGAACACCAGAGGTTAATTGAGCGATCGCTGCCCGTCGAACCTCAACAAGTCGTTGCCAAAGACAAAAGCCCTGATAATGCTTCTTTGCTACCTTTGATTCCACTCAAGGAACACCAGAGGTTAATTGAGCGATCGCTGCCCGTCGAACCTCAACAAGTCGTTGCCAAAGACAAAAGCCCTGATAATGCTTCTTTGCTACCTTTGATTCCACTCAAGGAACACCAGAGGTTAATTGAGCGATCATTGCCCGTCGAACCTCAACAAGTCGTTGCCAAAGACAAAAGCCCTGATAATGGTTCTTTGGTACTAAATAGAAACTTTATTTTGCTGCTAGGGATCAGCTTTGGTATTATCACTAGTCTAGTGGTAACAGCTTTAATATACATATTTTTTATAACGTCGGTTCGGAATCAACCTACTCAATCACCCTCCCAAAATGCGTTACCTCGAACTGCTGCGCCCACTACAAAAATTTCACCAAAGCCTTAAGCGTCTCGCGGAAGTCCCTACCCTCAATGTACCCATAGGGTGGGGATAGGGAGCGGGCGGCAACGATTGCATCTTTGACTAAATCTTTTCGTAGAAAAGACAGGGAGAAGATGTATGAGGAGTCGCCAAACATTTCGGGAATTAGTTTATCGCTAAGTATATATTGTGATAGAATATAAAAGTCAAGGAGGTGATGTTGAGTACTACACATAGCCGTACAAGTTCGTTTATACCCAACAAAAGAACAACAAATACTGTTAGCCCAAGCCTTTGGGTGTTCCCGTTGGTGGTGGAATTATGCTTTAAATAAATCCATCGAAGCTTACAAGGAAACGGGTAAAGGACTTGGGCGGTCAGCACTCAATGCCCTTCTACCAGACCTCAAAAAAGCAGAAGATACTGCATGGTTAGCTGATTGTTATAGCCAAGTTTTACAAGCTACGACACTCAACCTAACCACAGCATATAAGAACTTCTTTGATAAACGTGCTGGCTTTCCTCGGTTCAAGTCTAAGCATGGCAAACAGTCGATTCAGTACCCTCAAAATGTCAAGATTGTAGATGGTGAGTCCAGTCCTGTTCGCGAAGCGTGCCCGAAGGGCTTAGGAGGGTCTCCCTCCGTAGGGAACTGGCGAACCCGTAAGGGCAATGTCAAACTTCCCGGTAATATCGGGGTAGTTAAAGCTAAGATACACAGACCAATTGAAGGGAAAATCAAGACTGTTACTGTTAGTAAAACTCCATCAGGTAAATATTTTGCATCTATTTTAACTGAGATAGAGGAGCAGCGCGTTGCGGAGCCAGTACTGAAGGAGGGTTTCCCTCCGCAGGTAACTGGCGTTGGGGTTCCCCCCGTTGTAGCGACTGCGGGAGAAAATCTCACTACCTCAGAAGGCAAGATTTATGGGATTGACCTAGGATTGAAACATTTTGCTGTTGTCACAGATGGCGAAAAAGTTTCTAAATATGACAATCCTAAGCATCTTGCCAAGCACGAGAAAAACCTAAAACGTAAACAGAAGAAGTTAGCGCGGAAACAAAAGGGGAGTAATTCAAGAAATAGATATAGAAAAGTTGTTGCCAAACTGTACGAACGCCTTAGCAATTCGCGGCAAGATTTTCTGCATAAACTTAGTTATAAGTTGGTCAGCGATAGCCAAGCTGTCATAGTAGAAAATCTTCATCTTCTAGGCATGGTTCGTAATCACAATTTGGCAAAGGCAATATCTGATATTGGATGGGGAACATTCACCAACTTCTTAGCCTACAAACTAGAACGTAAAGGCGCAAAGTTGGTTGAGATAAACAGATGGTTTCCCAGTTCTAAGCTCTGTTCTAATTGTTTCTATCAGATGGGTGAGATGCCGTTAGATGTGAGGGAATGGACTTGTCCTCACTGTGGTACTCATCATGACAGAGATAAAAATGCAGCCATCAATATTAGAGCAGAGGGAGTCAGAATGCTAAAGGCGGAAGGTTCAGCCGTCTCTGCTGTAGGAGGGGAGGTAAGACCAAAGATGGGGCGAAAGTCTCATTTGAGGCACTCGCCTATGAGTACAGAAGCCCAACCTTCAGGCGAAGCCAAGGTTGGGTAGTTCACCCTTTAACACCGCTACCAGTTTCTGTAGGGACAATGTAGCGTTGTACAAACAGGAATAATAATAGTACTGGAGCGATAGAAATGACTGAGCCTGCAGCTACCAAGCGCCAGTTCAAGGAAAATGTACCCGCCAGCTTCGCGACTCCTAAAGGAAGGGTGTATAAGTTTTCGTCTTGAATGACAATTAAGGGCCAAAGAAAGTCACTCCAAGAGCCGATAAATACGAAAATTGCCAGAGTGACAAGTGCTGGACCAATTGCTGGAAGCATGACGAACCACCATATGCCTAACTCCGAACAACCATCCATGCGTGCGGCTTCTTCCATCTCTTTGGGAACGCTCATAAAAGCTTGTCGTAACAGAAAAATCCCAAAAGCAGAAGCCAAGCTAGGAAAAATCATTCCCAAATATGTATTTCTCAAGCCCAACTGGACTGTCAAAATGTACAGCGGAATCATCACGATTTGGAAGGGAATCATAATCGTGGAAACAATCGCAATAAAAATCCAGTCTCTTCCAGGAAATGAAAGTCTTGCCAATGGGTAAGCAGCCAAAGCGCAAAAAATCAGATTCAGGCACACAGTTAGCACTGCCACGAAGGTACTGTTAAACAGGTATTGTCCAAAGGGGTTGGTTTGCCAAACATTGACAAAATTTTCGATGGTTGGTTGACTTGGCAACAACTGCGGGGGAAATTGAAAAATATTTTCTGTTGAGGATTTCAACGCTGTACTGATCAGCCAAAACAGGGGAAAGAGCGTTACGAGTGCGACAGCCCCTAATAGCCCATAAGTCCATACCCGATTTTGGATTTTTAAATTAGTCATCTGCTTAAAATTCAATGATTTGTAGTGGGTTCAAACCAAATTCTGTACACACACCCTGTAACGGTTTATCCCACGGTTCAACAGGTAGTTCTGGCAAATAGGCAAATTCAAAGACAATGCCAATAGTAGGCTTGTTTGCCCATTCAGGAGAACTCAGCATACGGTCATAATATCCCCCGCCATACCCCAAGCGATATCCTTGATAGTCGCAAGCAACACAAGGAATGAGAATTAAATCAACTTCCTCAGGAGCGACAATTGGCGCATCAGGCTGGGGTTCAGTCATTCCATAACTCCCAGTTATTACAGAGTCTTTATGTGCCCAAATATGCCATAAAAGCGAGTGACCAACGCAACGAGGAAAACCCCATCGGTGAGAGGTATCTGTAAATAATAGGCTTAAGTCTGGTTCTTGGCGAAAGCTGAAATAAGCGAGTATTGTTTTTGCTTGGTTAAACAGGGGAGAGGTTAAAAGGTGCGTGCAGATGCGATCGCTCTTTTGTTTCCACTCTGCCACAGACATTGATTGACGTGTTTTGAGCAGCGATTTGCGTAATTCTTTTTTCTCTAGTTGATTATCAACTTTCTCCACAGGTTTATTAAAAAAGCTTATTTCTTAGACGGCATTCTGCGTTCTAATTTTGACACTCCCTGCCCTTCTAGGGCAGGGATTCTTTCGTCACGGGGAGCGCAACCGCTTTACCCTCAGAAAGCATGCAAGACCCGTGTGTCCCACGGCTGCAAGCCCTCGAATGAGAACTACTTGAGCGGCGGCGACATCTCTTAGGGTTGTGTAGCCGCAATGTTCGCATGAGTGAACACGCTCAGATAAATCTTTTTTGCCCGTCTCCGTGAGACAGTTAGAACAAATCTGGCTTGTTTTTTTGCTATTGACCTTCAGAAAGAATACACCGCGTTTGCGGCAGCACTGCTCTAGCACTTCAAAAAACTGACCCCATCCAGCATCTAGGCAGTGCTTACCTAAAAAACCTCGTGCTAGTCCTTTAAGGTTCAAGTCTTCTGCAAAAATCATACCTGCCCAGTCACAAAGGTTATGTGCTAAGAGCCAGTGATAATATGCCCTTACGTTGGCAATTCGCTCATGCAATTTACTAACTTTCGCTTGCGCTTTTTTACGGTTATTCGACCCTTTGACCTTTCTTGATACACTCTGTTGCAGCAATTTAAGCTTGCGTTCGAGCGAGATAAAAGGTCGTGGATTTGGGAACAATTTACCGTTAGAAACCGCAGCAAAGTGGCTGATTCCCACATCAATTCCAATGGGATTACCATTCGGCATTACATCAGGAACTTCAACATTCCACTGCAACGTCAACATGGCGTACCAACCGCGCTTCTCGGCGAACTATCCGTACTTGCTTGAGATTAGCATCCCCTGGAATTTCACGAGAGGAGCGAAACTTAACCCACCCAACTACAGGTAATTTAACGCGATTATTCTCGATTGAACCATCACTCATCTGTGGAAAAACAAATGAGCGCATCGTTCCAAGTTTTTTAAATCGGGGAAATCCGTGATTTTGTTCCCACATACTAACAAACGCCTGCTCAAGCCTTCTCAAGGTTTGTTGCAAAACCTGAGATTGTACACCTTGCAAAGCTGAACTAGTCTTTCGATAAGCCGTTAACGCTTTGCACTGGTTGGCATAAGTTGGGCGTTTAGTATCTGCTGGGATAATGTATTCAGACCTAAGTGAACAAGCGTTAATCTGACAACTACGCGATTTAAACCAGTCTTTGCGTTCAGCTAAAGCATAGTTATAAACGCGACGGCATTGTTCAAGCCAGTCTGCAAATATATTTGCTTGTTTTGATGTTGGCTTCAGTTTAAATTCGTAGGTCAGACTAAACACTTGTATCACCTCCCGCTTTTATTATAGTCTTTTTTTAAGAAGCTATATGGCGTTTCTTAAAACAGAAGAAGACAAATAAAAGCCGTCCTTTTAGGACGGGGCTTTAAACCCAATTTTTCGGTAAATTAGGTATCCAAAAAGGAGGATGCTTGGCTAAGGTTCATTTACGAAAAGTCACGCTCGATAATTTCCGAGAATGCATCAGCTTGGAAGTGGAGGAATCTCAAAAAGGGCTTGTGGCATCAAACGTGAAATCATTAGCTGAGGCTTACGTGAACCCAAATCTGTTTCCTCTAGCTATTTATGATGCCAAAGTTGCGGGTTGGGAACAGCCTCAGTTAGCAATGGTCGGCTTTACAATGTACGAAATTACGGCTGGAGTTGGTTTTATTCTTCGCCTCATGATTGACCACAAATATCAACGACAAGGCTACGGACGAGCGGCTATGCTGGAGGTGATAAGGCGTCTCAAGCTGCACCCAGAAGTTGAGTTAATCGCGACGAGCCATCAGACAGCTAACGAGGTAGCCTCAAAACTTTACCGCAGCCTTGGATTTTTGGATTGGGACATTGAATGGGCTAGACAGCACAAATCTGAAATTTTCCTAAAATTGAACTTTTGAATAGTCCTAAAAAACAAACAAATAAAGTTAAACAAATAAGGTGGGCAATGCCCACCCTACGATTATTTTGACGTTTTTACAAAAACTATGCGCCGTGCTGACGCCACCACTCAATCGTATTCTTTAGCCCTTGCTTGAAGTCCACCTGGGCGGTGAAACCAAAAGCTTTCTTCGCCCGTTCGGTATCCAAACAGCGACGAGGTTGACCGTTGGGTTTGTCGGTTTCCCAAACAATTTCGCCGTCAAACTCCATCAACTCACAAATAAGATTGATCAAGTCACGGATGGAAATTTCGTAACCGGTTCCCAAGTTAACGGGTTCAGGGTCATTGTAAGACTGAGTACCCATGACAATACCCCGCGCTGCGTCTTCTGAATACAGAAACTCGCGGGTAGGACTACCATCACCCCAAACAGGGAGTTTCTTTTCTCCCTTTATTTGCGCTTCGTGAACTTTGCGAATCAGCGCTGGGATGACGTGAGAACTTCTGGTGTCAAAGTTATCTTCTGGTCCGTATAAATTCACGGGTAGCAGGTAAACGCCATTAAAGCTGTATTGCTGACGGTAAGCTTGCAATTGGACTAAAAGAGCTTTTTTTGCGATTCCGTAAGGCGCATTGGTTTCCTCGGGGTAGCCATCCCAGAGGTCATCTTCTTTGAATGGAACTGGGGTAAATTTGGGATAGGCGCAGATGGTGCCAACGCAGACGAATTTTTCTACTCCAGCTTGATAGGATGCATGAATCAGCTGGGTTCCCATCATTAAGTTGTCGTAGAACAATTCAGCAGGTTTTTCACGGTTCAGACCGATACCGCCAACGTGAGCTGCTAAGTGGATAATAATGTCTTGCTGATCCACTGCTCGTTGGCAATTTTCCAGGACACGCAGGTCGCAGTCGCGCGATCGCGTCACCGTAGTTTTATCGCGATCAGCTCCAGCCTTAGATAGCTGGTCTATCACCTGACGCCCCAAAAAACCAGCTCCACCAGTTACGAGAATTCTTTTGTTCTTCAGTTCTAAGGCGTTCATATTTTCTTCCTCGTTGGTGTATATCACAAGTGGAGTGCACCCAGTTCTTGCCGAATCATGGCATTATCCTGCAACACTTTTGCGACCTTACCATTTGGCGAAGTCAGTCCCAACGCTTGCAAGTCAGCTTCTACCATAATGGCTACGAGTTGCTCAAATGTGACCGATGGTTTCCAACCCAACTTTTGTTGTGCCTTAGTAGAATCACCAATCAACAAGTCCACCTCAGCTGGACGAAGATAGCGATCGTCAAACTCCACATGATCTTCCCAATTGAGATTCACATAACCAAACGCCAGTTCGAGAAACTCCCGTACGGAATGGGTTTCACCAGTAGCAATGACGTAATCATCGGGCTGTTCCTGCTGTAACATTGACCACATTGCTCTGACGTAATCTTTCGCATAGCCCCAGTCTCGCTGGGAATCCAGATTACCCATATAAATTTTCTTCTGTCTGCCAGCAAGGATTCTGGCAACTGCCATTGTAATCTTACGCGTAACAAATGTTTCACCCCGTCGAGGCGATTCATGGTTAAAAAGTATGCCATTACACGCGAACATACCGTAAGATTCACGGTAATTTACCGTTTGCCAATGAGCGTAAACCTTAGCACAAGCATAAGGACTACGGGGGTAAAACGGAGTTATTTCTTTCTGGGGAACTTCTTGTACCAAGCCATACATTTCTGAAGAACCGGCTTGGTAGAACCGCACCTGAATACCTGTGCGATGCCGATAGTCACGAATCGCTTCTAACAAACGCAGCGTTCCCATTCCTACTGCATCCACGGTGTATTCTGGAGAATCAAAGCTTACCCGTACATGGGATTGAGCCCCTAGGTTGTAAATTTCTACTGGCTGAACTTCCTCTAGAATGCGGCGCAGCGTGGTACCATCTGTCAAATCACCATAGTGTAGAAATAAGCGGACTCCCTCTTTGTGAGGGTCTTCGTAAATATGATCTATGCGATCGGTGTTGAAAGTGGATGTCCGGCGTATTATACCATGAACTTCATATCCTTGCTCTAGTAAAAACTCAGTTAGATATGAACCATCTTGACCGGTAATACCAGTAATTAACGCTCGCTTCTTTTGCGTCATGCTTTATTATCCCTTGTCGTTACTGAATAGATCAATACAGGCGACCTGGTACAACCTAACAGGTAATTGCTCAATTTCCCAATGGGAAACCTACGAGTCTGACTTGTAGACCAGCTGATTATTATAAGTAAATCTGCCGACTTGTAAGTTTACAACAAGCCCCTCTTACCGTATGCAGATTGTTTCATCTTATTTCTGTAATTTTTTTTGATCTTCATCAAAACTTTATACAAGTAGCGGCAATTTTAAATTTATCTTAAAATTAGAGAAGAATATAAGTTCAGTAGTCAAATTGCTGCTTAACAAGAATTTATGATTAAAAATTCGTAATTCATAATGACGACTTCAATTACGAATTACGAATTAGAAATCACGGGTTAACTATTACGAATTTAATTTGTAAAGGCACCGACCGGATGTTAGTTACTCTTGGCAAGTCCCGTTTTGAACTTTGAATTGCTTAGTATGCCCCATTGTTTTTAGGCATAATCACAACGCCAATTGTTTTAAAAACTATCCACCAATCCAACGCAAAATTTCTGAACTTGGCATAATAGAGATCTATTTGAACCCGCCGAGGATAGGGGATATCATTGCGTCCAGAAACTTGCCACAATCCAGTAATTCCTGGTCGGATAGTTAAAATCTGCTCTATGTGACAACCATACTTGGGTAGTTCTTCTGCTACTAAAGGTCGTGGACCGACAACACTCATGTCTCCCTTTAAAACATTCCAGAATTGAGGAAATTCATCCAAGCTAGTCATTCGCAAAAAACGACCGATTTTCGTAATTCGCGGATCGTGCTTGAGTTTAAAATTTGCCTCAAATTCTTGCTGCAAATGAGGAGATGTTTCCATCATTTGCACTAGAACTTCCTCGGCATTAGTTACCATTGTTCGGAATTTAATACAATTAAAGGGTTTGTAATTTTTACCAACCCGTTCTTGTATATAAAAAATCGGACCTTCTGAGCTTAAAGCAATCAGCAAGGCCAAAATTAAGTACACAGGAGAAAACAAAATTAGCACCAACAGGGAAAACAGAATGTCGAACAGTCGCTTAGCAAACTCTCCGTTTAAAATTTGAAAAGACAAACCTTTGGTTTGAACTTTAGGCGTCTTTTTCTGTTGACCGCGTTTGAAGAAAGTACGCGAGCGTCTGTATGTTGCCGAGGCATTTGTCTCCGAAACACCTGCCCTGGGGAGCGGTAATAGGGCAGCTACGTTTCTTCGACTTGGGCGTAAAGACACTCTATGCGATTGCGCGGAGCGCAATGCCCTAAAGGGCAATCGCCCGATCAACGGCAACCTTACTTCAGTTGGTTGTGCCCGTCCTTCGGACAGGCGGACGCTGCTTTTAAAACAGCGGCCAGTACCGGGCGTACTACGCGATCGCTTCCCGGAGAGGAGTGAGCTCTGGGCAGTCATCATACTCCTTAACAATCCACACCACACATAGTCCCAATCTTAAAGCCAAAAGGAGGTGCTTCTGGGGTCAAATTTCCAAAAGCCTGCTAAACTTGACCATCACTCAGGTGATAGTCAAGTTTTGTGTACACTTATTTAAAAACTCTAGGTAGCGCTGTGCAAAGATTTGCGGGGAAAATTGAGCGGCGTGCACTCGCGCACATTCAGGATTCAATTTTCCTTGATAAATTTCAAACTGTTTTATTGTGTCTACCAATGCCTCCTCTGTTTGCTCCTTAAAGAATATACCAGTCCCCTGATCGCCATGTTCGCGTACATCTCGCACAGTTTCTAAAGCACCACCTGCACCGTAGGCGATCACCGGAGTGCCGCAAGCTTGCGCCTCCACCAACGCAATGCCAAAATCTTCACAAGCTGCATATACAAAACCTTTGGCATGAGCCATATATTTTTTTACCATATCATTGGCTTGCCACCCGAGTATTTGTATATTGGATTTTGCTATCCTCCGGATTTTTTTCATCTCTGGTCCTGTCCCAATTACTACTAAAGGTAGTTGCAATTTATTAAAAGCCCTGACTATTAAACATACTTGTTTGTAACTGACCAACCGGGAAACGGTTAGATAATAGTCTTGTTTTTGAGGTACAAATGGAAAACTCTCGATATCAACTGGCGGGTAAATGACTGTTGCTTCTCTTCGATAGCAGCGCCAAATACGACGAGCAGTATGCTTTGAGTTAGCAATAAAGTAATCAACTCGATTTGCTGTCAAGACATCCCACTGACGCAGACGATGCAGTAAATACCGCGTCATCCAACCAGCTAAACCGCTTCCCAGTTTGCTTTGCCTCAGATAATCAAAAGTCATGTCCCAGGCGTAGCGCATCGGGCTGTGACAGTAGCAAATATGTAACTGTTCAGAAGTCGTCAGGATTCCTTTAGCAACAGCGTGAGATGAAGACAAGATGACGTCGTACGCCCGTAAATCTAGTTGTTCGATTGCTAGTGGCAACAAAGGTAAGTATTTTTGTACACCATTACGAGCAAAAGGAAAGTGCTGAAGAAACGTTGTGCCAATCTTCTGCTGATATAAGTAACTTTCTGGGTTACTTGATTCAAAGTCGATGAGGGCGAACAAATCAGCATCGATGTGGTTGAGAATTTCTCGCACAACGAGTTCTGAACCACCAGTGGCTTGAGGTGTCAACCATTCATGAACAAGGGCACATTTCAAAGGCACAGCTAACTATAGTTGGTAGAGAACACGCAAGGCGGGAGTTAGAGGTTAGTTGACTGAAAGTTTCCCACGGAATGAATGGGCAACGCCCCACTTCAGCAAAAGACGTAATCCTTTTTAAAGAGGTTCCAAGGAAATGCCGCAACCTGATAACCTCAAAGTGGGGACTGAATACTAGGTCTTGGGTACTAAGTACTGGGTATTGATTCCAGTTGCTAGTCACCACCTCACCAGTCCCTAGCCCCTTGATAAGGCAACTTTAAGATTGGGAATTTATGCGAATTCTAATTGTGGGTGGCACGCGCTTTATTGGTGTCTACCTAACTAAACTGCTGGTAGAACAAGGACATGAAGTGGTACTGTTTAATCGTGGGAATCATCCTACACCCGTTGAAGGGGTAGGACAAATTATCGGCGATCGCACTGATGCTGCCCAGTTAAAAGAAAAATTATCATCCGTAAATTTTGATGCCATTTTTGATAACAATGGACGGGAACTTACTGATACTCAACCATTGGCAGAAATTTTTCAAGATCGTGTACAACATTTTGTGTACATGAGTTCTGCGGGAGTGTATCTCAAATCAGACCAAATGCCTCATGTGGAAGGCGATGCTATCGATCCAAAAAGTCGCCACCTAGGTAAGCATGAAACCGAAGCTTACCTGAGTCAACAGAAATTGCCCTTTACCTCAATTCGTCCCACCTACATTTACGGTCCCTTGAACTATAATGATTTGGAAGCCTGGTTTTTTGACAGAATTGTGCGTAACCGTCCCGTTCCGATTCCAGGTCATGGGTTGCACATCACGCAACTTGGTCATGTCAAAGACTTAGCAACGGCAATGTCGCAAGTTTTGGGTAATGCTACGGCAGTTAGACAAATTTACAACGTGTCTGGCGATCGCTTCGTCAGTTTTGATGGTTTAGCCCGCGCCTGTGCTGTCGCTGCTGGCAAATCTCCTGATGAAATAAAAATCGTGCATTACGACCCGAAAAAATTTGATTTCGGCAAGCGTAAAGCTTTTCCCCTGCGGGCGCAACACTTCTTTGCTTCAGTGGATAAAGCGAAAACCGAATTAAATTGGCAACCCGAGTATGACCTGATTTCTGGTTTAAGAGACTCGTTAGAAAATGATTATCTTGCTTCTGGACGCCATAAAGCCGAAATTGATTTTTCGGTGGATGACGAGATTTTGCAAGCTAACAGTTAATTGTTGACGGTTGACAGTTAACTGTCTCCGTACTAGCACGACTTCTTCGGTTAAAAGTAAAAAGCCAAAACTCAGATTTTGCACCCTTCTCAACAAGAGCCAGAGGCTCTAATATCTCGTTACCAGGTTGAACCTGGTAACGAGGCTTTGGAGGCTTCACCTCCTCAGTGTTGCAACTCTTGCAAGATCTCAGAAAAGGCAATTATATAATCTTGACAAATTGCGGATTTGAATTTGTGCAAATGGAAGTAGGCGATCGCCCGTTGCGGCGCTGGTGTAAATTGTGAGTGGGCAAACGGTCGCAAATTTTAACTCGCACTTGGAACGATTTTGCTGATATGAGTTCACCTAACTACCACCTTGATAACGTTTTAGCCGCGCGTGCCCGTCTGGGTGAAGGTCCAACTTGGGATCCAACCGATAAGCTGCTTTACTGGGTGGATATCTATAACCATAGGGTAAATCAATTCAATCCTGCCACTGGACAAAACTTGTTTTTTGATGTAGAGGACGTGGTCGGTTGTCTTGCGGTAGCAGGTGCAAATCGCTTGATTATGGGACAGCGCGATCGCCTGGCATTTCTCAATACACAAACACGTGAGGTAACGCCGATCATCGAGGTGGAAGCAGGTATGCCGGAGAATCGCTTTAACGATGGCAAATGTGATCCTCAAGGTCGTTTCTGGTTTGGTTCGATGTGTCCTGATAAAACTCAGGGTAGTCTTTATCGCTATGACCCTGATGGTTCATTACATATGATGGAAACGGGACTGACTATTTCCAATGGTTTGGGCTGGAGTCCTGACGAAAAGACATTTTACCTGACGGATTCTGCCCAGCAAAAAATCTATGCTTACGAGTTTGATGCAGCCACAGGCAATATTAGCGATCGCCGGATTTTTGTAGATTTAACTGGTGAGTCTTTTTATCCCGATGGGCTGACTATAGATACTGAAGGATATATCTGGTCTGCCATGTGGGATGGTTGGTGTGTGATTCGCTTTCACCCCAAAGGTGAGGAGATATTGCGGATACAATTACCCGTGCAGCGCCCCACCAGTTGCACCTTTGGTGGTGAAGATTTGCAGACACTTTACATCACCACTGCCTCAGTCGGACTCAGCGAACAGGAGATCCAAAAAAGTTTCTATTCTGGTGACTTGTTTGCTCTCCAGACCGATATTGCTGGATTGCCCACATATGATTTTCTGGGCTAGAACAGCAATATAGCACTTCTCGTTTGGATGAAGTAATTATTTATTTGTGTCGCATGAGTGTTCCATAAGTGGTTGATTATTTCTTTGGTGTCCCTTACCCAATGTTAAATTTTTTCTTCTTTTGGGGTAGTCATGTTATCTTTTTCAGGCAAAAGGTAAATTGCCCCAGAAATTAAAGTGAGGATCACAGAAATCCAGAAGGCAATCAAAGAAGGTAATTGCCACGCTTGAGGTAATGGTGCAATCAAAAGTGCGATCGCCACAATTTGACTCACAGTTTTGAGTTTACCCCAAATATTTGCTCCCGTAATTTTAGGTTGACTGACGCGCCAACCGGCAATTGCTAACTCCCGCGCCAAAATCAGAAACACTCCCCAAGCAGGGACTTGCCCTAGTTCTATTAAAACCAGTAACGGCGCAAGCACCAGTAATTTATCAACTAAAGGGTCAAGAAACTTGCCCAAGTCGGTGATTTGGTTAAGTTTCCGTGCTAAATAGCCATCTAACCAATCAGTCAGCGAGGCGACGAGAAAAATCGCCAAACAAATCCATCTAGCTTGGGGTGTTGGGTTGTGTAAACCATACAGCAGAAATGGTATACCCAAAAGGCGAGAGAAGGTAATCCAGTTAGGTAGTGTCATAAAGAGTAGAGAAAGTGGGGGGGACTCTTGACTAATGACTAGTGACCCTTACGGGTTCGCCAGTTGCCTGCGGAGGGAAACCCTCCTGCAGCACTGGTCTCACTAATGACTAATGACTAATGACTAATTTCAAGGAATAGCATGACACAACAAACAGATTCTGGCGTAAGAATAGAACGCGATTCAATGGGCGCTCGCCAACTACCTAGTAGCGCTTACTATGGTATTCAAACGCTGCGGGCAACCGAAAATTTCCCTATCAGCGGCATCAAGCCTTTAGCTACTTACGTAGATGCTTGCGTAATTATTAAAAAAGCTACAGCAATTGTCAATGGTGAACTGGGCTGTATCCCGCAAGATATAAGTGAGGCAATTGTCCAAGCTGCTGATGAAGTGCTTGCTGGAAAGTTTCGCGACCAATTTGTGGTAGATGTCTATCAAGCTGGTGCTGGTACTTCCCACCATATGAATGTTAACGAAGTCCTGGCAAATCGTGCTTTAGAAATTCTCGGCGAAGAAAAAGGCAATTACCAGCGCGTGAGTCCTAACGACCATGTAAACTATGGGCAGTCTACCAATGATGTGATTCCGACAGCAATTCGTATTGGTGGCTTATTGGCTTTATCAGAAACGCTACACCCAGCTTTAGAGAAGGCAATAGCAGCACTAGAAGAAAAAGCCGAAGAATTCAAAGATGTCGTTAGATCCGGCAGAACCCATATGCAAGATGCCGTACCCGTGCGTTTGGGTGAGAATTTTCGCGCTTGGGCGTACATCCTTACTGAACACCAAAACCGCATCTACACAGCCTCTTCTGACTTGATGGTGCTGGGTTTGGGAGGGAGTGCAGCCGGTACGGGGTTAAATACTCATCCCCAGTATCGGTTCCGTGTGGTAAAAACTATATCAGAGTTCATTAATTTGCCTTTAGAACCTGCAGCCCATCTTATGGCAGCAATGCAGAGTATGGCACCATTTGTTAATGTTTCCGGTGCTTTACGCAACTTAGCTCAAGACCTAGTCAAAATATCTCATGACTTGCGTCTGATGGATTCGGGACCAAAAACTGGCTTAAAGGAAATTCAACTACCGCCAGTGCAACCAGGTTCCTCGATTATGCCAGGGAAGTACAACCCAGTGATGGCAGAGATGACATCAATGGTATGCTTTCAGGTGATGGGTTACGATAGTGCGATCGCCCTTGCCGCACAAGCAGGACAACTTGAACTGAATGTGATGATGCCCCTGATTGGCTATAACCTGATTCACAGTATCGAAATTCTGGGCAATACCATTGCTGCACTCACCGAACGCTGCATCAAGGGAATTACCGCCAACCAGGAACGTTGTTTGGCATACGCTGAAGGCAGTTTAGCTTTAGTAACAGCATTAAATCCCCATATTGGTTATTTGAATGCGGCTGCTGTAGCCAAAGAATCTTTGGAAACAGGCAAGTCTTTACGGCAGATTGTCTTGGAACGCGGACTCATTAGTGAAGCCGAATTAGCTCAAGTATTAAACCTGGAACAAATGAGTACGATTTTGCCTCTAAGTATAGACGACGGCATATCGGATTAAAGAACAAAGAAGGAAGATATAAGAAAGAATTCTTCCTTCTTTATTTTTCTTCTTTGTTCTTTACTTAATCATGCAAACCCAAACACCGTCGGTTAGTCTTATTCGCGCTACTTCCTACGAACGGGAAGCACTTCAAGAATCTTTAGAAACGCTGCTGGAACCTTTGGGAGGAATGGCGGCGTTTGTGAAACCAGGAAACCGCGTCCTACTCAAACCAAATCTGCTGACAGGCGCACGTCCTGGCAAAGAGTGTACCACGCGTCCAGAACTCGTTTACGCGATCGCCCAGATGGTTATGGAAGCAGGTGGCAAGCCATTTTTGGGCGATAGTCCTGCTTTTGGTAGCGCCAAGGGAGTTGCAGTGGCAAATGGTTATCTGCCTATTTTAGAAGAACTCAATCTCCCCATTATCGAATTTCACGGTCAGCGTTACCAAACAGTCAACGAAGGCTTTAACCATCTGCTGCTGTGCAAAGAGGCGATGGAAGCGGATGTAGTGATTAACCTACCGAAGGTGAAATCCCATACCCAACTGGTGTTAACCTTGGGAGTCAAAAACCTGTTTGGTTGCGTTCCAGGCAAGATGAAAGCTTGGTGGCATATGGAAGCAGGAAAAGACGCGAACCGATTTGGTGAAATGTTAGTGGAAACCGCTAGGGCAATTGATCCCGACTTAACCATCACAGACGGGATCATTGGTCATGAAGGCAATGGTCCCAGTGGCGGTGAACCTCGTCCACTCGGCGTTTTGGCAGCATCACCAGATGTCTTTGCCTTGGATCGGGCAATGGTGGAAATCCTCAATGTTCCACCAGAACAAGTACCCACTGTCGCTGCATCAATGCGGTTGGGGCTGGTTGGTGAACTGGACAGCATTCACTTTCCCCACCTGCATCCCGACTTACTAAAAATAGATGATTGGCGGCTACCAGACAAGTTTCTACCCATCGATTTTGGAATGCCCCGTGTGATCAAGTCTACGTTCAAACACCTTTACATAAGATTTATTAAAGAACACATGAGTGCATATGCCAGACGATAGTTGCGCTCAGCGCCTCATGCTGGCAACAACTGCAAACTCTGTTACAACAATTTTAAAATTGGCACAGTAAGCTGTAAATACCCTCCGATTGCTTAACCAGACCGCCCTAATTAAGTGGCGGTTTTTTTCATAAGTTATTAATCATGAGTCATTGGTGATTAGAGTCAAAGCACATTTAAATGACATATATTTGGGTGCGGAGTCATTCTCTAGACGTAGGGCGTGGGGTGCAGGGGTTGGGTAAAAACCTAGAAAAATCTGCCAGCCTCCGGAAAAATCGCCCTATGAAATATTGTAATTTTTGTATTCCAGTACTTTCGGGGCGACTTTTCCGTCAAGACGAGGCTTAGAACCCGTTAACTTGTGAGCCAGCGCTGCAGTCCTTGTTTCCCGCGCCTAGGCGACTGGCGTAAGCGCGAAGGCGCTCTCCGCAGGAGATACCCGAAGGGTAATGAGGCTGGCAGATTTTTCAGTCCTTCGATAAAACGGAAATCATCAATTCTAACTACCTTCTACACCCTATTCTTGCTGCATCAATGTTTGTGTGACGAACTATCAATTTTCTTCACCCACAGTTAAAAACATTTTTTGAGTGTAATCACTGACAAATAGTTCACCTGAGGGCTCATCTATTTGTACTTATCCTGTGTGGATATGCGGTAAAAAACTGATTAATAGCTTCATTCTCCCAAAGTCTCAAACAATTCTAAGTACAATTACTTGTAAATGGTTAATTTTGCGTATGCTTACACAGCGAGTGTTGGGTAAGCATTTCAGGTATAAAACAACAACTGATGATATAAAAGCTGGTTTGATATAAGACTTTGAGCATATTAAAATGCGGAAATATGACCTACATCTAGCTCCACTACAAATATAATCTCAAACTTAAAAAATGTAAAATTTAATACTACTTTATTCGTAAATGCGTAAATAAATCATAACTTTGGAAAGTAAAGTAGCTTGCGAGATTAATGACAAACTGAAAAATAAAATGTTTCATGGCAAATTTGTATCAAGTGTTTCATGTATAAAAAAAATAGTATAATTCACAGAAAAAATGATTGGTATTATTTATTAATAAATAGTCTCAGGTCAAAAAATAGCTAAAATAGTAGCAAGACTCTTTTAAAAAGAGTCAAACTAAAATTCAGGGAACGAAATTCGATTTTCTATGCATTCAAATACCCAATCTGCCGACTCTGCTGATACATATTCCCATAGATTGGCAGAGATTGTGGGAACTGCAATCGGTCTTTTAACTCTGACGCTACCCTTGTTTGTCATTGGACACTACTCTTCAAGCAGTGTTAATAATGACCAACTACCCATTACATATAATGTAAAAACAAATGCAGATTAAACAAAAGCTGAAAAGATGAAGTCTCAGCAAGGAAAGTATTGAAAGCAAAAACAGAAAATAGAATTTTCTGCCAAAGAGCTTGTAGAGAGATAATCAGGAATAATCCAATGTGAGATTTTGTTTTGCGTTAAAAGTAGGACTTTACATGAAGTAGAGTTGGAGAGAATTAATTAATTCGGGAAAAATAAACAGAAAAAAAGGAAAACAAGGGAAATAAGAGACAAAAATCCGATCAGGAGTGGTGTCATTATCTTTTTCTCTTGTTTTCTCATTTTTTTGCCTCCTTGGCGACCAAACGATGGACACTTTGCTTTCGGTTCGGATCAAAGTTGATCCCCCCAACGCTGCTTAAAAGAGGGGGCTAATTCGCATAAGTGTCAATTTAACGTTCAAAAAATGCAATAATGTAGGGCGTTTGTATAAGTTTTACATAGCAGCAGCCCATCTTAGCCTAAAATTCTACACGGGGAGCTAAGCATGGAGCTACCATAATTCACTGTTATCTGAGGAGTTTTGTTGTGGACTTATCGCGTATTCCTGCCCAACCTAAACCAGGTCTGATTAACGTTCTGATTGAAATTCCAGGCGGGAGTAAAAACAAATACGAATTCGACAAAGAACTGCAAGCTTTTGCCCTAGACCGGGTACTTTACTCGTCAGTACAATACCCCTATGACTACGGCTTTGTACCCAACACCTTGGCCGATGATGGCGATCCATTGGATGGTATGGTAATTATCGATGAGCCAACTTTCCCAGGATGTGTCATTGCAGCCAGACCAATCGGTATGCTAGAGATGATAGACGGTGGCGATCGCGATGAGAAAATCCTTTGCGTTCCTGACAAAGACCCGCGTTACGCTGCGGTGAAATCTTTGAAAGACCTCGCACCACACCGACTAGAAGAAATAGCCGAGTTTTTCCGCACATATAAAAATTTAGAGAAAAAGGTGACGGAGATTCGTGGGTGGCAAGATGTTGAGCAAGTCTTGCCTTTAGTAGAAAAGTGCATTAAAGCTGGTCGCGAAAAAACGACCTGAAACCTTTCCACGTTCCACTGAACCAGTAAACACGCTCACAGTAATCAGTTAATTATTGTCTAGACTGGTATCTGATAACAGATAACTGATAACTGAAACTCAATGCAGCGCACGCTTCTTTTGGCAAAAATTCACAACTGCACGCTCACAGCGGCAAACATCAACTATGTAGGAAGTATCAGCATAGACCAAGTTTTATTGGATAAAGCGGGTATCTTACCCTACGAGCAAGTGCAAGTAGTGAATGTTACCAATGGCGAGCGCTTCATCACTTATGCGATCCCGGCGGCAGCTGATTCAGGAGCAATTGAACTGAATGGAGCAGCAGCACGTTTAGGCATTATTGGCGATCGCTTGATTATAATGTCTTACGGGCAGTTCACTTCGGAAGAGTTAAAAACATACTCTCCCACAGTAGTCATTGTAGACGACAGAAATCGACTGTTGGAAGTGCGACGCTACGATGACCTGCTTAGTCAGACTTAGTTTCGAGCAAAGATGTCAAATTTTGAGCTGTCGCCTTCCTATAACCACTTAATTTCAGAGCAACCCCTACAGCATCTATGCCCAAAGTCGGAATTTGTGGTGCAATTTTGGGGTGTGCGGGGTTTAATTCCCACACCAGGCAGCCACACCAGCCGATATGGTGGCAATACTGCTTGTGTAGAAATGCTTTTAGCCGGGAAACACTTGATTTTTGATGGGGGTACTGGTTTACGCCTACTTGGAAAAAGTTGCCTGCAACTGCAATCGCCGCTAGAAGCCCATTTATTTTTTACCAACTCCCAATCGAATCGTATCCAAGGATTTCCCTTTTTTGCCCCCGCATTTGTCAGCGAAAATTGCCTCCACGTTTACGGGGCAGCCGCCTTAAATGGAGCTTCGATTAAACAATGCCTTTGTGATCAGATGCTCCAGCCGCACTTCCCTTACCCTTTGCAGATCATGCAATCTGACTTGCACTTCCATAATTTGACATCAGGTAAGGCGGTGAAGATAGATGATGTTACCATTACAACGGCAATTATTAATCACCACCAAAAATCAGTTGGCTATCGAGTCGCTTGGAAAGACTACAGTGTTGCCTATGTCACAGATTTGCCTAAAAGTGCAAATGAAGTGGATCGAGGACGCATAGCACAGATCACAAAAGGCGTTGATTTGCTCATTGCTAATGCAACTTACGCTCCTCCAGCAGCACGTAATCATCATGAACCTGACTTTCACTGGGATACTGCTATGGATTTGGCTAAAAGTGCTGAAGTGAAATGGTTAATCATCTCTCATCATCATCCAGATGACAATGATGATTTTCTCGATCAAGTTCAGTTAGAAGTCCAATCTATCTTTCCTAAAGCATTACTAGCCCACGAAGGTTTAGTTTTCCCTGTTGTTTAATTCATTGTTAGTTGTTAATAGTTAATGATTTCTAATGAATAATAAATAATCGCTTATACATAATTAACTAATTCTGAAACCGCCTTCACTAATTGAGTTGGTGGTTGCAGTTTTTTAACTACCGCATTACGATGTAGGGCAACCATAGCAAGGATTTCAGTATCTGCAAAGAAGTTGCTTCACAAACCCTTATTTCATAGAATTTTTAACTTCAAATTGTATTTGATAATAGTACACAGTTTATAAAAACTTTACTATATTTGACCCTAGTTGCGCAAGTGAAATCACGTTTTCTATGTTATCTTTAAAAGAGTGAGAATTATTTTCGGCTGTGTGACTAGTATTATAGTCGTCTCTCCGAATCTAAATCTCTACACCCCTGATTCTGGAGAGGTTCTATGTCAATTTTTGTCGGCAATCTATCTTATGATGTAGAAGAACAAGACCTCAAAGAGGTCTTTTTAGAATATGGAACTGTTAAGAGAGTTCAAGTAGCGACAGACCGGGAAACTGGTCAAAAGAGAGGTTTTGCCTTTGTAGAAATGGGAACAGAGGATGAAGAAGCAGCGGCGATTGATGCCCTAGATGGCGCTGAATGGATGGGTCGGAACCTCAAAGTTAATAAAGCTAAGCCCAAGACCGAAGGAGGTTCGGGTGGTAATAGACGGGGCGGAAACAATAGAGGAGGAGGAGGAGGAGGAGGATACTCTTCTCGTGGTGGACGCTACTAAGCTTTGAGATAAGTTATGTACTTTCAGAAGGAGCCAGGTTTTTTGGGTTATCAGACTAGCCCCTCGATATTACTCGTGGAGAAGGAGACTGGCTATACCCTGCCTGGCTCCTTCTCCAATTGTTTTATCCTAGACTAAAGGATTTAACTCTCGGGTCACAAGGGCAGAGAAGGAGTCTGCCCTTTTTGCTCACGGGTTAATATATTATTTGTACCCAAGTACCAATTAAGTCAATTTAGTAGGAGAGAGAATGACCCAAATAGTTGTGGGCGAAAATGAAGGAATTGAGTCAGCCTTACGTCGGTTTAAGCGACAAGTTTCCAAGGCGGGAATTTTTCCAGATTTAAAGAAACATCGTCACTTTGAAACACCTCTGCAAAAACTCAAGCGTAAAGCAGTTGCCAGATCAAAGCAGCGTAAGAGCCGTTTCCGCTAATCAAGACAACTGAAAGCTTGTGTGTTTTGTTCTGATGGCTTCGGTGAGGTTTGTCATGTTGACATTAACCAAGAAAAAGTCATGTGATCGCAAAGCGATGAGGAAAATGAACCTCTTAGATCGGCTGAAACACTGTGGAAACTGAATTGACTGCCCCAGAAAGTTCTTGTAGTTTCTGAGCAATCACACCACTAGTTAACAATTCCTCTACCTTGGCTATACCCTCACGCATATCTGAACAAATTCCACAACGCCAGAGGTAAAACCCTCCATTCCACAAGGCTGTTTGCATAAGTTCGGAGGGTTTGCCATCCAATACCCCTTGCATATCGGCAATTAATTCTTGAGTGGTACTGAGGGGTACATTCTTTGTCGTAAACCCATAATCACGAGGGGTTAGGTGCAACCGTTCTATCGGTATGATCCCTGTGTCATCTGGCTTGGGAGTTGTTGCTAAGCCGATGATAGCAGTGCGATCGCGTGGTAAGTCACAGCTACCCTCGAGCCCCTTCACCGTTGTAAACTTAGTTACTCCTCGCAATGCTAAGGTAGTTTGGAATAAGGTTTCCGTCGGAGGATGGACAAATCCGGTAATGATATGAGCATCCCCCGCATAAGGACACCAAATGAGTTCCATTGTCGCTAAGGGCGGACGCTTGCCTAGTTGATCACGGTACTCCCATATACTATTTGTTAAGGGAAAATGCTTAGGAGTATAAACAAGGCAAATTCCAGTTTTTTCAAACACCTGCTGTGTTTTCTCCAGCGACAGCCGAGTCCAATTAACTCCTAACCCCAGCCAAATATCTACCAACGGTACTCCGTATTTTGTGGGCAAACAACCGCCACCATGCATAACCACTGGTTGTCCACTTGCTGCTAGAACCAAAGCCGTTACGGGGCTAATGGGTGCAGTGCGAGTTCTGCCATCATAAGGTATGCCTAAAACTATTACTGGTTTTTCGGAGGAGACTGGTTGTAGTGAGGGTCCTAGTTCATCATATGCATCCAGCATTCCTGCTAACTCATCCGCTGTAGGACGTTTGATGCGGTGAGCAATTAAAAATGCCCCAATTTGGGCTGGTGTCGCTTCTCCCAGCAACATCATCTTAGTGGCTGTGGCTGCTTCAGCACGAGTTAAGTTCTGTGCAGTATGCTCACCACCGCCTACCTTTTTAAGTAAATCCCTAAATACTTTGCTCATATTTTTATTTTTTGTCTTTTGTCAAAAGTTTATAATTTGTAACCAATGACAAATGATTAACAACTGCTAACAAGCTGACGGTGCAACAGAGTCAAATAGTGGTGGTACATTGTCCTTAACCAAGTGCCAAAAGTGCTTAATAGGAGGAATTTGAAGTCGGTCTTGAGTCGTGACCATAACCACCTGTCGAGTCAAACTAGAACTGTCGGGTAAAGAACTATGACTGTTGCACGCTAAGGGACGAACTGCAAGGCTAGGGTCAATACGTGCTTCGACTAATGCCGAATACGGCAGCATCGCTACGAGTTCTCCTTGGCGCACGACTCCCCGGAAAGCATCCAGGGTATTGACTTCTAAAGCAGCTTGTAGTGTGGCTTCTAAGCGATCAAATTTATCTTGTACCAGGCGTTGCATCCCATAACCATCCTTAAACACCACTTGCGGATAACGAATCAGCTCCGACCAAGGGATGCGTTCATATTGCGCTAGCGGGTGATTGTTCGCTACTAAAACTTCTATCGGTTCATCATACAGTACTTCTACCACCATTTCTTTACCAGCGGTTAAGAAGCGATTATTCATGACTATTGCCAGATCCACTAGTCCATCTTTGAGGACTTTTAAGGCGCGATCGCTACCTAGCGATGTCACGCGCAATTGTATCTCTGGATAATTATGACAAAATTTTTGCAAAACTGGTGGCAGATAATAAGCACATAACGAGTGAATTGCTGCTACACAAAGTTCTGGCTGTTTTCCTGCCAAGAGATCAGCTATTTCCTGCGTGGCGCTGTGCCACTCTTGGCAAATTTTACGGGCGCGAGGTAGCAAGCGTTCACCTGCCAATGTCAACTTTGCCTGACTTGTTCTGTGGAACAATTCCAACCCCAAATCTTCTTCCATTGCCTGAATTTGGCGACTGATAGTCGATTGGGTTACACCACATTTTCTTGCTGCCCCCTGAAAGCTGCCAGTTTCTGCGATCGCCAGAAAGGCTTGCAACTGCTCTAATCGCATGTTGATGTAGCCTGAATTACACTTATGGTTTCATTAAGTTAACTTAGTTTCCGGCGTAAATTAGTACTGTTTGTTACAGCTCAATATTTGCCAAGATTTTTTTACTCCCCCGATTCTCTTTCAGGATCTAGCTTCTTGATTGCAGCGCTGGCGTGTAGTCTAACTTGAACATCTTTATCTGTTAACATCTCGGTTAATGCACTCATTGCCTGCATTTTCCCTAACTGTCCCAAAGACAGAGCGATCGCACTTTTGATGCTAGCAATTTCAACTCCTGGATGGTTGTGTTGCAACATTTCCAGCAAAATTTCTGTGGCTTTGTTGGTTAAAGAACCGCTGACTCGCCCCAAAACGGTAACAATTTCCTGCCATAGAAGGGGTGTTTGCAGTTGATCAAGTGCTGTTTGCAAATATTCTAAGCCGGATAGTGTCCCCACCCAGCTTAAAGCGCGGATAGTTTCTAGTTGCAGCCTTCTCGGTGTATTTGGCGATATTAAAACCTGAAATAATGCCTGTGCCGCAGCGTCACAACCCATTCTAGAAAGGGCAACCACGGCGGCACAACAAACGTCTTGGTCAATGTCATAAAGCCTCAGTTGCAGTTTTGCCACCAAATCGAATGTTTCGCGTAACTCAGGGCGAAAACCTAAACCAAGCACTGCTTCCCGCCTCACTGGAGCGGCGACATCGTTCAAAGCATTGAGAAGCACTGTTTGCACGCGATGATCGTGAAAGCTGCTGAGTGCTTCAATCGCCACAACACGCACAGCAACTTGTGGATCTTGCACGACCCTCAACAAAGGTGTAATAGTTTCTTTTTGTCGGATGAACGAAAGCATTTGAGTTGCTAACAACCGTGTTTGTTCCTGTGCTAAAAGTTCTGCCAACGGGGCGATCGCAACAGCACCCATTTGCCCTAAAGCAGTGGCTGCTATTTCCTTGAGTTCCTGACTTTCATTGGTTTTCAGTAATTCCACCAAAGGTGCTATGGCATCTGGGTTTTTCAAATCCCCCAAAATCCTTGCTGCATAAGCGCACAGTTCTTCATCTGCGTCATCTTTTAAAATATCTATCAATCGGGGGATGGCAACACTTCCTAGGCTCCTTATCACTTTAGCAATCTCCCAGCGTTGCTGAAAATCACCTGTTTCTAAAACCGAGAGTGCTAATTCCAGCAGATGTTCTTGATGTTTAACTATCTCTGGATGTTCTAAATGCTTTGCCAGAGTCAAATGTTGCAAGCATTGAATCAGCGATGACCAGTTAGACGCATTGTATGCTGCTTGCGCCTGCACCAAAAGCTGGTTGATGTTATCCACAATCTGCAAATTTCCAAATAGGCATACCAAATTGATTTTACTCGGCACTTGAGTTCGTAGATATTATGCAAAAAATGCATCAATTCGATACATTTTAAGCAAAATATATAATTTTTCGTAACGAAGTATACGATTTGAATAGCTTTGTAACAGTAATGTATGTGTATCGGAGCAATTACACAATCTGCATGCAAACCGTGCACAGACAGATTGTTTCTAGCAAGTATATAAACAGCAAAAAATACACTTTTTTCCACTATAAACCTCATAAACCTATAAAAGCGGGATGTTATGAGGTGACAAGTTGATCTTGAGCAACCACCACCAGAAGTTTTCTGGAACTAGCAATTTGCAATTGAGTTTTACTCATGACAGAAGCAGCAACTACCACCAGTACCACACCCAGCTTAAACAAGTTTGAGAAATTCAAGGCAGAAAAAGATGGACTTGCCGTTAAGGCAGAAATAGAAAAATTTGCCTCTCTTGGCTGGGAGGCGATGGATGAAACTGATCGCGATCATCGGCTGAAGTGGATGGGCGTGTTTTTTCGCCCAGTCACTCCCGGCAAGTTTATGATGCGGTTGCGGATGCCTAATGGTATTCTCAGTTGCGAGCAAATGCGTGTACTCGCTGAAGTGATTCAGCGTTACGGTGATGACGCCTGCGCTGACATTACAACCAGACAGAATATCCAACTACGGGGTATCCGAATTGAGGATTTACCAAATATCTTTGATAAATTTCGTGCAGTTGGCTTAACCAGCGTGCAGTCAGGGATGGATAACGTCCGCAATATTACAGGTGATCCACTTGCTGGGTTGGATGCGGATGAATTGTTCGACACGCGAGAGTTGGTGCAACAAATTCAAGACATGATCACCAACCAAGGTGAAGGCAACCCTGAGTTTAGCAATTTGCCACGGAAGTTTAACATTGCCATTACTGGTGGACGGGATAATTCCGTTCACGCAGAAATCAACGATTTGGCTTTCGTTCCCGCCTTTAAGGAAGTAGGGGAAGAATCTGAAGAAAAATTCGGCTTCAATGTTCTCGTGGGTGGCTTTTTCTCTGCCAAGCGTTGTGACGCGGCTATTCCCCTGAATGCTTGGGTTCCTCCAGAGGATGTCGTCGCTTTGTGCAGAGCTGTTTTGGAAGTTTTTCGCGATCGCGGCTTACGCGCCAATCGGCAAAAATCCCGCTTGATGTGGTTAATTGACGAATGGGGTCTTGAAAAATTCCGTGCAGAAGTCGAAAAGCAGTTTGGTAAGCCATTGATCAGCGCAGCAGCGCATGATGAAATCGACTGGGAAAAACGCGACCACATCGGGGTATACAAACAAAAGCAACCAGGCTTGAACTACGTAGGACTGCACGTTCCTGTGGGGCGGTTGTATGCCGAGGATATGTTTGAAATAGCCCGCCTGGCAGAAGTTTACGGCAGCGGTGAAATCCGGATGACGGTTGAACAAAACTTTGTGATCCCCAACATTCCCGACTCACGCTTGGAAACATTTTTAACCGAAGATTTACTGAATAGGTTTCTAATTAACCCCAAACCGCTGACGCGATCGCTCGTTTCTTGCACAGGCGCACAATTTTGCAACTTTGCCCTGATTGAAACCAAAAACCGGGCTTTGGCAATGATTAAAGCATTGGAAATGGAGTTAGAACTGACTCGTCCTGTGCGAATTCATTGGACTGGTTGCCCGAACTCCTGCGGACAGCCGCAAGTAGCAGATATCGGCTTGATGGGAACCAAAGCACGCAAAAATGGTAAAGCCGTGGATGGGGTTGACATTTACATGGGCGGCAAAGTTGGCAAGGAGGCACAACTGGGAACTTGTGTCACCAAAGGCGTTCCCTGCGAAGACTTACTACCAGTGTTGCGCGAACTGCTGATTGAACAGTTCGGCGCACGCTTGCGAGAACCAGCCACAGTTTAAGCAATTCAAAATTCAAAATTCAAAATTCAAAATGGTGGAGCTGAATGCTTACAAGCATCCTAGCTGGTTGCTGTCTGGAAATTAACAGCTTAGCGCCATTTGTTTAGGGCAATTGCAACTATTGCCTGTGGGTTTCTCTGTGCAATTTTTTAGTTTTTTACTTGGGAAAGCTCAATGCTCAAAGGGTTATTGTCATTTAACGGTCGCTATCGCATCTTGCATCTGTCTTGGTTAGCCTTCTTTCTCACCTTTGTTTGTTGGTTTAACTTTGCGCCCTTCGCTACAACTATAGGCAAGCAGCTTCATCTAGCGCCAGAGCAAGTTAAAACTTTGGGCATCTGCAACCTTGCCTTGACAATTCCAGCACGGATTATCATTGGTATGCTTTTGGATCGTTTTGGTCCGAGGATTACCTACTCAATGCTGTTGATGTTCGCTGCTGTTCCCTGTTTTGCAACGGCGCTGTCGCAGAATTTTAACCATCTTGTGATCAGTCGCCTGCTGATGGGAATTGTTGGTGCTGGCTTCGTGGTGGGTATTCGGCTCGTGTCGGAATGGTTCCCCCCAAAGGAGATTGGAATTGCCCAAGGTATTTATGGTGGTTGGGGTAACTTTGGTGCTTTTGGGGCAGAGTTTACCCTACCTCTGATTGCAGTTGCTGCTAGCTTTATGACTGGTGGCGCTTCCAACTGGCGGTTTGCGATCGCCCTCACCGGGATCATCTCTGCTATTTACGGCGTGATTTATTTGAATAGCGTCCAAGACACACCTCCTGGCAAAGCTTACAAAAGACCCAAGAAAAATGGTGCCTTGGAAGTGACTAGCGTCAAAAGCTTCTGGGCAATGATTATCTCGAATTTTGGTTTGATTTTCGCTTTGGGTTTATTAGCTTGGCGCTTGGCTCAAAAGAACATTCACTTTTTAAATCAGAGCCAAATGTATCTGGTTTGGGTACTGTTGGCAGGATTATTTGCTTACCAAACATACAAAGCTTGGCAGGTTAACAAAGAACTTCTTATTGGCAAGAAAACTTACGCTCCCTCTGAACGTTATCAGTTTGGTCAAGTCGCTTTACTCGAATTCACTTACATAACTAACTTTGGTTCTGAACTTGCTGTCGTTTCCATGTTGCCTGCGTTTTTTGAAAAAACTTTTGGTTTAGAACACGTGGTAGCTGGTATGATTGCCGCCACTTATCCCTTCTTGAATTTAATTTCTCGTCCCAGCGGTGGTTTAATTTCTGATAAATTTGGCTCTCGCAAATGGACAATGACAATTATCAGTGCTGGCATTGGTGTGAGCTATTTGACGGCACATTATATTAACGGCAGTTGGGCGCTTCCAGTGGCAATTGTAGTTACTATGGTTGCCGCTTACTTTGCTCAAGCTGGCTGTGGTGCAACTTACGGTATTGTACCTTTGATTAAAAAGGAAGCTACTGGACAAATTGCCGGGAATGTGGGAGCTTACGGTAACTTTGGAGGCGTCGTTTATCTGACAATTTTCAGCTTAACCGATGCGCCAACACTCTTTACCACAATGGGTGTAGCTGCTCTAATCTGCGCTTTTATGTGTGCCTTCTTCCTCAAAGAACCAAAGGGTTCCTTTGCTGCTGCTTATGAAGGTGAATCGCCAGAAGTTGCACCTCAAAATACTGGCATCTTAGCTGAGGAATAAGACAGAACAATTGATGCCTTAACCTACATTTTTGAACAAATTCTTTACATAAGTCTGGTGGAAGAGACTTTTAAACCGCAGATAAAACCAGAACAACGCAGATAAATTATCTGTGTCCATCTGTGTCCATCTGTGGTTTAAATCTGTCAATAATGGCTTTTTTAAAAAAAATCATGAATAGCAGAATTTGCGTCATAAAAATCTATTTAAGAAGCCCAAAAAAAGAAGAAACTGTATCTTTAATAACATTTTTCCTTTCTCAACTCATATTTAATTAAGTACAAATACTTTTGTCAAAGGTTACTAAAAATAAGTCAAGCTTGCTCAGTAAATTTTAAGGTTTTATCAATCAACATTTGAGAATTTTGTAATTGCTGTCAACTGAATAGAAAAGGTTTAAAAACACAGCAATTTGATGAAATTGCTCTTCTACAAACTAAACATTTCAACAATTTATAAACATACATGGTGCTATTACCATGACAGAATTTACCAAAACCCTCTGTCCATACTGTGGTGTTGGCTGTGGACTGGAAGTTTCTCCACCAGCACAACATGGCAAAGCAACTCATCGAGATAGCCAAGGAAATCCAATTTGGCGGGTGCGAGGCGATAAAGCGCACCCTTCAAGTCAGGGTATGGTTTGCGTTAAAGGCGCGACGATCGCAGAGTCTTTAGACAAAAACAGACTCCATTACCCAATGGTACGAGACTCTTTAGATCAGGAGTTTCGACGCGTCAGTTGGGATGAAGCTTTTGATCTGATCACCAAGCGCATTCAAACCGTGCGCTTCACCCAGGGACCAGAAGCCATATGCATGTATGGTTCCGGTCAATTTCAAACCGAGGACTACTACACAGCACAGAAACTCCTAAAAGGGTGTCTGGAGACCAATAATTTTGATGCCAACTCACGCTTATGCATGTCCAGTGCTGTGGCTGGGTATATTCAAAGTTTTGGTTCGGATGGTCCCCCATGCTGTTATGAAGACTTGGAGTTAACCGACTGTGCGTTTTTAATTGGTACCAACACAGCGGAATGCCACCCGATTGTTTTCAACAGGCTGGAAAAATACCACAAAAAGAACCGCAAAGTCAAAATGATTGTGGTTGATCCCCGGCGCACACCCACCGCAGAAGCCGCTGATTTACATTTAGCGATTCGTCCTGGTACAGATATCGACTTGTTGAACGGTATCGCTCACTTGTTGATGCGCTGGGGCTATATTGAGGCTGGGTTCATTGACGACTGCACCAGCAACTTTCCCGCCTACGCTGAGGTGATTCGCCATTATTCTCCAGAAGTGGTGGCTCATCAATGTGGGATCAGCATTGAAGATTTAGAAACAGCAGCCAAATACTGGGGTCAATCTAGGCGGGTGCTGTCTCTGTGGTCAATGGGTGTAAATCAATCTTCAGAAGGCACCGCTAAGGTCAGAACTATCATTAACCTGCACCTGATGACGGGACAGATTGGCAAACCGGGAGCAGGACCTTTCTCGCTTACAGGTCAGCCAAACGCAATGGGAGGACGGGAAGCTGGAGGTTTGGCGCACTTATTACCTGGTTATCGGGTCGTGAAAAACCCCCAGCACCGCGCAGAAGTTGAGGCTTTTTGGGGGCTGAAGCCAGGACAAATTTCGCCTACTCCTGGTCTGACGGCTTGGGATATGATTACTGGGCTGGAAAATGGCACTGTAGGGTTGTTGTGGGTTGCTGCGACGAATCCTGCTGTAAGTATGCCGGATTTGGAACGGACTAAGAAGGCTTTGTTGCGATCGCCCTTTACAATCTACCAAGACGCTTACTACCCCACAGAAACTGCTGCTTACGCTCACGTTCTGCTCCCAGCTGCCCAATGGAGTGAGAAAACTGGCGTGATGACAAATTCCGAACGAATGGTAACGCTATGTTCAGCATTCCGCAACCCACCAGGTGAAGCTAAAGCAGATTGGGAAATTTTCGCAGAAGTTGGACGTCGGCTAGGTTTTGTCAAAGAGTTTGCTTTTGCCAACTCATCTGAAGTTTATGCTGAGTTTGTGAAACTGACTAGCGATCGCCCCTGCAATATGACCGGGATCACTCACGAGCAATTACAGGCGCAAGGTCCCACGCAATGGCCCCACCCGAAAGAGGACACGGGGACACGGGGACACGGAGACGCGGAGAATGTTTTAGAAAAACTTTCCGCCTCTACGAAAGCCGCGTCTCCCTTGCGAGGAAAGCGCCTGTACACCGACCTCCGCTTCCACACCCCAGATGGACGCGCGCGGTTTGGGGCATACCACTCGCGGGGATTGGCAGAACCACCAGATCCTAATTATCCTTTGGTGTTGACAAATGGGCGACTTTATGGTCATTGGCACACCCAGACACGCACCGGCCGAATTGAAAAAATTCGCTCTTTGCATCCGGAACCGTTCATTGAGATTCATCCTCGTGATGCTGCACAGTTAGGTATTACAGAAAACCAGTTGGTGGAAGTGCGATCGCGCCGGGGAAAAGCCAGGTTCCCGGCGAAAGTCACAAGAGCGATCGCTCCTGGTACAGTGTTTGTCCCTATGCATTGGGGCGCGCTGTGGGCAGACAATGCCGAAGCCAACGCCCTGACTCATCCAGAATCTTGCCCTGATTCTGGGCAACCAGAGTTAAAAGCCTGTGCGGTACAGCTCATGCCAGTTACCCTTGAGTTAACTGTTAATAATTACCAACTTTTACATTCTGAATGTTGATCTGCTAACCCTCGAAACAGGATAAAGTGTGAAGTGAAAAGTGTGTATCCCAGTTTTTTCTACTTCATACTTTATACTGACTTCAAAATAAGGGGCTGCAGATGAGGAAACTAGTCAAGCAAGTTAAAGAAAGCCTCAAAGATGAAAACTTCATGCACCATATTGAAAACATAGAGGTGCTCGTTTCCAAACTTTTATCTTTGTTGATGGTGCTGGTAATTTTTGCAACCATCGCGGATTTAGCGGTTTTTCTCCTTAAAGAATTATTTGACACACCTTACGGTAAGTTTAATACAACATTATATAAAATTTTTGGTTTATTTTTGAATATTTTAATTGCTTTAGAAATTTTAGAAAATATCACTGGTTATCTCAAAAAACACGTTTTGCAAGTTGAATTAGTTATTGTTACATCCCTCATTGCTGTTGCTAGAAAAATTATCATTCTTGATTTAGAAAAAGTATCAGGTATTGATATAATAGGGTTAGGTGTTGCCATCCTTGCCTTATCAATCAGTTATTTAATAATTCGCATTAGCAATAAACAAAATTCTTAAATCTCAACAAAAAAATATGCCTGATTTCTTTGAATTTGAAGCAGATTTTGTTGATTCCCTGCGTTGTATTCCCATGCAGGTACGCTGTAAACTTGATACTTGTGGCATCAAGTTAAAGTTATCTGATTGGAGCCATCTGACTCAAGCTGATCGTGAAGCTTTGGTTGAATTACCTTGCTCTACAGAAACCGAAATTCAAGCATACAGAGAATATCTCCAAAACCTGATTCTACAACGTACTGGCACATCGGCTGCTGAATTGGCAATTGAACCGCATCCCGCGTGGTTGGATACTAACATACCAATAAACCTTCAAGAAAAAGCCAAAGAATTTGGTGTTACCCTTTCATCTCAACAGTGGGCAGAATTAACTCCCCTACAACGTTTTGCCCTAATTAAACTCAGCCGTCCTAGTCATGAAAATCAAAACTTTCCCAAAGCACTCCAGGAATTTCATTTACTTTAAGCTGGGTAGATATACAATTAAGTACGTGGGCTGAATGAAATATAAAACCACTGTAGGATGCGCTTTTCCTTTGAGTACAGCATCAAATTGGCGGGCTTAGTGCCCTGCGGCTTCGCCTAACTCACCCTACGCTCTCTATCTTCAATTTGTTTTTGCTTACCTACTTATCACAGTATTGACAAATAACTAATGACGAATTATTAAAGACAGAGGATATCAAAGGAATGGCAGCTAAAAAAATTTTGATGCTTGTTGGGGACTATGTGGAAGACTACGAAGTGATGGTTCCCTTCCAAGCCTTGCAAATGGTAGGGCATACTGTTCATGCAGTTTGTCCGGACAAAAAAGCTGGAGAAAAAGTTAGGACTGCTGTTCATGATTTTGAAGGTGACCAAACTTACAGTGAAAAACCCGGTCACAACTTCACTCTTAATGCCTCTTTTGCCGAGGTACAAGCCCAAACCTATGATGCGTTGGTCATTCCTGGAGGACGGGCACCTGAATATATCCGCCTCAATAAGCAGGTGCTAGAAATTACCCGCCACTTTGCCCAAGCAAACAAGCCTATTGCTGCTATTTGCCACGGATTGCAGTTGTTGGCTGCTGCTGATGTTCTCCAAGGCAAAAACTGTACTGCTTACCCTGCCTGTGGTCCCGATGTGTGGCGTGCTGGTGGTACCTATGTGGATGTTCCAGCCAATGAGGTTGTCGTTGATGGTAATTTAGTAACAGCACCAGCTTGGCCTGCTCATCCCCGTTGGTTGGCAGAATTCCTCAAGCTACTTGGTACTAAGATTGAGCATCTCGAAATGGCTACTGTTTAGAACGCGCGTAGCATTTCAAGTGCTTGACTCGCTCTTGTGTTGACAGTTAACGCTCAACCGTCAACTGTCAACGATCATGCTGAGCAAAATTATGGAAAACTCTATGTTTATTTTGATTTTTTTAATTTTTAATTGATAAGGAGTGACTGAAGCTATAGTGGATTTAGCAATTTTGCTGTTGTGGCTTGGGTTAAGTCCTACTGCCAATTCCTACAATAAATAGTTTAGAAACACCCTGTAACTAGATGACAGGCAAAAACGCAAGACAGAATGCAATCCTGCGGCAAGTGTCTGGTATGGGAGCGTCTTTTGGATCGGAAATTCGCTACTCGCTGCTTTCAAGTCAAGAGGTAGTCATTGGACGTGATCCCAGTTCCCAAGTTGTATTAGATGCCATGTTGTACCGCATGGTATCTCGTCGTCATGCGGCGGTTCGTCCTGTTGCTTCATCCCCAGATGCACAACCTAGCTGGATAATCTGTGATTTGAATAGTGCCAATGGCACGTACTTGAACGGACAACGGTTGCAGGGTTGTCAGCAATTGATCAGCGGAGATCGCATTACTCTAGGTCATGATGGTCCAGAGTTCCTTTTTGAGTGTGAACTCAAAGAGCAACAAGCCACTGCGATCGCCCCAGCAGCAGCGACACCGCTTCCTCCAGCAAATAGTTTCCCAACAGCGACCTCAACGTTTTACCAACCACCTCCAAACCCCCCAAAGCCAGCAGACTCCATCAGCTTCACCCAGCTGTTTCCGATTATTTCTACTGGCAAAGATTTAACTCGTAAAGCTTACCTGATACCGGGAATTCTTACAGTTGTCTTCGTGGTACTGATGTTTGCCACGGTAGGTCAACCAAGCGCAAATCAAGTCATAGTCGCCATTTATATAGCTTCCGCTGCTTACTACTTTATTTACCAGTTGTGTGGTAAACCAAAGCCTTGGTGGGTGCTGCTTGCCTCGGCGTTAACAACGGCAGTGATTTTGCTCACTCCCGTGTTAGATTTGTTTATCTTTGTGTTTCGCGGTCTCTTGCCTGGTAACTTGCCCTCAGAACAAGAGCCTATTACCTTCACAGAGTTGCTGGTGCGGATGTTTTTTGGCGCTGGCTTGATGGAGGAATTACTCAAGGCAATACCTGTGCTAGCAGCATTTCTCATTGCTAGAGGACTACCATCGCCGTGGCGGGAACGTATCGGTGTTGCTGAACCTCTTGATGGTATTCTGCTGGGAACGGCTTCTGCTGTGGGTTTTACCTTGTTGGAAACTTTGGGACAATATGTACCTAATATTACTCAAGCTGTTTCAGCCCAATCGGGGACAGGGGCTGGTGATCTAGCGGGGTTGCAACTGGTGATTGCTCGAACTTTAGGCTCTGTCGCCGGACATATGGCTTATAGTGGCTATTTTGGATATTTTATCGGGTTAGCTGTACTCAAGCCCAGCAAAACTTTGCAAATTCTGCCAGTTGGTTATTTGACAGCCTCAGGGCTGCACGCTTTGTGGAATGCAACAGGAGTTATCAACGGTTTGCTATTGGTGGTAGTTGGGGTATTGTCTTACGCCTTTTTGATGGCAGCTATTCTCAAAGCTAGGGCGCTTTCACCAACGCGATCGCAAAATTTCGCTACCCGTTTTCTTGGACCTAAATAAAGCAGTGCGAGGAGATGAGAAAAATGAGGGAGAGAAGAGGGCAAATGATTTTTATGCCTTTGGATTGATGATGGTCGTTTTAAGGTTCGCTAAGGTTAAATTAAATTGGGCATTTCTCTCTGAAGAAAGATGATAAATTCTGCATTTTGAGGTATGCTACAAAATTGCCGCTTGGATCAGAGCAACTTGTCGCCTCAATGAAATCAAAGCAGAAAACAGAAAGTTGAAATTAGGCTTCATCCTGAGACTTGTTTAGCTGATTGAGGGCTTGATAAGCAACTGCTAAACTGACTTTTGCCTTTTCAACTTCTGAGAGATTTGTCCACTCACGATTTTCTACGTTTTCTACCACGGAATTTACGTTTTGCTGTTCGCCGCTTCTCATAGCGTAGGCAAAAGGACGCGCCATAACCAAAAGGTCATCTGTTTCCCAACTAGGTAAGACAGATTCAACGCACTCAACCAGTTTTTCACCCATCGATTGCCCTGAATTAAAAATTTCAGCAGCTTTTTGGGCAATAACCGTTATCCAATCTTGAGGTACACTGGCGGCAAAACCAGCTTGTAAATTTTTTTGAAGATTCGCCACTAAAGAAGATTTTGTACTACATTTGTAGTTTTTGGAATTGAAATTATTAGACCAAAGCGTGTCTAAGCGATTGTAAAAATTTTGTGAGCGTGTTGTCAGTTCTTCATCGAGGACATCCTCTAACTGGAATTGCTGTTCTAGTTGTGCAAAATAGTTTTCTGATTCTTCGTCTGCTGGATTCCAGGGATATGTACCATCCTCTGGTTCCAAGAGTGCTTCTAAAAGCTCTAAATCGACTTGAGGTGGTATGGAATGAAAAGTATCTGAACCGTTAATTTTGTTAGCCATGTGTCGCTCCTGTGGAATTATTTATCGGTATTGACAGCTACAGCTGCCAGGATCTCATTTCCGCAAAAAGAATGGAATTCTATCGAAAAGTGTTGGTTGACTTGGCTATGTTCAGGTGGTTTGAAAATCCATCTTTCCAATTCTTAAGCTCAAACATTCTCAATGATGAACTCCCAAGGTTGACTTTTTGTACTACCAAACTTTAACTGCATACCAGATTGTAAAGGGACTTCCTGACGATGGATTTGTTGCCAAGCATTAGCGAGTAAAACCCAGGTGGTACCGTAGGTGGACAAATCTTGCAGGTAATAGGTTCGGACTGGGGTAGATCCTGTCAGAGTATTGCGAGATAAGATTTCGGCATGGCGTTTGGAAACTGAAGGTTCTGGAATCACAATATCATTATCTGTCGTGCGACCGATGCGGGTAACTCCTGGTCGCAGTGACCAAGTTTTACCACCTGGTGAGAGCGATCGCAAACAAGCATGATTGAGCATTGAAGCTATGCCAGGAATCGAAGTTTCTGGTAGTTCTGTAATTCCCTCATCAAAACTCTTTATAAGTTCACCATTATAGTCTGGATGCAGGTAGAGAATTGGCAATGTCCAAGCGGGTTGATTGAACCTGTAAGTTGTCAATAGCTTTTGTCTTGCCTCAGCAACAGCTTCATCAATTGGTTTGCGCGATCGCAAAGCAGCAGCAAAAGCTTGAATAAAAGTGTGGCTTTCATGAGGTGCTATTTCATCACGCATCGCCAAAACCGCAGGCACACCTTGACGGATCAGCACTTCTGCCAAGCTGCTGTGGGGCATAGCTTGGTGTGCAATAGCAGCTGGTTGTGCCCCCCAACAAGAATTGAAAACCGCCAATTTCACACCAGTATGGGTCAACACTTGGGCTAATTCCATTCCGTTGAGGGTCATACCTGATCGCAAAAACAGTAACCCTCCGTCTGCTCCTTTCTGACCGTGACCGGCGTAAAATAAGACGTTGTATGCCTTTGTTTCTAGCTGTTGAATCAACTCCTGTGGAGTGGGTTGCAGGAGTGTTGTCACCATGCACGGTGCATAACCATTGTAACTGCTTGCTACAAGCGAGCCATTGGAAAGGGTTTGTTCTAGGATAGCTGCTTCTTCTTTAAGTTGTAGCTGCTGTTCATCTTCACCCAAAACCAGCAGTATGTTTAACGCTTGCTCTGATCGTAAATACGGTAGGGGTTCGACTTCGCTTGTCGTACGACTAAAGAGTATGTGTTGCGACAGAGAAACGGCAGATTGACCAGGTTCGCGCTGCATAATTTCCCAAGGCAGGGCAATCAGATCCGGATCACGAATTTCTAGCAGCACGCGCAAACGCGTATGTTGACCCATAGCAATCCCGCGACTGCGTTCAAAGCTATTAAGAATTTGTCCGTCAAATACCCAATTCCACAGGCTGATGCCCAAGTATTGCATCAGACGGCTGCTGTAACTGGTCGTTTGACCAGAAGTTGGGACAACAAAATCCAGAGGCAGAGGATTTGTCACTTTGGGCGTTGCTTTTGGGGAAATCTCCAAGCGGCTGTGTTCGGCAAACATTTGTTGCCACTCAAGCCAAGCTTGAGACAGATGTGGAAGCCACACGCAATCACGCAAAACATAGCCACTGGGATAGGGAGCATTCACCACCCAAATGGCGAAACTGTCAGTGCCGGTGTTGACGAGACGGGCGATCGCCAGGTTAAGGGATGGCATGGATTCGTTAATCTAAAAGGTAAAATTAAATATCAAATAACAATTTTAAAAGGCAAAAATTTTTGCCTTTTAAGTTTTTTATTTAAAGTTATCCCCTGTAATATTTCACTCTTCTACCAGTTTATCGAGTTTTTGACGCTATGCTGCTCTTCGACTAGCAGGTGTCACCTATTTTAATACCTCACTGTTTAGGCACGGCTGGCTTGGGCTCAGTTGCTGATTCTTCAGCACTTGGCAGAGAAGCATCTTGCGGCTGACATAGGCTTACCACTTCTGGTTTCGCGTTGGGGAGATTGAACGATTTAAGTTTGGAGAATAAAATTCTGACTTCGTCCCCTGGGGTGAGCAAAGGTTTTTTGGCAACAGAAGTTGATTGTGAGTTTGATGGGCTTGCTTTGGCAACAATTGAGCAGACTCGCAAATAGACCCAAGTGTCTTTGTCTGTTTTCTGCGTCTTGAGAATTTGCAAAACACTACCGTTTGGGGCAATAGCTTGAGTTGGGGACCCCGTCGTCGTCCGAATGAATTCTATTTCGCTGTTAGTCTGAATCACCCCTTTGGCATTCACACTGGAGTTGCCCGAAGTGCCTTGAGAACCACTTGTCACCGCTGGTGGTAATGGTGCGGCATCCCTAGGATTTGCTATAGGTGAAGATTGAGATATTTTCGGGATAGAGAGTAATCCCTGTCGCCACAAGTATGCTACTATACCACTTACTACAAACAGCAGCAGAATAACCATCAGCTGTAGCGGTACTTTTATACCTTTAGCGGGCTTGCTTGTTGAAAGGACGTGAGTTTTCTGATTTTGGCTGTACTCTGGCGTGAGTGACGTTCTTGGCTGGCTTGGCGCGGCTGTGGCTGCTGGTATTGTGGAGAGGTCAGCAAGCACGGTTTTGAGGCTTGACTTTGGTTCTGAGTATTTAACTTGGCAGTGTACGACAGCGATAGTGACATTATCATGTCCATTTTGATTATTCGCTATTTCCAATAATTTATTTGTTACATTTGATACATTAAGTTTTTCAGTAATAATGGGTAAAATTTCTGCTTCCCAATATTGCTCCACCCGGTCAAAGTCACTCAAACCGTCGGAACACAGCAGGAAAATGCAGTCTTCGTCGAGAATAAACCGTTGTGACGTCGGATGCAATGAATTGCTAGCACTCATGCCTAACGCCTGCACCAAGGAACCGGATGCTCCTTGTTGGACTGCATCCCGGTATGTGGCATACCCTAAGCGTACCTCACGCGAGGCAACATCATCATCTAGGGTGACTTGATAGCAGCCGTGGCGTGTAATCCAGTAAGCACGACTATCACCAACGTGAGCAATGTACATTTCGTGGGCAATGGGCAATGCCATCACTAGGGTTGTGCCCATGCGTTGACGCCCCTGTCGATGTTCGTTGTCGTTGCGCTGGCTGATTTTGTCGTTAGCAGCAGCTGCTGCGCTTTCTAAGTCCGCAAGTAGAGTTGCGGGGTCTGTGTGCTCAGAGAACGCTTTTGTCAGGTCCTGCAGCTGCTGCTCGATGGTTTCAATGGCTAAATTGGATGCAACATTGCCTCCCTCGTGTCCGCCAATGCCGTCACATACAATAGCCAGGGCTGTCGGTTGAGGAGGTTTGCTGATCACGCTGCCACTAGGCGGATAACAAGCATCTTCATTACGTTGGCGACTCGGTCCGGTATCGCTCTTGGTGGCAATTTTGATGACTGGTGTTTGGTGTTGACCTAATTGTGCCAACCCTCTATCTAGAACGGCAACGAGTTGCTCACCTGAGTGTATGTCTCCGGCAATCAGAGAACGACAAATTTCACTCAAAAATTCGGCGATCGCTCCTTTGGCATTTACCTGTAACTGCTGCCAAAATTCCCCAAGTTGAGGTAAACCAGGGGAAGTTTGATTGTCATGGCGCAATTCCACTAAACGTACTAACGGTCCTTCTACTCTGATTAACTCTGGGTTGAGTAAGCTAGAGCTTACGTCTTCACTGGAGAGAGGTTGCCACAGATGAGCTATTTGCCACAGCCAATTTAGTTGGCGCATTGATGTTGCAGAACTCCAAGCAGTGGTTAATTCACTCGCCAACTGCACTTCCAACGAAGCTGTACTTTCCAGCACAGAAAGTGGAGGTTTTTCTAAAAGTAATATTTCTTTGCCAGAACTGCCATCCGTCAGGGACACCACTCCATACACCTGCGGTACGTGCAAGCGGTAGGCAAATAGCCGCAAGTAAGGTCTGATTGCCTGTAAATGTTCTACATTTGGTGTTTGAGGTAAGAACGCAGGCTTGGTATCTAAAAGAAGCCCTTTGCTGATAACCAGATAGCGATCGGCTAATAATTCTCCAGGGTTAGCCACGCTCTGCCCGTCTGCCACACCCCAGAGGAAACGTTTGGGTAGGGGTGTGGAACATCGCAGGCAAAACTTGTGTGTCAGGGGATTTGGAGCTTGACAGAGTTCATTTGGGCAGTAGAGCGTTGGCGCATCATTTTCCATAGTCTTCGCACCGATCAGCAGATTGGCTTTGTTTTCAACAGCATTGGCAGCGGCACTGTTGACCGCTCATATCTGATATATCCAATTTTGGATCACGATTTTAACTTGCGGACGAAACTTAAGATGCTAAGAGTTTTGAAAAATTTGCTCAATGATCAAGGAGGGAGATTTTCCAGTTGGTACGCAACGCGACCCACTAGATGTACTCACACATACTTCCCGCTTGAGCAGGCATCAAGCCGCTTCCACTGTCCTCTTATCAATATGGCACGCACTAAAGCACAAAGATGAGAAGGCATTGTTAAGTAACGCATACAGTTCTCCGGTTATTGCAGCTCTGTCTTAAGAGAACAGATATTAAAACAAGATCGCACTTCACCAAAAATTCACACCTCTACTTAAAATCCCAGATAACTTTGTGAAAGCTTCATCACCTCCCTTGCTCAAAGCTTGCCTGATCAGAAACTGTCTTTTCAATCACAAGTTTTTTCCTTTGCTTTTATTTTTCTTGTCATGTATCTCCAGATAGGGCGCTCAGTGTGAACTAACTTTACCCTACACTTTACACTCTTGGGAAAACAAATTATTCCATCAGAAAGATGAGATAAGTTTGGTTTTTCCCTAGTTTATATGTATGTGGGAATCAATCAAGCTTTAGTTAAGACCCAAAGCAAGTTATAGCTGGCGCTTGCTCGTTGCTATTCAGTCTTAACGATGAACCTTATTTTAGCTTATTGATAACATCCCCACTTCAAACAGCATTTAGCACACTTAATTATTGGTGAGACAATAATGGAAGATAACAAACAAAAAGATATTCATCGTGCAGTTAACCCTGGTGATGTCATTTCTGAAGAACCACAAGCAGTTGAAGAAAAGGCACAACAAGTTGCCGTTGATTCTCCAGATATCACGGGTGATCATATTGAAGTTCCGACTTATTTTGTCGTTGACGAACCGGATGGCGAACAAAAGGCTCTACATCATGTGAAAGATGCAGAAGAAATTTCTGATGTGATTCGACAAGCACGAGTTGACGAAGAAGGAAATAGGGTTTGGTGGTAGATATTTAGCGGTCAGCAGTCAGTCATTAGCTTTTATAATTAGCTTTCAGCTAGATAACTGCTGACCGTTTTCTATTGAGTCAATTTATCAGGTTTCTCTCGTTTAATGGTTATGAATTGTGTATGACAAAACACTCCACGAGTACTACTAACAAAATCTGCATCATTGTTGTTAATGAATAGCAGTCTTCTGGTATTTATCTGTAATAGTTATAAATTTTATAGACAAATATTACATTTAGTGACCGCCGCTGTTTTTTGAACTCATCCGTGGGCATAAGTATGGCGGATGTGCGGATTGATAGTTGACTAAAATTTCTGTTAAGGTTTAATGGTCAATAATCCACAAAGTTGGGGCGTTTTTCATCTGACTTCGATTTTTAAGTTCACAAAATTTAACTAAATTTATATCTTGGACCTCCTCGCTTGCATAATTTGGGAGTTGGGTGCATCGCGATCAGTAAACCAATGCCAAGCAATTTCAAAACAGGAGTAAGAAAATCCAGAAGTTTACCCTTTTATTCCATATGAAAGCAAAAATGGACTAAAAAGGTATTGGTACTCAAGACAGCAGGTCCTTTCGAGTTCGGCAGCGTCGGACTGATTGACGATAACTAGCAAAAGCCAGGCTGCAGTAACAGCAGGCCAGCCAGTCATTTTCAGAGTTTAAGCATTGAAATTGACAATTTAGACAAAGAAAGAAGAAACAAGAGAGAAGATAGAACAATTTCTTCATTCTTCACTCTTGAACGCCAGTCGCCTAGAGAGGGAAAGCCCTTCTCAGTAGCAGAGACGCTACGCGTGCCTTCACCCGGTGGGAGCTTACGCGCCGAGAGTGCCTGCGCTTTGCGCTTACGGGTATCTCCTCCTGCTGCGCTGGACTCACCGTCATTCGCGCTGGCGCATCTTCATTCTTTACTCATAATTCCATAAGTCTCTTGATTTTCGTCGGATGCAACTTGAGGAAGTCCCATGCTGTAGTTGGTGACGCGTGCGGAGAGATTATAGCTGATTTCGCCTTTGTGCAGGAGTCCTCGCACAAAATGCTCCAACTCAGAGCCAATGCGGCGTAAGTTATAATCGGTCAGATCTGCGCCACTATATGCTTCTACCTGTTCATCAAACTTGTGATAAACCTTTTGCAGAGCATCTTCATCCCAGTTGAATTCGTTGTCTGGGTCAATATCCAAGGTTAAAACTTGACTACTGGGAACTAGCTCTCCATCCCGGTCTATTTCAGCGGCAAAAATCCGTATATGCCGGGTTGTGGATTTGAGCAGCATCGGGTTGTCCATAGGCGGTTCGATAAATGGGTTAATCGCGCTCTCAATTATTGTAAACCCAATCCCTAACGAGAAGGAATCATGCCTGTCTGACGAGCATAGGCAAAAATGCCACCTGCATCAATCACCGGTCCAACTTCTCCTAAAGGTTTGAGGTTATATATCTGACCAAGAGTGTGGTTCATCAATTGATTGCTTGCAAAATCTATTGACACCTCTTGACCAGTTTCAAAATGGTCACAGAACCTTTCGACTGACTCCCAAGGATAAAGTTCTCCTGTGGCAGCGCAATTGCGGAAGAAGATGCGAGCATAGGACTGGGCAACGACTGCTTTAACACCCGACGCACCCAAGGCTATGGGGGCATGTTCGCGTGAGGAACCGCAGCCAAAGTTTTCTCCTGCCACAATGATAGGGTAGGCTGTTTTCATTTCCCCAGAGACTATAAATTTGCCGTAGCGGTCGGGTAAACCAGCTAAAGCATAACTTCCAAGCTTTTCGTACTCATCCGCTTTGGAAGGAACCAAGGTGAGATATTCGGCTGGAATGATTTGATCTGTGTCTATATTGTCATCGAGAACAAAAATCTTACCCCTAATTACTTTGGTCATTGAGGTCTCCTGCCTTTTTAAATGAATAAATTGTACATTTAGTAATTTTACGGAATTGTGGTACACCAATGTCTGGCTATCATTAGATAGAAAATCTTCAGCGGATTTACTTACGTACTACCACCAGTTTTTTAGTAAAAAGTCAAACTGTTATTGACGTTTAGATAAAGTTGATGTAAAAAGCTTTAAAAAGCTCGAACAACTTCTTACAGAAACTTTATTCTATGGAATCTTAAAAACTGAATAATAGTTATGGTTTACTTGAACCAGACCTATTGCACTAAACCAACAGAAGGTAGACGATAAAGCCAAGCATGAAAAGACACCGGAGAGTGAAATGCAATTAAATTGATTGTTGACAAACAGGAATTGTTAATTCAAAAACTGTGAGAGTCAAAAAGATATAACGAATTCTTGCTTGAAAGATAGTTCCTCAACCAAATTACCACCTAGTACAAGGAAGCCAAAAAACTATGAACTTTGAAGCATTACCACGGCAGGTGAATAGTGTCGATGTCGGTGTTTATGAGTGCGAAATACATCTAAAATTCCGATTGATAGAGGAAAAAAGTCTGTTGAGCGATCGCGACCAACTTTTGCAGGTACTGCTAGACGCTTTAACCGAGGGGTCTGACGACTTTTTAGAGACTTTACAAGCAACTGTTAAGGCGCAAGAAGTTTCTGAGTTAAAAGCATCACCGCAAATGAGACGTCAGCTTATGCGCTTACGCAACTCGCAAGAAGTTAGTCAATAGTTAAAATTGTTGTCACTCTAGCAGTGGCAAAGACTGTGTCGAGCATAGAGTATCAGATTTAGTGTTCGTTTGCCGATTTGGTGATTTGTTCTAATAATGACTTGGCTTGCTTAACTAACGCCCACGAACTATAGCCGTGGGGCTTGCATTAGTCCTTACCCTTACCCTTAGCATTACCCAAACAAATGGGTGCCTACTAAATGTTGCATTTATGCCTTGCTTCTAAGCGGCGTTTATTGACAGTCAAACAAAAATCTAGATAAATGCTGTGTTTAACTGGTTAATACACTCATCTAGAAATAAAATTTTATTACCAAAACAGTTTTCCAGGGTGAATTTGTTAGGTAACAAACTTTGTTTACTGTATCAAAAGTCATTTCCGATTGATTGAGGAAATCGAAGAATTCCCGTTTCTCCCTGTAGTACGTTGACTACTGTGAACAAAAATAACTGAAATGTTAGGCAAAATATTATCTATAGACTTCACCAGAAAATTTTGAGCGATGATTGCTCTATCGACATTATTTATTCCTCCTCAAATTGAAGGAGCTTGAATAAGACCGAAATTTTTTTGCTAGACTTGGATGTATACTGGGACGAGGCTGAGTAAGTTCAAGAAAACCACAGAGCGTCAGCGTAGACAGTAAATTTTGCGATTTTTCAATTAGTTAAGTTATGATTAGCTAGCCCGGAAGTTACTCCCGTAGACACGTTGCACTCCCTTTGCCAGGGTAGCAGTGGGAAAAACTAGACATCAAAGTCGTTATAGGTAATCTGAGATTTTAAACAAGAAAATAGAAAGGCACAAGGCACAAGCAAAGCCATGATTCACTTGTGCCTTCTTTGTTCATAACTACTTTGCTAGACCGTGTTCTAAAGCAAAGCGAACTAACTCTGTACGGCTATTGGTACCAGTTTTACTGAACAAACGGCTGACATATTTCTCTACATTACGAACGCTTGTCTCTAAACGACGAGCGATTTCTTTATTCATCAACCCCTCAGCCACCAAGTTTAAAACACTTTGTTCTCTGGGCGTCAAGTCAATCGCAAACGGCGCTGGAGATTGATTTATTGCATTTTTTTGAGTTAACAAAGCTTTAATTTGGGCAATCTGATTCGCGAGTTCAGTAATATCTGGCGCTTCACCTTCTTGAGTTAGCGCTGGAGTCCTAGCGGCGCGGCGTTCGAGTAAATTTTCCACAACTGCTACCAGTTCGTCTGGATCGAAGGGCTTGGGTATATAGGCATCAACACCAGCTTGATAACCTTGGATGCGATCAGTCGTCATGCCCTTCGCAGTGAGAAATATCACTGGTAGCGACCGGAAGCGGGGGTCGTCTCGCAGTTGCTTGAGGAACTGGTAGCCATCCACCTGTGGCATCATAATATCAGAAATTACTAAGTCTGGTGTGTTTTGCTGCACCAACTCCCACCCCTCTCGGGCGTTACTGGCAACTTGAACGCTAAAACCGCTTTCTTGCAAATAGTCTTTTACAGCTTCACGCAATCCCGGCTCATCATCTACCAGTAACAATTGTGCTGCCATTTACCGTTTCCTTTGCGCTACTTTTTCTCCAATTTAGCGAACTTGAGTGACACTCAGCACAGCCACTCAATTATTTTGGCGTTCTCTGGCAATTTGGCTTCGCGTTGCCCAGCAGTACGCGCCCGAGCATTGTACAATCCGATAGGGGTACTCACTAAATCTACAAGACTCGCTTTACCTGCTAATGCTTTGACACTGTCCCTTGGCAATTCCTTCAACACCCAACGTCCTAAGCGGTAGAAGCATTCGGTGAGTGTGGTGTCGCGCATCAAATCCACACCGTGGAGTTCATGCAAATAGCGATTTGAGCGCCCGTAGCGCCGCCATTGACTTTCTAGTTCCTTAAGTGTGGCGCGGTGGCGGTGCTTGACCACTGCATTAGGAGCAAATTCCAAACGTCCCATGTTTTGCCGCAAAATTCGCCAACATATATCAGCATCCCCACCGCTAGTTAGATAAGGACGAAACAAACCTGCTTGTTCCAAAGCTTGCCGTCGTATAGCTAAATTCGCTGTTTGACCGTATGAACAGAAAGGATGGGCAAGAGTATGTTTTTGCGACAGGGTGTCTTGACGGTCTGCGTGTTGTTCGAGCAGTGTGCTTCCCGGTAGCGCCACAATCTCACCGGCAACAATCACCACATCTTGGTTGACAAAAGGACTAATTAATGCATCTAACCATTCGGGTTGTGGACGACAATCTGCATCGGTAAAGGCAAGTATCTCACCAGTTGCGGCACGAATGCCAGCGTTACGGGCGGCATAGGAGCTTTGGATTTGGTTTTCGCTCTGGGGACGAATTGTGATTTCGCTATTTTCCGCACCTTGTTGGAGTAAGGCAAAAGTGCGATCGCCACTATTATTGTCCACCAGCAAATACTCTACCTGGTGTTTTGGGTAAGTTTGAGCGGATAGACAAGAGATTAACTCTGGTAAATCTGCCTCACCGTTATAAATAGGGACAACCACCGATACCTTTGGTAAGAAGGTGTTGGCGGTGGCTGTCTTAATTGATTCATTACTCATATGTTTAAGATTTTGAATTAGGGATACATGAATAAAAATTATGAATTATGAATTTTTTCATGATTCAGCATTCATAATTAATAATTCCTACTTTCTGTCCAGTATTCCCAATCCAAAATCTGGAAGCTCAGCTAAAATTTTAAATCTTAAAATTTTAAATTTACCGAGCTATTGCTCATCGGTTGTTGCAACGGTCGATTTTGCTGAGTGGGTTGAGCAAAGTTGTTGCTAGATAGAACTGCTAGCGCGCGTGCGTATTGAGGGTCATTCTGAGTTCCCAGCAAATTTGGATTTGCTGCGAGTTGACGCTGTTGTGCCTGTGTCAGTTCTAATTTTATATCTGGCGCAATTCCTTTGTGATTGATATCTGTTCCCTTGGGAGTGTAGTAATGGGCAATGGTGATCGCCACTCCAGAACCATCTGGCAGTTCATGAACTGACTGTACTAAAGCTTTGCCAAAGGTTTGACCGCCAACAACGACTGCTCGGTTATTATCCTTGAGTGCGCCTGTGAGGATTTCGCTAGCACTTGCTGAATTGTTATCTACTAGTATCGCCAAGGGGCGTTTTGTAAGGGCAGTGCGATTTGCCTTACTTTCTTCACTTCCTCCCTTACGATCCACTGTCTTGACAATTGCACCGTTATCCATCCACATCCGGGCAATTTCAATGCTCGACTGCAACAAACCGCCTGGGTTGCTACGCAGATCCAAGACATAGCCATCGACTTGCTTGGCATTCAAATCGCTGATAGCTCGTCGCATTTGAGTTGCAGCATGGGCACTGAACTCACGCAAGCGGATATAACCAATACGGCGATCGCCTTCTTGCTTCAAGCTGTAACGCACTGTCGGCACTTCAATACTTGCCCGTGTCAGATTCACATCAAAAGCGCTCTGTCCATCCCTTCCTAGCCGCAAAGTCAACTTACTACCTGCTTTGCCGCGAATCAGCTTTGAGGCATCTTCCACTTTCATCTGGCTCGTGGGTTTGCCGTTAATTGCCAAAATAATATCCCCAGCTTTAATACCTGCTTTGAGTGCAGGGGAATTTTCTATAGCTTCGATAATGGTGAGCTTTTTAGTTTGCTCGTTCAATTCCATCCGAATGCCAATTCCTGTAACTTCACCAGATGTTTGGTTGGTTAGAGCCTCAAACTGTTTGGGATCCATAAACCGAGTGTAAGGATCTCCCAACTTTTCTAAGGCTTGGCGGATAGCAGTGTATGCTTCTTCACGCGAAGTGTAGTCTTTAGTAAGCAGAGTCTGCCTCACTGCTAGCCAATTTTGTTTGTTAAATGAGCCATCTACATATTCACGATTCACTAGTTGCCAGACTTGGTCAAGTGTTGCTTTCGGGCTATCTTGCAGAGCTGCACGCACAGAGCGACACCAAACTGGACCAAGAGCGGACAATGTAGCGGTTGAGGCGATTGCTCCGCTAAGAAAGGCTACTTGGAGCGGCGAGTAACGTTTCGCAGATCGATTCATGTATATTAGCTGGAATAATAGTGTTATTGACAGTGTAGCAATCTGGCTTTCCAGGAATTTATAGGTTTTTCTTCTCAACTAGAATTTTTTCATCATTTTTCCTTGATGTTTCTTGAAAATACTGCATACTGCGAGAGGCAGCTTTTTAACTCTAGCTTACTTCTCCCGCAAGCTTACTGCCACCTTGTGGCGCTTTCATCAGTGCCATGTAAGTATTCAATATTACTTTATAAAATAGCACTTAGCTGGCTCAACTAGTGTTGCCAACTTTCGGAAAAAAAGCTTGTATTGACTACCTTATGAAACCTAAACTCACAAACACTCAACCCAGTTCAGTGTCAAAGCAATTGCGGAGAAAGTGGCAATTTTTACAAAGATTAACTTTTGGGCTGTGTTTTGTGGTAGTTGTCTGCCTGATTGTTAACACTATAACCATTATTTCTGCATCTTCCAAACAGATAGATGCCTTTTTTGTGCTTGGTGGCAGCATTAGTCGGGAAATTTATGTTGCCGAGTTGGCAAAACAATACCCGCAGACGCCTATCTTAATTTCTCGAGGTTCTCCCGACCCCTGTATTTGGCTGATTTTTCAACGGCAAGCGCTCCAGAGAATGCAAAATGTTTGGTTGGAAAAGTGCGCGGATTCTACTTTTGGTAATTTTTACTACAGTATTCCTATCCTCCGCCGTTGGGGAGTACACAAGGTGAAGCTGATAACTTCCCTAACACACTTACCGCGAGCTAAATGGATGGCACAAATTCTTTTTGGTGTTCATGGTATTTGGGTGGAAACAGACATTGTTCAAGAGCAAGGTGTTCCAGGTAATCAGGAGTCTTGGCTGAAAACAGGATTAGATGTCACGCGTAGTTTGTTATGGGCAGGGTTAAGTCCGATTATTCAGCCAAAATGCGCCTATGTTATGAGATTGACAGAGGTGAATATGGACTTTTGGCAGAATCGGCGTTTCAAATGCGAACGGCAAGGGAATTTCAGTATCCGTTAGGATACGCTCACTTCTTAGTCGTTATGTCGCTGAGGACAATTTCAATTCAATAAAGTAATCAGGAATGCCACTGGTATGGTTTAAGAGTTGGCGAATGGTGATGTCTTTCCGATTGGCAATGTTAGTGACAACTGAAGCGGGAAGCCATTTATCCAACGTATCTTCTAGACTTAACTTGCTTTCATCAACAAGACTTAGCACCGTTGTTGCTGTAAACATCTTGCTAACACTGGCTAATGTTAAAGCGATGCTCCCAAAGGGACCCGCGCCTTGCGCGATCTTCTGCACGCATTGCCGTTTGATTTTTCAGGTTAGAGAAACCGCTTGCACCGAACTATGTTCCTTGAGGTGTGAGAATTGCTAATGATTTCAGAATACAAGGTGCAACAATCCTGTGAAAAACGTCAAACTTTTGGATAACCATTTAGTCCTGGCATGACTATATCAATTAACTCATCAACAAAATCTTCAGTTAACGGTGCATGTTTCAACAGCAGACGATAAAACAGGGGACTGTAAAGCGCGTCAATGACTGCTTCAATATCAATATCAGAGCGTAGTTCCCCACGTTCTATACCTTTTTTAATCACCTGACTACAATCAAATCGACGTGGTGATAACCAATTAGCTTGGAACGCCGAAATGATTTCCGGGTCGGTTTGTCCTCCACCAATCAGCGTTGCAATAACTTGTCCTCGTGGAGTGTTGAGGATTTTGACTAACTTGTGCATTTGCTGCAGTATATCCTCCTTTACCGAACCCGTATCGGGAAAAGAGAGTTCTGAATTAGTTGCAGCCAAAAAAGCGTCCATAACAAGACGCGCCTTGCTTGACCACCGTCGATAAATGGTTGGTTTACCCACAAGAGCACGCGCTGCAACCCCTTCAATCGTTAACTGAGTATACCCCACTTCCATCAACAGTTCATAAGCGGCGTGCAATATACTTTGATGTGCTTCGTCAGAGCGCGGTCGTCCTCTACCTCGCGAGTGAACTTTTGTTGTTGTTTTTCCTACTACCTTTTGCATAGCTCTCTCTCCCTCTAGTTTTAATTACGCAACGTAACGTTAATACAATAATAACGAAAAAACCCAGAAAGTGTTAGCAGTTCTAGGTTTGACCTTGGTAAGTCACTACAAAATTTCTTTTCCCCCTACTTGACACGCCTGATTATTTCGCCTAAATTTAATTACGTAACGTAACGTTAAATATAAAAAGTATTTAGAGGGGGTGAGAGGTCATGCTTCACAGTCAAAAAAGATTGCGCTGGGTAAATCGCTTGATGTACATACTGAAAAAGCACCGTGTGGTCAAAACACATAAATATGCACGGCTGAGTGGGCAAAACAAACCACCTCGTTACAAAGTATTTTTACTGACTTGGTTGGCAATTTATCCTCTAATTACAGGTATCTTTCTTTTGTTTGGTAAACAACTGAGTCTTCTGCCGGTACCGATACGGACACTGTTGCTCACAGGGGTACTGGTTTATTTGATGACTTATATTGTGATGCCTTGGTTGATGGCAGCATTTCACAATTGGCTTTATCCAAATAATAAATAGCAATAATCAGGCGATTTTAGTAGCAAAGGAGAGTAAATATGGAAATTCTGCATCAAGACATTGCAAGCATAAAAAAAGAAATTAATGAATTTATTCACAGTTGGGGCGAAGCATGGAGTCCACGAGAAAAAGCGCCAGAATTTCAACGCGAAAGATTCACCCCGTTTTATCTCCAAACCGACGAACTGCTTGCATTTGACTTTACCGATGCCCAATCGCGTACAGTTTTCAAAGGTGCAAAAATCCACGCTGACACTTGGGAATCATTTGTTCGCAATTTTCAATACTGGACTTTTACTCCAGTACCGGAAAGTATTCAGGTGTACCCACATACAGATAATGCTGCAGTGACGCTCTATGTCGATAATTACGGCAAGACAAATAATGGAAAAGATGGAAAAGAATTTAGGGCACGTGCTCACGCGACATTACTGTTAGAAAAACACAATGGCAGGTGGGTGATTGTGCATGAAAACATTTGGGGACCAGTAAACGAATAATACTCAAGTTTTGCAAGGAGGTTGTTATGTCAGGACTTGATATTTATAGCCGCAATGGTCTGGCTTCTATGCGTATAGACCATATCATGTTAAGTGTGCCTAATTATGAAGAAACGGTGCAATGGTATCAACAAAAGCTTGATGCAACTGTTGAAAAAGAATGGACTGTAGACCAACTACCAGATTTAAAATTAGCTTATCTTAACGTCTACGGATTCCGAATTGAGATAGTTGGAAGTACTCAATCACGTTGTGGAATGCCTAATCCTTCAAACTTTGAAGAAGCTCTACGCACAACAGGTATCGGTCATTTTTGTTTTCGTGTTGATGATGTAGATGCTGCACTTAGCGAATTAAAACAACGTGGTGTGCAGACATTTGTGGAAGGTGCAGATTATCCAAACGTTTGTGTCAGAATTGGTTTCATCAAAGACAACAACGGGAATGTTATCGAGTTTTCAGGACCATTGAAATTTATTGAACCAAAAACGTACTAGTGCCATTGTGCCTATATTTTCATTAGCTTCATGAATTGCAAAGATGGTTAAAAATCTCTTCCATCCGGTGTCAGTAACTTTAGCGATCGCCCTTAAGGGCAGTGCGCTGTGCGGATTGGCTTTGCCACTGCCCCGAATCGCAACCGCTGCTGGTCTAACGTTATTGAATTTTCTGGTCCTATCAAAAAATCTTAATTCGTAGTCAGCCGTCTACAGCAACCAAACAATAACATTGATTAACATAAACAGGGGTAAAAGATTATGACGGAGAATACTGTAAAAATTAATGCACCAATTGGTTCTTTTCAAATTGGAGACGAGTTAAGGGTTAATCGTCTCGGTTACGGTGCGATGCGACTGACGGGACAGCCTGGAAATTTTGGTCCTTATTCGGATTGGGAAGGCGGTCAAAAACTCCTGCGTCGTGCGGTGGAACTGGGTATTAATTTTATCGATACAGCCGAAGCTTACGGACCTGGTTTTAATGAAGAATTAATTGCTTCTGCACTGCATCCCTACCCAGAAGGTGTAGTCATTGCCACTAAAGGTGGTATCAACAAACCTGCGCCAGATGACATTCGCGCGGATGGAAGACCAGAAAATTTGCGGCGGGGTTGTGAAGCCAGCTTGCAAAGGCTTAAGTTAGAACAAATAGACTTATATCAACTGCATCGTCCTGACCCTAAAGTCCCTTTTACGGAATCAGTAGGAATGCTAGCGACCTTGAAGTCAGAAGGTAAAATTCGTCATGTAGGACTATCCAACGTTACGATTGAGCAAATTGAGGAAGCGCGGCGGATAGTTCCTATTGCTTCTGTACAAAACCGCTTTGGGATCAGCGAACGTAACAATGAAGATGTTTTGGATTACTGCACCAAACACGGGATTGCATTCATCCCCTATGGTTCACTTGGCGCACATCCCCTCAAGCAAGGCGCACCATTAGCAAATGCACAAGGGATTTTGGCTGTAATTGCCAATCGTCATGGTGTGAAACCAAATCAAATTGCTTTGGCGTGGTTATTACATCGTGCGCCCAATATCATTTTGATACCAGGAACGACAACAATTGCTCATTTGGAAGAAAATATTGCGGCGGCTTCTATCAAGCTAACTACAGACGAAATCTCAGCTTTAAATCAGATGCAAATAGTTTGAATTTATAAACAATGATTTTGGCGGAGAAAGAATCAAAATGAAAAACACTTGGAAAATGCGTTTTGCACCACACATTGGACTCAGCCAACCCCAGGGTGATGGTATGTTTAAAAATCTCGCTGGAGATGACCCCATCGACCAAATTAAATTTATTGCTGACCAAGGATTTGCTGGAATTGAAGATAATTTTCTTAAGCTGCGTCCCTTGAACTCTGTTCAGCAAGCTTATTGGAGATTAGCTGGGCATATGACGATCGCTCCTTAAGCGGACGCTTGCGCCATTGCCTCAATTGTAGATAAAGGTACATCGGCGAAATACTGTTGCTGAAATTGTTCTTCCCGAACAGCAGCTAAAAATTTTTCCACAGCAGCTTCCGCCATTGGTTCAATAATCGAATCCTGAGTGAAAACCAACATACGGTCTTGGCGTGTGATTTTGAAACCCAAATATTTTAAACCTCTTAACCCTAAAAGTAAGGCATGGTCACCTATACCCAATTTTTCCAATAACTGGACGCGGGTAACTGATTGATTTGTACGACTGAGATATTTGGCAATTCCCACAAGAGTAAGCCAGATTTCTTCTGGTGGTTTAAGGTCGGGTTTACACCAAGCCAGCGCCAGGGGTTGTTGGTTGTGAAGCGATCGCCTAAACCAAGCGCGTAAATCGTCCCAACTGGTTGGACAATCTTTAATGACAAGTGCTAAGTCCTGAGTACTAAGTGCTGAGTCTTTTTCTAATAATGGGTTGCGCCAGTCTAGTATAAGTGCTGATTGGTGATTGTTAATTGCTGATTGCTGACGCGAACGGACAGCTATCAGTCGGATTTCATAGCGTTTTTTGAAGGTGTTGTAGTCCAGTTCAGCAATACAATCACATCTTCCTAAAGGTAATTCATCCTTATAATGTCCCCACCACACGCCAGGAAAAGGGCTTCTCGTCGAATCATCCCGAATGTCAAACTCAGCTTTTATGTACTGTACCTTTTTCCCCTGCGAATCTTGTTGATTGCGATGCCAAGCATTTTCAAACCAGCAGTTTTCAATCAGCAGTTTCGGAACTGGGTTTCCCATTCCACAAGGTTCTAGTAGTTTCAGTTCCAAAAATAACTCTTTGCCCAAGTCTGCGACTGTGACAGCCAAGTCTGCTTGCACAGTTGGTGTCAGGGTTGCACCTCCCAAAGATTGGCGCAACCTTTGGTTAATCGCCTCTGTAAATAAAGGTATATTCTCTACTGGGAGACTTAACCCTGCTGCATAGGGATGTCCACCAAAGCGATGTAACAAATGTGCCTGGTCTTTTACCAATTGATATAAATCCACCGAATTCACCGAACGCGCGGAACCACGCGCAAGAAGAGGAGAAGGATTGCTCCCCTGTTCCCCGACTCCCTCCGTACTCAACAAAATCGTCGGGCGTCCTGTCTCCTGCGCGACTTGTCCTGCAACTAACCCCAGGACGCCAACAGCCCATTGAGGGTCTTCCAGAACGATGACGCTAGTCGTTGATAAGTCCATTTTCGAGAGCTTTTGCGCGACTTGCTGAGCAACATCTTTTTGTAAAGATTTGCGACGGGTGTTCGCTAATTCTGTGACTTCTGCAAGTTCCTTGACACGCTTTTGGTCGCGGCTTGTCAATAATTCCACGCAAAAAGAAGCATCGCCTTGAATGCGGCTGACAGCGTTAATTCGCGGACCCAAACCGAAGGAAATATCTGTGGGGCGATCGCCACTTTTCTGGCACAATTCCAACAATCGCCCGACGCCTGGACGCCGTCTTTCTCCTGGTGGTTTTTTAAAATCCTCTTGCAGTCGCCCAATTCCCAATTGTGCCAAGTAGCGACAATCTCCACTCAACTGCACCAAGTCAGCAATTAGCCCAACCGCCACTAAATCCAATAAATCCTGTAGCGGTTGTTGCGGGATATTTGGCATTTGATAAAAAGCTTCCACCAACTTGTAAGCCACCGCCACTCCGGAAAGATGAAATAGCTGATGTGTCTGTGGCAAATAGCGGGGGTTAATAATTGCCGTAACTGGTGGACGTTCCGGAGGTAAAGTGTGGTGGTCTGTAACTATAACGTCTATACCTAGCTGCTTAGCATAAATAATTTCACTAATATTTGTACTGCCAGTGTCACAGGTCACAATTAACTGAAAACCTTGTTTTGCCAGCTTCTCAATTCCTTGGCAGTTCAGCCCGTGGGATTCTGTTAGTCGATTGGGAATGTAGTAAATTAGGTGCGTGTTTTGGGCAAAGAATTGTCCCAAGCCATCCCACAGGACAGCAGTAGAAGTGATACCATCAGCGTCAAAGTCCCCCCAAATGGCAACTTTTTCACCAGCATCTCGTGCTTGTTGCAAGCGTTCCACCGCCAGATGCATTTCTTGCCCAAACTCAAACGGACTTGCGGGTTGATAAGTTTTTGTATTGACAAAAGCTGCTAATTGTGTATTTTCTCGTATTCCTCGTTGCCATAACAACTGCGCTGCAAAATGTCCATTTGATGTGGGTGCATATTGCTTCACAGCTTGGATGAACGATTCTGGCGGTTGTTCAGTTGTCGCGAGAGCCCACTGTTGTTCTGACATATGGAGATTAAGATATCTATGAACAAAAACCGAGTTCTGAGAAATAAAACCACAGATGGACACAGATGGACACAGATGAATACAAATGATTTATCTGCGTGCATCTGCGTACCCTACGGGAAGCCATCCTCCGGCGTCTACATCAGCGGTTCCAAATACTAAATCATGATTTTGGCAGTAAATGAATTAAACCGGCGCTTGTTCTTCTGAGGAGTGATCACTCACCAAAGTATTCAGGGCGACTTCACTAGCCACTCCATCAGACTTGCGTGTTCCCCGTATAGCAGGACGAGAACGCTTGTAACCCGCCCTTTCAGCTTTTTGGTGTTCGTATTCAATCAGTCTGCCATAGTAGTCGTGCCTGCTTAAATTCATCGACAAGAAAACATGCTGGCGAACATTACCAAAACCCTTACGGTTGAAAAACTTCACGGCGGGAACATTTGCTGGATCTGTGTCTACCAGCATGAAACGCGCCCCATCTTCAATCATGCGTGCAATAGCTTTATCAACAAGCTTGTCTCCCACACCGCAACGCTGAAATTTAGGGCTGACTCCTAACCAGAGGATGTATCCGTAAGTCCAGGTTGCTTTGGTAATAATAGTTCCTAAAATGAATCCTGCTAGTTGCTCATCAACTTCTGCAACAAGACAGTATTCTGGATCGGTGTTGTAAAGCCCTATCACCTCCCACTCGTCCCAGCAACGATATAAATAGGGATATAAATCGCTGGTAAATAACTCTTCCCCCAAGTGATAGACAGGGGCTATGTCATCTATTCCTAACTCGCGGACATAAACCGCTTCAGTATCATCAAATTGCATAAAATTATAAACAAGAAGTTATCTGTAATTTACAGCGTGACTTCTTGAATGCTAGCTAGATTCAGTAGGTTCGTGTCTACCGTCGTCGGAGACTTGGCGGCAGATATCTGTTGCGAAGTGGCTTGGGAACGGTTGCACCGCCTTGTATATTGACAGTAATCGCAGGCTTTGCTACCTTCTGGCTCTTGCGGAAAAGGCTTTCCCTGGTAATAACATTGCAGCCAATGTGTTAATTGACTCAGGAGTTGATTCAGTCTCTTTGCTGTTTGTTGGTGCTTAAGAGTGTTGTAACTAAATTTAATACTTTGCGGTTTGCCTTCGGATTGGACAAACCAGTAAGTCATAGAAATATTTTCTGGTAGATAATCGCTGGTTTCAGCTAATACATACAAGTAAAGACGTGTTTGCCAGTTTTGTTCCAACTTGCGTTTATTGGGCGGTTTGGGATAAGTTTTCCAGTCAAGAATTTGTGCTTGCTGGTTATCTGCAATCAATAAATCATAGATAACTGCGAGTAAATAGTCTTGAACTTGCAGAGTGCGGTAGTGTTCGCTTTCACGGAATATTTGGCTACCAGGTGCAGGTATTAAAATTTCTGGTGCTGCATTGGCGAAGGCTGTCATCCAGCTTTGCAGTTGGCTATCCTCTTGTAGGAAAGTATCAATGGGTAAACCCATTTCTCGCTGCTGCATCAGCAGGTGAAAGCGGCTTCCTAAAGTCTGCCGTTCCTCATGTTCTGGATCTGCGGGAGAATGGAGTTGTTCTAGGTAGGTGTGTTGAAATTGACGCGGACAACGTTCTAATAGGTTGAGTTGTCCTTGCGAAAGTCGCAAGAGTTGAGTTTGAGTTGATTGCATACTTATATTTTAGAGGCGATACAGCCCTAACGACTGAAGTCGCGCCTATACAAACGAAGCTCGTCTACGCGGGCTAGAGGAGCGTCGGCCCCTTGACTCAAGATAAGCAAGGGGCGATCGCTTTTGTCTTACTTATACCGTTTCTTTGTGAGGCTGCGCCAAACTCTATTTTGGAAGAAAGCTTGCAACATAGCTTGAAGGCAAGTTTTGGTTTGGCGCATCTTCATATCGAATTGGTGTGAGAGGCGCTAGAGTGTCTTCTAGCACTGGAGGTTTTATTAGAGACGAATAGTTTCGTAAGAAGTAATCGGTATTATGCGAGATGTACTTTCAGAACTCTCCATTGGGTCAAATTCACTTAACCCAAACGATAATCCCGTCAACTCCTCGATCTCCTGAATTGCTACTTGGTAAGTTCTGACTCGCCTGTCATCAGAAAACACTTCCTTTGGAAAATCTCGAATAAGTTCTTCCTGGCTGAGCAGATAAGCTGTGGCGGAAAGTTCACTCTTTTTGACCATGACTAAAACTTTCCAAAACTGACGTGGTAATTTCACTCCACGATGCTTCCTGTCATCATCGCGGAAGACAGGACCCGTGAACACGGACACACGAAACTTTTCTGCGATCGCATTGTCTAGGATGTAGTTCTCCAGTCCTAGCCAGGTCACTTCATTCTGGTTAAAATCTTTGTGCTGTGGACTACAGTTTGTGTAGTGGAATGTATCACTATTAGCAGCTTCGGCGACAGAACCCCAAACAGGATCTAAACGGCGCACTAGATGTCCGCGATCAAGGTCGTTATTTTTATAAAGTGAGTTGTCGGTTTGTTCGTCTTCCCCAATTCTAGGGTCAGCAATCCAATTGTCGTCGCGACGAATACTCCGATCTATTTTCGTTCCATCAAGATTAACAGCAGTGTAAAACGCCATCTTCCGCACCTTGTTCATCACGATGCTGAAGTGGTGATACGGCAACAGGTATTCATCCATTCCTCGCCCTGCGATGCGATTGATGGCACAATCACGTTTCATCTCATCTGTCAATTCCGGCAGGGAAACGCGCTTACCGTTGCTTCCTAGAAAGTCCGGATCGTAGCCTTTGCGATCGCTGTAGTTCGTAACTCGCTGACGTTCATTGGCGTCGAATTGTTCACCAAAATCTTTGTCTGGGGCTACTGCTGGCGCTTCACCAACTCCACCAAGCTGAATAGTGATAGTCAGTGGGACGTTCAAACGAATTGCTCCCGTATCAGCAGCAACCTCGACCTCTATTTGGTCCGGACTAGGGGTTTGCCTTAGAAGCGAGTTCTTGGCAGACTTGCCGTAAGTCGGCTGACTGCTACTTGGATTAGCTCTTTTACGGTAGGATAAATTATTGCCTGTTAGATCAATAATATCTGAAGACATGGGTAATTCCTTTGATTGAGATTTAATGTGAACAGAGGATGATAAATTGGACGAGCTTGTGTCAAAAATTCCTCGGATTAAGGCATGGTTGCCATAGGCGGCTTGGAGAGATGCAACAATGCGGCTGACTCGGATGCCCTCATTCGCAATCCATTTGATTTTGCTCTCGTTGATCGGTCCTTCGTAAGGCTTACCATCAAGCGTTAGATAGTTTCCATTGGCATCTTTTTCAGGTACTCCTGAATGATGCAAAGCAACCACCTGCCAAACATCGTTAAAAACTGGTGAACCCGACGAACCTGGCGCTGTATCTGTTCGATACCAGAGCGTATGAGTATCAATTTTGAGTAGTTGGTTTTCGCGTAGCGCAATTTGCTTATCTCCTCCGCTTGGATGCTGAATAATCGTGAGATATTCACCGGGAGACACTTTTCCGATTTGAGGATCGAGAGTCAGCCAGCCTAAGCTCGCTAATGGTTTGCCGCTCTGTCGAGCCTTCTGTGCAACAGCAACTACTGCGAAGTCAAGCTCCTCATCGGCAAAAAAGAAGGTATTGGGCTGTAAAGCGAAAAACTCAGACCCTAGCCAAGCTCCATCTTTATTTTGCTGATAGTTGAACTCAACCTCACTCAGTCGAGCTTCGTCAGAACTGCCAAAAACGTGATGATTAGTCAGCAACAGGCGAGGCGAGATCACAAACCCGGTCGCGTAATCTAACACATTGCCTGATTGAGAATCCCGTTTATGAATGCGCCCGACTGCACGTGCTGCATCCATCCCTTTTTCCAGGTAATTAACTGGCATCAAGTCGTTGCAAGCAATAATCCGCTCTAAAGCATTCGGACCTTGCGATTCTGCAACGGCTAAACGGGTTTTAACTCGCTCAGGCGGCTCGTTATTGATCGGCTTTGTGTGGTCAAGTTGCTCGCTGAGTTCTTCGGGATTGAAGGTTAAACGTCGCTCACTACTGGCGATTAGGTTTTCAGAAACAATCACAAAAATCTCCTCAGCTTCCTTCAAGTGGAAACCTTATATCAGTAATTTGAATAAATTTACTAGTCAATCGCTCTGATATGTTTTGAACACACCAGTTCCTTCTTATGCACCTTGATAAGCGTGGCTCATAAATTCTTATTCCATCTCGCTCTACGCTATTTCGGAAAAACATTACATTACTTGAAAAATTGCGGTTTTTCTTCAAACCTTGGAAGGTTAGGTTATCTGATCTACAAAAACTTAGACACTTGCGACCCTTCCTGCGATCGCAAGAAGGCGGGTACTCGACACCATCTAACGGTTACGCCTACAGGTGCGCGTGGAGAAGAAATCGTGTAAGAGTTGGGGCTAAAGTCTAAAAATGAGTTAGTAGATCCAATTGAGGGTAGTAGGATTCTTCTTGTTTCTCCCAATCCAGCAGTTTAGGAGAATATAAAGGAGTCAGCAGACAATTCTGAGTCGGAATAAATGCGATCGCATCCCTTCACTCTGCTACGCGATCACGTTGCCAGTCGTATTTATTCGCCTTCCTCTTGTTCTAAAATCGCTTCAATATCCCGTGCTGCATGAACAATTCGCACGATTTCAATGTAGTCATCAAAAGACAAATAAAAAATCAGATACGTCTCAAATTCCTCAACTGACCACTTCCGCAAACCCTCCAAACGAGGATTAGCGCTTCATCACTTTCTCCAGAGCATATTCTGAAATCCTTATAGCGAAACGCTTTACCCAAGAATCAATGTTTCGGGCTTTGTGTGAGAAATTAAAGTCTAAATTCCTAACAGTGTCTGGGTTTCAGATTTTGGCTTTGATTTTTCTCTGAGCAAAGTGATGGAAGAGCGTTAGAGTGGATTGAAAGGCGCACTTCGTTCAGAGGCTGTTTCTAAAGAAATGTAAAGAGAGCAAAATAAGGCGATCGCTTCATTTAAGGATTGATAAAGAAGCAATGCAGTACTCGTCTCAACAATGACACGAAAAGCGTATCCAACGGATGTAAAT
>JAESFT010000156.1_pt1 | contig 78223 bp, 82 predicted proteins | sample 9269451 | NCBI WGS metagenome assembly JAESFT01 (sample SAMN14502557, study PRJNA617106) | algae metagenome | isolation source: Scytonema hyalinum WJT4-NPBG1 and co-occurring heterotrophs from well... | place: USA: Mojave Desert, Joshua Tree National Park, California | collected 2006-05-25 | reverse complement strand
AGGCTGCAGCTTGACCCCGTCCAAGAGAGAACCTGCCACCACAGGATCAAAGCCAAGGCTATCGACAAATTTGGCCACGGCTTCCACATCGGTAGGGTGGTCGCCTGCCACCGCTATGGCCTTGCGAACCGGCGCCGTTGATCCGCCCGCTTGTTCGCCAAGATTATAATAGCTTTGCGATTGAAGCCCTTCACAACATGGGACAAAGGAAGAAATGCTTGAACGACCTTGCTGGTGGAGGTGAGAGGATCAGCCAAGTCGTCCCTCTCGCCGTCGGTTTCTCACCAGTAGTTCATCGCATATGTGGGCCGTTAGACGAGTTTGAAGCTGTGGAGCTTGCTGCATTGCTCACCAGCATGGCGCTGGAAATGACACCAAGCAAACCGCCGGTCCACTAAGAAAACACGAACCCGCACATCGAGGGAGGCGGCGAGCCAGGCAAACGAACACCCGGCCACGGTTGTTGAAGCAGACGTAAGCCGGGTGTTGACTGAGGTTTGGAACCTCAGTGCCCGAACAGTACGCTCCCGCAGCTTACGGATAGCTGACAGACTTGTGAAAGCGAAGTGTACCGCGGCTCCGATCCTGGGAGGGACCGGACCTTTCTTGCCGCGCACAAAGCTTTGGTACGGCAGCTTGCAAATGAACACCCAGGCCGAGGCCTCCAGCGCGCACTTGCGCAACTCTGAGCAATACTGCCGATTCTATAGCCGTTTAGCTTGTGTGCTGGACTCGATACATCATGCAAACAGACCAAACTATCACCCACTGGCCCGTCGATCGGGTCGAGCGCCGCTTGGTCGGAGCTGGTGCCCTAAGCTGCCACGCCAACACCCATTCGAGCGGCCAAGATTGCTGCTTCCATCGAAGGGTGGGGTTGGACCAATCCCGTTCTGGTAAACGAGACCGATAGCATCACCGCCGGCCATGGTCGGGTGCTTGCCGCCAGGAAGCTCGGGATCATTGATGTCCTCGTCATGGTAGCTTCGGGTTGGACCGAAGCTGGCGGTGGATGCTGGTTGGGATGAAGACCTGCTTCGAAGCGAACTGGTGGAACTGGGGAGCTTGGCTTTGACCTGCCGCTCACCAGGTTCTCGCATGCTGAGATGGGCAAGCTGATGCCGAGCGTGGAGTAGGGAGATGCCGACCACAGCCGGGCTGTAACTGCTCGTGGCCGTCAACCTTATGAGTCGACCGAAAGGATCGTCGCGTGGTCGAGATGATGGCCGGCTGGTCCATTCCAGAGGAGCGCGTAGCCAAGGTGCTGGGCATTGATCCCAAGACCTTGCGCAAGCACTTTACCGAGGAACTTGAGGTCGGCCTTGTTAAGCTCGAAGCACAGCTGGCGCAGAACCTTCTGCGCATTGCTCAGGGCTATGATCGGCAGTCGCTGATCGCTACCATCTTCACGCTTGCATCCCGCTTAGGTCGGGTAGAGCGGCCGCCGCCTGCAAGGCAGCGGCCGCTGGGCAAGAAGGAGGCTATGCAGGATGCGGCCCATCGGGCAGTTAGCAGCAGCTTTAGGTTCGCTCCACCCCGACCACCGCCATATTACCGTGAGGGCAGGGCGCCAGATGAGGACTTGAACTAGCAACAAAGCTGAGCCTCAGAGGCCCAGCATAGTATTCCATCTCGCCTCAACGAGTATGCAACCGCGCTTTCGGTGGTGATGTATTGTCTTGGGCAGGATCGCCTGGCCTTGAAGATCCAGCTTGAGGTAAGTGGCCGACTGTCGCCAACTCGCCTGGAGCAAGGTCGAGCCTAGTCTCGTGCGTCGCAACGCGAACGCTATCCGAGTTGGAACTGTCTGAACGAAGTTGCAGGGCGGTCCCATCCCAAAACAATTCATAGCTGCCGTCCTTATAGCAAAAGGTCATTTGCACCGAAGGCAATCCGATAGGGATTCTGGGTACAAGCTCTAGCCCTTCGGCACTGATGACGAGGCCAAGATAATGGCGCTGCAGAACATCCAGCGCTGCGGCCATCGAGCCCAAGTGCAGCCCCTGAGCTGTCGACTCTCGATGCGCGGGATCAAGGTCCGGCGCAAGAGCCTCGCGCCAGATCGTATAGGACAGGGGAAGGTCAAAATAGGACAGGGCTCCCGAGTAGCTGATCTGCGAAAGGGAGGAGCCGTGACTTGTGCGGGTGCGGTAGTATTCCACGCTTTGATGGAGCTGTTCCGCCGTGACCGCGTAGCCGAGCCGACCGAAGAGCGCCTGCAACTGTTCCGGTCTGAACAGGTAGAGCAGCATGGCAAAATCAGCCTGCTTAAACACCTGATATTCTATAATGTCCTCGCCTTGAGCCTCAAGCTCCCAGTCGGCACTTTGATTGCCCAAGCTGTCCGGATCGAGCGCCTTTAGGCGCTCCACGCCGTCAAACTGACTGATGAGACCGTCAGGAGTGAAGGGGATGCGCACGCGCCGGCTGATATGATCCCAGAGCTGAGTTTCAGCGTCACTTACTTGCAGCCGATTGCGCGCGGCTTGGGGCACTGAACCAAGTGTTTTTAGCACTTCGCTCAAGGTCCAGGCCGCCATGACGTTTGTGTAAGCATTGTTGTCGATGCCAGGCTCGGCGCGTTGAGCGTAGTGCGTATGAAACTCGTCAGGACCTACGACGCCAGCGATATCGAAGCGGTCGGCTTCAGGATCAAAGACAGCCAGACTTGCCCACATGCGACAAACAGCGACGAGAATTTCCATGCCTTGCTCATCAAGGAAGGACCGATCGCCCGTTGCCCAGACATAGTGAAAGATGTCCCAGGCTATGGAAGCATTGACGTGTACCTGGTGAGCTGTGTGGTCCTCCCGCCAATGTCCGTTGATGGGGCTTTTCTGAAAACGTGGGGTCTCTTCCTTGCCCGTCCGGGCGCTGCGCCAGGGGTAGAGTGCACCTTTAAGACCGTAGCTTCGCGCGTTTTCCCGCGCCGCCTCGAGCCTGGTATGCCGGTAAAGGAGCAACTCGCGAGCTAGCTCAGGGAAACGTATGCTGAGCAGGGGAACGCAGAACATCTCATCCCAAAAAACCTGCCCGCGGTAGACCTCCTGCGAGCCGCGGGCCGGAAGCGCGACATCCCGGCCGAGGGTTAGAGGTGAAAAATTCTGCAGCAGGTGGAAGAGCGTAAGATGTTGAGCCTGTTCGATCTCGTTGTCCGCTGCGGTAAAAGGCATCGCTCGCCATAGCTTTTGCCAGGCAGAACGATGCCGCTCCAACTCGCGATCAAAACCCCCCGCTTGTTCAAGGGCGTTTACAACCTCTAACGCCGCCTGCTCGCTAGCGCCGACACAAACAGCCATGAGCTTGTCGATGGTCAGCCGTTTGCTTGCTTCGGCTTGAAGCAAATAAACTCGACTGATTATCTCGTCTGTTTCCACCGTCTGGGCGCCTGTTGTGGGAAGCGAGGTGATGTCCCTCGTGCCGACCGCAACATGATAGTTGGAATTGATGGTTTTGGCGAAAAGGAACAGCGCTTCCCCTTCTATGCGTTTGCCCAATACCTGCAGGTGCTTGTGCGCGTAGTCGGCGTGTTTTTCGAGATTACTATCAGTGATCGAGCCGTCGATTTCTGACCTGAGCAGCACAGGGCCCGACCAATTGTGCGGCGTGATGGTTATTCTCTGGCCGACAAGATTGGGTGCATCCATGCTGACGAAACGCTCTTCCTCGATTGTTGTTATGCGTCCAGCATCGTCCCGAACATGCGCAGTCCGCCGCATGAGGCCGGCGCTTAGTTCAAGCACCTGCTCGTAGTGCAGCACTTCTACTTCATCGATCGAGAACCACCTACCACCTCCGATGCGGAAGCTCAGCGACAATCCATGGGGCAGATTGACAATGGACTCGTTCCATTCCGTCTTGCCCTCGATGGTGCTTCCCAAAGGATTGTAGCAGCCCGCGAAGTACATGCCTGGATAATGGTCACCATCGGCCTTGGACCAAGGCATGGCGGATCGGAGAAGGAGGACACCATTGCCGAGGGAAAGAAGGGATTCGCGGCGTCGCTCGTCCTTGGGGTCATAGCCGGTCACGTGAACCGGGGCAGGGCCTTTGAACACTAAGTCGTCGCTCCGTTTATGGCCATGCGCTCAGCCATCTGGTCCAGTTCCCTGCGTGTGGGATAAGCCTCTTGGGATCCCTTCTTGGTCACCGACAATGTCGATGCAGCAACGCCATAGATTGCTGCGTTGCGCGAAGATTTTCCCTCAAGAACAGCCAGTCCGAGGGCGGCAGTAAAGGCATCGCCAGCGCCAGTCTTGTCCGCAACTTCGACCGACACGGGTTTGATCTTCTCGACTGTACCGTCAGCTAGCAGCATGCAGCCGCCTTCCAATAGCTTGATGCAAACAACATCGACGCCACGATCAGATATCTTACGAGCGGCTGCCTCCCCATCCGCATCGGAGCGGATCTCCATGCCGGTGATTGCTTCAGCTTCATGCACGTTAGGCGCAATGGCGCACAACTTAGGTAGGTGCTCGGCTCGGACATCTCGGCCGAAGGATCCGTCCGCGATAACTCGCATCTGGCGATCAGCCGCTGCATCAAGCGCAACCCGCACCGCATCTTCGGAAACTTCGAAATCCAGGGTGAGCACTGCCTCTTCGTCAGCTCGGGCGATTATGTCACGAAGGCGTGAGAGAGATCCCTCGTCCCATTCGCGATTGGCATTCGCCGCAAGTAGAATGGTCTTTTCGCCATTCTCGGGAACAGCAATCATCGAGACACCGGTTGGTGCAGCAGCGGTAGCCATAACGCCAGAGAGATCTACCGCATTGTCTCGCAAAGGATCAAGCGCCTGCTGTGCAAAGTGGTCCTTGCCGACACGGCCAATCAGCATGGCGGGGGATCCGACACGTTGCGCAAACAACGCTCGGTTCGCACCTTTGCCGCCGGCACGCTGGACATAGCTCTCCACCACGAGCGTGCCGCCCCTCGAGAGATCGGCCGAAACCTCGAACTGAAAATCGGCATTGATGCTGCCAAGGGAAAGAAACGATCGGTGCAAAGGGTCGCCTGTGGGTTGCTTGTGAGGAGAACGGCACCTCACTACGTCCGTTCCTCACCCAGTCGTGTGACAACTTGACCGTCCCGGCATGTGCCCGTGCATCAGCCAGTCGGTGGCAGCTCACGCTTCGCACCGCCTCGGCCACCATATTACCGTCAGGGCAGGGCGCCTGGTGACGAGCTGAGCTAAGTTGCTAAGCACTGGCCTCAGCAAACACTCGCTTGCTGACTCCGATAAGAAGGTCACGTGAAGCAATGCTGATTGTTGTTATCGGGTCATGAAGCCCAAATTATTGCCAAGCTTCTGACCGACTAGCTCGCTAGCTGCTTGATGATGCTACCGAACTCGGCTCTCGCCCAGACAACTTAAGCTGAAGCAATGCCCGGAAGCCCTCTTACAGATGCCGAGCCTCTTGCCCTGCTCTAAATGGTGCTTGTGTCGTGATATCCAAAGATCGCCCGCGCCTGTCCGGTGTGCCACCTCGAACGTCGTGCTCAATCTGGTCTGGCTGGAGAACTCCGTGATCGCGGTGAGGCCGACACGTACGTCCGTGGTCCCCAGCGACTGCGCACTGAACTCGGCAGGGAATGGCCCGTCTTCCTCTGTGTAGCCATCGACGTGCAGGTGCCCGAAGCTCGCCGACGTCCACTGGTTGAGGCTGGTAGTGCCGATAGCCGCAGCATTGAGCCAGTCGGCGCGCAACCGCACCACTCCGCCGTTGACTTGCGTCGTGCCATTCGACACCGCTGTCCCTGCACCATTGCTGTAAGCCCGGTTGATATGCGCACCCCAGCCGCCAATCATGCCGGTCACCGACAACAGCAGTGGGGTGCCGTTAGGTTGCCAGTCAATCTCGCTCAATACGTACTGCCCGGCCAACCGAGCTGATCCGCTTATGGGCAGCGGTTGCCAGCTACCACTGGTACCTACCGAAGCGCCGATGCGCACGCTGCCTCCGGCAAGGTCGAGGCAGGCACCCGCTTCCGCCAGAGCCAGCCTGGTGCTGCTGGGTCCGTGCTGGGCGAAATCGCCGATGGCCCAGACGCACATGTCCTCGGAGAGGTTCGGCGCGTGCATCACGGGTCGGTGATGCCCTCCGTTCATAGGTAACCAGGTCAGGAACTCCCCGGCATTGGCAATACCGGCTGCCGAGTACAACGTTGCATGGTATTCCGTCACGTCCATCAGCCCGGAACCTGGATTGGGATTGGGACCTGGGCCAGGATTGGGATTGGGACCTAGACCAGGATCGGGATCTGGCCCAGGGTCTGGTTCCGGGTTAGGCCGGGTCACGCGAGCAATATAGGCCCGCTCGATGCCGGCTTCATCCACCATACAGCCGGCGACCACATCGCCGGTATGCGAGAGGGCACTAGCCTCGGCGAGGCGTACGCCTCCGACATCGACACCGTTATCGGACAGCCAGTTGACCACCGCGACTATACCGGCCGTTTCATCCCAGCGAAGGCGTAGGAGATGCCGTCGACATCCTCCGAGCGCCCGCCGACCACCCGGCCGTCACCGGAGACCGCGCTGCCCCAGCTCTGCACATGGTCGTCGAGCACACCGAGGTCTTCAATACCGATGCCTTCCACCCAACGGAACGCCCTGTTACTGTAGTCGGCGAGACAGGAAGAACCGACAACTACACTGCCGTCGCTCCAGATTGCGCGCGCTTCCGAGCTAATGCCGCCCGCGACATAGCCGAGGCTGAGCGGTGTCTGGACTCCGGCTTCGATATCGCGCACGTCCCAGCGGAGCGCTGTGCGCTCACTGGACTCGTCGTCGACACTGCTGTGGCCCGCGACATAGCGGCGGTCATTGCTGACCGCGTAGCCCCCCGAAGCTTCGTCGGGCGCAAGCGGATCGAGAGCGAACATCTGCCAGTTGTGACCGACTCCGGCGGTGGCACCCTGGATCCAGACAAACCCAGCATGTCGTGGTAGCTGTAGGCTTCACCGACCACGACCGTGCCGTCTGCGCTGGTATCGTAAGCCCAGGAATAGCCATTATTGCCGGCCTGCAGGGTGCCCAGCAAGTAGTCACTGGCAGTTCAGGTTCGCTCCACCTCGGCCATCGTCATACCATCATGAGGGCAGGGCGCCAGATGAGGAACTGAACTGATGCGGTTGGTCCACGCTGACGCAATCACCTTCACCGCTGGTCAGCACAAATTGGATGCTGCCATCTTTTGACAGAATGCCCTTTTAACTCTCTCCGGCCGTTGCTGTTGTATGGAGATCAGTGATGCCTACGGGTCATGTGTTTATCGGAACAAGCGTTGATGGATTCATTGCTCGAAAGGATGGCGGCATCGAGTGGCTCACCGGGTTCTCCACCCTTGGTGAGGACCATGGGTTCGATCATGTCGACCCCAGGATCTTTGCTTCAGGCCTTGTGCAGTCCTTTTATCGGGTGAAGCGTTAGATTGGGAACGCTGCGAGCCGGGTAGTTGGAAGCGGTAAGCTCAAGCACGCCCGCAGTGAGGTTGAGAATGTTTATCGCCAGCGTTGGCCTAGGTCATCAGCATGGCTGCTCGTGACACGATTCTCGCCGTTCATAGTTCCACGCTGGCTGCCCGAAAGCGGACGCGCCTTCTTTCCAGGCTTTAGGTGCACACCAGATTGTCTAATCCTGAGTGAGGCAACATCTTTGCTGGCGGCGCGACCTGCGCCCAGACGATCCTGAAACCCTCAACTGAAGATTTTTGTTCAGCTTGCAGTGCCTCCGAGATCGCTGCTTACCGGCTACAGGCGTGCCACTAGGCAGTCTGTTTAGTACAGCCTGCCTGCTCTAGTTCGTTTTGCTCAGCAGACTTCTGTCGTCATTGTCCACAACCACTTTTGGTCACCTCGATCCCTCGAATGCTTCTCGTCGCCTGCGGTGCGGTGGAAGTACTAGGAGGAAGGTTGGGTGTATATCGGGAGTTGATCATTGAGCAGCGGATATCGCAAGCTCATCACATTGAAAGTCTAAGCAGGGTTAGCTGATCAGCGATCCATTCAAAAATGTTGTTCAACTCGCCCGGGTTCTGGGGCATGAACCAGTACCCGGCACCGCTTGAGCAAGTCTTGAGCTTGTCTTCTGTTGAGGTGCTGGGGACGGATAGTCCAATGGCATAGATCGTCACACCGAGCTTTTTCGCCGAAGCACAGGCAGCAAGAAGCCGCTGGTCCATTAGGCTGCGAAGCCGATTTGTGCTGTCCCCTGGTTTGCCGAGCCTGCGATTGTAGGGGTAGCCGTAGGCCGTGTAGACGGCCGACCCATTCATGTTGTTTGAAGCCGCATGATAATTGTCACCATCGGTCATCACGATCATGATCTTGATTGCTGGAAGGGAGATGCCTCGTTCAGCGGCGCGGAAGGCGTTAGCATGTGCAGTCCCCAGACAACGCCCTGAGCAATATTGGTGCCCCCCTGCGGCGACATCTTGGCAAGTCCCCGCTCAATATTCACTTTCCTGGAGCTTAGCGGGGTAAGAGCATTGGTCGGGCAATCGGCGTTTGGGCCGCGCGCGTTTGCAATGCTGGCGTCGGATACCGTTGCTCCATCGTATTTGCACATACGCTCCTGAAGTGTGCGATCAGTCCATGATTGATTCCTAGGCGGTTGCTCACATTGGCCCGGCTGATCATCTAGGTACGTGTTGCGGAAGTTGGTCCTGTTGGGCTCATCAGGCGCAAACAGGGGAACAAACAAGGTGTCGGGATTAGTGGAGATGGGTGCCGTATCATTGGTGTCATAGGGATATGGCCGAGCCTCGACACACCCACGCCAACTCTCGTTCTCTAATACGTCGAATAGCGCTATGCGATCAAAGTTAGTGATTGGCGCTTGGGGATCCATAAGCAGATTATCGTCAGCTATGGACGATCGACCCTGACGATCGATCCAGGGTGCATTGGCGTTCGCTGTTCCAACGTTCACAAACTGGGTGAACGGAACTATACCAACAAACATGTGCGGATTTGCGTTGTTTGGCTGCTGGTCTTTGAAGAAGGTATTCGCTGCCCTGTGGGCGGCAGCCTTGAGGTGACCCATGCGATTGAACTCGGCCATGGATCCGGAGTTATCGAGCACCATGGCAATCTCGACACGCTGGCTCCTGCGGGTTGCTTCTGAGGTCACAACCGCGCCGAGTGAATGAACTCCCACCAGTGTCACGAAGTAGGTTGGTCCATTGAACCGGATAGTGACTCTGAGCCTTCCTTGTTCCTTGTCCACTGTAGTGTTCAGGACTTGAAGCGTCAGATCGCTTCGGTTCAGTCGCTCGCGTACCAGTGCAAGGGCAGCCTCGCCGAGCTGCGTGGTTGATTGCTCTTCAATCTCCGATTGCAATCCCAGAACTGCGGCATCCAATGCTACCTGCGATATCGTCCGGTTCTGTTCGACCATTACGTAGTCGACCGCTGCGCCCCCAAGCGCGACCAGCACTGTCGCCATCAGCCCGAAGATAACGCCGAACATCCCGCGTTCGTCCCGACCAAAGCGTCGCGCCAGAATAGCTAGGTCTTGCCACATGAAATGGATCTCGGAAGGCGAATGAAGCCTATGGAAAATGGCCCAAAATCCTTTCCGAAGTTTGTCGGAGTTCACGGGGTTTTTGAGAAGTCGTAAGCGATCTGAAGACGCAACACTCGAGTGCCTGCATTAGGACGTCCTCGGAGCATCTCAGGTCCGTCGATTTTTTACTCAACACTGCGCCATCCCTAACCCAAAACTGCATCCTGCCGACAGCCGCCGATCCGCTGTCCACCTTGGGGACGTCAGTCTAAGGGCGACCCTATCCCCGTCTTTCAATACGAGTTCGGAACCAGCCCGCAGCGCCAGAGCTGAAGTGGTTCCATCGGTTACGCGCTTGTGCCCACTTGATCTGGCGGCTCTCGCTCTGTACTCATGGGGATTGAGAGTTCTCAGGGCGGGGTGAAATTCCCCACCGGCGGTAATTGTGTCTTTTGGCGCATCAGCCCGCGAGCGCCCATCCTTCGGGATGGGGTCAGCAGATCCGGTGTAACTCCGGGGCCGACGGTATAGTCCGGATGGAAGAGAACTGACGATCGTGCACGCGCGCTTTCCGTTCAGCGGATAGCGCGTGCTTGTCGTCATTTGCCCTGAGACGCGTCTGAAGTGACGACGAGATGGGCATGGACAACACGGAAACAAGCGCCGATTCAGATCTTCTGCCGCAGCCGATGCTGCGCGCCTTTGAACAGGCACTTGATCTAGCGCGGGCATATGAAGGGGCTACGGCGCCCAATCCGCCCGTCGGTTGCGTCCTGCTCGATGCCCACGGCCGAAACCTGAGCACCGGCGCTCATCGCCGGGCAGGCCTTGCCCACGCCGAAGCCGACGCCATTGGGCAGGCTCGCGCAGCTGGCCTCGCAGACAAGATCCATAGCGTCGTCGTCACCCTTGAGCCGTGTAATCACCACGGCCGCACGCCACCGTGCGCAGAGGCAATCCTGAAAACGGGCGCGCGTCAGGTTTGGATCGCCTGCCGCGATCCCAATCCTCAGGTAGAAGGTGGCGGAGCTGAACGCCTGCGGGCAGCAGGGCTCAAGGTCAACTTCCTGCCCGATTTAGACCATTCCTCGGCTTCCGCCCTGCGTGCCGATGCGGAACGGTTGCTCGCCCCATTTTCCAAGCGCAGCCTGACTGGCCTGCCATTCATCACGATCAAACAGGCCATCTCGTCCTCTAAGAGCATGTTGCCGGCGGCAGGACACAAGACATTTACCAGCACTGCATCACTTGAATTGGCCCATCGGCTGCGGCGCCGGGCTGATGCGATCCTGACCGGTTCGGGGACAATACTGGCGGACGACCCATTGTTCACCGTGCGTCTTGTCCCCGACCACTCGAACAAGCAACGCATGTTGGCCATCCTCGACCGGCGCAGGCGCGTATCGGAGACCTATCTGCATGCTGCCCAGGAGCGCGGCTTCGCTGTTCATTTGACCGGCGACCTGCACCACGCTTTGGAAACGATAGGTGCCGCAGGCGGTATGGAAGTGCTCGTCGAAGCCGGGCCAAGCTTGACCACATATCTGCTCGAGGCAGGCCTATGGGACGAGCATGTGCTCATCGAACAGGCTGCCAATCTGGATGGCTCCGACCGAGTGACCATCCTCCGCAACCCGGCTCCCCATCCCCATCTACATGGAAAGGAAAACGATGTTCTCGGGCATCATTGAAAAACGCGCACGTGTATCAATCGTCGCGCTCAGCGGCGGGTCGCTGGAAATTGAACTCGAAAGCGGCTGGACGGACCTGTCGCTTGGCGAAAGCATCGCGGTCGACGGCGTGTGCCTGACTGTGACCCAGTTCGACGCAGCCGGAATGGCCCGGTTCTTCGTCAGTCCCGAGACCCTTTCGCGCACCAATTTGGGTGGTTTGGCAGTCGGCCAATATGCCAACCTTGAGCGTGCGGTTACCCTCGACACCCGGCTCTCTGGCCATTTGGTGCAAGGCCATGTCGATGGGCTGGCACGGCTAATGGAACGGGTTGAGGTCGACGGCGCCTGGCGGCTGGTTTTCCTGCTGCCTTCGTCGTTGGGACGCTACTGCGTAGAGAAGGGGTCCATTGCCCTCAACGGCATCAGCCTGACCGTCAATGGTCTCGAACAACGCGGACCAGGCGTTGCGCTGCACGTGACCATTATTCCGCACACGTGGAACCACACCAACCTCAACATCCTCGCCATCGGCGACAATCTCAATGTCGAAGTCGACGTCATGGCCAAGTACGTGGAGCGCCTATGTCTGCCCTATCTCAAGCCCTGATCCAGTTGCGCAATGGCGGCATGGTAATCCTCGTTGATGACGAGGAGCGAGAGAACGAAGGCGATCTGGTCATTGCCGCCGAGTTTGCGACCCCAGAAGCAATCAACTTCATGGCCCGTTATGGACGCGGCCTGGTCTGCCTGGCCCTTACCGGGGAGCAGGTCGACAGGCTTGGCTTAGCCCCAATGGTGGCAAATAACCGGGCCCGACGTTCGACCGCCTTTACCGTCTCCATTGAGGCCGTCGAGGGAATTACCACTGGGATATCGGCCTATGACCGGGCTCAGACAATCCAGGTTGCGAGTGACCCCCATGTGAAGCCCAGTGATATCGCATCGCCCGGCCACGTTTTTCCGTTGCGGGCGGCCGACAATGGCGTGCTGGCTCGCAACGGGCACACCGAAGGCGCTATCGACCTGATGCGGTTGGCCGGGTTACGGCCATCAGCGGTGATCTGCGAAGTGATGCGCGATGATGGGGAAATGGCAAGGCGCCCCGATCTCGAGCGGTTTGCAGCCGAGTACAACGTACCCATTCTCTCCATCAAGGACATCGTCACCCATCGGGTGCAAACTGAACTGTTGGTGGAGGAAGTCGCCAGTGCGGAGCTGCCGTTAGCTTTTGCCAAGGACACGTTGAGAGTTCATGCTTTCCGTAGCACTTTGGACGGCACCGAGCACCTCGCCATTGTCAAACACCCGTTGCCCGCGGCACCCTTGGTGCGTCTGCATTCAGAGTGCCTCACCGGGGATGCTCTGGGCTCGCTTCGCTGCGATTGCGGCCCCCAGCTGCAGGAGTCCTTGCGACAGATCGCCGAGAGCGATGGCGGTGCCGTGATCTATCTGCGCGGACAGGAGGGGAGGGGAATTGGCCTGGCCAACAAGATCCGCGCCTATGCTCTTCAGGACGAAGGGCTCGACACCGTAGAGGCGAATACCGCCCTGGGCTTGGCACCCGACGCCCGTGATTACGGCATTGCAGCTCAGATGCTCCGAGCACTCGGAATTAGCTCCCTGACCCTGCTCAGCAACAATCCGGATAAGGCTGACGCCTTGGAGCGCTACGGCATTGCTGTGGCTGAACGGCGACCTCTTGCCATTCCACCCAACCCCTTCAACCTTCGCTATCTCACAACCAAGCGTGAGAAGTTCGGCCACACCTTCCATCATCAATGAGAGCACAGCAAGCAATGTCATCCCCAAAGATCGCCATCATCGTCAGCCGCTTCAACGACGAGGTTACCTCCGGTCTGCTCAGAGGCGCCATCTCCTACTTGGGTGAGAATGGCGTCGCCGTAGCGGAGGAGCAGATCTATTCAGCGCCTGGTGCTTTCGAAATTCCGCTGATTGCCCAAACTTTGGCTAGGAGCGGCAAGGTTGATGGTGTGGTCTGCCTAGGCTGCGTGATCAAGGGCGACACAGCGCACTTTGAATACATTAGCCTAGCAGCGACCACGGGCCTCATGAATGCTTCGCTTGCCACAGGCGTGCCTCTAACCTTTGGCATCCTCACCACCTATACCGATGAACAAGCCGTCGTTCGCAGCCGTGACGATGCTCACAACAAAGGACGCGAAGCCGCTGCGGCTTGCCTCGAGGCCTTGAAGACACTCAGCACGGTGGCCTGAAGGCCGAGCTTTTCATCACTTCTCCACGTAGGCCCTTGCACTCTGCTGCGGCCTGCAGCTATCGCAACCCCGCGCAGGTCTGTTTTGCCTGATCGCAGGAGAACACAATGTTATCTCGTCTTGATACGCAGCGGCGGATCGAGGGCTTTGCCCTGCTGGCCGCTTTCACCTTAACTGTTCCACTCGCCAACTGGATGATCGGCAATGTGGGCGCTCTCTGTCCGCCAGACAGTCCATGCCTGATCCCAGTGGCTCCTGGCCTTTGGGCGCCGAGCGGCGTGGTTTTAGCAGGCCTCGCCTTTGTGCTGCGGGATCTTGTGCAGCGCCGCCTTGGTCTGGCCTGGACAATCGCGGCAATTGCTTCTGGTGCAATGTTGTCGGTGCTGGTGGCGCCGCCTGCTTTGGTGTTTGCCTCCGTGGCAGCATTCCTTGTTTCCGAGCTGGCGGACCTGGCGGTTTACACGCCACTGCAGCGCCGCGGCCTAGTGCTGGCTGTTGTCGCATCCAGCATGGTTGGCCTCGTTGTCGATACCCTCATCTTCCTGCAGCTGGCGTTTGGCAGCACCGAGCTGATGTGGGGTCAGGTTGTGGGCAAAGGCTGGATGGTTTTAGCCGCTATCCCTTTCATTTACTGGCTGCGTTCACGTGATGAGCGGCAGGAACGCGAACTCGCCGGAGCACTTGCATGACTGAAATGTCCCTTCAAGTTACCCAACTCGGTCGTGAGACCAAGGCGGCAGAAAGCCCGGAGCTCGCCGTTCTGGAACGGGTGCCCAATCCACAAGCCGATACAGATTACGTCGCTCGCTTTACGGTCCCGGAGTTTACCTCCTTGTGCCCCGTGACTGGCCAGCCTGACTTCGCCCACCTTGTCATTGACTATGTTCCAGGTAACTGGCTGGTCGAATCCAAGTCGCTCAAGCTCTACCTAACCTCCTTCCGCAATCATGGGGCGTTCCATGAAGATTGCACGGTGTCGATCGGACGAAGGCTGGTGAGCCTTCTTGAGCCTAGTTGGCTCAGGATTGGTGGCTACTGGTATCCGCGTGGCGGCATTCCGATCGATGTTTTTTGGCAAACTGGCGCTGCACCACAGCATGTCTGGCTTCCAGACACAGGTGTGCCGAGCTATCGCGGGCGCGGTTAGCGTAGCACCGGGTTTAGCCCGCCGGGTGCGTTTGGTGGCTCCGGCGGGAACATCCAAAGACTGGCTTACCAGTGAGCGGGCATATTCGATCTCTCGCTTAGTGCTCGGTCCCACATAGCCGGCGACATCCACCACGAAAACCTCGTAAGCAAGTTCGGTCTTGCGGAATGTAGCTGGTCAACGGCCTGCCTCTCTGGGGTGCTCTCGTCTCCGTCACGTAAAGCAGACTTGAACCCATGGGCTGATCGGCATCCACAGATGCGTCGAGGTTGATTGCGATGTGACCAATGCTCAAGTCGCTTTTTGATGCCCTCACATCTATTGAACCTGCATCTTGCCCTGGTTCATCGTGGCAAATTTAACAATCGGCTTTCCAGAAGTGGACCGCCGCTTCCCACCCCATTTCTGCCGTATAGAAATTGCCTGTGAAGGGCAGGGTAGGGGTCGGACGCCGACTGTGTTCTTTAGGAGAAATACTTGCCGAAAATGGTCCTGTAAGCACGCGGTGTCATGCTGCGCTGGGCCTTGAACTGGCGGTTAAAGTTCGCAAGCGAAGGATAGCCGACGGCTTCGGCAATGAAAGCGATAGGCTCGGATGTCGAGGAAAGACGAGAGCAGGCTTCGCCAATGCGCAAACCTGCGACATATTCAGTAACGCTGACCTGAGTGTGTCTGACAAACATGCGGTGCAGGCCAGAAACGCTGAGTGCGGCAATCCCTGCTAGTTCCGTCATGTTGGTTGGTTCTGCGTAGTGCAGATGAAGATGTGCCAGCACACGATCAAGGCGCGACCGACTGCCACCAACTTTTTGCGGCACCGCACGGGAGAGTTGATAGGTCCCCTTGGCTTCGGCCAGGCAGGTGAGGATGGAGAAGAGTGCAAGAAGACGTTGCATCGGAGGTAAGTTGAACATGCTCTGGAATTCGGCGGCAAGAGCCACGCCGGTGTTGGGTGTGAAGGCCAGACCCCCTGCAGAGCCGTTGATAAGGTCTCGCACTGGCTGCAATTCAACCGATCCGGCGATCAGCCTGTCTATCCATTCCTTGCGGAACCAGAAGACCAAAGCGACATGCGGATCCGTGTCGTTGATCTTTCTTCTCGACGCCCAGGTATGGGGCAGGTTGGGTCCAACCAGAACAAGGTCCGCGTGTCCGTAGCTGTCGACGTGATCGCCAATAAAGCGCTGCCCCTCAGAATTCAGCGTCAAGGTCAGCTCAAATTCGGGGTGATGGTGCCACTTGAAAGGTATCGCCTCATCCAGCCGGCGATTGAGCATGCTCCAGGAGGCGCCCGGCGGCACTGGCAGATGTTCCAGATAGGGTCGCATGCTGCGCTGTTCCTCACCTTGACGCCATAATAGTATCAGTATTGGCCAACCCAGCACAACATGAACGCGCTTCGGCAGCTTAGTCTCGCTCTATCGCCTGATCACCAGGAGGCAAAAAATGGGAGGCCAATATGCTAGCAGCAACAGCCATCAAGCGCGACAGTCATCCTACCACCGCAGCAACGACCCAGCTCAAGGACATCCAGAAGACATTGCCGCTACGCGTTTTGTCGAAGGAAGATTGGGAGCACTGGACGACCAAAGGCTACGTGATTGTCCGGCAGGCGGTACCTGCGCACAATGTGAAGCGGCTTGTCGATCTGCTCTGGAGGTTTGACGAGAAGGATCCGAACGACCAGTCCACTTGGTATGCGCCCCAACGCCGTGAGCACAAGATGAAGGAGCTCAACAATACCGGGATGTTAGAGATCTATAATCACCAATACCTGTGGGACAATCGCATGGAGCAGCGGATCTACAACGCGTTCGTGGACATTTGGGACCGGGAAGATCTTTGGGTCACCATCGATCGAGCCAATCTAAACCCACCCAAGAAGGTCAAGGGCAATCCAAATGGCTTTATCCACTGGGACGTGGATACTTCTATCCGGCCACTGCCGATCGGGGTACAAGCCGTATTGAGCCTGCAGAGGCAGGATGGTGACGTCGGTGGCTTCCAATGCGTGCCCTATCTTTGCGAGCACTTTGAAGAGTGGGTTAAGACCCAGCCCGAAGATCGCGATCCGATGCATCCGGATATGACCGGCCTTAGCGTGGTCAATATCGACATGGAGCCGGGCGACCTGATGATCTTCAATTCGCTTTTGGCGCATGGTGTCCGTCCGAACCACTCGGACAACCGGGTACGAATGGCGCAGTACATCTCCATGCACCCGGCCGAATGGGATAATGAGGCCGAGCGGCAGGAACGCATCCGGCTCTGGCGCGAGCTTGACCATCCTCAGCGCGACGCCTTTCCCGGCGATCCCCGCGAATGGGAAAAGCACAATGCCACAACGGCCAAGCTGACACCACTGGGTGAGAAACTGCTTGGTCTGAAGCGGTGGTAATTTCAGGTGACCCGCTCTTCGTTGTCAGTATTGATCCACGCTCGGTTGAGACGGACTACCCATTCACCGAGCAGGAAGACTTCGACAAAGCTATTGGCACGGCGGCGCACATGCTGGCCGACAAACCGATCGAGTTCCGATCCACCCTGATTGCCAAAACGGGAGAAAAAAACTGCGGTGGTGCATGGAGACCTGACTTTCCGCGGCCGGACCCATCCGGCGGAACTCAAGGTGGTATTTAACGGCTCCATCGCCGAGCACCCGATGGACGGAATGGCGCGGTTGGGCTTTTCGGCCATCACTGCGATTCGGCGCTCGCAATGGGGCTTAGATTTCGCTCTGGATGCTCTGAGCGACGAAGTCGACCTCATTGTCGAAAGCGAGTTTGTGCCCTCGCAACCAGTGCAATAGATTCCCACCTGCTCAAGGCAACTTCTACAATGCCAATGCCTCTCTAAGATCTCGCCACTAATTCAGGGGCGAGATCGTCACCCCTGAACACGTCAACTACAACAGCCCGCGCCTGGTGCCGCCAAACCGGCCTGAATGCGCCGATTCAGGGGGAGCACATCAAGATCATTCGTGCTGGAGGTCTGCAAATCTCTCCGCGGTTCGCGATCAGCGACCTGGATACGAAGTTTCGAAAGTCGGCACTCGACCGGTCATCGGAGCTATCCCTTCAGCAGCAATGGCAAGAGCTCCAGCTTGGCGCTGTTCTAGGCGGTAGCCTGTTTTTCCCGCGTACGATGAGATTGGGCTCCTGCTTTCCAGGTGATCTCATCGCCGTTACCCAAGTGTCACTGCAACGCAAAGGAAACTTCACGAGCCTGTAATTGAAGCGTTAAGCGCGCTCACTAGTGCTCCCGGCGCCCACAAGCACTCTACGGGAGCCACGCTATAATGAAACGAATTGCAATGCTCAGTGCAGCAACCACGATCACGGCGCTCGCGCTGGCAACTGTCCCTACTATGGCGCAGGCCAAGTTCGAATTCTGGTACGGGCTGTCTGGCGATCTCTCCGACCGCATCCAGGAACTGTGCAAGAACTTCAACGACTCCCAGGCAGACTACGAGATCGTTTGCGTCAGCCAAGATAATTACGACAACAATCTGCAGAACACGATTGCGGCATACCGGGCCAATAAGCAGCCCACCGTTACCCAGATCTTTGACGCGGGCACGCTCGACCTGATGCTGAGCAAGGCTTACCTGCCCATCAACGAACTGATGACCAGCAATGGCTATAAGATCGACTGGAACAACTATTTCTCCGGCATCGCCTCGTATTACTCGACAAGCGGCGGCGAACTGCTGTCCATGCCGTTCAACTCCTCGACGGCCGTGATCTACTACAACACCGACGCACTCGAGGCTGTCGGCTTCAACGGCCTTCCAGCCACTTGGGAAGATGTGGAAGACGTAGCCCGCAAGCTCAAGGCTGCCGGCTATGAATGCCCGGTCGCCTTCGACCCAACAGGGGCTTGGCAGTGGTTCGAGCAGTTCTCTGCGGCCCATAATCAGCCTATCGCCACCAAGGGTAACGGGTTCGGCGGCCTCGATGCCGAGCTGATCGTGAGCCAGGGTCGCTTTGTTGATCACCTGAGCTGGATCAAGAAGATGTACGACGAGGGGCTCTTTGTGCTGAAGGGCAAGGACGTCGGCGAGACGGCCAACGACGCCTTTGTCAACGCCAAGTGCCAGATCTCGTCCTCCTCGGTTGCCGATCACGGCACAATCGGCAAGCAGGCAATTGAAGGCATGCACTGGGACGTCGCCATGCTGCCGCTCTGGGCCGACACCGAACGCACCAACACCCTTGTCGGCGGCGCCTCGCTCTGGACGCTCAAGGGCAAGTCCGAAGAAGAGTACAAGGGCGCTGCCGCGTTTTATAACTTCCTTGCAACCCCCGAGCAGGTCGAATGGTGGTCCACGGTGACCGGCTACATTCCGGTGACCAATACCGGGTTTGAAGCCATGAAGGCTAACGGTTTTTATGACGCTGCGCCCTACAAGGGCCGCGAAAAGGCCATCGAGAGCCTGACCTTCACCCCGCCCACCGAGAACACCCGTGGCATCCGCCTCGGCAATTTCGCCTCGATTCGCCAAGAGATGGTCAAGACCATCCAGGATGTCTTGTTCAACAACGCGCCAGTTCCCGAAGCTTTGGCCGCCTTCGATGCCAAGGGTAACGAGATCCTGCGCAAGTTCGAGGCGACCTACAAGGGTCAGCAGCTTCCCTGATCACTTCTCAGGTTGGTGCAGGCGATCCATGTCGCCTGCACCTCTTTTCCCCCATTCAGGTGCCAAGCTCCGATGGAACGTCGCGCATACTACCGCAATGGCGGCCTGCCCTGGCTGCTGATCGCCCCCCAGCTGATCCTTGTTCTTGTCTTCTTCTACTGGCCAACCATGCAGGCGCTGTACTGGGCGTTCACGCTCGAGCAGCCCTGGGGTGGCGGAAACAGCTGGGTTGGTCTTGAGAACTTCCTCGGCATCTTTCGGGACCGCTCCTATTGGCAGACCGTAGGCCGCAGCGCAGGCTATGCGATCTGTACGACGGCCCTTTCGATGGCCATTGCTATTATTCTCGCGATGTTCGTTGATCGGGCGCTCAAGGGCACAAGGCTGTTCCAGTCAGTTTTCGTCTGGCCCTATGCCATTGCAGCACCCGCAGCGGGCGTTGCCTTCCGTTTCATCTTTGCCCCCGAGGCGGGCCTAGTTGGCGCCATCAACGACGTGTGGCCTGGGATATGGAACCCTGCCATCAATGGCTGGCATGCGCTTGGCATGATCATCGTCTGTCACGCCTGGCTGGGCATTGGCTACAACTTCATCTTCTTTCTGGCGGCTCTCCAGATGATCCCCAAGTCCATTTCGGAAGCGGGCGCTATGGATGGGGCTCCCCCGTTCCGGCGCATGATCGACCTGCAACTGCCGCTTATCGCGCCGACGGTTTTTTTCCTTCTGATTATGAACCTGATCTCGAGCTTCACTGATAGTTTCGGGTTGATCGATGTCATGACCGAAGGTGGCCCTGTGGGGTCCACCGAAGTCATGGTCTACAACATCTACGTTGATGGGTTCAAAGGGCTCGACTATTCGGGCGCTGCGGCCCAGTCGATCGTCCTGATGATCCTCGTTATTGCGCTCACTTTCATCCAGTTCAAATGGGTGGAAAAGCGCGTCCACTACAATTGAGGACCGGTCATGATCGAACGCTCTCCGGTATTCGACTTCGTCACCTATGCGGCCATGATCCTGGGCATGTTCCTGGTGGTCGTGCCCTTCTGGATCACCCTAGTCGCCGGCAGCCAGTCACTCCAGGAGGTTAGCCGCGTCCCGCTCCATCTATGGCCATCTGGCCATTTGGTGGAGAACATCCAGACAGCCTGGGCGCGGGCGGATCTGGGACCCAAGATGGTCAACAGCTTCATCGTGGCGATCGGCGTAACCGCGGGCAAGATCGCCCTAGCCGCGTTGAGCGCCTTTTCAATCGTCTTCTTTAACTATCGCGCGCGCATGGTTTGCTTCTGGCTGATCTTTATCACGTTGATGCTGCCGCTCGAGGTGCGCATCGTCCCGACCTATTCTATTGCCGCGAATGCCCTGTTGCCGTTTCAGGTTATTTTGGATGCCACGGGCATTACCGGCCTTTTGGAAACACTGGCCGGCATTCGCATCGCGCTCGAATGGAACTTGCTCAACTCCTACACAGGGCTAATCCTGCCCCTGGTCGCCACAGCGACAGGCACGTTTCTTTACCGCCAATTCTTCATGACCATCCCCGACGAGCTCGTGGAAGCTTCCAAGATGGACGGCGCCGGGCCTATCCGGTTCTTCTTCGATGTGCTGTTGCCTTTGTCGCGCACCAATATGCTGGCGCTGGCCACCATCATGTTTGTGTCGAGCTGGAACCAGTATCTCTGGCCGCTGCTGATCACCACGGACCGCGCTAATTACGGCACCGTCGTGATGCAGCTTAAGGCCTTGATCCCAGCCCAGAACGGCACGCCCGACTGGAACGTCACCATGGCCGGCGCCCTGATCATCATGTTGCCGCCCTTGCTGGTTGTTGCCCTCATGCAGCGCTGGTTTGTGCGTGGCCTTATCACGAAGGACAAGTAGACCATGGCCGCCATCACCCTTTCGGGCGTCAAGAAGCGCTACCTCAAGAACGACGTCATCCACGGCGTCGATGTCGAGATCGAACCTGGCGAGTTCGTCGTCATCCTAGGGCCATCGGGGTGCGGGAAGTCCACCCTGCTGCGCATGATCGCGGGGCTTGAGGAAATCTCGGAAGGCACTATTGCGATCGGCGGCACGGTGGTCAACACGCTCGAGCCTCGCGAGCGCGGCTGCGCCATGGTGTTTCAGAACTACGCGCTTTATCCGCACATGAGCGTACGCCAGAACATCGGCTATTCGCTCAAGGTCGCTGGCATGCCCCGCAACGAACGGAACGCAAAGGTGCTCAAAGTCGCCCGCTCTGTGAGCCTTGAGCCTTATTTGGACCGTAAGCCAGGGGAACTCTCGGGCGGGCAGCGCCAGCGCGTCGCCATGGCTCGCGCCATGGTGCGCGAGCCTAAGGTGTTCCTCTTTGATGAACCCTTCTCCAATCTCGATGCCAAGCTGCGGGTGGCCATGCGCGCCGAAGTGCGCAATCTGCATCGCAGCCTTGGTGTCACCTCAGTATTTGTGACGCATGACCAGACCGAGGCCATGACGCTGGCCGACCGGCTGATCATCATGAATGCCGGGGTTGTCGAGCAGGTCGGCAAACCCAGCGAGGTTTACCACCGGCCTGAAAGCCTCTTCGTCGCCGATTTCATTGGCTCTCCGGCCATGAACCTTATCCGCGGCCTTTTCGCCGAGGACGGCAATTTCCACCATGGCAAGGGCGGCATGATGCACCTACCGGTCGCCGCCAAGGGGCTAGTAAGCCAGGAGGTGTCTATTGGTATTCGGCCTGAATTGGTGCGCCGCGTTCCCGCCGGGAGCAAGGATGCCATCGCGGCTGTCGTGGACTATGTCGAGGAACTGGGCGCCGCGCGGCTGGTTTATGCGAATGCCGATGGCAGCCGCATCATCGCGGTCGACGCCGCCAACGATCCGCTCGGCACCGGCATGCCCATCCATCTGGGCTTCAGCCAGAGCGATCTGCACATCTTCAGCCACCAGACCGGCCGCCGCATCGATACTGGCGCGAGCCAGCTTGGCGCTGCCGATACACGCATCACAGCCTGACCTTTCGGGAGAATTGCATGTCCAACATCATTGCCACCGGCTTCAACTCCGGCTCCGTGGACGGAGAACTCTTTAGCCTCGAAGCAGATCTACGCCGCCTTGCCGACATGGGTGTCGATACGGTCGAGCTCGGCCTCACGGGGATCGACCTGATCGCCGGGGGACGGGTCATTCCCGAACGGCTAGAGCGTCTCATCGCCGTGACCAGCCAATTCTCGTTCCGCTACACCGCGCACGGGCTGGTGTCCTCCAACTTCATGGATCCGGACACAATGCAGTTCCAGATGCAGGCCGCCAAGGCGCTAGTGGAAGTATGTGACCGGATCGACGCCCGCGTTCTCGTGCAGCATGGCGGCAGCCTGCGTGCCGACCAATTGCACCAGCGCGCCCAAGCCGATATGCGCGAGCGCGAAGCTCTCCACGAGCTGGGCGAGTTCGCCCGTCCCTATGGCGTGCGGATCGCGTTTGAGAACATCTTCACCACCGAGCTTGGCCAGTATCGCCAGACGCCGGCGGAAGTTGCCGAGACGGTCAAGGCGGTAAACCACCCCAATGTGGTGGCGCTGATCGACTTCAGCCACGCCTATCTCGAGAGCACCTATAAAGGACTTAACTTCCGCGAGCAGATTGCCGCGATGGCGCCCGTCACCGGCCATCTGCACGTGCATGACAGCTTCGGGCGGCCGCAGGCCTTCTACAAGGCCTTCCACCCGCAGGAAAACACCGCGATGGGCATCGGCGATCTCCACATGCCGCTCGGTTGGGGCGACATCAACTGGGACTCGATCTTCGCCGAACTCGATTTCCTGCCCGACACTGTGATGATGATGGAAATTGGTCCTCGCTATCGTAGCGAGCAGCCAGCGAGCTTGGCGCGCGCCATGCAGTTGACCGGGCTTGGCCAGAACGCGCTGCGCGCTGCTGAATAGGGAACGCTTAGGCAGTATCGGGCTGTCGTGCTGCGCTTAGAAACGCCTGCGACGGCCTCAGAGTAGGGAACGAGTAGGATGACGCTGAAATTCATCGTGATGAGCGATTTGCACTTGGTGCCGGAAGGACAGCTGTCGATGACGCTCGACACCACAGCGCGGTTGGAGCAGGCCATTGATGCCGTGATCAGCCGCCATGGTGACGCTGATTTCTGCCTCCTTGCCGGTGATTTGGCCGACCTTGGCGAGGCTGCTGCTTATGAGCGGCTCAAGGCTGTCATCGCCCGTCTGCCAATTCCCGTTCACATCACCTTGGGCAATCACGATCACCGCCCAACCTTTCTCCAAGTGTTTGGCCCGGAACTGGCGGTGGAAACCGGCAAAGTCGACAAGGTCATCGACCACAAAGGCTATCGCGTGATCCTGCTTGATTCATCGGAGCCGGGACGGGTCGATGGCGTGCTGGAGCAAGCCCAGATGGACTGGCTGCGCAAGCGGCTCTCCGAAGCGATGGACCGGCCGGTGATTGTAGTGCTGCACCACAATGCCAATGCCCTCCACATAGAGTCGGACACGATCCGTATCCTGCAACCCGAAGCCTTACTCGCCACACTCAAGACCCATCCGGACATTCGCCAGATCCTTGCCGGCCACGTGCATCTGACCTCAACAGCGATGTGGCACGGACTGCCTTTCACCACGCTGGCGGGGGGACACTACTCGGTTGGCTTTGCCGTTGATCAGCCCGGCGCCTATTTTCCGCGCCTTGTCGGCCCAGGACAGATGGCGGTTGTTATGGGGACGTCCGACAAGACTACCGTGCTGTTTGAGGACTTCATCCATGGCAATGCAGAGATTCGGTTGGAATAAAGATCATGCCGAGGTCTCCAATAGCTATCGGCAGCGGAATGCCTAGGCCATGGCCTCGACTAGCGTATTGTCGATCCGCGGCGGGCAGGGGCGGTAGTCTCCTCTCCGTCAAGTAAGAGGATCAGCGCGCGTCCGCCCCGCTTACGAATGGTCAGAGGCACAGCAATAGTTAGGTTGCCCTGGTCTATTGTGCTCGTGCTCATGCCGCCTCCCGCTCCCTGCTGTTGTGTGACAGCTCCTTGGGGAGGCTGCTCACTCCTTTGCTCCGGATATTGATCGTTGCGCCTTCGGTCCTGGGTCCATAGAATGCAAGAGGACGTCTTTGTCTCGGCACAATGGCCCTCTCGACAACGAATACGTTGTGGTGCCGATGGATCTGAAAGCATCCGTTCGAGCAGTACTAGGTGGATTGGCATTAATCCGCCACTACGAGCGCGACCGATCATCTGTTCGGCGACATCGACGCTCTAGCGATTGAGGCTGAGCTCAAAGCCAGCGGATTTGCTGTTGTGCATCCAGCGCCGGATCGCCGTTAGCTCGGGCGTTGAACTGGAAAGCAAATCACTCAGCTGTTGGTGACACACTCATTGGCGGGTATTCGCAGCCTTCCTTTGACCACGAAGCACCCAGATACATCTACTGCAAAACCGTAGGAGCAGATGATCGGTTCTCGTGCATTTCCAAGCGCTCTCCTCTGTGCTGCCCTTGTGCTGGCCGGATGCACGAACGCAGCATCTCCTGTAAATCAGGAACCCGCCACTCAGGACTGTGGCGCGTCTCTGCTTCGGAACAAGACAGGAGAGCCGGTTACAGGTACTTCGGCAACTGACGTTATGGTGGGCGGTGTGCCCGTCAAGTCCAAGGGCGACGTGAGAGTTGTCGCACCTGGGCAGGCTGTGATCCAGAACTATAGCGAGAGCCGTCTGAATCTGGAGGTCGACTCCTCCGGCAACTTGGTGCGCGCAAGCTGCGGGTGACCCTTGTGTGGACGGGTTTGTGCTGAAAGGCGCTAGTCTTCTCGCGGAAGCGCGGCAGGAAAATAGATGATTTAAGACCTGGCTTTGGCCGTAGTCGCCGTTGTGACTCAAAGAAGTGCTAGGCAGCTCCCGACGTTGAAGGTGATCCAAATGCTCGATATCAAATACAACATCGTGCAGCGTGGTGGACAATGGTGGGCTGTGTTTGGACGGGATCAGCTAGGTCCGTTTAACATCAGCCGTGCAGCCGTAGACGCTGCAGAGATTGAGGTCAGTGTGCGCAGGAGGACAAGGCACAGGGATGCCTTAGGTAGTTAAAGGCACTAAGTTGACTACCAGCACCTCAGACAGCCGTTTCTTGCCGCAAAGGCTCCCCACCTGTTGGGCGTGGTAAGTCAGCGCCTACTCAAACACAGCGCGTCGGTAAAAAGTGCCCGTTCCGGTGAACAAGCACTTGAGCAAGTGAGGCAATCAACGCTGAGAGCCGCAACTGGTTCTCGATAGGCAAGTGCTCTGTTCAGATTGGCTCGTCGTTCACCATCAGCTCCAGCCGCTTTGCTTCCATTGCCCTTTCTGCAATCTCGCGATCAACAAACGGACCTAGTGTCCCCGAGACCCCGTTCTTGGTCCATTCAATCACATTACCCTCATGGCCTGACTTCATCTCTATGGTCAGGGAAGTGTCGTTCATCTCGCCACCGGGGGTTAGATTAGTATCGTCCGTCATTGTTTCGCCTCCTGCATTGAAACTAACCAAGACAAACACCGAGTCTAATGTTGGGCAATGAGCGCCGGTCCGTCATCCCGATCAAAGCTGTATACCACGGCTGAACCATATTCGCCTGGGGCCCACCGATAAACTCAAATCCCGCTAGTCGCCCTCGTGCCAAACCTGCGCAACCGCTCGGTGTTGTGATTGAAACGTAGCGACAATTAATTCAGGGGCAATTTGCATCGAAACCCGCCTTGTGAGCGAAACCCATCTAGCCTTGAGCCACTACGCTCGATGACTAGTATAGGGCTCCCGGTCGACCAGGATCAGAGAGGATAGCGTGTCTGTCTGGACCGGCCTGGACAACAGAAAGCCTTGCAACTGATCGCAGCCCATCTTTATTAGAATCGCCCTTTGCTCCAGGGTTTCCACGCCTTCAGCCGTTACTGCCATGTTCATCGCTCGCGCCAAATCGATGATCGATTGAACGATCTTGTCGATGTTGGTCCCACGTCCCAGCTGAGCGGTGTAGGACTGATCGATCTTCAGCTTATCAATACCGTGCGATCGCAAATAGCTAATGGACGAATAGCCCGTCCCGAAATCGTCGAGAGCGACGCGAACCCCTGCAGCACGCAACCGTGTCAACGTTGACTGTGTCAAAGGTGAGTTCTGAAGCAAAAGTCCTTCAGTGATCTCGATTTCCAGTCGCTGGGGTGACACGCCTTTCGTTTGCAAGATCTTGAGCACGCGATCGGCAAACCGTTCATCCCTGAACTGCAAAGGCGAGGCGTTCACCGCCACCCATGGAACGTTGGACGCTGCCAAGTAAGCGCAAGCATTTTCGATCACCCAAATACCGAGCTGGTCAATCAATCCTCTTTCTTCGGCTAGCCCAATGAAAGTCGCGGGTGACAAGCGACCGTGCTGGGGATGGTTCCACCGGACCAGCGCTTCGGCACCGGCGATGTGACCACTGGGCGCATCGTAGATCGGCTGATACACAAGCTCCAGACCAGCATCGCCGAAGAGAGCGCCGCGAAGCTCGATCTCCAGCTTGCGTTGTTGCTTGATTGCGATGTTCAACTCTCCATCGTAGGGCTGATACCGGTTACGACCATTGCCCTTAGCTTGATAGAGTGCAATGTCGGCTTGCCTGATAACGTCTTCAGCGGAGATAGAAGGGTCGGAAACAATCGTAAGGCCTACGCTGGCGCCCACATCCACTTCATGTCCAAACAAGTTAAAGGGGCGGGCAACGGCGTCCACAATACGCTGGCTGAGTGTCAAAGCAGAGGCGTCATCCACGGTGTCGAACTGGATGAAGGCAAACTCATCGCCGCCTAGTCTCGCCACAGTGTCCACACTTGATGCCAGGCTCGCCAGGCGCTTGGACACCTGACGGAGCAGTTCATCTCCGGCCGCGTGACCAAGGCTATCGTTCACCCGTTTGAAGAGATCTAGATCGATGTAGAGCAGGGCCATTTTGGAGGCATTATTGCGCATCTTTGCTAGCGCCTGTTCCAGTCTATCCTCGAACAAAGCCCGGTTTGGCAATTGCGTTAGAGGATCATGGAAAGCCAGAAACGATGCCTGCGCTTCGGTATGTTCCAACTGGTTAGAGGTGCGCTGTAACCTTTGCAGCAAGAAGAACACGGCAATACCGGCTATGCTCAGGCAGAGCATCGTAACGGGTAAGGTGCCCAGGATGAGCTCGGACGCGGGCTCCTCGGGCATCCAGGTGAAAAAGCCAACGATCCGCCCGTGAGAATTGAGCACGGATGATGCAACACGCTCTGTGTCCGTGAGCGTAGTCCTTTGGAAATTCAAACCCGTCAGCTCGTACTTTTCGGCGATTTCAGCGGCCATGCTCTCGCCGATGAGACGAATTGAGAGGTGCAGGTACTCTGCCCCCGGAGCTTGGCTGACCGCATCCGTTGTGGGGAGAATTGGCCTGACACTCACGACTGCTGGGCGACCATCGCCAAGTATGACAATGTCTTCGATGCCCAACCCAGTAACGGCCCGGGTGGAGTCAGAGAGGTTCGATGAGGCCCGCTCGATCTCTTGGCGCAACGCTGCCACCAACGCATGTACAGGCGTGGCTCGGGTGTAATAGTCCGCAGGGTCCGCCAGCTTGCCCCAAGCCACAGCTCGTACCGGAAGATCAGTGGGACCCAGGATATAAACCAAGTCGTGTTTGAAGTACTCGCTCATCCATTCGGCGAGATTGTCAGCAATCCAAGGCTCATTACCGGCCCGCAGATTGATGACGGCATCGTCCCAGAGTGCGGAGCTGTCTTGTTCGACAGGAATGCGCTCCATGATCTCAGCTAGGCCGCGCTGAACGGCCCTAGATTGTCGGGCAATGGACCGATCATCGATGCTGGAGGCGGCCCACCAAGCAAAGGCTCCTAGCCCCGCCACCAGCACTGTTCCAAACACTACGGATAGAAGAAGGATCTGGCGCGAGAGAGAGGTTGATCGGGACATTGCGCCTATCGGAAAGATGGTGCGAAACCGGCAAACTAAAGCATGACCACTAAGAAACAGTAGACCTCAGGTTGAGCTCTACCGAGCTCCCCCGTCGCATGCTGAATCTTCACAGCCTAGTGGGTGCTCGATGGAAGGTCGTCGACGTCGCTGCGGTTGAGTACGTTGCTGACTTCCGGATGGCCGTTCCAAAAGCACTGATCACCGCAGCATCCCTGGGCGACAGCATGTACTCAAAGCGGGTCGCAGTTTGCTTAGAGGACGTAAGGCTATGGTCGCCTGCATGGGACAGCAAAAGCATCCTAACCGAATTGCATCGGCACCTAGGCCATCTCAGCGCTAGGCGGCTGCAATGGCCTCTATCTCTACCAGCATAGCTGGTGCGGCCAGGGCCTTTACAAAAACCAACGTTGTTGCAGGTGGTGGGTTGTTCAATGAAGGCCCTGCGCTTTCCACAAATTCGCCCATCAGAGCCTCGTCTGTTAGAAAGATGGTCATCTTGACGATGTGGCTGGAGTTCATGCCGGCGGCAGCTAAAACCGAGTTGAGATTCGCTATTGCGAAACGTGCTTGTTCGGCGATTCCGCTTCCGATGTTCCCGTCCGGGCCGATGCCTACCTGGCCAGAAATGTACAGGGTTCGCTCAGAGCCAGTCACTTCGATGGCTTGGCTGAGCAATGGAGACGCAGGCCAGCCCGCAGGATTTATGGGTCTAAGCATAATCGCCTCCCTATTCCGGCTAGGCCAACACATTCCTATGATTCGTAGGGCGCGAACAGCGATGAAACCCTGATTGGATCTGTGCGTAGACTACTGGGCTGTCGAGATCATGATGATCGTAACCAGCGCAAGCAACAGGATCGAAGCTTCGCAGGTCCTCTCTGTCGCTTCCGAGCTTGAACTAACATCTAGGTCCTCCAGAGCGAACATGCGCCACGGCCGCACGCATGGAGCTATGAGCGGCCGTTCAAGGCCTGCCTTGATGCTCTTCGCTCCTCCGTGCTGCCTTTTGTTGCACGAGGGCAAGGCAAAACTGATGGAGAGCTTTATTCCTCTGGACCTGCGGTTCTCTCACGCACCCAAAACGCAGGAGCGTGGTCTGAGCATATGCACGTTGCAGCGGCAAAAGCCGTCCCGCACCAACTCGAAACCTGCAGTTCCGCTTAAGGGGGGGGATGGGGTGGCGATCTCAGTCGAATAGCCTCCCAACAAAGAAGCTAACTACTTTGCTTTAAGTATCAAGAAAGATGATACTTATCAGCAACGTGTTGACAGACACGATTGATCCCTTAAGTATGATTAATAGCGGCGCTGGAGGGCGTCGTGAAGAGGAATGCGGGAGGCGTTCCTCACAAGGGAGAGAGACATGGATAGACGTGGCTTTATGCTGGGCACCGCTGCGGGTGCGCTATTGCTTTCGGCCAAGGGCTTGGCTTTTGGCCAAGAGGATGCAAGCACAGCGCCAGACCTGGCGAGCTTCCCACGCAATGAGACGTTGATCATTCACAATCCGGAAGGCGTAATCCGCAATCCGGCTTGGTTCAACAATTGGGTCGTCGGTTCTGGCTCCGGCATTTCCAACGGACTGCACCAACTCAACACCGACACCTTCTGGTTCATCGACCCCGATGCGGGTATTGAGGGCGCAAGCGAAAACGCTATCTACAACTCGCTTGCAGATGATCTGTGGCAATACAACGAGGACTTCACCGAAATGACGGTGAAGCTCAAGCACGGCATCTACTGGAGCGACGGCGTCGAGTTTACCGCAGATGATGTGGTTTTCACGGTGGAAAAGCACAAGGCGACCCCGGGACTCTCTCAGAACGGCGCCTATAATGCCCAGGTCGAGACTGTTGAAGCCGTCGACCCATATACGGTTCACTTCAAGCTCAAAGGATCAAACTCGCGCTTTCACACGCTGTTCTCCGTGCGCTGGACCGGCGCCTGGATCATGCCCAAGCACGTATTTGAAGGCGTAGAGGATATTCTCAGCTTCCCCAATGATCCGCCGGTGAGCCTGGGGCCCTATACGCTCCATTCGTTTGATCCGAACGGTACGTGGTATATCTGGCAAAAGCGCGAAGACTGGCAGCGCACTGCACTTGGCATGATCGGTGAGCCGAAGCCGCGCTTCATCATCTATCGGAACAATATTTCCGCAGATAATCGCCTCATCGAGATGCGCAATGGCAATCTCGACATGGTGCATGATTTGTCGCCGGAAGCGACCTTCTCCATCGTGCAGCAAGACCCTGATGTTCAAGGCTGGTTCCCCGGCTTCCCCTATGCGCATCCGGATCCGACGCTGGTGATGGCCATTCCCAATCACCAGAACCCCAAGTTCCAAGACAAGCGTGTTCGCTGGGCACTCGCCCTGATGCTCGACGCCCGTGCAATGTCCATGGCATCTTATCGTGGCGCCGCAACGCTTTCGGCCATTTCAGTGCCGCCAACCGGCACGCATCCGCGCGACTACCACGCACCGCTGCAGGATTACCTGATTAACTACGAGGTCGATACCGGCACACGCAAGGTGAAGCCATATGACCCAAATATCGGCATGCAGATTGCCGACATGGTTCGGGGTCAGTTCGGCGATGCCGTGCCCACCGACGAAACAGCCATCCGTAACGCTTTTGGCTATGGCTGGTGGAAGCAGGATGTCGCAGCCGCTGAAGAATTGCTGACCTCGGCAGGCTTCAGCAAGCAGGGCAACCAGTGGATGATGCCTGACGGGCAGCCCTTCAGCTTCCGTGTAATGGTGCCGACGGATGGCGTGATCAACCGCCTTGGCTCCATTATCGCCCAGACCTGGGCCCAGAACGGCATCGGTGCCGAAGCGGAGGCCGCATCGGATACCTGGGACCGCCAGCGCGTCGGCAATTACGACGTCAACATCGCCTGGGCTGTGGAGTCTTGGGGCGGTCATCCCGACCTCAGTTTCTTTCTGGACAGCTACCACTCCCAATATGTGGTCGAGCCAGGTGCATCCCAGCCGGACCGCAATTGGATGCGCTGGAAGGATCCGCGCCTCGACGAAATCATTGAGAAGATCCGCGCCAGCGACTTCAACGATCCCAAAGGCATCGAATATGGCCATGAGTTCGTGAAGCTGCATCTCGAGGAAATGCCGAACATCCCGATCATGGCTTACAACGTGTTCTCGGTACAGTCCAACCGCTATTGGACAGGCTGGCCCGATGCGGAGAGGCCCTATGCCAACCCCGTGACTAATTGGTCCAACGGTCGGTACATCTTCACCCAGATTACGCCCGCTCAAGGTTAAGCGTCCTCCACCGTGGTCCGGTCCTCGGATCGGACCACATGGAGGCTGAAGCGTAGTTCGAGCCTTTCGATCCTTAGCGCTCGCCAAGCTGTTGCTGGGCGGCCGACGTTGGTTCGCTCAACCTGCTAATCGCCTCAGTCTCCCGCCGTAAACCTAATGAGAGCACCGCTTAAGGAGCATCAATGCAGGGTTATTTGTGGTTCGTGGGCAAACGACTGCTGCAATTGCTTGCAGTAATCTTTTGTGGGATCTCGGCAACCTTTTTTATTACCCATTTGTCGCCGATCGACCCGGTGGAACAGGTGCTCGGGCGGCTTTCGGCGCGGTCCAATCTTTCGCCCGAGGCTATCGCCGCAACGCGTGCCGCGCTGACCGAAATGTACGGCACCGGGCAGCCTATTCTTACCCAATACTTAAACTTCTGGACACGGCTATTGCGGGGAGACCTCGGACCGTCGCTGCTGGCCTTTCCAACCCCGTCGATGGAACTGGTAACCCGAGCCATGCCCTGGACGCTGGGCTTGCTGGTGACCTCGACCGTCTTCACCTTTGTGGTTGGCAATCTGTTGGGTGCCCTGGCGGGGTACAATCCGGACAATCGCTTCTTCCAAGCCTTCGGACTAATCGCCATGGGTGTGCAGCCGATCCCGTACTACATCGTCGCCTTCATTCTGCTCATCATCTTTGGCTTCCTGTTCCCGGTGCTACCCATCTCAGGCGGCTTCGCCATGGACGTCCGCCCGGCTCTGAGTTGGCAGTTCATCCTCTCGATCCTGCAGCATTCTATTCTGCCGGCCCTCTCCCTGGTGTTGGTCGGATTTGGTGGCTGGTTCCTGGGCATGCGGGCGCTGGTTAGCAATGTGGTCAACGAAGATTACGTCACCTATGCCGCACTAGCCGGGGTCAAAAAACAGACCATTGTTGGTGGCTATGTGATCCGCAATGCGCTGGTGCCCCAATTGACGGCGCTCGCGATGGCGCTCGGCGGCGTCTTCTCGGGCACCGTCATCACCGAGCAGGTCTTCAACTACCCTGGTATCGGTTCGCTGCTGATAGACGGGGTAAACTACGGCGACTATTCGCTGGTCCTAGCGGTGTCGACCGTTTCGATCACCGCTGTGGCGCTGGCGATCTTCATTGTGGACCTGCTGCATCCATTGCTCGATCCACGCGTGCGGGCGGAGTAAGCAGCCATGTTCAGCGTTTTTCGCGATCTTATCCGCTACAATATCGAATTCGCCATTGGCTTGATCCTAGTTGGTGCAGTGGTGATATTTGCCACTCTAAGCTATTTCGCGCCGGTGGATCCGAGCTTGATCTATATGGCCATTCCCGATCAGCCGCCTTCGGGACAGTATTGGTTCGGCACCAATTCTCGCGGCCAGGATCTGTTCTGGCAGCTTTCGGCAGCATTCCGCAACAGCCTGATTTTTGGCATCACCGTGGCGGTGCTCAGCCGCATTATCTCGATAACCGTGGGACTGCTTTCCGGCTATGTCGGTGGGTGGGTCGACCGCGTCCTGATGTTTATCAACGACATCTTCGTCGCCGTCCCGATCTTCCCAACTCTAGTGTTGTTCTATTTCGTGCTGCGCAACAACATGGACAGCTTCACGCTGGCCCTGATCATGGCCTGTTTCGGCTGGCCGTTTGATGCGCGCCTGATCCGCTCGGTGGCCTTGGGGCTCAAGCATCGTGAATTCACCCGGCATGCGGTGTTCGCCGGCATGAGCACGCCCAAGATTCTCCTTGAAGAACACTTGCCCTATGTCATGCCCATCGTGTTCTCGACGTTCATGGCAAACATGCTGTGGTCGATTGGGCTGGAGGTCACGCTAGCGGTTCTCGGTTTCACCAACCTCAACAACCCGACCATTGGCACGGTGCTGTACTGGGCAATTTCGCATTCTGCGATCGTCGTGGGTGTGTGGTGGTGGATCGTGATCCCGGTAATCCTGATCGTGATGACTTTCCTCGGCCTGTTCCTGCTGGCCGTCAGCATGAACGAATACATCGACCCGCGCAGCCGGCTGCGCCGCATGGGAGCTTAGCGCCATGACAGAGGACATACTAACAGTCGATGGGCTCAAGGCCTACTACCAGATGAACTATTTCGGCGTGAGCCGCGAAGTGCGGGCGGTTGATGACATCACAATGACCGTACGCAAGAACGAGATCTACGGCATTGCCGGGGAGAGCTCGTCCGGTAAAACCAGCTTCATCAAAGTGCTGGCAGCGGCGATCCGTCCGCCTATGCGGGTTGTCGATGGATCGGTGAGGTTCAACTTCAAAAGCGGTCCGATCGACGTCACCACAGCCGGCCCTAAGCAGCTCGATGCCATACGGTGGCGCAATCTGAGCTACATCATGCAGGGTTCAATGAGCACGCTGAACCCTGTGCGCCGCATCGGTAAGATTTTCGAGGATTTCGCCAAGCGTCCCTTGGCCGCGAGCGGCACGCCTTATCGGGAGCGTCTACTGGGCCATTTAGAGCGGCTCAAGCTTTCGGCCGATGTTCTTAATGCCTATCCGCACGAGCTTTCGGGCGGCATGCGGCAGCGAGTTACAATTGGCTTGGCAACTATATGCCACCCGGAATTCGTGATTGCGGACGAGCCAACCACGGCCCTGGATGTTGTGGTTCAAAAGGAAGTGCTGGGGCTTATCCGAGAAATTCAGCAGGATATGGGATCTTCGGTCGTGTTCGTGACGCACGATATGAGCGTCCACGCCAACATGACCGATCGCGTCGGTATCATCTATGCCGGGCGGCTGGTGGAAGAAGGCCCGACGCGCCAGATGTTCTTTGCACCCAAGCACCCCTATACAGCGCATCTAGTAGCGAGCCTCCCGCGCATCGGAGACACTACGCAGCGGCCTGCTCTTGAAGGTCGTCCGCCCAGCCTGGCCAATCCGCCACAGGGATGCCGGTTCCACCCCCGCTGCCCTCTGGCCATCGACAAGTGCAAGGTGGAGGTGCCGCCGCTAATACCTGTTGCCGATGATCATCGCAGCGCCTGCTGGCGCTGGCAGGATGTCGAGCCGCTGCTCAGGCCGTACCAAGTGCATGCGGTGATGGCATGAGTACGCTTCTCAACGTCAAGAACGTTTCCAAGCAGTTCACCATGGGTGGGATGCTCTCGCGCAAGATAGTGCGGGCGGTGGAAGATGCCTCGATGTCCCTGAGCATGGAAAAGCCGGAGATTTTCACCATCATCGGGGAAAGCGGCTCGGGCAAGACGACGCTGGCGCGGATGATCCTCGGGCTGGAACTGCCCAGTAGCGGCGAGATCAGCTTCCGCGGCGAAACGGTAAGCCACAAGGTGGGCCGCGCCGAACGGCTAAAATTCATGGCGAACGTCCAACCAGTGTTCCAAAACCCTTTCGAGGCCTTCAATCCGCTAAAGCGCATCGATCGCTATCTGGATACCACCGCCACGCGGTTTCTCAAGGTGACCGAGGGCGACGACATCGATGCGGCAATAGATGGCGCTCTGCAAAAGGTGGGACTGAGCCTTGCCGAAGTTCGTGGCCGCTATCCGCATGAAATGAGCGGCGGGCAATTGCAGCGCGCGGCCATCGCACGGGCGCTGATCCCCAACCCGCCGCTGCTGGTAGCGGACGAGCCGGTCTCGATGGTGGATGCGAGCCTGCGCATGAGTATCGTCAATTTGTTGAAATCCTTGCGCGATGACCTCAAGGTCTCGGTTATCTACATTACGCATGATCTGGCGACGGCTTATTATATCTCCAACCGGCTGATCATTATGCAGCGCGGGCGGATCGTGGAAATGGGTGACGCGCGCACGGTGTTGGACAATCCAGAGCATCCCTATTCGCAATTGCTCAAGGACAGCGTGCTCAGCACCGAAAATGCCGGCGCTGGCAAACTCGCAACCGATCCGGGCATGGTGGCGCTGGCCGGAGAGCTTGCCGGGAAGGCGGGACGATTGGTCAACCGGCCGGACGGGCGCTTGGTGCGGGTTTACTGAGATGAGCGCACCGATCCATCGCGATCCTGTTCAGGATGGAGCGGCGGATCCCACGGTAATCCGCAAGCAAGGCACCGACGAGTGGTGGATGTTTTACACCAACCGCCAGCCTGCGGCAGAGGGCCCCCTTTTCACCTGGATCCACGGTTCCCCCATCGGTGTGGCAGTGAGCCGGGATGATGGCGCAAGTTGGCAGTACCGAGGCACTGTTGCCGGGCTGGACGATCCAAGGGACGCTGGGCAGCGCAACACACACTGGGCGCCCGAGGTGATTTGGGCGGAAGGGCAGTACCATATGTGGCTTAGCTACATTCCTGGCGTGCCCGACAACTGGCCTGGCGTGCCGCGCACCATCACGCATTTCACCAGCCCTGATCTGGAGAACTGGACACGTGTCGGCCCACTGTCAATCAACGGGCCGCGGGTGATCGACGCTTGTGTGTATCGTTGCCCCGATGAGCTTTGGCGCATGTGGTACAAGGACGAGGATGCGGGCTCGAGCACTTGGAGCGCCACGAGCAGCGATCTGTTCGAGTGGAAACAAGAGGGTCTGGTTCTACCCGGTACCCCTGATGGCCCGCCGCATGAAGGCCCTAATGTTTTCGAGCTGGGCGGCTGGCATTGGCTCATCGTAGACGAGTGGCGCGGTCAAGGCGTTTATCGCTCGCACGATGCTGTCAATTGGACCCGGCAAGGTCTGATCGGCAACGAGCCAGGCACCGATCCAATGGATAGACGGTTCGTGCGCCATGCTGATGTCGTCGCAGTTGGTGACCACGCCACGATGTTCTACTTCACTCACCCCGAATGGGACGAGCTTGATGCCAAGGCGGGCCCACCCGACGTGGCGGCTCGGCGAACGGCCATTCATCAGGGCCGATTGAAGGTAGTGGACGAGGCTTTGGTATTCCAGAGAGATATACCACCATTCACGACGCTGCTCTGAATGCAGGATAAGGTGGCAAAACCCTCGGCTGGGCTGCGTTCGGATCTTCGGAGCTGATGTGTTGTAGCCAAACGGAAAACGAGTCCGTCTCAGCCGATCTTCTGTATGACTGCAGCTGTGTCACCCCGCTCCTAAAGCAGTTTTCCGCTGTCGGCGCCTACTCCGCCTTTGGGAGCTGCTGCGCCATCTAAAGCTAGTAACGAGGCTCAAAAAGTCCAGCATAAAGAGATCGGTCCAGACCCGTCCTCCGACAATGTTCTCACAAATTTGGGCGCAAGCAGCGTCAACCTGAGCACCCGACTGACGCTCAGGACCTGTTGAAAGCCCTCAGCATAGCCATTGCAGCCACACAGTAGCGTAACACCCGTTCTCAGGAGCGTCCGTCATCTGAACGCCCGAGCCAGCACCTTGACCAGCTTGTTCTTGCTCCGCGGCCGGGCAGTGATCTCCTTACCAGAAGGCAACAGCAACAGCTTACGTCCGCTCCGCTGGCGGATGGTGGGAGGCACAGCCACGGTGAGGATAACTTGATCTGTTGTCCTCGCGCTCATGCCGCGCCCCGGTGGCTGCTGCTGATCGGCAGCTCATTGGCAAGGCCACGTAGCCCCTCGCTCCTGATCCGGTTCTTGCGCCTTCAGTACTGAGGACCACGCGCCCGACCAGCAGCTGAATGATCCTGGCCTATTCGGCCGGGAATTGGTCATCCCAGAGGATGTCGAGCCACCGTAGGACTCATCTGACCTCATCGTCGGCGACGGTGCTACCCTACTGCCGTGCTGTCGCAATTGTCCTGGCGATAATCTCTGGCGATCTCAGCGCTACCCGTAACTGGTCGATTGCGGCTCTCTCTATGTCACCGGCTCCAATCCTGCGAACGGGGCAGGTGTCTGGGTCTGACCTTCAGAACTGATGTGATCACATAGCAGGGTAGAGCTTGCATAGGCGTCTGGAGTGGGTTGGTGTCATGGCCCTGTCCTTGGGTGTAAACAGCAAACCTTGAGCAATGCAGAAGTCTGCGCCCGCGATCTGTAAGCACGACTGCGTGGACCTACAGCATAATCAACAAGGACGGCGCCATTTCAACCGGTTCGATGCCAACCTGCGTATGGGTGTGCACCATTTTTGGCGCATAGGCGCGGTTTGCAGACGCCTAGGGGTAGATCGGCGAGCGCCAGGCAAAGTCGCGATAACAGTTGCGCTTCGCGAAACTGTCATGTTTTTGAACTAGCGCGGGCTTGTGTTTTCGAACAAGACCCGCAGGACCAGTCCACACTCATGAACACCGTCTCGATGGGCGATCTCGTCCTTACCAATGCCCGCATTGTTTTGGCGGACCGTGTCCTGGATGGTTCGGTGCGGGTGGACGGCGGGATTATCACTGACATCGGTACGCCAAGTCGCTCCGGCCTGGATCTCAACGGCGACTACCTTATCCCTGGCCTGGTAGAGCTGCATACCGACCACCTCGAGACGCACTTTGCGCCGCGTCCGCGGGTCCGGTGGAATCCTGTAGCTGCCGTGCAGGCACACGACGCCCAGATTGCCGCCTCGGGCATCACCACCGTCTTCGACGCCATTCGAGTCGGACTGGATGAGCATGCAGACATGGGCATGGCCGAAATGCGCGTGCTGGCAGATGCGGTGGCGGCGGGCAAGGCGGCCAAGCGGTTGAGGGCAGAGCATTTCATCCACCTGCGATGCGAAGTCTCGGCACCAGACTGTCTAGATTCATTCATCGCTATCATGGACCATCCGCTGGTCCGGCTGGCATCGCTGATGGACCACGCGCCGGGTCAACGCCAGTTCGCGAGCATGGAGGCCTATAAGGTCTACTACCAAGGCAAGCTCAAGATGAGCGATGCCGCCCTTGAAGAGTTCACCCAGCGCCGCAACGCCGAGTCGCAAACCTATGCCGGCAAACATCGCCGCGCGATAGCCAACCTTTGCCATGAACGCGGCATCGTTCTGGCCAGCCACGACGATGCCACACGGGACCATGTCGAGGAAGCCGTGGCGCTCGGAACCGAGTTGGCGGAATTTCCGACCACATTGGAGGCTGCACGGGCCTCGCGACAAGCGGGTATGGCCATCCTCATGGGGGGGCCAAATGTGGTGCGGGGCGGCTCGCACTCCGGCAACGTTTCGGCTCGTGCGTTAGCCGAAGCCAATCTGCTCGATATCTTGTCTTCCGACTACATTCCTTTTTCTATGCTCCAGTCAGCCTTTTCGCTGGCTGACAACGTTCCCGATTTTGGCTTGGCGAAAGCCGTGCAGTTGGTCACCAAGCGCCCCGCTGATGCCGCCGGGCTACATGACCGCGGGGAAATAGCCTTAGAAAAGCGGGCAGACATGGTCCACCTTCGGATCGAAGACGGCATCCCGATTGTTCTTACGGTCTGGCGCGAAGGTCGCCGCGTCATATGAGCGGTACCTTTGTCGCCGTGGTAGGGCCAAGCGGCGCCGGCAAGGATAGCCTCATCGCCTATGTCCGGGATCATCTCCATAGCGAAAGCGTGGCCTTCGTACGTCGGGTGGTAACACGCGCCCCGGACGGCGGGACTGAAGATCACGACACCTTGGACGGCAGCACATTTGAGCAGGCGCGCTCACAGGGGCAGTTCGCTCTGACCTGGGAAGCTCACGGGCTCAAATACGGACTGCCGCGCACATTGGAGGACGACCTAGCGGCGGGGCGCGTCGTGGTAGCCAACCTGTCGCGCGCCATTATCCCCCACTTGGTCGATCGTTATCCAACAGCAATTGTGGTCGAAGTAACCGCCGAACGCGATGTCATCGAGCAGCGTCTTGCAAGTCGGGGTCGGGAAAGTGCCGATGGCATCCGCCAGCGGCTGGACCGCACCGTTGTTGAGCGTTTGCCGGCCAGCACCGTGCGCATCGATAATTCTGGTCTTTTGGAAACTGCGGGCCAGAATCTGCTGTCTTTGCTGGAGGACCTTGCCCGACCCCCGCAGCGGGCGTGATTGAATCAACATTCTTTTCGGTCGAACGGGAAGGGGCGTGGGCGCCGGATGTGGTCTCCACCACCTCGTCCGCATCTATCGCTTTGGAGCCCAGCAAGATCTGGCCCAGCCAAGATGCTGGAAGCTAAAGCTGGTTTCCTCAATGTCGGCCCGGTGAGCAGAAACGCGCTTAAAAGCGCCTGAATAGTTCGACGCCGTGATGCCGTACACCGCAGTGAACGAACGGAGTGCAGTCAGGCGCGCCGCAAAGTCGGCGAAGCATTTGTAGGGCAGCCATATGTTACCCCGCGAGTGCCGCCTTTGTTGGCAGCCGGTCGCCCTTACCCAATCTGGCGCTAGAAGACGACTCGTTCAGATTTGTCTTTGGAGATTGTCATTGCATTTTCACATCGCAGGCGTACCATCAAGCTGGTGATCATAGTTGTCTATTTTACTAGACAAATAGAGGTAAGTATGCAGACCGCAGACCCTTCCAGCAACGGCACGCGCAAGGCAATGCTCGACACATTGGCAGGCGCCCCGGCCCAGGATTTGGCTCGCTGCTGGGGCTCCTGGGGCGACCAGCCGGACTTTATCCGCCTTCGCGGGCCGGAGACCGGCCTAGTGATGATCCGGGGGCGGGCAGGGGGTGGCGGAGCCCCGTTCAATATCGGTGAAGCCACCGTCAGCCGAGCCAGCGTCCGCTTGGCTACTGGGGAATCAGGGCACGGCTATTGCCTGGGGCGCGATCTTACCAAGGCGGAAACGATCGCGGTGATCGACGCGCTTTGGCAGCGGCAACCGGCGGCTGTCGAAGCCGCCATTCTAACTCCTCTGCGCGAAGCAGCGCGTGCCGCCGATCGGCGTCGCAGGGAGGAAACGGCCGTCACCAAGGTCGACTTTTTTACCATGGTCCGGGGAGACACCCAATGAACTCGGCACTCGATGGTGGCTTTGCAACTCCGGTTCGCGACGCGCAGAGCTCCTTCCGCGCCATCTTGGATGCGCTGGCCAATCCGGGACTTATACGCGCGCTCGCCGAGCCCCGTCAGGCGCCGCAAGGACTGCCCAAAGGCGTCGCAAGCGTCTTGCTGACGCTCGCCGATGCCGATACGCCGATCTGGCTGTCGGAAAGCCTGCGTCGCGACGAGGCGATCCCCGCTTTTGTTCGCTTTCATACCGGAGCACCGCTGGTCGCCGATCCGGGTCGCGCGGAATTTGCATTTGCATTGGACGCCAGCGAATTGCCGCGCTTGAACCAGTTCAATCTTGGCACGCAGGAATACCCAGAACGTTCAACCACCGTGGTCCTCGGTGCACCGGTCCTTACAGGTGGGCCCGACCTTCTCATTCGTGGGCCGGGCATTCAGGATCATGACCATATTACGCCGATCGGATTGCCCGAGGGCTTTGTTGGCCAATGGCAGGCGAACCGGGAGCTGTTCCCGCGTGGCATCGACCTGCTGCTGGTCAGCGGCAGCAGCCTGCTTTGTTTGCCCCGCTCGACGCGCATTGCGGAAGGACACTGACATGTATGTTGCCGTTAAAGGCGGTGAAGCCGCCATCGCCAATGCGCATTCTCTTCTGGCCGATCGTCGACGTGGTGATCGGTCGGTCCCGGCTCTGCGGCTCGATCAAATCGTCGAACAGCTAGGACTTGCCGTCGACCGGGCCATGGGGGAGGGTTCACTTTACGATAGGGAACTAGCGGCGCTGGCGCTTGTGCAGGCGCGGGGCGATCTGATTGAAGCCATCTTTCTGGTTCGGGCCTATCGCACGACGCTGCCGCGCTTCGGGTACTCCGAGCCGATCGATACCGGCGCAATGTTGATCGAACGGCGCGTTTCGGCGACCTTCAAGGACCTTCCTGGCGGCCAGATGCTTGGTCCGACCTTCGACTACACGCACCGTCTGCTCGATGCTGCCATCCTGAGTGAAGAGGTAGCTGCGCCGGTTACTCGCCAAGCCGAAGCGGAACAGGCGCCCCGCGTAACTGACCTACTGGGGCGCCAGGGACTGATGGAGCCCGATGGCAGCACCGATCCCGACCGCCCCCTGGGTGACCTGACGCGTGAACCGCTCAATTTTCCACTTGATCGCGATCTGCGCCTCCAGGCCTTGGCACGCGGCGACGAAGGATTCCTGCTCGCCTTGGGCTATTCCACCCAGCGCGGCTATGGCCGAAGTCATCCCTTTGTTGGCGAGATTCGCATCGGCGAAGTCAATGTCGAGTTCGACGCGCCTGAACTCGGCTTTGCAGTGAGCTTGGGGCGTATCCGCGTTACCGAATGCCAGATGGTCAACCAGTTCAAGGGCTCGGCGAAGGTGCCGCCGCAGTTCACCCGCGGTTATGGGCTAGTCTTCGGCCAGGCCGAACGCAAGGCCATGGCTATGTCGCTTGTCGACCGGGCGCTCCGAGCTCGGGAGCTTGGGGAGGCCATCGTCGCCCCGGCACAGGACGAGGAATTCGTCATTTCCCACTCCGACAATGTGCAGGCGACCGGCTTCGTAGAGCACCTAAAGCTGCCCCACTATGTCGACTTCCAGGCCGAGCTCGACCTGATACGGCGCATGCGAGCCGAGCACGAAGCGGCCAATCTGAAGGACGTGGCAGAATGAACGCGATAGCCCAGTACAACTTTGCCTATCTGGACGAACAGACCAAGCGGATGATCCGCCGTGCCATCCTCAAAGCTATTGCCATCCCCGGCTACCAGGTGCCGTTCAGCTCACGTGAGATGCCCATGCCCTATGGCTGGGGGACAGGCGGGGTGCAGGTGACGGCGTCGATCATTGGGCCCGACGATGTTCTCAAAGTCATCGACCAAGGCGCAGACGATACCACCAATGCGGTCTCCATCCGAGCCTTCTTCGCCAAGGTAGCCCAAGTACGGACCACGACGCATACGGCCGAGGCGACCATCATCCAGACCCGCCACCGCATTCCAGAAAAGCCGCTGCGGCAGGGCCAGATCCTGGTCTACCAGGTTCCGATTCCCGAGCCGCTGCGCTTCCTCGAACCGCGCGAAACCGAGACGCGCAAGATGCACGCGCTCGAGGAATACGGCCTGATGCACGTTAAGCTCTATGAGGATATCGCGCGACACGGTCGCATCGCCACCACCTATGCCTATCCGGTCAAGGTTGAGGGCCGCTACGTCATGGACCCGTCGCCGACGCCTAAGTTCGACAACCCGAAAATGCATATGAGCGCGGCTTTGCAGTTGTTCGGTGCGGGGCGCGAACACCGCATCTATGCCGTACCGCCTTACACCGAGGTGGTGAGCCTCGATTTCGAGGACCATCCTTTCACCATTCAGCACTTTTCCGAGCCTTGCGCCCTGTGCGGCGCGGAGAAGGTCTACCTTGACGAGGTCATTTTGGATGACCGGGGCGGGCATATGTATGTTTGCTCCGACACTGACAATTGCGAAGAACGCCGCGCCGCCGGCCATGATGGCAAACTCGGTGGCACCCCGCGGGAGGCCTCAGAATGACTGCCGAACCACTCCTGAAGGTGGAGAACCTGACCAAATACTACGGCAGTCGCCTCGGATGCGCCGATGTCAGCTTCGAACTGTGGCCCGGTGAGGTCCTGGCCATTGTCGGCGAGTCCGGCTCTGGCAAGACGACCCTCCTCAACTCGCTTTCAGCGACGCTCGAGCCCACTTCGGGTCGTACCCTCTATCGCATGCGCGACGGAAGCTGGCGTAACATCTATGACCTGTCGGAAGCTGAACGGCGCTTCCTCGTGCGCACTGACTGGGGTTTTGTGCACCAGAACCCGGCCGATGGCCTGCGCATGACAGTCTCGGCCGGCGCCAATGTCGGCGAGCGGCTTATGGCAATCGGTGATCGCCACTATGGCCGCACTCGCGAAACGGCTCTTGACTGGCTCGGGCGCGTCGAGATCGCTGCCGATCGCATCGACGACCAGCCGCGCAGTTTCTCAGGCGGCATGCGCCAGCGCCTTCAGATTGCCCGGAACCTGGTCACAGGCCCGCGCCTGGTTTTCATGGACGAACCTACCGGCGGCCTTGACGTCTCGGTGCAGGCCCGGCTGCTCGACTTGCTGCGCCAACTGGTGGGCGAACTGGATCTGGCAGCCATCGTCGTAACGCACGACCTCGCCGTAGCCCGGCTGCTCAGCCACCGCCTGATGGTGATGAAGGACGGCCACGTCATCGAGGCAGGCCTAACCGACCGCGTGCTTGATGATCCGCGCCAACCCTACACGCAGCTGCTTGTCAGCTCGATTCTGCAGGTGTGAAATGTCCGCTCTTTCGGTGCGAAACCTGTCCAAGACTTTCACCATGCATTTGCGTGACGGCATCGTCCTGCCGGTAGTCGAAGGCGTCACGTTCGACGTGCAAATAGGCGAATGCGTTGTGTTGGGCGGCCCCTCCGGCGCAGGCAAAAGCTCCATCCTCAAGATGGTGTACGGCAATTACAGCGTAGATGCCGGGACGATCGTGCTGCAGCATCACGGCATGGCGGTCGACCTTGCCATGGCCGATCCACGTAAGGTGCTTACACTAAGACGGGACAGTATCGGCTATGTCTCGCAATTTCTACGTACCGTGCCACGCGTCCCCGCCCTCGACGTGGTAGCCGAGCCGCTGGTTATCCGCGGCATCGGCCGACGAGAGGCTCAGGGCAGGGCGCGCGACTTGCTGGTGCGGCTCAATCTGCCTGAGCGCTTGTGGAGCCTCCCTCCGGCAACCTTCTCTGGCGGTGAGCAGCAGCGCGTCAACATCGCCCGCGGCTTCATCACTGACCATCCAGTTCTGCTGCTCGATGAGCCAACGGCATCGTTGGACGCCGCCAATCGTGCTGTTGTGGTCGCCATGGTCGCGGAGAAAAAGGCAGCAGGCGTCGCTCTGCTTGGCATCTTCCACGACGAGGACGTGCGCCGACAGGTTGCTGACCGCGTCGTTGATGTCACTGCCTTCGCACCGAGCATCGTTACATGAAAATGCTTGGCATCGAACCCTTCATTCATCCTACCGCCAAGGTGCAGGACTCAGCGCTAGGTCGCTACACTGAGGTCGGGGCCGGGTGCATCGTATCGCATTCCCTGATCGGCGATTATTCCTACTGCGTCAGCAATACGCAGATTGCCTATTCCTCAATTGGCAAGTTCGCCAACATCGCGGCTCACGTGCGCATCTATGCCAGCATGCATCCGATGGAACGCGCGTCGTTGCACCACTTCACCTAGCGCTCGGCCCAGTACTTCAAAGGCGAGGCAGACGATCCTGATTTCTTTGCACTGCGTGAGAGCGCGACGATCACGATCGGCCACGATACCTGGATCGGCCATGGAGCCGTCATCATGCCGGGAGTCACCATCGGCAATGGTGCCATCATCGGCTCCAACGCCGTGGTCACCAAGGACGTAGCCGATTTCGCCATCGCTGTCGGAGTGCCGGCACGCACCATCAGGCAGCGGTTCAGTGATGACGCCGCCGGGAGGCTCAACGCCATGGCTTGGTGGGATTGGAGCCATGACAAGCTCCACAAGGCATTGCCCGACTTCCGGAAGCTGGGGATAGAAGCGTTCATCGAGAAGTACGCGGGCTAGGTTGCGCCATGCCGGTTTCATTGGTAGCAGCCATGGAACCTTCGCGCCACCGACATTCCAGCGTTACGAGGCGGGCCTAGGTGTGCGGGCACAAAGGCGGGACTGCACCGATGCTCAAGATTTCCCATGTTTTCGCAACGGCTCGGTGACAAGGTCGCCGTCAGCGACGTGAATCTCGAAATCTCGCAGGGTTAGATGGTCGGGATTTTCGGCCGCTCAGGCGCCGGTAAATCGACGCTCCTGCGCATGACTAACCGACTTAATGACGTCTCGTCGGGCCATATCAAATTCAATGGCATCAAGGTTTCTGAGCTGCGCGGCGCTGCCTTGCGCTCCTGGCAACGCGACTGTGCTATGATCTTTCAGCAATTCAATCTGGTGCCGCGGCTCGACGTGATCACCAATGTCATGCTTGGCCGACTGAATGGCCGCAGCCCCGTGCTCAATCTGCTTCGGCTTTTCTCGGCCAACGAGCAGCTGGAAGCCATCAAGGCACTTGAACGCCTTGACATCGCGCCAACGGCAATGCAGTGGGCGCAATACTTTCTGGCGGTCAGCAACAGCGCGTCGCCATCGCCCGGGCCCTGATGCAGGCTCCCAAGATGATCCTGGCTGATGAGCCAATCGCCTCGCTCGATCCGCGCAACGCCCAAATCGTGATGGACTCGCTTCGCGACATCAACAGCGAAGGTATCACCGTCATCACCAACCTCCACACCCTTGATACCGCGCGCGCTATTGCGAGCGCATCATCGGCATGAGTGCGGGCAAGGTCGTGTTTGAGGGCACTCCCGACGAGCTGACGACCGAGGTGGCCAGGGCATCTACGGTGCCGACGGGCTCAAGGGAGACCTTCTCGGAAGCTATGACATCGACGTCCATCGCCCTCTGCGTGCCCCTTCGTTGGAGCGTACGTCCTGCTTCGGATCGTCGAGCCGTCTTACCCGTATCCTAAACGTCAGTTCGGCACAAATTTGAGGAAGCGCGCGGTGTCCGGATCGATGGGAACGCCAGCTTTGGACCGACGCTCGGCTTCGGCCCATTCGCGGTCGCCCGGAGCCATGATCGGACCGCCACCCGCACGCGCTGGCGCACCACGCAGCGACGTCAGATAGCTGCCAATGCCGCGGGCAAACATTTCCGCGCCGACGAACTTGGCAGGGTCGATCACCAGGACGAAGTGGCCCATGTTGCGCGGTTCGTGGACATTGTCCGTGCCGTACATGGGGATGAAATCGGGGTCTAGTGTGGTGCCCGTCAGCAATGCGGAGAACAGTGTCGCGACCCCCGCAAGGCCTGCCCCCTTGTACCCATATTCCTGTCCACCCAAGGGCAGCAGCATCTCGGCCTGGTGCGGATCGCGAGTGACCCGCCCCTGGGCGTCGGCAGCCACGCCTTCGGGCAGTTCAGCGCCGAGCGAGCGGTGCAGGAGAACCCGGTTCATCGGAATGGAGGAAGTCGCCATGTCCAGCAGCCAGGGGCGGCTGTCAGGTACAGGCGCCGCAAAGGCCAGGGGATTGGTGCCGTGAAACCGCTGCGCGCCATCAAACAGCGTCACCATAGCGTCGGTATTGGTCGTGGCAAATGTCACGAAACCCTGCTCCGCGCCAGCACTCGCGTAGGCGCCGGCCGCGCCCAGATGGGACGAGTGCTCTATACCAACTCCGGCAATGCCGTTCTCCCGAGCGATCTCAATGCCGGTCTCGACAGCCTTATAGGCGGCATAGTGGCCCAAACCGTCATCGCCGTTGAGCATGGCGCTGGCCGGGGCGGTGCGGCGCACGGTGATCTGTGGGTTCTTGTTGATGCGGCCGCCGGCCATCATTTTGCAGTAATGCTCGGTGAGCCGCACGCCATGGCTGTCAACGCCAACCATCGAAGCATGCATCAGGGCACGCACTGCGGCTTCGGCTGAAGCCCGGCTCGCGCCGGCACCAGTCAGTTCCGCCAGCACTCGCTGCTCGAGTTCGTCCGCGGGGACCAGGATCTGGTTATCGCTCTGCATAGTCTACTCACATGGTTACCCCACCATCGGCGACATAGACGGCGCCGGTGGTGTAGGCGGATTCATCGGAAGCAAGGTGAACGGCCAAGGCGGCGATTTCTTCGGGGCGGCCAAGCCGGCCCAGTGGCTGGCGGGCGACAAAGGAGGCGCGGGCTGCCTCGTAATCTCCGGTGTCTCGAGCGCGTTGGTCCAGCGAAGGACTGTCGGTGGTACCCGGCGCGATAAGATTGGCTCGTATGCCTTGCGCAACGAAATCGGCGGCAAGGCCCTTGGTTAAGCCCACCAGTGCGGCCTTGCTCGCGCCATAGGCGAAGCGGCGGGGCGTTCCCTTGAGAGCCCCGGCGATCGAGCCGACATTAATGATATTGCCATAGCCGCGCGTCAGCATGCCGGGCAGCAGGGCCTTGATCAGCCTGTAGCTAGCGGTGACATTGACGTCGAAGGACCTGGCCCAATCCTCCTCGTCGCAATCGAGGATCGTTCCGGCATGCACATAGCCCGCCACATTAACAAGGATATCGACATCACCGACATCTTTGGCAAAGCCCTCGATAGCCCCTCCATCCCTGACATCGAGAATTCGGGTTTCGATAGGGGAGGGAAGCGTGAACGGCGAACGACTGGTCGCGATCACATTGGCACCTTCGGCGGCGAAAGCCAGCGCTATAGCACGGCCGATGCCCGCACCGGCGCCCGTGATCACTGCATTCTTTGCTTGAAGGCGCAAACTCATCATACGGTCTCAGTATCGTCTATCGGGCGGGTCGTCATCACTTCGAGATAGGACACCTTTGTCTCCTCGATATGCCTTTCGAGTTGAGTCAGCAGCTTCGAAACATCATTGGCCACAACGGAGTCCAGCATCTGTTGGTGCTGCACCACGGAGCGGGAATTGAGCTCGGCGAGGTTCGATAGCCGCGAGCGCAGTGCCTGGATGCGGAAGCTGAGCTGGCTATAGGCGTCCCGCAGATAGCGGTTTCCGCAGAGGTCGATAAAGGCCTGGTGAAACTGGGCGTCGAGCTTGCGATAAGCCAGCATGTCCGTGCGACCGTAGGCTTGTTGCATGGCAACCATAAGCCCGGACATAGCAGAGATCAGCTCGCCCCGGTTACGCTCCATCGCGAGCTGCGCAGCAGCCCGTTCAAGCACCTGACGCAGTTCACTGATCTGCACCACGTCCTCGGCAACGATGCGCAGCACATAGGTGCCCTTCTGGGCCATCACTTCCACAAGCCCCTCGAGCTGCAATTGCTGCAGCGCTTCGCGCACGGGGGTCTTGGAGAGACCAAGATCGGCCGCAAGGGCATTTTCGGACAAGGATGCACCAAGCTTGAGCCGGTTATCGATGATGCGCTCGCGCAATTCCTCGACAACCATTTCCTTGAGTGACTTTGGTCGAGCCAGTTTCATCTCTATCCCCGGTAACTCGGCATTGGTGGTGGATCGCGGCACCGCCACGATCCAGGACAAGTCGCAAGACTTACCCGTTAGCCGAAAATCAGGTCAGGAACAAAAAGGACAACTTCCGGAACGAAGATCAGCAGCATCGTCACGACAACAATTGCCAGCAGAAGCGGCCATCCCTCGCGGATATAGTCTTTCACTGAGACCTTCAGGATCGAGCACACCGTGTACATCGCTGCACCAACTGGCGGCGTGAAATTGCCCAGGGTTGCCGCGATGATGAAGACCACGCCGAAATGAACGGGGTCGCCACCCAATTTGGTAATCACCGGCAAGACGATGGGCGTCATCATGATGATCAGCACAGTGGCGTCGATAAAGAAGCCAAGGAAAACAACCAACAAAACGATCAGCACCATCACCATTTGCACATTGTCGGTGACACTGGAGAGCCCTCCGGCCATCAACTCAGGCAGACGCTCAAAGACGATGCCATAGCCGAAGATCGCCGAAAGGCTAATCAGGAACATGACGGCGCCGACGTCGCCCAGGCTGGTTTCGATTGCTTCAAGAAAGCTCTTAGTGCTCATCTGCCGGTAGACTAGGAACCCGATGAACATGGCATAGACAACAGCGAAGGCACCGATTTCGGAGGGGGTGAATACGCCCATGCGCAGCCCGAGCAACAAGATGATCGGGAACATGATCGCCCAGATGCCGCCACGGAACGCCTTGATGGCTTCGGATACAGTGGGAGCCTTGGTTCGCTCAGGCGGATAGCCGCGCTTGGTGGCGGTGATCCAAACGGTGAAGCTCATGGCTACGCCGAGGATCACGGCTGGCACGATGCCCGCCGCAAAGAGGCGGCCGATCGAGACCGAGCCAATGGTGCCGAACAGGATCATGCCGATGCCTGGCGGAATGATCGGAGTTAGCAACGAGCTGAAGGAGATGACCGCGGCCGCAAAGCCCTTGGTCATGCCCCGCTTGACCATCTGGTCGCCCAGGATGCGGGACTGCATTGCCGCATCGGCAATAGCCGAGCCGGAGACGCCACCCATCAGGGCCGAAAGGGCAATCGACACCTGGGCCAACCCGCCGCGCAGGCGGCCTGTCAAGACGGAGGCCAGGTTCAGCATTCCCTCAGTGATGCCCGAGCGGTTCATCAGATTGCCAGCAACAATGAAGAGAGGCACGGCAAGGAGCGAGAAGTTCTGCGTCGACGATACGGTTACCTGAAGTGGGATTGAAATCGGCAGCTCAGGATGCTGGAAGAAGAACAGCATGCCTGAAATGCCAATAGCAAAAGCCACGGGCATGCCGACGACGAGAAGGACGGCAAAAGCCAGGGTTACGAGCAGCATGGCGGGGCTCAGCTCAGGGATGCTGTCGGCGCGGCACGTTCGATCCGCTGCCGGCGAAGTTTGAGAAGAGTGGTGATCAGCATCAGCCCGCAGCCCACCGCGATGGAACTGGTGACCCAGGAATAGGACACGCCGGGAATGCCATTGAAGGTGCGCGAGCGGCTGGCCCAGGCTAGTTGAATCCCATACCAGACGCCATAAGCGAGAAAGGCAGAGATAATCAGCAGATTGATGGTGTCGAGGATGCGCCGGGCCTGCTCCGACATCATTTCGGTGAACAGGTCCAGCGACATTAGGGTATTGGTGCGCCAAGCAATGTCGGCACACAGGAACACGGCCCAGGCAATAAAGCAGGTCGCCAGGTCAATGGTCCAGTTGAGGGGATGGTGGAGCATGCGCGCGACCCCACCCAACAGAACCATGATGATCATGGCGATCAGACACAAACCGGCGAGAACCACTTCCAGCCGCAAGAGAGAACGGTAGAGTCTTTGCATTATTAGGTCCTCGCCGGTTCGGATTATTCGCCGCGCAGTTCTTTGTAGAGCGCTTCACGGACCTCAACGAGGCCAAGGGCTTCATAAGCCTCAATGCTCTTCGCCTTGAACGCCTCGATATCGACATTCTCCGTAACGGTCAGGCCAGCTTCTACCAGGGCAGCCTTTTCGGTCTCGGCCTGTTCCTGAAGCACCTTGGTCACTTCCTGCCCGGCGACGCGGCACTCTTCGACCAAGGCCGTCTGGTAGTCAGCCGGAAGCGACTGGAACCAGGAGGCGGACACCACCTCGAAATTCATCAGCAGGATGTGGCCTGTCTCCGACACATGGCTGAGCACTTCGTGGAGGTTGTTGGGGCGAATATTGGCATAGGTAACTTCCGCACCGTCTATAGCGCGCTGCTGCAGACCCGGATAGATTTCACCAAACGCCATGGCTGTGGGTGCTGCGCCCAGAGCACGGGTGGCTTCCTGCCAGATCGGCGCAGGTGGGGTACGAATGCGCAAGCCAGACAGGTCCTCCGGATTGGTGACAGGCTGGTTAGTAAACACGTGGCGCAGCCCTTGTGAGAAGTCAAAGCACACGACCTGCAGGCCGTGATCGTTTGCCAGCTGGTCGATCCAGCCCTGGACCGATGGAAGTTCGGCAAGCTGGAAGGCTTCCTCGAACGAATCCACCAGATAGGGGCCGTTCAGGACTGCGATCTGGGGCACATAATTGCCCAGGCGAGCCGCGTCGGTGTTGAGGCCGAAATTGGCACCCATGCGCACCTGCTCGATGATGTCTTCCTCAACGCCCAGTTGACTGGAATGAAACACCTCGATCTTGAGGCCGCCGTTCGTGCGTTCCGCCACGCGCTCGGCCCACTTCTCGAATGCCGCGTGGTAGGCCTCGGCTGGCGTATGCACATGGTTGAAGCGGAGCACGAATTCCTGTGCGTTGATCGGGGCAGCCGCAAGTAGTGCAAGTGCGGTCGCACCCATAAGAGCTTTGATACGCTTGTTGAGCGTCATTGGTATCTCCCAAAAACCAGGCCACCCGAAGGAGCCGCAGAACCGATATTGACGGATTTCGTCCTCTCCCAACTGCCGGAAAGCTCGCTTTGGCCGCCTATGACGGTCTTGTTGTTGCGAATGCTTACGGCGCAGGTTCTTACGGTCTTGCATACTTGCATATCAGATGCAAGATATCAGCATCGCACATAATGCCGGCACCTCGTACGCGATCCGGCGGCGGTCTGGCCGAGTACGCGATCAATAGGATGTTTCATGACTAAGCGCTCGATACACGCATATACCTGGGCTCCAATGTGGACGACCGAACATGGCGTCAGGGCTGTGGAGCGGGCCGCCGCCCTTGGTTATGACTATGTCGTGGTGCCGATCCGCAATCACGAAAACATCGACAGCAAAGCCATAAAAGGCACCTTCGCTTCAGCCGGCATCAAGCCGGTGACAACTTCGCCGCTGCAGCCGGAAAACGATATTTCGAGTACGGACAAGGCGATCTGGCAACGTGGTGTGGACCGGCACAAGGCGGCACTCGACCTGGCAGCGGAAATGGGCGCCGACCGTATGGGCGGCATCCTTTACTCGGCCTTCGGCAAGGCCTCCCGGGTGGCTAGCGAAGACAATTTCAGGGCCGCGGCCGAAGGGCTGTCTCTCGTCGCCGAGAAGGCCCGAGGAATGGACATGATCCTCTCGCTGGAGGTGGTCAACCGCTATGAGACCAATCTCATCAACACTGCGGCAGACGCAGTTCGCCTCATCGAAGCCATTGGCGCCGACAATGTGAAGGTTCACCTCGATACCTTCCACATGAACATCGAGGAAGATGACATGATGTCAGCGCTGGAACTGGCCTTGCCCTATCTTGCCTACTTCGAGATCGATCAAAATCACCGTGGCCTGCTGAGTCGCGGCACCATCAACTTTTCGCCCTTCCTGGAGCGCTTGAAACAGGCTCAGTACACCGGCCTTGTCGGCGTCGAGGCCTTTTCCTCGGCAATATCCCACCCCGACATCACAGCCGGCGTGGGCGCGTGGCGCAACATGTTCGAGAACGGCGATGATGTCGCTCGCGAGGGGGTGGAACTCATGGCCCGCCATGGTTTCTGATCCAGATCGACAGAGCGGTCGGCTCTTCTGCCAACAGCGAACCTGCACCAAGCGGCTGTTCGCAAGCACGGCACCTTTACTATAAGTTCGCCAAGGGACAACAAACTCTATCGCGTTCACCAGAGCCGCCGCAGATACTGAAAGGTGGTGCTGGTAAGGTTTGACCAGCGCCAAAATTACATTCAGGCCGTATGCTATAGGAAATGGACAGATCCAAGTCGGCGTCCTGATTGGGCCGCGGAACCTTACTTTCCGTCCGGAATGCTAAGCACCTGAGTTGGTCGCACTTCAGGACCCAATGTCTGCTGGGGACAATCACGTATGAGCAACAACCGACGCCGTTTCGGCCGTTTGCGCAATCGGCAATTTTACCGGAACACCTGCTCGGCGGAGAGCTGCCTATTCTCTTGGCAGCCATATCCCACACAACAGCTCGGGCGCCTCTCTGGTCGTCTACTGCCTGTCCGCATCAATGAAGGTGTTCGCTAGAAGGCGTATTTGCTCAGGGCTAAAGATTGTGCCGGACGTGGAAATCCAAGGCTGTTTCGTCTGCCAGGCATCGCTGGTATGGACCGCGGTTAGGGCTTCGGCCAGAGACCCGCATGTTGTCGCCCCGGAACCTTCAAACACCGGCGCCTGAGGCACCTCGCCTACGGGGAGCCAGATCAGAATTGATACCTCGCTGGTCATCATTCTCTCCACTTTGGCTACTTTGGAGCGCATACACATGCACAGGAATTGGACAAGTGCACCTCTCTCCCTGTATCCATTTGCGAAGCCCAGACAAGGCCTGCATAGCCTCATCGGGCGAGGATTGGGACTAGGTTCGTACCTCTATTCTCGTTGACTAAGCCTCTTGGGAATTTCGTCAAGGGAACCAAGTCTATTCGTCCAATAATCCGATCCCTTGATGAAGAAAAATGCCGAACTTCAGGTTGTAACCGGTGCCTTTGGCTATCTGGGCGTCGAGCGCTTCCAACGAGAGGGCACCTGAATCCGCGTAATCGCCGTATGCCGTCAGATGAGAACGGTTCTCTTGGAAAAGATCATTACAATGCACGGACGTGAACTTCATTCAGCGGCGACACAACATTCTCATGGCACGGGGTGCAAGCAGCAGTGGCAGCTGATGCCTCGTTCCAGCCAATAGCAGCCTATCCGCTTCCCACCCCAAATGGCCGATCAGCTGCCGACCCTAACTCGTCCGTTTGACTCTAGGCTGACTTTAAACGCAGGCGTAGCTTGTTGTAGTAGCTGTTGTCAGTATTGGCGGTGATGAAACTCAATCATTGGACAGGCTTTAGCCAACGCGTTAGCTCTTGCTCGTCTTGGAGAAGCGACGATGGCCAATTCGCGTATGCCGGTGATAGCGCTGCTCGGGACGAGCATGTTCTTCTCGGGTGTGACTTATGCGGCCACCTTGCCCTACGCCTCGCTGGTGGGCATTGAGACGCTCGGAATGTCGCCGGGCCTCTTCGCCTCCGTTATGAGCATCGGTGCCATCCTCGGGACATTTGTCTCGTTAGGTCTGGAATATCTTTCCGACAAGCTGCGAGACCGGCGGCTGCTGGTGCTTTTGACCGCGTTTGCAGGCATCCTGGCGCATGGATTGATTTATCTGTGGCCGACGCAGGCGAGCTTCGCAGTGGCGATGGCGCTGATTATGCCGATCGCCGGGGCGTCCTATGGGCAAAGCTTTGGCTATGTGCGGGTTTAGTACGTCAAGCACATGCCAGCTCGGGCGGACTTCATGGTGACGGTGCTGCGCACAGTCTTCACCCTCGCCTGGATCGTCGTGCCGCCGCTGGCCGGCTGGGTGGCTGCGCAGTTCAGCATCTTCGATGTCTATCTCGCCTCGACGCTGAGCTATGTAGGGATGGCCGCTATTTTCTCCTTGTTGATCGCTGAACAGGACGACGGCTGTGCAGGTGCCGATGCGGGCAGAGGGTACGTCGCGGCTATCGGTATTTGCCCTACGTCCCGGAATTTTAGCTGGGCTGATCGAGCTTGTGGCAATGACAGGTGCAATGCGGCTGCTCAGCTTGGCAGTCGGGCTCTATATCGTTACGGACCTCGCCGGCTCGGTCACCGATGTGGGGCTCTATGCCGGGATCACGGCGGCGACTGAGGCGCCTCTGATGCTGGTCTTAGCTTGGCTGACCACCAGGGTGACAAAGGAGACGCTTCTCGCCGGCGCGGGGCTGGTGATGGCGTTGTTCATGGGGTTGGTCGGTCAACTCAGCAGCGTTTCTGGGCTCTTCTAGTTGTTGGGGTTTAACGGGTTGGGCACTGCGGCGCTGATGAGTGTCAACATCTCTTATGTGCAGGACGCTATCAAAGGCCGGGTCGGACTCTCCACATCGCTCATGGATGTGGTCGCTATTGCCGCCAATCTGCTGGGCGCTGGGGCCTTCGGATTACTGGCGAGCGGTGGAGACTACCGGTTGGCGCTGATGATCGCCGCGGCCATTTCGGTGCTGGGCGCCGCCGTAATGGTCGGCGGAAACCTGACGCGCCTCGGAAAAGTCCCCAGCGCGGCGGTAGCTTAGTCTTAGGGGGACTTCTTGTCATCCGGGGCCGGTTCACCAAGAGAAAGGGGCGATCCCTAGCATGGTTTTATTGTCTTGATCGCGGAAACCTAGCCATGAGCGAAGCTGACATAATAGCTCTCACAAAATCTCCCGCCACTCGGGAGAGCCTGCAACACGATCTGGGTAAGCTGGGCGTCAGAGCGGGCGACACTTTGCTTGTCCATGGCTCCATGAGCGCCATGGGCTGGGTCAGTGGCGCTCAGGTTGCCGTGATCCAAGCTTTGTTGGATGCGATCGGCGCGGATGGGACATTGACCATGCCGGCCCATTCCTCGCACATTTCTGATCCGGCCAACTGGGGCGCGCCGCCAGTGCCCCCAGAGTGGGTCGAGATAATCCGCTCTAGCATGCCCGCATATGAACCTGCCACCACACCGACGCGCGATATGGGAGTGATTGCCGAAGCTTTCCGCTCTTGGCCCGGTGTTCGCCGTAGCTCCCATCCCGCAAGCTCGATGGCGGCTTGGGGCCGTCACGCCGGAGAGATCGTTGCTCGGCACGAACTAAGCAATCCATTTGGCCCAACATTACCCTTAGGAGCGTTGAGCCGGCTGAATGCAAAAATCCTTCTAATAGGGGTAGGCTTCGACCGTTGTACGGCTCTGCATCTTGCCGAGCATATTCGCTGGCCGGATCGACGCACCATAAGGGAGGGCGCTCCCATTGTCGCTGCGGGTCAACGGCAATGGGTAACATTCCACGTTTCTCAGATCATGGACGATGATGAATTCCTAACCGTTGGCGAGGCTGCGATCACGTCTGGAGTAGCGGCACACGGCAGCCTCGCGCAGGCGCGGTGCGTCGTCACGGAAATGCAACAGCTTGTAGCGTTTGCAGTTGAGCACTGGGCTGGGCACGACCATCCCGCATCTGCTTAACGTATTGATAATGAGAGCCGCCCCATTCCCGCCACCGAACGTCCGCTAGCCCGAGCTATACGCCCAAAAGCCGCCGGTCTGAAACACACCCTTTCACGGTCACTGGCTGATACTCGGCGAAACTACCGCTTTTAGCTTTCTGCGTGCTGCAAGGTGGGACGGATGGCCTAATATTTTTATATTCGGCGTTTGTTGATCGTTCGCCGCCTCCCTTCGGCGAGGGAGGTATCGTGATGAATTAATCAAACGCCTTATAAGAACACCCTTGTATCGGCGCACGGTCATAACAGCTCATTAGAGGGGAGGACGCTGGCCGTGAAGCATCACCCGGTCGCCGATATTATCAGCGCGAAACCGGTCTTACTGACGGAATTATCCTCATTAAACCGATCGCCAAACATATCAGGAATTGAGCTTCTCGCAGCGATTCGCACAGGTCATCCTCTATTGCGGTCTTGAATGCAATGAGTTTTCCCCGGACTGCTCGCCGAAGTGAGCGTTCCACCCCTTCCAAGTCGTTCTCGTTGGCAAAAGCTTAGCCGAAAGGTGACTTTTTTCCTTTTCCCGACCAAAGACAGGACGATACTCAGCGAACAGCAATTCCAGACCAAGGACCGTTGCCGGATGCCGTCTAATACGCCGCGCGAACGCATCATCCTCTACGCGCTTCTCACGGCCCTGACCGCCATCAGCATCGACGCGCTTCTTCCGGGATTGCGCGCGATCGCGTCGGAGCTTGCGCCTGCGCCGCCCCTTTCAACTCAGCATATCGTCTCCTTGTTCATTCTGGGCATGGTGCTCGGCGAGCTGTTCCTCGGACCCATCTCGGATGCGGTCGGGCGAAAGCGGGCGCTCGTCATGGGCCTTGGCATCTATTCGGTAGGCACACTCATAGCCCTGTTCGCCAATACGCTGGAAGCTTTGATCTTCGGCCGCATCATCCAGGGTATCGGGGTGGCGGGACCCAAAATCGCGACACGCGCCATGATCCGCGACCATTTCGAGGGCGATGCCATGGCGCGCGTTATGTCCTTCCTGTTCTCGCTCTTTATTCTCGTTCCGATGGTCGCTCCCGCGCTGGGTCAAAGCGTGATCGCCTTTGGAGGATGGCGAGCGATGTTCGCGCTCTACCTCGTGCTCGCTACGGTCTTGGGAACTTGGCTCGTTCTGCGCCAGCCTGAAACGCTGCCGCCGGAGCGGCGCATCCCGTTCCGTCCTCGCGTTCTCCTTGCCAATGGAGCCAGCATCCTCACCAACAGGCGTGTCTCGCTCCTGATCTTGGCGACATCGATGGGATGCCAAGCTTTCTCAAATCCTTAAGCCCATGAACTTCTTGCCGACCTGCTCCCGCTAGGCATTTGTAGGCACAATGACTAGCACGAATTCGAGTCTGTCACGAACGAGCAGGGCCAGCATCGTTTCGGTCTTGCCTGTGCCAGTCAGCATTACAACGGTTGCCGGCGAATTCGCCGCCTTCCAGTGACAAGGATTCCGAACAGCGCTTCAAATTTGCGGAGGACGCAGTCCGGCCGTCAGGATAGTGTCGCCGCTCTCCGCTCCTCGCGTAACTGAACTATCCCACGAGGACAGTACTCGCTCTCGTTCTCCGTCAGGCGCTGTGACAACGGTCCGATTTCTACACAAGCAGCCGAAATTCAACGTAAGTAACTGAGAGGGTTGAGGTATGTGTTTCAGGCGAGCATAACTATGGAGAATTCGTACCGCTCGCAACACATAGACGCCGCTATCCCTCGTCGTCTTCCTCGACATCCGTAAGGTAAACCGAGAACTCGATGTCGATGCCATGCGCGGCAATGGCCGCGGCGACATGGGCGGGCAGGCGGGCCGACATGGCCTCACCATAGTCCGGAAAATCGAAGGCCAAGTCGAGCACGGCCTTGCCGATCCGTCGGTCGGCCAACATAGCTGATATCGCCGGGCCCGATCGTTCCGCCAGTTCCAGCAGCGCTCGCACAGGATTGTTCGCAGGAATATCCACCTGCGCATAAAAGCTCTGCTCGGCGTCTTCCGGTTCGTAGCGGCTGGTCAACTGTTTGAGCGTGCTGTCCAGATCATTCTGGCCCAGCGAAACGCCGGATAGGCGCAGCGCCACGGCGAAGGGCGAGAACTGGTTCACGGGTTTCTCCCCGCGGTCGCGGCAAACAGGGCAATGGCTGCGGCGTTGGACACGTTGAGCGACTTGATCGGACCCGGCATATCGAGCTTTACCATCTCATCGCACAATTCGCGCGTGCGCTGGCGCAAGCCCTTGCCCTCCGCGCCAAGCACGATAGCGAGGGGCTGATCGCCCAGACGCGGTCGCAGCGGCTCCTCCGCTTCTGAATCAAAACCCAGGACTAACATGCCGCGGCCCTTGAGCTTTTCGAGGGCGTCGCCCAAATTGCGTACCTCGATCATCGGCACCATGTCCAGCGCCCCAGACGCCGATTTCGCCATTACCCCCGTTTCCCGCGGCGAGTGGCGTGCTGTGGTAATCACCGCATCCGCCCCAAATGCGCAGGAGGTGCGCAGAATCGCCCCTACATTGTGCGGATCGGTGATCTGGTCGAGCACGACAACGAGCTTAGGTTGCGAAATATCATCCAGCCCAAACCGCCCCACCGGATCGACCTCAAGCGCGACGCCCTGGTGCACGGCGTCGTTGCCCAGCAGCCGGTCCAGCTCTTTAGGCGTTGTTTCGGTAACCGGCACCTTGCTGATCTCACCGGTTTCCCGAAGCCGCATTAAGGCATTCGGGGTCGCCAGTAGCGCCTTCTTGATGCGGTTCGTGTTGTCGAGCGCGGCGCGCACGGTGTGGAGCCCGTAAAGGTACACCGGGCCGTCATCGGGATTGTAGCGTTGCTTGGGCGGAAATTTGTTGAAGCTCATAAGGGCAGCCCTAGCGCTTTTGCCCCATGCCAGCAAGCACCCACAAGCTTCCCGAGCAACTGCAACAAGCCAAAGAAAAGCGCCCGCCTCGCTTTGGGCGAGGGGGCGCAGGAATGCATGGAACTACACTTGACCTACGCTCAAGGAGCGAAGCCAGCAAGCTTGCTGTTAAGAGGTGGTTAACGCACCCGACGGCAGCAATTGTTTGGCGAAGCAGTTCGCTTGGGAGCCCGAAGGCCGTTGGTGGAGGGGACTGGATTCGAGTTTAGGGGCTGAAACGTCCATGTTCCTTGGTTTCCTTGACTTACTCGACTGGTTGAGGCCCTTAGGCTGTGTAACTTACTGTGTAACATTGGGCCGAAATACATGAGGCGCGCCAAGCCACCAGAACCGCAAAACCGCGGTGGGATCTGGTATCTTATTCGACGTGTTCCCAAGGAGTTTGACCACCTGGATCCGCGCACGCTGGTGCGCATGACTACCGAGATCCCGGTGGTCGATGATCCCCGCAAGGTGCGTGCGCGGAAGGTGTTGAGCAGCTGAACCTGCAGCTGGAGGCGTATTGGCGCGGCCTGCGCGATGGGCAGTCGGTCGAGGCTCGCACCCGCTTCCAGGCGGCGCAGAAACGAGCCAAGGCGCTTGGCGTGACGTACCAGACGGTGGACGAGCTCAAGGCGGCAGGGCGCATCGAGGATTTGCTGGCGCGCGTCGATCTCCTGGTGAACCGCAAGCTCGTTGACAATGAGGACGATGTAGCGGCGGTGCTGGGTGGCGAGGAACGGCCGCTCTGGCGTGTGTCCGACATGCCCGACGAATACGAGAAGCTGCAAAGCGCGCTGCTGCAGTCCTACTCCCCAGCCCAACAGAAGCGCTGGAAGAACCCCAAGACCAAGGCTGTCAAAAACTTCATCGAGGCGGTGGGCGATAAGTTTTTGGACGAGCTGACGCGCGCCGATGCAATCGCCTTCCGCGAGTGGTGGCAGGCCAAGCTGGTGGCAGATGGCCTGGAGATCGGGACGGCCAACAAAGACTTTGGGCACATGAACAAGATGCACCGCTCGATCGACACAGCGCACCATCTGGCGCTCAAGCCGGTGTTTAGCGTGCTGCGCCTGGAAGGAGAGACAACGGGCAGCCGCGCAGCCTTCTCGCCGGAACAGGTTGCCGCCATCCTGAACGAGGACAATCTGCGCACCCTCAACGACGAGGCGAGCGACATCGTGCATGTGGTGGCCGAAACCGGCATGCGGCCGTCCGAGGTTTGCGGGCTGCTGGAAGATCAAATCCAGCTCGCCGCAAAGATCCCGCACGTGCAGATCAAGCCGATCGACCGCAAGTTGAAGAACCCGCAATTGGAGCGCGACATTCCCCTAGTGGGCACGCGCTGGAAGCGATGCGCCGACACCCGAACGGATTCCCCAAGTACCGCGACAAGGCTGACAGGCTCTCCGCTACGGTCAACAAGGCGCTGGGCAAGGCCAAGCTGCTGCCAACACCTGACCACACGCTCTATAGCCTGCGGCATGCCTTTGAGGATCGGCTGATTGAAGTGGAAACGCCCGACAAGGTTGTCGCCTGGATGGGGCACAAGTTCCAACGACCCAAGTATGGGAAGGGACCTACACTAGAGCTGAAAATGCGCTGGCTGGAAAAAAATTGCCTTCGAATGTCGGGCACAAGCGGAGACTCCCACATCATCCGTCTGAAGATCCACTGTGCCCAATCACGGGTGGTGGGAGCTTTTCTTTTCTCGAGTAAGTCGTCGATCGTATAGAGCGACTACAAGATGTAGTAGAAGGTGCGGAACGTCGTTCCGGTCCTTTGGAGGTTAAGGTGCGGAACCACGTTCCGCCTATACTTCCATATATACTTCCATGCCCCTTTCTCCAAATTCCAGCTTGAAAGGTCAAGCACAAGATCTAGAGGGCCGTATCGCTGAGTTCCAAGCGGTGACTGCATCTCGGTCGCACTTCATCGATGACTGCTTGCGACCCGACCCTGTGTGAGAACTCTACGCAGCTGATCAGTCGAGCTGCCTTTCCGTGGCGCGCGTCGGCTCCGTCAAGTGCTCCATGCGCGGCGTAGCTGGTCCGGTCTCCGCAGTGTCGGCTTCCTCAAGCTCGGCGAGATAGCGCGCGATGCTTTCCTCGACATGAGCCTTCCGGCGCGCCAGCTTACCCTTGATGTAGTTCTTCTCGAGTGTGTTCACCGCCCGCAAGCGTGGCCCATCGATGGCAACCATTCCCCCGCCGACTAGGCAAGGGCGCGGCAGATGGAGACGAAGCGCTGGCCCGCAATCTGGATCGCACCGGCATTGCCGCGGCGGAAGTCGGCGATGGTCTTGAAGTCGGGCACCAGCTTGCCCGTCAGCCACATCAAATCGATGTTGCGCCCCGCTTCTCGCTCCAGCTTTCGGCTCGAGGTCAGCTGGGGCAGGTAGCTATAGACATAGAGCTTGAGCATCGTGCCCGGCGCATAACCGAGCCTGCCAGTCGATGCCGCTGGACACGCTCAAAGCCGAGCTCGGCAAGATCGAGCTCCTCTACAAAGGCATCGATGATGCGAACCGGGTTGTCAGCATCCACATAGTCTTCGAGACACGCCGGCAGAAAACTGGCCTGGTGACGGTCTGCAGCTTCAACGAAACGTCCCATATGGCACCTACCAAGCAGTGCCAGATCATAGCATCAGCAGGGTTTTCACACAGCCTCTACCTCTAAGCAGGAGGTAGGGTAGGGGAGCAACCTGGAGTCTTCATCCGACCCCATTTCAGCCGTTAGTGACAGTCTGCCACTCCACTGAAAGCGGTCATTCGCCCACGGAACGGGCTAATCTGACTGGCGCTTCAAACTACCTGGGTCAGGCTTTAGCGAGCTGCTGATGCTGGCTTTCGACCTCGTCCGGAGAGCGGGGCAGAAAGCGGCCTGCGAACCGGCCAAAGGCGTCGGTGTAAGTTAGCATTACCGGCACAACCACAAGCGTGAGGAGGGTAGAACTGATGAGCCCGCCGATCACAGCATGCGCCATGGGGGCGTTTTGGTCACTGCCTTCATGCAGGGCCAGGGCGAGCGGCAACATGCCGAAGATCATTGCCAAGGTGGTCATGATGATCGGTCTGAAACGTGTCTCGCCGGCTTCAATCAGCGCTTCCACCAGGGTAGCGCCTTCGCGACGCCGCTGGTTGGCATTGTCGACCAGCAGGATGGCATTCTTGACCACAAGACCCATGAGCATGACGAAGCCGATCATGGAGTACATGTTCAGCGTGGATCCACCCACCAACAAGCCGAGCATGACACCGACTAGGGAGAGGGGCAGGGCCGTCATGATGGCCAGCGGCTGCAGGAAGCTGCCAAATTGGCTTGCCAGCACCAGGTAGATGAAAATCACAGCCAGCAATAGCGCCGATGCAATGCCGCCCATCGTTTCAGTCATCATCTCGGTGTCGCCACCTTGAGCAAGCGTGATACCAGCAGGCATGTCCAGCTCGGCAACTGCCGCGTTCACGTCTGCACTGACTGCACCCAGCACTCGACCTTCCACATTGGCGGAGACGCTAACCTGGCGGGTCAGGTTCTCCCGATTGATCTCGCTCGGACCGAACGTCGATTGCAATTCAGCTACCTCGTCCAGCGTGATGGCGAGTGCATTATCACTGGTACGGTTCTGCGCGATAGGAAGACTGCTGATCGCATCGACGTCCTGGCGCAATTGCTCGGGCAGGCGCACCACGACATCAAGCCGATCGCCATTCTCGGAGGTCCACTCCGACGCAGTCTCTCCACCAAGCATCGCACGCAGTGCGGATCCGGTCTCCTGGATGCCCACTCCGAGACTGCTTGCCGCCTGCCGGTCGATTACTACGTCGAACATCGGCTGGGCCTGCTGCAAGCTGACCTGCACGTCCACGGCTCCAGGTATTTCGCGCATACGCTCGGCCAAGGCTCCAGCAGTAGATGAAAGGTCCTCAAGATTTTCGCCCATGAGCTTGACCTGGATCGGGCTGCCGCCGCCCAGTCCGCCCCCAGCTGAAACGCTGAAAGTTGCTCCGGGGACGGACTTCAGGGCTTCGCGGACCGGGGCAGCCATCTCAGCCGAAGTTCGTTGCCGCTGGTCTGGTTTCACGAGCGACACAGCTATTGAGGCTTGGTTCTCCCCAGACGCCGATCCGGCGTTGATGGTTGTGTAGGTGCTTTCGACTTCCGGCATGGCCTTGATCACGTGCTCGACCTGATGAACCTTGATGGCGGTGTAGTCGATGGTCGAACCAACAGGGGTCTCGACCGTGACCTGCAGCTCGCTTTGGTCCGCAGCCGGCACGAACTCGGCGCCGATGAGCGGGAACAGGAAGAAGCTGCCCACGAACGACATGATCGCAACAAGCACAGTCACGATACGGTGCCGCAGCGACCAGGTCAGGACAATACGATACCCCTTGGCAAGATGTTCAAAGCCTCGATCAAACAGTGCGATCGTTCTTCCGATGGGTCCTCGTTTGGCATTCGGCTCAGAATCCGGATCGTACCAGACGCTGGACATCATCGGATCGAGAGTGAAACTGACGAACAGCGAGATCAGCACTGCTACTGCAACTGTGACGCCGAATTGCAAGAAGAACTGGCCGATAATGCCGTCCATGAAGGCGAGCGGCAAAAACACTGCCACGATGGAGAGGGTTGTTGCCAAAACCGCAAGGCCAATTTCCTTGGTGCCGTCGATAGCAGCCTGGAAGTGCGACTTTCCCATGTGCAGGTGCCGGGTGATGTTCTCCCGGACGACGATAGCATCGTCGATCAGGATGCCGACCGATAGGGTCAGCGCCAGCATGGTCATGGTATTGAGGGTGAACCCCAAGGCACTGATAACGGTGAGCGTGCCGATAATTGAAATCGGCAGAGTGAGGCCGGTAATGATGGTCGAGCGCCAGGAGTTGAGGAACAGGAAGACGATCACGACCGCCAGAACGGCTCCCTCCATGAGTGTCGACTGAACGGTGTGGAAGTTGTGCTCAATAGGCTCTGCCGAATTGGTCAACACGGTGATCTGGACGCCGTCAGGCAAGCCGCCGCTTCCATTCAGCCGCTCAATCGCAGCTTCGACGGAATGTGCGATGGCAACGGTGTTGCCGCCCTCGATCTTCACTACGTCGATCGCAAGAGCCTGCTCTCCGTTGTGGAATGCCAAACCTTGTGTTTCCGCTGGACCCCGCGTGATGGTTGCCACGTCAGCCAGTGTTACAGTCTCGGCTCCGTTTACCGCGATGATCACGTCACCGAAGCCCTCTACGGAAGCTACCTCCGAATTGAGCTGAATGGTCTGCACCAACATGCCATCCATGACAGAGCCAGCCGGCATGGTACGATTGTCCTGCTGCAAAGCCGACATGACGTCACTGACGCCAATGCCATAGGCATTAAGTAATTGTGGATCGATGGCGATATCGATCTGCTGATCCAATCCGCCCACCACCGTTGCACTACCGACGCCAGAGATCGACGTCAGGGCTGGCGAAACAACATCGTTGGCCAGGTTCGTGAGTTCGATCACCGACAGCGTCTCACTGCTGATGGCCAGAGACATCATTGGCGAGGCAGTAGGATCATACCTCAGAACCTGTGGCGCATCAGCCGTGGCCGGTAGAGACGCACTGATGGCGGCAAGGCGGTCGCGCACATCCTGTGCCGCAACAGCCGGATCGGTCTCGAGGGTAAACTGCAGGATAACGCTGGAATGACCGGCGCTGGATGTGGAGCTGACGGAGTCGATGCCGCTCAACGTATTGACCGCTTCCTCGATCGGCTGGGTGATCTCGGTCTCTACCGCTTCAGGCGAAGCCCCCGAGTAAGGAGTGAGGACTGCCACGATGGGAAACGATACGTCCGGATACTGCTCGATCGGCAGGCTGCGGTAGGCGGAAATGCCGAAAACCATGATGGCCACCATGATCATGGTGGCAAAGACGGGGTGCCGGACGCTGATATTGGTGAGGAACATGGCTAGTTCGCTCCGATGACGACCGGCAGGCCTGCTGTGGCACCGGAGAGTTGGGAGGAGAGGATGGTATCGCCTGCAGCTAAGCCAGCTCGTGCTTCCACGAATTTGCTGCCCTTCCAAAGGGTGGCGATGTCGACCGGACGCTCCTCAAGGACGCCGTCCGCCACCGCCATGACATAGGACTGCCCGTCGCGGGTGTGGACAGCAGTCGCTGGGACAGCCAGCACGCCTTCTGTTTCCTGGACGATGATCTCGCCGGTGACGAACATACCGCCCCGCAACTTGCCTTCGGCGTTGTCCAGGGTGAGATAGACTTTGATGGAGCGGGTGCCGGCTTCGGCGACGGGGCTAACCCGGTCCACCGTGCCTCGGAATGTGTCGTCCGACCCGGGCATGCTTAAGGTGACCTGCTGGCCGGGCGCGATGCGAGCCAGGTCCCGCATGCCGACGACAACTTCCGCACGCACCGTTGAGAGGTCTACCAGCGACAGCATGGTGGTACCGGGGCTTACGACTTGACCGGGCTCTATGCTGCGTTCCCATACGGTACCGGAAAAGGGCGCCGTTACCTTAGCCCGGGCAAGATTGGCCTCGGCTAGCGCAACCTGCGTCTGCTGAGTGACGATCGTAGCCTCGAGCTTGTCGACGTCTGCACTGGCTGTGTCCAACGTCGACTGAGCGGCAAGTTGCTTGCCAACCAGGGTCCGGGTGCGCTCCAGAAGTGCTTGGGCTGCCTGGAGCTGCACCTCAGTCGATATCACCGTCGCACGCTGCTGTTCCAGCTGGAGTTGTAGATCGGTCGTGCCGACCTCCACTAGGAGATCCCCTTGTGCGACTGCGTCACCAGGGCGGACAGTGACCTTTTCGGCCAGCCCCGACACCTGAGCGGCAATAGCTGCCTCCTGTGCGGGATAGACACTGCCGGACACCTTGATTGTTTCAACCAAGTTCCTCGGTTCTATGACGGCCACCTCGACAGGGTGGAGTTGGACGACCCGTTCCACAGCGGGTGCTTCGACCACCGCGGCCAATGGCGCCGGCTGAAAAGCATTTGTCATGGCCACTGCACCAACTCCCGTCACCAAGATCAATCCGGTCAACGGCCAGAACCACGCTTTTCTCCGGCGACCAGTGGTGGTGGAAGCAGCGTTGTCCTGCGTATTGTCCATAGTAGCCTCTCAGGGTGGTGTGCCCTTCGACGGGCATTGAGAACAGCAATGGCTTGGGAACATTACGTGGAGGTTGCATGATCTCGTCCAACGTTGGACCGTTACCACAGGCCATTTGTTGTTCCGATTCCTAGGACCCGCAATGAAGCCGTAATGTTTGCCGCTACCCTGGGCGGACACGAAGGGATGCCCAATGCGTATATTACTGGTCGAGGACGAGCTGGATATGGCCGCAGCTCTAACCGCTGCCCTGGGAAGGCAGGACATCGTTGTCGACCATGCGCACAATCTCGAGATTGCTGCAGAGGCTGCTCGCATTGGTGTCCATGACGCTGTTCTACTAGATCGGAAACTTCCCGATGGTGATGGTTTGTCCATCATCCCAGTCATCAGGCGCGTTCAACCCGGCCTGCCCATCATTGTTCTGTCGGCCCTCGGGTCCCTGGATCAGCGGGTAGATGGATTGGACCATGGAGCCGACGACTATCTGGCCAAGCCGTTCTCCACCGATGAGCTGTTGGCCCGCCTTCGGGCCGTGCTTCGGCGCCCTGCGCAAATTGGCGACAGCGTAGTCACCGTCGGCAATCTGAAGTTCAACCTCTCGGACCGCAGCGTAACCGTGCGGGGTGAGCCCTTGGATCTGCCCCGACGAGAGACCCTAGTCCTGGAGCTGCTTGTCCGCCGCAATGGACGCACCGTCGCCCGGGGTGCCCTCGAAGAAGCCGTCTATGGGTTCGATGACGAAATCGCCTCCAATGCCCTGGACGCCCACATCTCCCGCTTGCGCAAGAAGCTTGCTGGCGCCTCGGTGGAGATACACCCGATCAGGGGAGTGGGGTATCTCCTAAAGGCGGCCCGATGAGGAAGAGCAGACCTGGTTCCCTTCGAAGAGCTCTCACCCGCAACATGATCATCATGCAGGCGCTGGTGGTGCTTGCATTCACCTCGGCAGCAACGATCCCGATCATCAACCTCATTAATGAAGAGCAGGGGCTCGACACGGGCGTGATCCCGGTCATTGCTGCATCGGTGCGGCCCAACACTGAGAGTCGGCTGCAGGTGCAACCAACGGCGGAACTCGACAGGATCTTAGCCGAATACCCGAATTTCTGGTTCTACGCCGTGGACGCAAATGGCCACTCGGCGCAACTCGGAGCCGTGCCCGAGCACATCAACCAGATGGCCGAAAACCTGACCCGCATCATGGTCGCCAACATATCGGACATTGGTTCTCCCCAAACTCCGGTGGCCATCATCCGAAGGCATGAAAGTGCAGTAGGTCATTTGTGGATAATGACAGCCGGTGGGCCACGGATGGGACCAGGTGTCTTGTTGACCGCGGTCTCCAACCCTTGGTTCCTGAGCTTCATCGGCCTGCTCACCGCGGCGACGATGCTCGCGATTCCGATCTTTGTAGGGCGCCAGTTGCGAGGCGTGGAGGGGCTCGCAAACGAGGCCAGAACCATCAACACGGAAAAACGCGGCGTTCGCCTCAACACCGACCAGGTCCCTACCGAGTTGCACTCCATGGTCAAGGCGGTGAATGAAGCTTTGGAACGCTTGGACAAAGGGATGGAACGTCAGCAGCGCTTCATGGCGGATGCGGCTCACGAGCTCCGCACGCCCATTGCCATCCTGCAGACCAGGCTGGAACTCCTCCCCGACACCGAGCAGAACAGTCGGGTGCTGCTGGACGTCGCGCGGTTGAGCAGCATGGCCGACCAGCTCCTTGACCTTCAACGCATGGACCTCGCGGCTCCCGGTTTCCAGAGGGTGGATTTGGTAGAGTTGGCGTCCAATGTTGCCGGCGACTTGGCCCCGCTGGCCATAGCGGCAGGAGACGAAATCGTTTTCGAGTCCGAAGTGGATCGGCTGCAGGTGCTCGGCGATGCCGGGGCGCTGTCCCGTGCCGTCACCAATCTGGTGCAGAACGCGATCGCCCATGGCGGCGAGAACACCAAGATCACAATAAGGGTTTCTCGGGATGGGCGGCTCGAGGTGATAGACACGGGTCCTGGGATCGAGCCGTCGCAGCGGGAAGAGATCTTCGAGCCTTTCCACCGAGTCGCGCCACTTCGGCACGGCGCCGGCCTGGGCCTGAGCCTGGTCCGGGACATCGTGCAGCGGCACGGCGGTCGGGTCGTGGCGCGTTCAGGCGAGGAAGGGGGAGCTCTTTTCGAGATCGTGCTTCCCGTAGCTCCAGCGGCGCTCGCCTAGCCCTTGTGAACATCTTTCGCCATGAAAGGCAAAAGAAGGAAGCTGCAATGTTGGGGTAATGTCAGGGGACGAGGCTGAGGGTGTTCAAAGGAAAGGAACACTCGATGAAACTCAAGATCGCACTTCTCGTCGCTGGCATCGCACTGGCCCCAATGGCTTCGTTCGCCAACGACGACTACTACGAGACGGACGACATCCATGGCCGTTCCATCTTCGCGCTGACAGCTGCTCTTGCCGACAAGGGTATCGATGCCGAGCGCGTCGAAGAGTGGGGTGGTGCCATCCGCGTGTTCGTTCGCGACGCCAATGGATCGAGCTCCATGGTCCTCGTCAACAAGGACACCCTTCAGCCGATCAACCAAGCCAATGCCGTTGGTTCACGTATAGACACTGGCAGGGATACCGGCTCGGGCTGGAACGCGAGCAATTTCAACGACTCGTTGGAAAGCCTCACCGAGTAGGATCGGCGTCCCACAGGTCAGCTGCTGGGGACTGATGTCCTCGCGCTGACCGCGGGCGAGGGTTGACCCTTGCGGTAACATCGAGCGTAGCCATGAACCAGTGACGGAGCAGGGTTCCGAAGTGACATCTCAGTCGCGTAACCCAGCAGTGAGTATGCTGATCTTCTCCATGAATTCGGAAATCACCTCTAGCTCGCGGTCCGACATGGAGTCCGTTGCCGACCTGTAGCTCTGCTCTATTTCCTGATAGCGCCGCAGCGGCTCCGCGGAGGCTTCGGTGTCCAAGGCGATAAGGATGCTGCGCCTATCATCAGGGTTTGGCAGGCGTCGTGTGTAGCCGGCACGTTCTAACCGGTCGAGCAAGGCCGTGCCAGAGCCGGAGCTGAGGTTCATCTGGCTGATGATTTGCTTGGGACTGACGGGAACGCCCACACGATGCAAGTACCCAATGCAGGCGAAGTCTGTTGGGTGAAGGTTTTGTGACTTGGCTGCTGCCTCGCGTGCAGTCTCCACGTTGCGAAGCAGATCCTGCAATGCCTTGCCCAGTCGCAATAGACCTTGCTCTCGCTCAGGCGTCTTCATTGACTCTTCACTCCTCGCCATATATCTTTAACATCAAGATACTTGACCGCCAAATAACTAGGGACTTTTTGAGTATGCTGCAAGATGAAGACGATCTGGTTCGGCATGCCCACAACTCCGCTTTGGAGGGCAGTGGCACTCTTGCACGGGTGCCGCAATCCCAGAACAGTCAACCCACCGGCGTTTCTGCCGGCGATGCTAGCCCGGCTGTCGGGATCAAGCCAAGCCGCAAGAACCCGGCCCGCAAGGTCGCCGCCATCATCATCGGTCTTCTCCTCGCAACATTGGCTTGGCATGTCGCCACCGATCTTGCCGTGCCCAGCAGCAGCACAGGTTCCGTTGCAGCCTTGACCGCTCTTGTGGCGCCCAGGGTTGCAGGGCAGGTGTCCGACGTCTTCGTTGCCGATAACCAGTTCATCAAGGCTGGTGAGCCGCTGTTTGCGCTGGATCCTGCACCTTTTGACCTGGCGGTCCGTCAGGCCGAGGCCAATCTGGCGCAGGTGGCTCAAACCGTAGATGCATCGGTCATATCGTTGACATCGGCAGAGGCAAAGGTCAGCCAAGCACAAGCCAATCTCGACAGCACGCAGGCGGCGACCGATCGAACCCTCACCTTGTTCGATCGCGGACTTTCCTCCCAGTCCCAGCTGGATACAGCGCTCTCCCAGCTTGCTGCTGCCCAATCCACTCTCGACAGTGCCACGGCCGATCTCGAAAGCGCCAGGCTCAAAGCTGGTCAAACTGGATCCAACCCGCAAATCATGGCCGCCGAGGTGCAGCTCGAGCAAGCGCAACTGAACCGGTCGTTTGCCGACGTGCTTGCGCCAGCAGATGGCGTCGTCACCAATCTCAAGCTGGCCGCGGGTCAGTTCGTGAACGCCGGCACACCGGCCCTGACATTCATCGAAGCAGGCAGTTCCTGGGTTGTTGTCGACATGCGGGAGAACCAGCTAGCGAATGTAGACGTGGGCGACGAGGCCGACGTTGTTTTCGACGGCACGCCGGGTCGCAAGTTCCCAGCCAGGGTGCGGGGCATCGCGTGGGGCATCGATCCGGGCCGCACAGCTGCCAACGGCTTGCCTCAGAACCAGGCGATGACCCGATGGTTCGAGCCCGCCCGTACGATTCCTGTCCATATCGAACTGCTCGAGGGAGAGGAGTGGCCAGCCAATGTTCGCGTCGGCTCCAAGGCGAGCGCACTGGTTTATGCCCAGGGCAGGGGCGGACCATTGGCCATGGTGGCGGGAGCCTTGCAGACTGCCTCTGCCTACCTGTCTTATCTCTACTGACCTGCGATGTTCATCGTACCCAGGCCTAACCCCGATGACGACCCTCTGTTTGCCATACGGGTGGCATTCATGCCCGTCATTGGACTGCTCATCGGGATGGCGCTCCGCTCGCCTCTGGCCATGATCTATCCGACTCTTATGTTCTCCCTTCTCGCGGGTAACCGTAAGGCCTTTGACCCCAAGCGAGTGTTTGCCGCGCCGATCATGTTCGGCGGCATGTTGTGGGTGATGTCAGGTATATTCCTGCTCCTCCAAGGTATCCCAACCGTTCTCGTTATGGTGATCGGGATCATCTACTTCCTGGCCTTCTACCTGATCCAGAAAACCGGCAACGCTGTCGGGATGTTGATCATCGTGGCCGCGGTCCTCATGACGATCATGGGGCTCGGGTCCTATCCCAGTATGGCATATCTCCGCAGCGAGATGACGAAGGCAGCTCTTATGTCCGCCGTGGTCATCCCCGTACTCTATGCGTTGATCCCGCCGCGAACACAGGAGCTCAACGTCGACCAGCCTGAACCGAGTCACTCGGACGGATGGGCTATCCGAGCGGCGATCCGGGCAGCGGTGATGCTGGCTTACTCCCTTTACCTTTATACCATTCTCGACTTCTCCAACATGATGCTGGCGATTGCCGGCATGTTCGTGCTGGTTCATTCAACGCGGCAATCTATCTGGGCAGAGGCGGGCCAACGCAGCTTCTCGGTCCTTCTGGGAGGTTGTCTTGGCCTTGCCATCCTTACGGCACTTAACCTCGTTGGCCACGTCGCAGTTCTGTTCCTGCTGATCTTCCTTGCCACCCTTTGGCTCGGCACCAGGATGATGAACGGCCGGCTCCCCTCCATGGCGTATCAAGATGCTGCTTCCGTGATGATCTCGCTGGTGGGCAGCGCGCTCGCCACCTCGGAACCGGGCTTCGCCTTCGTGCAGAGGGCAACCCTCACCGTGGTGGGCACACTGGCCGCCGCACTGATCGTGTCCGTCCTGGATGCGCTGCTCGTTCCGCAAACGCCGTCCAACTCTCCTGAGCCACAAGGATCGTAAGTGAAACCAAAATACATCCTGCGAGGCATGCTCCTGATCAGCATGATGTCCTCCACTGGCATCGCCCACGCCCAGTCCATTGCGGACGCGCTGACAGCTGCCTATACGCATTCCCCAGATCTGGAATCCGCGCTTCTCGGTGCGAAATCGGCTGCCGAGAACATCGTGCAGGCCAAGTCAGGCAAGCTGCCGACGGTCGCAGCTTCGTTCGGCGGGACCTACGGCGGGTCGCTGACCCAGGGCAGCTTCTCCGACAGCACTCAGTTCACGGCGGGACTGCAGTACAACCAGACGATCTATGACAATTTTCGGACCGACGCACAGATCGAGGCGGCGAGGGCGGGGACCGAAGCGGCTGAGCACCAGATCAGAAACACCGAGTTGAACGTCCTTCTTTCGGTTATTCAGGCCTACATGGACGTGCTGACCGACCGCCAGATCCTGACTCTTCGTGCGGAGAGCCTCGACTTCTTTCGTGCCCAGCTGAGCTCCGCTCAAGACCGGTTGGAAGTAGGGGAGGGAACCCGGATCGACGTAGCGCAGGCGCGAGCGCGTCTTGCTCAAGGCGAGGCGACCTATCAGGCTGCCGCCAACAGCTTACAGATCAGCGCAGCCACGTTCCAGCGATACGTGGGCGCCGCACCAGGGGCGCTCAGCGCGAGCCATAACTTTGCCCGTCTTATTCCCGCAGACCTGGCGACGGCGATTTCCTCAGCAGAGACCGCCCATCCGGCAATCCTGATGGCCAAGGCTGCCATTCGTGCCGCCCAGGCGAGCAGCGATGTCGCCCAAGCGGCCTTCGGTCCAACCGCCTCCTTGTCGGGCCAAGTGGGAACAAGCTTCACCAACCCCGGTGGCTTTCAGGGCGTGGATGGCCGGATTGGCTTCAACATCACGGTTCCGCTCTATTCGGGTGGGTCGATGGGGGCCGGCGTTCGCCAGGCAAATATCGAGCAGATCCGATCGGAGGTGGACGCGATGTCTGCTTACGACCAGATCAAGGAGGCGGTGATTTCCGCATGGGCGGGAATCCAGAGTGCAGATGCACAGATCACTGCGGCGACCGCTGCAGCATCGGCAGGGCAAGAAGTTCTTTCCGGTGTGATCCAGGAGCGGGACCTCGGTACCCGCACTACTCTCGATGTGCTCAACGCTCAGGCAGAACTCATTACTGCCCGGGAAACCCAGATCAATGCTTCTTCCAATAAGGTGCTGGCAACATTCTCGCTGCTCGCCGCCATGGGGCGCCTGACAGCTCAGGACCTCAACCTTCCTGTCACCGTCAAAACCGCAGCTCCTTACACCCAAGCAGTAGAAGACGTCTGGCAGGAGTTGAGAGCAATAGCCGAGTAGAATGGAGGCAGCTCGAAATGGAACTTTGGGTGGTGCCGGTTCTTGGGGCGATTATAGGAGTCGCCATCAACCTTCTTAGTTTTGTATGGGAGCCGGTTCGAGTGATCGCCGACTCGTTTGAGGTCAGGCCGGCAACCCTCTTGGCCCTCGGTGCTATTGGTGGCGCACTGATCACCAGTGCCCAATTTTGGACAGCTCTGTCTTTGTGGAACCTGTTCCGCTAGCGAACGCTGCCCGTCCTTGATCTGGCATTTCAAATGCGCGGTACGGTACCGCCGGCCTGTGCTTCTTGCAGGTTGTTGGCAGATCCATGGGTGGACCGGTGGGTGCAGAGCAGGCTTCAAACCCTCGATATTCTACGCCAGGCAGAGTTGCGCCCGACCCGATCTGAAACGAGCCGAGCGCTACTTCGGAGGGTACCGGGTGACTACATGACCGGCCCTTCGGTCGTAGCTTGGAAACATTACGCCAACATTGCATGAGGTACCCCGTCGCGACGACGAGGTTCATTTCTGCCGTTTCGCATAGCAACCCGGAAGGGCAGGGTAGGGGCCGTTTGCAGACCGGCGGCTTTCAGGCCCCCGAAACGGATAACGGCCGTTCAGGCGCATTCGCCTGCTGGTGCTTTTCACCTGCTGTCATAGCTGTTGCTTATTCGGAATAGCGTGACAGCGGCTTTCGCTGTGAAGGGTGGCTACTAGCGGCGCGGATGATCATCTGACCGCAATTAATTTCGCCGCACCGCTCTGGGATGTGCCAGCTGCCCTGGGCGACAATCTAGATCCTCACGCGGCCACTTAGCCAAATTGGCAGCTCCTGAGTACGTGCTCTCCAAGAAGTATGTCAGTACTTGGCCGGGGTCCTCAGCCGCTCTTACAGCCTCGTAGGGCAAAAGGAATTCTCTGAGCTCCGAGCTCCAATAAGCCTGCGCAGGCTGCACCTGTGTTCTCTCGAAGCCTTCGAGCGTTGGATAGGCGTAAGCATAGAACATGGCTTCGGATGCGCCGCCGCCTCCCGGCCAAAATCCCACAGAGGCGCACTCGTGATCATAGGCCTCCTGAACAACCGCATCGCTCAGGCCAGGCACATTGCCGCCATGAAGCGGCGCGGACCGTCCTGAGAAGCGCGTAACAGCCAGATCAAGCCCTCCCCAAAACAGGTGCACGGGACTGCATTTGCCCAGAAAACCAGCTCGAAATGCTTTGAAGACCGCGTCAACACTAACAAGAGCCCCGAAATATCGACTTACCGCGGCAGCATCATAGGGTCGCTGGCGAAGATCTTCGCTAAAGGGAATTGGGTCAGGCAGTTCACTGGGCAGACTGCTAATTTTTGGCACACCGCCTACTGCGGCTACGGCTTGGCTGAACTGACGAAGAAATCCAGCCACGGTCCCTTCTCGCAGTTCAAATGAGCTGCATCGTCCATTGACAGCAGCGATCCGAACCTGATGATCGACGAGGTCAAACTGCACTTCTGTCCCGCTAGCATCCGGGATCAGTCCAGTGGTTAGCCCACGAGCATTCACATAGAACGTCGCGTGCCATGAATGGTTTTGCCAGGGCGTATGGGCAAGGCGATACTTGCCCGCGATTTGCAGGTAGAGGTGTAGCGCCGAGCAGGTCTCCTGCCACTGTTCGTACGGGATCGCTGGCCACGTTGCTGTCATCAATCCTGCATCTTCCTCTAGTAAGGCTTGGGCGCAAAGGCTAGCCTAGAGCTTTAGACAGATCAAACGCTTAGACCTGCGGCACCTCGCCAGGCCAGTCGAGCTAAAGGGGCAGAATGGAAGCGATTAATCCGGATGTCGGGCCTTCCGGCGAAGGATGTGTGGAGTGTTTGGCGGCAGGGGGATGGTGGATACACCTCCGACGGTGCGCCCAGTGTGGGCATGTTGGCTGCTGCGACTCATCTATCAGCAAACACGCGAGCAAACATGCTGCGGAGTGTGGTCACCCCATCGCTCAATCATTTGAGCCCGGCGAGGACTGGTTTTGGGATTATGTCCGCAACGAAGTCGTCGATGGACCCGTGCTCAAGGCACCGACTAGCCGACCCCTTAGTCAGCCAGTGCCCGGTCCGCAGGGTAAAGTGCCCCCGAACTGGCGCGCGCTTTTAAGCTGAGGCCGGCTATTCGAACTCCCGTCCGCAGCCGGGAAGAAGCTGCAACCAAACTGTGAGATCAGGCATGCAATATTCAATAATCGGTTCGGGAGCGATCGGCCAAGCGCTCCTAGGGCACTTCAACCGCGCGCAGATGGATGTACTGCTCGCCAACAGCCGTGGCCCGGCTTCTCTCGAAGGCCTCAGCGCCGCTGCCGGAAGCGGTGTGAAGCCTGTTACGGTCAAAGAGGCGCTTCGCGCTGACCTGGTGATCCTTGCTGTGCCCTTTGCAGCGGTGGATGAGGTATTCCAAGGCTCCACGATGGAAGCCTCACAAATTGTCGTCGATGCAACCAACGCGATCGACTTCCCGTCCTTCAAGCCAAAAAGTCTTGGCGGCCGCCCTTCTAGCGCCATCGTTAGCGAAGCAGCGGGTCAAGCCAGGGTGGTAAAGGCCTTCAACACTCTGCCTGCAGCATTGCTTGGTGCAGATCCTGCTTCGGACGGCGGCGCACGGGTGGTCTTTATTTCCGGAGACGAACCCGAGGCAAATGGGATTGTAGCGGAGCTTGTGCGTCAGCTCGGCTTTGCACCAGTGGTTTTGGGCCGACTGTCGGAAGGCGGGTTGCTACAGCAGTTTGGCTCGCCCTTGGCAGCACAGAACTTCGTCCAGCACTAAGAAGTACAGGGTTGCGGTGGAGCGCCGTCGCAAGAAACGAACGCGACATCCTTCCCGCTGCTCAGATCAGAGTTCATCAACAGGAGAAGACGTATGGCAGACCTTTCAAACGTGCAGGCGGGTATGACTGTTATCGGCGCTGACGACACACCGGTCGGCAAAGTGGCTGCAGTCGACGGGGACCGCATCCGGCTCGAGCCGACCCACGAAGGAGAACATGGCGAGCATAGCCATTACATTCCTGCCGGTTTGATTTCGGGAATTGACGGCGACGTGGTGCGACTGTCAGCAACTGGCGCCAACGCTGCTCTATTGGACGAAGAGCAGGACGGAACGGCAGCCGACTAAAGGACGTCATAGAGGCCGCTCCATGTGGTCTCCTTTAGCCCTCCAAGTTACGTCAGGCGGTCTGGCCGCAAGCTACTAGTGAATTTCAACTAGTTTCTTGCGGAGCTTTCTCGTCAGCGCCCCCATCTGATCAATCTCTTCAGGCGAGAGTGCATCTACGAATAGCTCGCGAATTGCCGTCAGGTGGGGAACGGTGCTGTTTCGAAAGGCCTGTTCACCTGCCTTGGTATGAACGATCCAGGCTCCGCGATTATCGTCAGCGCACTCGGCGCGGAAAACGAGATTTCGTCGCTCCATGCGCGAAAGGTGGTGGGAGAGTCTGCTTTTTTCCCACCCCATTTTGGCCGCCAGCTCGGACGAGCGCAGCTGATGGTCGGGTGCTTCGCTCAAGGTCAAGAGCACCTGGTAATCACCGGAGGAGAGGCCGAAGTCAGCTTGCAGCCGATCTGCCAATTTGGACCGAATGGCCTCGGCAGTTTCGATGTAGCCTCGCCATATCTCCAGCTCCTGCTTGGTGGGTAAACGCCGCGGTCTTTCAATCATGAAACGCCCCTTGATTGTTGATGTGTCAACTAATATATCTCGATCGTTGACGCGTCAATCAAATGTAAGACGCAGGGCATTCGGCACAAAAAGCCAGGAGAGAGCTATGGCCGTTGAGTTTGGAATTGACTCCTTCGGTGACCTGCCGCGGGGCATTGACGGGAATGTAGCGTCCCACGCGCAGGCAATTCGTGCGACGGTTGACGAGGCAGTGCTGGCCGACCAGGTTGGTCTGGATGTGGTCGCGCTTGGCGAGCATCACCGACCGGAATACTCTATCTCCAGCCCAGAAACGGTTCTCGCCGGCATCGCAACAAGAACTTCTCGGATCCGTCTTGCTTCGGGCGTGACAGTCTTGAGCTCGGACGATCCGGTCAGAGTGTTTCAGCGCTTTGCCACTGTGGACGCGCTATCCAATGGGAGGGCCGAAGTTATCCTCGGTCGCGGCTCCTTCACCGAGTCATTCCCATTGTTCGGGTATGACCTCAAGGATTACGAGATCCTGTTCGAGGAGAAGATCGACCTCTTTCATAAGCTTCTCGATGAGACGCCGGTGAGCTGGACTGGTACAACTCGGGCTGCTCTGGAGCAGGCGGACGTATTCCCAAAAACTGAATCTGGTCGGCTGACGACCTGGGTGGGTGTGGGCGGCTCGCCGCAGTCTGTTATCCGCACTGCTCGCTACGGCTTCAGGCTCATGCTTGCCATTATCGGTGGACAGCCCGGACGCTTTGCACCCTATGTGGACCTTTACCGCCGTGCCAGCGAGCAGTTCGGCACAACCGCGCTCCCTGTGGGAATGCATTCGCCAGGCTTCATTGCTGACACCGACGAGAGGGCCAAGGAGCTATTCTATCCTGGCTACAAAGAGATCCGCGACCGGATTGGCGCGCTAAGAGGTTGGCCGGCGCTTCGTCGAGAGGAGTTTGACGCCGATGTGGAGTTTGGCTCGCTTTATGTCGGCTCGCCGGAAACAGTGGCGCGCAAGATGGCAAAGGCCATAAAGACTCTCGATGTCGGCCGTTTCGACCTCATCTATTCGGCGGCAGGAACCGTCTCAGCAAGTGAGCGTCTGCGGGCAGTTGAGCTCTACGGCACCCAGGTTGCGCCGATGGTTCGGGACATCCTTGCAGACGAGAAAACAAAGTTGGGGGCTTGAAGATGAACTCGACGGTACGTGTGGTAGGCATCCTGGGCGCGGGCAAAGTTGGTACCGTTCTGGCAAGGCTTGCCCTCGCTGCCGGCTATCAGGTTCTCATAGCGGGGTCAGGCGACCCTACTAAGATAGCGCTCACCATCGACGTCCTTGCTCCTGGAGCTGCCGCGGTTTGGCCGGCAGAGGCAGCTGGTGGAGCTGACCTCGTGATACTGGCCTTGCCCCTGAGCAAGTATCACGAGCTTCCGGTCGCAGACCTTGCCGGGAAACTGGTGATCGATGCGATGAACTACTGGTGGGAAACGGACGGCGAGAGGGACGACTTGGCTGATCCTCTCACCTCCACCAGCAAGGTCGTTCAAGCATTTCTTCCTTTGTCCCATGTTGTGAAGGGCTTCAATCACATGGGCTATCATGATCTTGACGAACAAGCGCGCGGATCAAAGGCACCGGATCGCAAGGCCATAGCGGTGGCAGGCGACCACCCTACCGATGTGGAAGCCGTGGCCAAATTTGTCGATAGCCTTGGCTTTGATCCTGTGGTGGCAGGTTCTCTCTTGGACGGGGTCAAGCTGCAGCCT
>JAESFT010000155.1_pt1 | contig 78248 bp, 74 predicted proteins | sample 9269451 | NCBI WGS metagenome assembly JAESFT01 (sample SAMN14502557, study PRJNA617106) | algae metagenome | isolation source: Scytonema hyalinum WJT4-NPBG1 and co-occurring heterotrophs from well... | place: USA: Mojave Desert, Joshua Tree National Park, California | collected 2006-05-25 | reverse complement strand
CATCGTCCGATGTCAAGCAGTTGATCGAGCAAAGCTCGGTCGAAGTAAGCGGGGGCACCAAGCTCGTCGACTCGGCTGCCCAGAAGCTGCAGGATATCCTTCTTGCCGTGCGGGAAAACAGCGTTCTCATGCAAGCCATCTCTTCGGCGAGCGGCGAGCAGTCCTCGGCCATTGGCGAGGTCACCACCGCCATCCGCCAGATGGACGAGATGACCCAGCACAATGCGGCGCTCGTGGAAGAAACCAATGCTGCGATCGAGCAGACCGAGGCGCAGGCCGTGGAGCTCGACAAGATCGTTGAAGTCTTCAAGATCGATGCCACGGGCGAGCGGCATATGGCAGCCCCTACGCAGGCCAAGGCTCCCCCAGCCAAGGGCGGCATCCGGGCGCTGCAGGACAAGGTCAAGTCGGCCGCCAAATCCTACCTCAGCCACGGCAATGCCGCGGTCAAGCAGGACTGGAGTGAGTTCTGATGGACTTCCTGTCTGACAGCGAGTCGCGCGAGGGCGCAACAGGCGCCAAGATCGCCGAGGTTGCAACGACCAACCAGTTCGTGACCTTTACCTGCGGGCAGCGCCTCTTTGGCATAGAGATCATGTCAGTGCGCGAGATCCGCAAATGGTCTCGAACCACGCCCATGCCCAACCAGCCATTCGGAGCCTGTGGCGTCCTTGATATCCGCGGCAGCATCGTTGAGGTCTATGACCTTGCCTCGATGCTGGGCGCCCACAGCAGCGAAGACGAAGCTGGCAAGGTGATCCTTGTGGTGTCCCTGGGCAATCGCGACGTCGGCATTATTGCCGATACCGTCTCGGACATCATCTTTGCCAAGCCAGATGATCTCCGGCCACCGCCAAACGGGCAAAGGCGAGGCGAGAGCACCGTCTCCAAGCTCGTCAAGTCTGGCGACCAGCTCATCGCCGTGCTCGACCTTGATGTGCTGTTCCCCTCCTATACCGCACACTAGCAGCACAGCAGCCCGCACTTTTGGTGTGGGCTGTTCTTCCACGGCCTCGCGTATATCACAAGTTACACGGCGCGTGGATCGTTCAGGCTTTGACCTACCCAAGCGCTCGACAACCTTTGGGCAAACTGTCCGCAGCGGCGCAGTATAGATGTCATCATATCTGTCAAAGCTTACATTATACTGACAGAAGACAATCTAAACTGACAGAAAGCTGACAAATATTCACCAGAGTTGCTCCGGAGCAACAAAAATCTATGTTCTTGCGGCCATGGTTCTACTTAGGTTGACGATCCAGTTGTGACCACATCTGGGGCGGAGAAGACCGCACAACTGGACCAAAACGAGGCCAGTTCTCGAAATTACCTTCGTTCTGCCCGCGCTTTTGCGCGCTCTGGCCACATCTCTCGGGTGAAAGGCGCTTCATAACGCCACTCAAGAGACTTGGTTCCACTGAATGAAGAAAATTTCTACGATCGTTTTGAGCGCTGTTCTTTCCGTTGCCCTGTGCGCTACTCCGATCCTGCCCCAAGCCTATGCTGATGACGCGGTTCTGACCGGCGTGGCCTCCTGGTATGGTCCTGGTTTTCACGGTCGTACCACTGCCAATGGCGAGCGTTACAACATGAACGAACTCACCGCCGCTCATAAATCCTTGAAGTTCGGCACCAAGGTCCGCGTGACCAACAAGAACAATGGCAAGTCGGTTGTTGTGCGCATCAATGATCGCGGCCCCTATGTCGGCAGCCGCATTATCGATCTCTCCAAGAGCGCGGCCCAGGCAATCGACATGATCGGCCCTGGCACCGCAGCAGTAACCGTCGAAGTACTGGCCTAAGCAAAACCCGCAGCTTTGGGCTCAATTGGAACAAACGACAGCAATGGGGATTGGTGCAGCGGAGGTACTACCATGCACAAATCCCTTTTGATTTTCACCGCTGCACTTGCATTGGCAGGCTGTTCCACCACCCGCGACACGGTTGTCGTTTCCTCTGCACCCAGAGCCGTCGTAATGGACCCGCAACCGGTGGTGCGGCAGGCCCCGGTCCGCGTGTCCTCGGCGTCCCAAGCGCAGGATGATTCGACAGCCCTGCTGAAACCGGGCCCAACCTATGTCGCGGCCTTTCCGGAGGCGGATCGCCGCGCGGCCTGTGAGCGCCTCAACTATCGGTCCGGCACGCAGGCTTACGCGAAGTGCCTCGAGGGCGACTTCCCGGAGAACCCCTATTTCGCACAGGCCGGCAACTAATCCGGCCTGCGCAAGGGCGCTCCTGAACAAGAGGTAATGCCACGTAAGTCGGCAGACCCTCTTTCCCAGCGAACGCAGGACAATCGTTCCTGTCCTGCGTAGAAGGCCACTCCGCCTTTAAACCTGCCGATGCGAGACAAGGAGCCGAGCATGGTCCTCCCCCTTTCCCGCAGGATAGATGTGAGCGCCGACGACGTTTGGGGCCATTTCCAATGGTTCCAACGGCCGGTCTGCTCATGCGGTCAGCTCGCCGAGGCCGTCGAGGCTGGATTGATCTTCGTGAGCCCCGAACTGGTGGGGGAGGGAGAGCAAAGAAGCAATCTCTTTTACCTCCTCCCAGTGAGCGGAGACGGGTTCTTCGCCCTCAACGAAGGCGTGCCGATCGGCTGCTGCCCCTGGTGCGGCGACCAGATCATCGGCCTCCGCCGCCCTTAGCGAAAAGGCCTGCCCTTGCGAGCAGGCCTCTCTCACTTGTCAAAAACCCTTGGTTCCTAGTTCGCGGCCGCGTTAGCGTCCGCCCAGCTCTTCACCAATTCGTCGTAGTTCACGGTGATCGGCTCTTCCTTCTCGTTCTCGATCGCCAGCTGTGGCGCAAGGTTGCCTTTCTGGACGGCATCGGCATTCCAGTAGGCGAGGTCATGTTCCTCTGCGAGGAGAGGTCCGATATCTCCCTGCACGCCGGCACGCTCGAGACGTTCAAGCACGCGTTCCTGTTCTTCGCAGAGGCTGTCCATGGCCTCCTGCGGTGTCTTGGCGCCCGAGGAGGCATCCCCGATCGCCTGCCACCACAGCTGGGCGAGCTTGGGATAGTCCGGTACGTTGGTGCCCGTCGGCGACCACTGCACGCGGGCTGGCGAGCGATAGAACTCCACGAGGCCGCCAAGATTGGGTGCGCGCTCGGTGAAGCTTTCGTGCCGGATGGTCGATTCCCGCACGAACGTCAGGCCCACATGGGACTTCTTGACGTCCACGGTTTGCGACGACACGAACTGGGCATAGAGCCAGGCTGCCTGCGCGCGGTCCACTGGGGTGGACTCAAGGATCGTCCACGAGCCCACGTCCTGGTAACCGAGCTTCATGCCGTCCTTCCAGTAAACGCCATGCGGGGAGGGAGCGAAGCGCCACTTGGGCGTGCCATCCTCGTTCATCACCGGCAGGCCTTCCTTGACGAGGTCAGCGGTAAAGGTGGTGTACATGAACATCTGCTGGGCGATCTTGCCCTGGCTCGGCACCGGACCGGATTCGGAGAAAGTCATGCCCTGCGCTTCGGGCGGCGCATAGGCCTTGAGCCATTCGAGGTATTTGGTGATGGCATAAACCGAAGCCGGGCCGTTCGTGTCGCCGCCACGGGCAACGCATGAGCCGACAGGTCGCGAGTTCTCGTCGACCTTGATGCCCCATTCATCGACGGGCAGGCCGTTGGGAATGCCCTTGTCGCCATTGCCGGCCATGGACAGCCACGCATCGGTGAAGCGCCAGCCCAGCGATGGGTCCTTCTTGCCATAGTCCATATGGCCGAACACCGGGCCTTCGCCCATGTCACGGCCGGTGAAGAACTCGGCAATGTCCTCATAGGCGCTCCAATTGACCGGCACGCCCAGGTCGTAGCCGTACTTTTCCTTGAACTCGGTCTGGATGGCCGGATCGTTGAACCAGTCGTAGCGGAACCAGTAAAGGTTGGCGAACTGCTGGTCTGGCAGTTGGTAGAGCTCGCCATCGGGCGCCGTGGTGAACTCGATGCCGATGAAATCGTCGAGGTTGAGGTTTGGATTGGTGACCGATGCGCCTTCGCCGGCCATCCAGTCAGTGAGACTGCGGGCCTGCTGGTAGCGCCAGTGCGTTCCGATCAGGTCGGAGTCGTTGACATAGGCGTCGTAGATGTTCTCGCCCGACTGCATTTGGGTTTGCAGCTTCTCAACCACGTCGCCTTCGCCGATGAGGTCGTGCGTGACGCGGATGCCAGTCAGAGCCGTAAAGGCCGGGGCCAGGACCTTGGATTCATATTCATGCGTCGTGATGGTTTCGGACACGACCTTGATGTCCATGCCCACGAACGGCGCTGCCGCATCCATGAACCACTTGAGCTCGGCTTCCTGCTCCTCCCGGCTCAGCGTCGACATGTCCCCGATCTCGGCATCGAGGAACTTAGTGCCTTCTTCCATGCTTTGCGCCCAGGCCGGGCTGGCCGCGATGAGCGCGACCAGCGCCACCGTTGATTTCAAGAAGTGCCTACGCATTCGTTCATCCTCCCTTGGATTGCTATGCGACGCCGCAGATCAGCGCTTATTGGCTGTTATCTTTGGCCAAACTCTCCCTAGACAAAGCGGAACACGCACACTGCGTAAGCCACCGATAGGGCGAGACTCCACCACAGCTCGGGCCCGACCAGGCCCAGCCATGCAAGATTGATAAAGGCGCTGCCGAGCAGCGAGATAAAGAGGCGATCCCCGCGTGTCGTCTCGAAGCGCAGGATCCCGATGCGCGGGCTGCCGCCGGGCACGCGCCATTCCCAGATCCCCATGCAAATGAGAAGCAGGGCGATGATGCCGAAGAAGGCGGCGGTCGGCCAGGTCCATGCCATCCAGGAAAAGTCCATGCCCCTCTCCCTAAACCCGGCCCAGGGCGAAGCCCCTGGCGATGTAGTTGCGAACAAAATAGATCACGAGTGCGCCTGGAATGATGGTGAGCACACCCGCTGCCGCCAGCACGCCCCAGTCGAGCCCCGATGCCGAAACAGTTCTGGTCATGATGGCCGAAATCGGCTTGGCGTCCGTGGTCGTCAGCGTCCGCGCCAGCAGCAGTTCGACCCAGGAGAACATGAAGCAGAAAAAGGCCGCCACCCCGATGCCTGAGGCAATCAGCGGCATAAAGATGCGCACAAAGAAGCGGGGGAAAGAATAGCCATCGATATAGGCCGTTTCATCGATCTCCTTGGGCACCCCGCTCATGAACCCTTCCAGAATCCAGACTGCGAGCGGCACATTGAACAAGCAATGGGCCAATGCCACGGCGATGTGGGTGTCGATCAACCCGAAGGCTGAGTAGAGCTGGAAAAAGGGCAGGGCGAACACCGCCGGCGGAGCCATGCGGTTGGTGAGGAGCCAGAAGAACAGGTGCTTGTCGCCCAGGAACCGGTAGCGCGAGAATGCATAGGCCGCCGGCAGCGCCACGGCGAGCGAGATGACCGTGTTCAGCACCACATAGATGATCGAGTTGATGTAGCCCGAATACCAGCTGGGATCGGTAAAAATCACGCTGTAGTTGCGCAGAGTGAAGTTGCGCGGCCAGAGGGTGAAGGCGCCGGTGATCTCCTGGTTGGTCTTGAAGCTCATGTTCAGGAGCCAATAGATCGGCAGGAGGAGGAAGATGATGTAGAGCGTCGGCACGAGCCAGCCGAGCCGCAACGGCCGGCGCACGCGATTGACCGCCACAGCCGGCGCATCGGAGCGCGCCTGCATTGCAACCTGGTCCGCGGTGATGGGGCGGTCCGTCATGCGTCGCTCCCTTGGCCGTAGTTTGTCATCACCGTGTAGAACACCCAGCTCAGCAAGAGGACGATGAGGAAGTAGATCAGGGACATGGCCGCTGCCGGGCCAACGTCGAACTGCCCGATCGCCATTTTGACCAGGTCGATGGAGAGGAACGTCGTTTCATTCCCCGGACCGCCGCCAGTCACGACAAACGGTTCGGTATAGATCATGAAGCTGTCCATGAACCGCAGCAGCACGGCGATCAGCAGCACGCGCTGCATCTTGGGCAGTTGGATGAAGCGGAACACGCTCCAGCGCGAGGCGCCATCGATGCGCGCGGCCTGGTAATAGGCATCGGGAATGGAAACGAGGCCCGCATAGCACAGAAGCACCACAAGGCTCGTCCAATGCCACACATCCATGACCACGATGGTAGCCCAGGCATCGAACGGGTCCTGCACATAGTTATAGTCGATGCCCAAGCCCGACAGTCCACGCCCAAGCAAGCCGATATCGACCCGTCCGAACACCTGCCAGATCGTGCCCACCACATTCCACGGGATCAGGAGCGGCAAGGCCATGAGCACCAGGCACACCGGCACGCCCCAGCCACGCTTAGGCATGTTGAGGGCGATGAAGATGCCGAGGGGTATCTCGATCAGGAGGATGATGGCGGAGAACAGTAGATTCCGCTGCAGGGCTTCCCAGAACCGGTCGGAATGGAGCGTTTCATCGAACCAGTCGAGCCCGGCCCAAAAGAACTCATTGTTCCCGAACGTGTCCTGGACGGAGTAGTTGACCACCGTCATCAGCGGGATGATCGCCGAAAAGGCGACCAGCACCAACACTGGCAGCACCAGGAACCAGGCCTTGTTGTTCCAGGTTTTATCCATGGCTCATCTCTCCAGCGCCTGGCGCCACGAATTGGCGTAGATGTTGATACCCTTGGGGTCGAACAGGACGCGCGGCTCGGCCGGAATGTCGCCGTGCTCGGGAACGATGGCGGCGACGTCGCTGCCCTCCACCACGCCCCGTACGATGCGGTGACGGCCGATGTCTTCCACAGCACGGACCTGGATTGGCATACCCTCGCGCCCCACCCGGACATATTCAGGCCTGATACCGAGTTCGACCTGCGCGCTCTTGTCCGTTCTCGCGGCACCTGGCAGGGTGATGCGCTGCGATCCCAGATGCGCGGTCGTGCCCTCGAGCTTGATAGGCAGGACATTCATGCCGGGAGAGCCGATGAAGTAGCCCACGAAAGTGTGGCTCGGTCGCTCGAACAGCTCGGCAGGCGTGCCGATCTGGACGATCTGCCCCTCGAACATCACCACGACCTGCTGCGCAAAAGTCAGAGCTTCCGTTTGGTCGTGCGTCACATAAACCATGGTGTAGCCGAAGCGCTGGTGTAGCTCTTTGAGCTGGCTGCGCAGCATCCATTTCATGTGCGGATCGATCACCGTCAGCGGCTCGTCGAACAGGATGGCGTTGACGTCTTGGCGCACAAGGCCACGCCCGAGCGAGATCTTCTGCTTCTGGTCGGCGGTGAGCCGGCGGGCCCGCTTGTGGGCGCGATCAGAGAGGCCGATGATATCGAGCGTTTCCGTCACACGCCGCTTGATGTCGGCCTCCGCAACCCCGCGATTGCGGAGCGGAAAGGCCAGATTCTCGAACACCGTCATGGTGTCGTAGATCACAGGAAACTGGAACACCTGCGCAATGTTGCGCCGCTCGGTCGGCAAGTCCGTCACGTCCTTGCCGCCAAACAGGACGCGTCCGCGCGAGGGCGCGACAAGGCCCGAGATAATGTTGAGAAGGCTTGTCTTGCCGCATCCAGACGGGCCCAGCAGCGCATAGGCGCCGCCATCGGCAAAGCCATGATGCACTTCCTTGAGAGCAAAATCCTCGTCCTTGACCAGGTTGGGCAGGTAGGAATGGCGGATGTGATCAAGATCGATGCGGGCCATGTCTCGCTTCCTATGCCGCCTGCGCCAGGGTGTCGCCGACGCGGCGCCCCGTTTCGTCGAACACGAGAAGAAGGCGCGGATCGAGATAAACCTCGATCGCCTCGCCCACGGCAAAGCTCTGCACCCCGGGCGTCAGCATGATCCAGCGGGCGTCGCCAAATCGCAGGTGGACAAAACTCTCCGATCCGGTGATCTCCAGCGCCGAAACCTCGGCCCGCAGGGTCACCGCGCCGACACCTGACTGGTTGAGCGAAAGGTGGTGAGGCTGGAAGGCGATGGTGTAGTCGCCGTCGGCAAGGCTTAGGAGATTCGACGGCACCGGCAGCGCAAACTGCTGTCCTAGGGTGAACTGGTTTCCCGTCTTGCGCGCCAGGATGGAATTGAGCGGCGGATCGGAAAACGTGCGCGCCGTCACCAGATCATTGGGGCGGCGGAACACATCGATCGTCCGGCCAAACTGGGTGACGCGGCCCTCTGACAAGGTTGCCGTATTGCCGCCCAGCAGCAAGGCCTCCGACGGCTCTGTGGTGGCATAAACGAAAATCGTGCCGCTTTCGGCAAAAATGCGCGGCAGCTCGGCCCGCAATTCTTCGCGCAGCTTGTAGTCGAGATTGGCCAACGGCTCATCTAGCAGCACAAGGGCGGCATTCTTGACGATGGCCCGCGCCAGCGCTGTACGCTGCTGCTGCCCGCCCGACAGGTTCAGCGGCATGCGATCGAGGTAGGGCGTCAGCTTCATCAGCGCCGCAGCGCGCCGCACCGCCTCGTCGATTTTGTTTCGATCCACGCCGGCCACCCGCATCGGCGAAGCAATGTTCTCGTAGACGGTCATCGTCGGATAGTTGATGAATTGCTGAAATACCATGGCCACATCGCGCTTCTGCGGCGACACCCCGGTCACATCAGCGCCGTCGAAATGAATGGTGCCGGTGGTGGGCCGGTCCAGCCCCGCCATGATGCGCATCAAGCTGGTTTTGCCTGAGAGTGTCGGGCCAAGCAGAACATTGAGCGTTCCCCGCTCCAGGATGAGCGAAATGTCGTTCAGATGTTGTTCAGCTCCGGCCAGCTTGCTGATGTTGCGCAGCTCAAGCATAGCGCTCTCACCAGCTCACAAAGAGGCAGGGATGCACGGCTCTTGCGTCAGGAACGCCCAAATCTTCCACGATGTCCTCCCGTTCAAGTGCCGGTTTCCGGTCTGCAAGAACGATCAAAGGTTAAGGCGAAAGAAAAACGAATGTCAATCGAAGAAAAAACGCGCCTTTGCCGGCTTAGCCCTTGTGCGTTTCTATCAGCCTGACATTGGACTCGGCGCAGATCGCGCGGACCGAGGGCAGGGCGCATTGATCGGTGACAAACGTATTAACCTGGCTCAGATGCGCGATCCGGACGGGGGCGGTGCGCTCGAACTTGGTTGAGTCGGAAACTAGGATCACATGCCGGGCATTGGCGATGATCGCCTGCGCCACCCGCACTTCGCGATAATCGAAGTCCAGCAGCGCCCCGTCCTCGTCGATGGCCGAAGCACCGATCACGGCATAATCAACCTTGAACTGGCGGATGAACTCGACAGCCGCATCGCCCACCACGCCACCATCCGAGCCACGCACCACGCCGCCGGCAATCACCACTTCGATCTCCGGGTAAACCCGTAACCTGTTGGCAACATTGATGTTGTTGGTAATGACCATGAGCCCTGAATGGTCAAGAAGCGCTTGGCTTACGGCTTCAGTCGTAGTTCCGATATTGATAAAGAGCGAGGCGTTGGACGGGATCAGGGCTGCCGTGGCCTGCCCGATCGCCGTCTTTTCAGCCGCCGCTATCCGCCGGCGCGCCTCGTACTCCATGTTCTCGACGCCCGAGGGAAACACGGCGCCGCCATGGGTACGCTTCAGCGTTCCGCCATTGCACAGATCATTGAGGTCCTTGCGCACGGTCTGCGCCGTTACCCCGAATTTGGCGGCCAGCGCCTCCACCGTGACATGGCCCTGGCTTTTGGCAAGCTGAACGATTTCGGCGTGGCGTTCCCTGGTGTTCACGGCGTCTCTTGCCTGTTCTGTGCTGCTCCTCCAGCTATACGACACCAAATCGTCACATCACAACGACTGCTTTCGCTTAGGCAACATATTCCGCCAAAACGAAAGTCTGCCCTTGCCTCGTCTACGCGGGGGAGGAGCCTCACTTTGCCTGTGTGGCCAGTATCGCGTAAGAGGGATCAACAACCGGAATAGGCCGTTAAGCAACAGCGTTGTTTCGGATGCAGGACGATCGATGAACAGCTTCCGCAAGGACATCCACAATTCCGATGTGCCCGTGCTGTGCCGCAGTTGCGAGGCGCGGCATCGGGGCATGTGCGGCGTTCTGGAGCCGCATCAACTGGTGGAACTGGCCAAGGCGACCCACAAGGCTCGTCATGACCCCGGCACCGAACTCGTGGGCGAAAGCACGCAAGTGCAATCCTATGCCAATGTGATGCGTGGCGTGGTCAAGCTCAGCAAGGTGCTCGAGGACGGCCGCCAGCAGGTCGTTGGCCTGCAGTTCGCGCCCGATTTCCTCGGGCGCCTCTTCAGCGAGGAGAACCCCGTGAGCGCCGAAGCGGCGAGCGCGGTTGATCTTTGCGTAGTGCCCCGCTCGACCCTCGAGCAGATGCTGGAGCGCAATCCGGCGCTTGAGCGCAAGCTCATGCAGCAAACACTCCGCGAACTCGACGAAGCACGCAACTGGATGGTGACCTTGGGCCGCAAGACGGCCGGGGAAAAGGTCGCGAGCCTTATCCATCTGATTGCCACCCAGATCGATCCGGTGAGCGACAACCCGAACTCTGCCAGTTTCGAGCTGCCGCTCAGCCGCCTCGACATCGCCGATTTTCTCGGTCTCACCATCGAAACGGTGTCTCGCCAGCTCACCAAGCTCCGGCAGTCCGGCGTGATCGTGGTCACCAATAATCGCCACATCCTGGTGCCTGATCTCGAAAAACTTGCCGCGCTCTGCGGCTAGAAAAAATGGCCCCGCTGGGGAGCGAGGCCGAGGGCTTGTGTTAGTGCCCGTGTACTTCTGTGCCGTGAGGATGCTCGGCATTTGGCACGTGGGTCAGCATTTCGCCATTGGCTGCTGCCGGAGCAGCCTGCGGTGCGCCGCCGCCATAGAACATGCCGTGTAGGCCCCAATAGGATCCGGCGATGATCACCATTGCCGCCATAAGGCCGGCCGGTACGCTGCCGAGCGAAGGTGCTAGCTTTGGCGTACGGAACCCCGATGGCGTCGGATCAGCGGCAATCAGGAACAGCGTCCCCATGATTAGGGCATGGCCCACGAGGTCGATGCGGCCAAAGGGATAAACGGCGGCCGTAAAGATGACTAGGAGCGCAATGGCCGATAGCCGACGGATAAGGGGTGTGCAGAGGAGGCCAAAGCCCATGGTGAACTCGGCAACACCTGCCATGGGAATGAACGTGTCCCGCGGCATGCCGAACGTCAGAAAGGGACGCTCCTCGACAAGAGGGTAGAACCATTCGGCATAGGCGAACTTTTCAAGGCTCGACCACATCAGGGCAATGGCGACGCCCCAGCGTAGGACGGCAAACCGGTGTTGGAACCACTTCCCCTCCGGGTTAGATGCCAGCACCAGATAGCCGGCAACGCCGACGCCGAGCGCCAGATAGTCGAGCAGGTGGAAGAAGTCGTATTCGGTCAGAGCCAAGACCCAGAGCCCGATAATACCCGCTGCGGCGAGTGGCATGGTGCGACGCGAAAACACCAAAGCTGCGATTACCAGCTGGATCCAAGACACCAGTTCGTTCGGTGTTTGCAGGTCGGGTGTCAGGTAGACGCCGCCCACGGCGAAGATGGCGACAAAGAATGCCCCGATCACCACGCGCATGAAGTCGTCGGCACGGCTCCACAGCGGCAACGATACGCGGTCGAGCCCGGCAGACACGTTAGCGCCAAATGCGCTGCGCTCCACGAACACAGTCGCTGCCAGAAACGCCAGCACGAGCACGATGCCTAGCCAGAACCAGCCGTTTGTCAGTGTGCTGGTGATCGGGGCGGGCGCGTTCCCGACGACATAAGGCGCGAACCATTTCACATGCGCCTGGGCCGGCGTTGCTAGCGCCAAGCTGGCAAGAACAGCGCCGAGGCTGGGAAGGGCCAATGCAATGCAACGATGGGCAAGCCGGGGTTTGCCCAGATCGCTGCGGCTTTGGAACAAGCGTGTCACTTTCGACTCCATCAAACTCTGCGGGAGGCCGCAGATAGGTGTGCTCTACTCCCTGCGAGCAGGCGCCTTCTTGATCTGGATCAAATGTGCTTGGGCTTTTTCACGAATGTTCGGTTGGGCCGCGGCGCCGAACCGCTTCCCTTATTGCAGCTGTGGCTTGTGGAGGAATTGTTCGCGGTCGGCGGTTTTGACCCGCACCCAGCTTTCCCGGCCGCTGCGCACGATGCGCATGGCGAGTTCCGCACCCGCCGGAGCCTTGGTCCACAGCTTGCGGTAAAAATCCGCAAGGCCGGTGACCTCGTCACCATCGAGTTCGCTGATGACGTCACCGGTTTTGAGACCTGCCTGTTCGGCTGGTCCGCCATCGGCAACGCTCATGACAACCACGCCATTGCTGCTTTCAGCCGAGAACACGCCGAGCCACGGACGCGCATCGCGCTTGGGCCGTCCGGCCGCAAGCAGGTCTTCCAAGATCGGCTTGAGGAGGTCGATAGGGACGATCATGTTGATGTCAGTGGTCTTGTCCCGCTGCAGCATTTGCAGCCGCAAGGAACCGACCCCGATCAGCCGGTTGTCGGCATCCACCAGCGCAGCGCCACCCCAGGATGGATGGAACGGCGCGGTGAAGATAGCTTCGTCGAGGAGATACTCCCAATAGCCGGCAAATTCTTGTTTAGCGACAATCTCGGTAATGATCTCCTCGCCGCGACCGTCGAGAATGGTCGCGACATCGCCCACCTTGGCCCGGGTCGAACTGCCGATCTCGAGTGCCGGCAGACCGAGATTGCCGAGAGCCTGCACAAGGCCAAAGCCGGTTTCCTGGTCATAGCCAACCACATGGGCAGGCAGCACGCGCTCGTCATGCGTCGTGAGCCAAACCTCCTCGGCTTCGGTAATGAGATAGCCAATGGTGACGACCAGGCCATCATTCCCGATCACGACGCCGCTGCCTTCGCGCAATGTACCCAAAGTGGAGGCCGTAAAGGCATCTTCGGGAACCTGGGCCCGGACCGATACAATGGATGTTCTAAGGCGTTGTGGCATGTGTAAGACCGTCGCTATTCCGTTACGGCAATAGATAGGATTTAGGCCGTCCGGTACAAGGCAATCGGCGTGGTGCCGGCTAGTCTAGCCGCTCACCACATTGTCGATAATGGGAACTTCCCCGTCGTGAGCGGCGGTCTGCGCTACGGTAAGAGCCTCTGCAAGGGTCTCCGGATTGTCGCCGGCCAGGGCTAAAGCTGCAGCGCTGATCCGGAACACGCCGCAGGTGGGGCAATCGAATTCGGTATAGTCGCTGGTCTTGGCCCGGATGTGTGCTGGATCATGAGTGATGGGACATGAAGTGCTGGTCATGGGATCCTCGCTTGCTCTGTTGGAACTCTGCCGGCTTTTGCCGGCAGCTCCGTTGCCATTCAGGGGCTGGGGAGATGGTCGGGGAACGGCGCCTGGTCGGGCGGCATGTTTGGCCCCGGCTTGGGGTTTTCGGTGGGGTTGTTCTTGTCGGGAGCATGCCGGTCGTCATCATTCTTGGGCGCATCATCGATGGGCCTCGGAAAGATGGGCGGTGTCGGGCCCGGATCGGGAGCAGTCGGGCCGGGATCCATGGGTGGAAAACTCATCGCTAGCCTCCTGTGTCAGACGGTTTAACGAGGCAGGTGACGAGCGGTTCATATCGAGTGACTAATTGTGGCCGCAGGTACTGTGATCCTGGGGCGGCAAGTGGCTGTTTTCGGGACAACTCGCTTTCTCCAATTGTCCCTGTTGCGGCAAGCTCCTGCAAAACCTCTCTTCGGTTTGGAACCATGGCTAACAAGTCCCTTCCGCATTCCAACTCATCTTACTGATCAGAAGAACCAGCCCTTCACGTTGGCCAAGCTATTGTCTTGTGCCAACGAGCAGGGCTCTCTTGATGGATCGAAACGACACCGATGCGCTGTTGCGCCTTCAGACGGAAGTTCTGGAGGCCGTTGCCTGTGGTACGCCGCTCGTGGTTGTCGCAGACCTCCTGTGCCAACGCGCCGAGGCACTTGCTCCGGGCGCCATCTGCTCCATCCTCACTGTTGACGCATCCGGATTCCTCCATCCGCTCGCTGCGCCGAGCCTGCCCAGCCACTATTCCGCTGCCATTGATGGGCTGCTCATGGGACCCAAGGCAGGCTCGTGTGGAACGGCGGCATATCGAGGCGAGCCCGTCCTTGTGACCGATATCGACGCGGACCCGCTTTGGGAGGACTACCGCGCGCTGACCCAGCCGCTTGGTCTTCGCGCCTGCTGGTCCAGCCCAATCTTCGACAAGGACGGTCACGTCGTCGCGACCTTCGCGTTCTATTACAAGACCGCGCGCGCGCCGGACCCTATCGAAGGCCGCATCGTGCAGACCTGCGTCCATCTGTGCGCCATTGCGATCGAAAACGAGCGGGTGCGCGAGCGTAATCATCGCCTGGCTTACTTCGACGTCTTGACCGGCCTGCCCAATCGCGGCCACTTCAACGCCCTTCTGGCGGATAACATTGCCCAGAAGCAGAATTTTGGCCTCTTGCTGGTGGACATCGATCATCTCAAGATTGTCAATGACACGGTTGGTCACCCCTATGGCGATATCCTCATTAAGACCATTGCCGAGCGCATTGCCGCCAGCGATCCGCGGCTGACCGCCTGCCGGCTGGGCGGCGATGAGTTCGCAGTCCTGGTCTCCAACTGCAGTGATGCGACCGACCTAGGCGATGCCGCGGCGGCCATGCTGCGGGCGGTACGCGGGCTGATCCAGACAGGCGATCAAACTATTGATCCTCACATCACTATCGGTGGCGCGCTCTATGGCCCGGATGGGGTGGATGCTGCTGCCCTCTGCCAGAACGCGGACTTTGCGCTTTATCACGCCAAGGAAGTGCGCCGCGGCGGCTATATGCGCTTCCAGCCCGGTCTTCGCACCTCCATGCTGGATCGGGCGCGCATGGTGCGCAGCCTCGACCACGCCATGAACGAGGGGCGTGTCCTCCCCTATTACCAACCCATTGTTCGGCTCGACACGGGCGAGATCGTGGGCCTCGAAGCCTTGGCGCGCATGCGCATGCCCGATGGGCGCACGGCTTCCGCCGGCGAGTTCCACGCAGCCCTCTCCGACCCACGCATCGCTTATCAACTCACCGGGCAGATGCTGACCAAGGTTGCTGCCAATATCCGCGAATGGCTGGATACCGGCATTGATTTCCAGCATGTAGGGGTCAACGTAACCACTGGCGATTTCCAGCGCGGCGATCTGGAAGAGCGGATCGTTGGCATTTTCGAGCGAGCAGGCGTTCCGCTCAAGCACGTCATTCTCGAGGTCAACGAAGCCGTCTACATGAGCGGCAGCGATCAGATGGTGCCCAAGGCCGTAAGTGCACTGCGTCAGCGGGGCCTTTTGGTAGCGCTCGATGATTTCGGCACGGGCTTTGCCTCCCTGACCCACCTGTTGAGCTTTCCCGTCGACATCATCAAGATCGACAAGTCCTTTGTTGATCGGCTCGGCAGCAACCGTGCAGGTGATGTCATCGTCGGTGCCATCATCGACATCGCGCGAAAGCTCGACATGAAGGTGGTGGCCGAGGGCATCGAGACGGCCGACCAATCTCGCGCTCTTGCGAAGTTCGGCTGCACGCTAGGGCAGGGCTACCTTCATTTCCGGCCAGGATCCTTCCATGCAACCACGGCCTTGTTGCAGATGTACGGGCAAAAGCGCGCTCCCACCCCCGCGCCCGTGCGGCGCATGGCGTAGCGCCATTGCCAAGCCGGCAGGATTGGCGCAAGCTCGGAACTAACGAGACGAGTCAACGTCTTGCTCCATGACAGGACGGTGACAGGGACGCCCCCTATGGTGCCCCGGACGAACGCAACGACGTTCTGCATGTTTTTTGGGAGGATCTATGAACAAGCTCGTTCTCGCCGCGCTGATGACTGGCGCGCTCGCTGTTCCCGCATTCGCGGCAGACTACACCATCATGGCTCCGGCAGCCCCGGGTGGCGGCTGGGACCAGACCGCACGCGCCATGCAGGAGGCCCTGCAGGCCGAAGGCATTTCGGGCAATGTGCAGGTGACCAACGTTCCCGGCGCTGGTGGCACGATTGGCCTGGCACAGTTCGTCAATCAGTTCTCCGGCAACCCGAACGCCCTGATCGTCGGCGGCTATGTGATGGTCGGCGCCGTTCTCACCAACGCCTCGCCTGTTTCCCTCGCCAACGTCACGCCGATCGCCCGCCTCACCGGCGAATCCGACGTGATCGTCGTCCCCGCCGCATCCGAACTGCAGACGGTTGATGACCTCGTTGCCAAGCTCAAGGCTGATCCCGGCTCCGTCTCCTGGGCTGGTGGTTCGGCAGGCGGCGTCGATCACATCGCGGCTGGCCTCTTCGCTAAGACGGTCGGCGTTGATCCCACTACGGTCAACTACATCGCCTATTCCGGTGGCGGCGAAGCCCTTGCAGCCGTGCTCGGCGGTCAGGTCACTGTCGGCATCTCGGGTCTCGGCGAATTCGACGCCCAGATTGAGTCCGGTGATCTCCGTGCCCTGGCCTCGACCGGCGCCAACCGCCTCGAAGGTTCCGACATCCCGACCCTGAGCGAAAGCGGTGTCGATCTGGTTGTCGAGAACTGGCGCATGGTTGCCGCCGCTCCCGGCATCACCGACGAGCAGAAGGCTGCCGTAACGGCCGACATCGAAAAGCTCGTGACCTCGGCCACCTGGAAGGGGATACTTGAAACCAATGGCTGGACGGACATGTACCTCTCCGGCGCCGAGTTCGATTCCCAGCTGGCTGCCGACATCTCGGCCACTGAAACCATCTTGAAAGACATCGGCCTCGTTCAATGAGCCTGAACGAACCCAACCTTTCTCGCCGCCCCGATGGGGCGGCGTTTGTTATAGCGCTGGTGCTGGCAGCGATCGCTGCCGTCATCATCTGGCAAACCTCCATGATGCGCGTGCCACCGGTCCAGGCCCGGGTCGGGCCCACCGTATTCCCCTACGTGATCGCTGCCGGATTGCTCCTCCTGTCTGTGGGCACCGCCATATCCGCCTTCCGCGGCTCATTCCCGGAGCGGGAAAAGATCAACTACGGTCCCCTCGGCTGGATCATTGGTGGCCTCGTCGCGCAACTTCTGCTGATCGGCTGGGCGGGCTTTTCCATCGGCACTGCCGTGCTCTTTGCCTTTGTGGCCAAGGGCTTTGGCCGTGGTCCACTGTGGCTGACCTTGCCGATTGGCTTCGTGCTCGCCTTTGCCATCTGGTTCGTTTTCTCGCGCGGGCTGCAGCTCTCGCTGCCAACAGGCCCCGTCGAGCGCCTCATCCCCTGATCGAAAGAAACATCCGATGGACACCTTCGGTCTTTTAGGAGAGGGCCTTCTCGCCGCCCTCCAGGTGCAGAACCTGCTCTACGCCCTGCTCGGCGTGACCCTGGGCACGGCCGTCGGCGTTCTGCCCGGCATCGGTCCGGCCCTGACGGTTGCGCTGCTGCTGCCGGTAACCTATCGGCTCGATCCCACGGGCTCGCTCATCATGTTCGCCGGAATCTACTATGGCGGCATGTATGGCGGATCGACCACCTCCATCCTCCTCAACACGCCCGGGGAAAGCGCCTCCATTGTAACGGCGCTCGAGGGCAACAGGATGGCCCGCAAGGGCAGGGGCGGCCCAGCCCTGTCCACGGCGGCCATCGGCTCGTTCATCGCCGGGCTGATTGCCACCTTGGCATTGGCCTTTGTGGCGCCCTGGGTGGTAAAGGCCGCCCTGGCCTTCGGCCCCGCCGACTACTTCGCTCTTATGGTGCTGGCCTTCGTCACTGTTTCGGCCGCCTTTGGCGACAGTGCCCTGCGCGGCATCACCTCCTTGTTCATCGGTCTTGGCCTTGGCGTCATCGGCATCGATCTGCAAACCGGCCAGGCCCGGCTGGCCTTTGGCATCCCCGACCTGCTCGATGGCATTGAAGTCACGACGCTTGCCGTCGCGCTCTTCGCCATCGGTGAAACCCTTGCCATTGCTTCCTCCACAACCTCGCTCAAGGAGGAGGTGCTGGCGGTCAAGGGCTCGATCTGGATGACCATCGAAGATTGGAAGCGCTCCTGGCCCGCCTGGCTGCGCGGCACGGCCATTGGTTTTCCCATCGGCGCCATGCCCGCTGGCGGCGCCGAAATCGGCACCTTCTTTTCCTATGCCGCCGAGCGCAAGCTCTCCAAGCACCCTGAGGAGTTCGGCCAGGGCGCCATCGAAGGCGTCGCTGGTCCAGAAGCTGCCAACAACGCGTCTGCCGCCGGAACGCTCGTGCCCCTTCTGACCTTGGGCCTGCCCACATCGGCCACGGCGGCCATCATGCTGGCCGGCTTCCAGCAGTTTGGTCTTCAGCCCGGACCATTGCTGTTCGCCAACAATGCTCCCCTGGTCTGGTCGCTGGTAGCGAGCCTCCTGGTCGCCAACTTCATGCTCCTGGTGCTCAACCTGCCCCTAATTGGGCTCTGGGTACGCCTTCTGACCATCCCCAAGCCCTGGCTCTATGCCGGCATCCTGACCTTCGCGACCCTGGGCACGTTGGGGGCCAATGGCGCCATGTCGGGGCGCTTGGGGCCAATACCCTTCTCGTTCGAACTCCTGATCCTTCTGGCGTTCGGCATCCTGGGCTTCGTCCTTCGCCGCTTCGGCTATCCCATCGCCCCTGTCGTGATCGGCCTGATCCTCGGACCGCTATCCGAGCAGCAGCTACGTCGGGCTCTCGCCATCAGCCAGGGCGACCCCATCGTCCTTGTCCATTCGCCCATCGCCGTCGTGCTCTACGTGATTGCCGCCATCGCTCTCTTCGTGCCCCTTTACTTCCGCATCCGCGGCAAGGGCGCTGTCCTGCAGCAAATGGCCAGCGACGAGGATTAGGAGTGCGGAAGGGCACTGGCCGCACCCCACCTCCGATCGTCACCCTCGGGCTCGACCCAGGGGCTCTCCTAAGGCGCCTTCCACAGAACTAGCAACACGACGATCAATCCCGCGAGGAGAAGCAGCACCAACCCGCTCACGCCATTGACCATCTGGCGCCAGATGCTCGGCCGGGCCTCGTCCGCCGCGACAATCTCGTTCAAACGCCCTTGCTGGTCTTCGAACGGTTCGTGCGTCATCTGGGTCCCTCTTTCACCTGACTTCGCCTGCGATGGATTGTGCGCCCAAGCCCGGTAAAGAGAGCCTTCGCGGCCCTCCTATCTGCTTGTTAAGGTTGCCTATGAGAAAACCGGCAGCGTTAATGGATGATTGACGCCACTGTTTCATCATGTTTACCAGCCAACTCAGCCTCTGCACCAACCGGAGCGCCTTCTATTCGAATGGCACCATGATGAACCAGTCTCCTGTCGAAACAGCGCTCAGCCGTGCCCTGATCCGCTGGTCACTGACCAAGGCCACGCCCATGGCCGAAACGCCCACCAGCTGGATCTTCCGGGTCGAGCAGAACGGGCGTAATTTCGCCGTGCTCAAGATTTTGAAACCTGGCAAGGGCGATGGCGAGCAGCGCGGTGGCGAGCTGATGCACTGGTATGCCGGGGAGGGGGCCGCGACAGTGTTCGACCGTCACGGCGGCACGCTCTTCATGGAATGGCTCGATGGCATTCCCTTGGGAGAGGCCGTTCGCCATGGCCGCGACGATGAAGCCACGATCGCGCTTGCCACGGTGGTGAGCAGCCTGCATCGCCCTCGGCCAGATGCGCCAAAGGACCTGCTGCCCCTGCGCGCGCATTTCGATCCCCTGTTCAACACCAATATCCGCAGCTGGCCCTATACGGCGCGCGATCTTTTCGCCCGTGCGGCCGGCGTGGCGCTGACCCTGTTCGATCGCCCAAGCGCGCAGATCCCGCTGCATGGTGACCTTCACCACGACAATATCATCTCCAGTCCGCGCGGCTGGCTGGCCATCGACCCGCGAGCTCTCCTGGGCGATCCGGTCTATGAAGTAGCCAATGCGCTCAACAATCCCGTTGGTGCCGACGACCTGGTCAAGGACCCCCGCCGGATCGCTGCCATGTCCGAGCTCCTGTCCCAGCGGCTCAACTTCCCACGCAAGCGCATACTCGGCTGGGCCGCTGCGCATGCCGCCTTGTCGGCCTGTTGGGCGCTGGAGGACGAGCAACCCATTGCAGCCCAGCTCGCCATGTTGCCGCTGCTGCTGACCGCCTATGACCAAGCCTGAGATCACCATGCTCAAACTCACCCGCCGCGGCTTCCTCTTCCTGGCCTCGGCTGCCGCTGTTTCGGCCTGCGCCAGCACCATGCCCGTCCTGCCCAAGGCGGCAAGCACGCCTGAAACCTTGAGTGATGGGGAAATCCTCCAGGCCATCAATGCCGTGCGCGCGGCCAATGGCGCACCGCCCTGGACCTATAACCCGGCTCTCGAAAACGCCGCTCGTTCCCAGGCGCGGCTCATGGCGCAGAAAAACACCATGAGCCATGATCTGGGCGTCACCTTGCGCCAGCGCGTGACCGAAGCCGGCTATCTCGGCGCCGTCGGCGAAAACGTCGCCAAAGGCTATCCGGACCTGCAGGGCACGATCGGCGGCTGGATGAACTCATCGGGCCACCGCTCAACCCTTTTGAGCCATAAGTTCACCGAGTTTGGCCTGGCCGCAGCGCGCGGCTCAGGCGGCAAGCTCTATTGGGCCATGATCGCCGGCGGCAGCTTCGACGCTTGGCGTGTGTGACGAGATCCTGACCGGCAGAGATTCATCTCAAGCTGAGTCGAAAATGGTGGTTTGCGAGAACCGGAGCGGAGCGTACATCAGCACGTGAGCACCGGAAGCGCAGAAAACCGCCATTTGCAGGCCAGCCTCAGATGAATATCAAACGGTCAGCGTCCGCCGGACCGCATCGTCCCATCCCCTGACCTTGCGCTCGCGCTCGCTTGCGTCCATTTGCGGCACAAACTGCCGCTCCAGCGCCCAGCCTTTGGCGAACTCTTCCATCCCCGGCCACACGCCTGCGCGCGAACCCGCTAGCCACGCCGCGCCCAGGGCTGTTGTTTCGAGGATCACCGGCCGGTCCACTGGCGCATCAAGCACATCGGCTAGGAACTGCATGGTCCAGTCCGACGCCACCATGCCGCCATCCACCCGCAGCACCGTGTCTCCACCGCCTTGCCAGTCCTTGTGCATGGCCTGCAGCAGGTCGCGCGTCTGGTAGCACACCGCTTCTAGCGCTGCTTTGGCGATCTCGGCCGGACCTGAATTGCGCGTCAGTCCATAAATGGCGCCCCGCGCTTCGGCATCCCACCAAGGCGCACCAAGCCCGACAAAGGCCGGCACCATGTAAACATTCTGGTTGGGATCCGCCGTGCGCGCCAGCGGCCCGGTCTCGCTCGCATGGCTGACCAGCTTTAGCCCATCGCGGATCCATTGCACTGCAGCCCCTGCGATGAAGATCGACCCTTCAAGCGCATAGGAGGTAACCCCATCCAGCCGGTAGGCAATGGTGGTGAGGAGCCGGTTTTGCGAGCGCACCATGTCAGCGCCGGTATTGAGCAGCGCGAAACACCCCGTGCCATAGGTGGATTTCAGCATGCCTGGCGTAAAACAGGCTTGCCCGATCGTTGCGGCATGCTGGTCGCCAGCCACGCCCAGGATCGGGATCGCTGCCCCGAACAGCACCTCGTCGGTCACCCCGAAATCATCAGCGCAATCCCTGACCTCGGGCAAGAGTGCCGCCGGAACCTGGAAAAGCTGGAGAAGAGCATCGTCCCACCGGTTCTGGCGGATATCAAAGAGAAGCGTGCGCCCGGCATTGGTCGCATCGGTCACGTGCCGCTTGCCGCCTGTCAGGCGCCAGATCAGGAAGGTGTCGACGGTTCCGAACCGCAGCTCGCCCGCTTGGGCCCGGGCGCGCGCACCCTCCACATTGTCCAGCAGCCACTTGACTTTGGTGCCGGCAAAATAGGGATCGAGCAGCAGCCCGGTTTTCTCGCAGACTTCGTCCTCGTGCCCGGCCTGCCGCAACTCGGCGCAGTATGTGGCCGTTCGGCGATCCTGCCAGACAATGGCATTATGGATGGGTTTGCCGGTGTCCTTGTCCCAGATGAGGGTGGTTTCACGCTGGTTGGTGATTCCGATCGCCGCTACATCGTTAGCCGCGATGCCGGCTTCAGCTAGGGCAGTCTTCACCGCCCAGACAACACTCTCCCAGATCTCTTCCGGATCGTGCTCCACCCAGCCATCCTGGGGAAAATACTGGGTGAACTCCTTTTGCCCCACCCCGGCAATCCTGCGATCCCTGTCGAACACAATGGCGCGGCTCGACGTCGTTCCCTGGTCGATCGCCAGAATATACTCGCTCACTCAACTCTCCTCCGCACGGCCGATGGGCTAGACTGCCACGGCCACGGTCTTGTCAGCCAGATAGCTTTCCAGCGCATTTGTCTGGTTTCGGTCAAAACGCAGTCCGAGCTTGGTACGCCGCCACAAGATATCTTCGGCTGTGCGTGCCCATTCCTCGGCAACAAGGTAGTCGACCTCTGCTTGGAACAGATCGGCCCCGAAATGCTGGCCGAGATCGTTCGCCTGCTTGGCCGAGCCAAGAATTACCCGTGCCTTGGTGCCGTAGAGCCGCATCAGCCGCCGCGCGAGCGTCGCCGGCAGCTCCGGATAGTCCTTGTGCAGGCGCCGCACCTCGGCTTCGAAGGCCAGCGGCTCGAATTCGCCGCCCGGCAGCTTGCTGACCTTTGTCCAGGGCGCGCCCTTCTTGCCCAGCACGCCTTCGATCTTTTCGAGAACCGACTCGGCCAGCCGTCGTGATGTGGTGAGCTTGCCGCCAAACACATGCACGGCGGCGCCGGTCTCCCCATCGCCATCGACCTTCAGCACATAATCGCGCGTCGCCTCCTGTGCGGCGCTCGCGCCATCGTCGAACAGCGGCCGCACGCCCGAATAGCTCCAGTGGATCTGCTCGCGCGTCACCGGCTTGGCAAAGTATTCGCTCGCAGCCGACAGCAGGTAGTCGGTTTCGCCTTCCGAGATCCGGACGTCCTTGGGATCGCCCTGGAAGTCCTCGTCCGTGGTGCCGATAAGCGTGAAATCGCCTTCGTAAGGAATGGCGAAGATGATCCGTCCATCGCTGTTCTGGAAGATATAGCAGCGGTCATGGTCAAACAGCTTGCGCACGACGAGGTGGCTGCCCTTGACCAGCCGCACATTGCGCGCGCCGTTCTTGCCCATGGCGCCGGTGATCACCTGGTCCACCCATGGCCCTGCGGCATTGACCACCAGCTTGGCGCGAACGGTTTGCCGTCCATCTTCGCCATGGAGGTCCACCGTCCAGCCCCCATTCTCCCGCCGGACGCTGGTGACCTTGGTGCGCACATAAATATCAGCGCCCTTGTTTGCCGCGTCCCGCGCATTGAGCACCACGAAGCGAGAATCCTCCACCCAGCAATCGCTATATTCAAAACCCAGCCGGTAGCCAGGCTTGAGCGGCTTGCCCGTGACATCTTGGGTCAGGTTCAACGTCTTGGTTGGGGGCAGGAGGCGCCGCCCGCCCATATAGTCGTACATGGCGAGGCCCGCGCGGAGCACGAACGCCGGCCGCAGTCCCTTGTGGTGCGGCAGCACGAACCGCAACGGCCAGATAATATGCGGCGCCGCAGCCCAGAGCACTTCGCGCTCAGCCAGCGCCTCGTGGACGAGTCGGAATTCATAGTGCTCGAGATAGCGCAGTCCGCCATGCACCAGCTTGGTGGCTGCCGACGACGTGCCCGACGCCAGGTCGTTCATTTCTGCCAGGGCGACCGTATAGCCCCGCCCCACGGCATCGCGCGCCACGCTCGCGCCATTGATACCGCCACCAATGACGAAGATATCGACGCTATCGCGGCCAGCCATGCAGAACTCCCTTATCGGTTTCGTTTGTAGGCGATTGCCTTTCGTTTTGGAAGATTGTTCTTTCGCTTTCCGGGCAAAACATTCGTGTTCGCTCTACCATACAAGATGGTAGTTGACCTCGGGTACAAGCGGGGCTAGGGCAGGGACGTGCCTGTTCGGGCCAAGGAATTTCGGCCCATGCTCGCCATCATCACCGTTATCGCGCCGATCTTTGCGCTGATGGCATTCGGCTATGGCGCCGTGCGCTTCCGCCTCTTTCCTGCCGAAGGCATCAAGAGCCTCATCGCCTTCGTCAATAATTTCGCAACGCCCTGCCTCCTCTTCCATTCGCTGGTCACCAGCGATCTGGTCTCGGCCTTCAACCTCTCGATCATCGGACCCTACTACCTCGGCGCGCTGATCTGTTTCGTTCTGGGCATCGTCATCGCGATCAAGGTCTTCGGCAACACACCGGGCGCTGGTGTATCGGTCGGGTTCACCGGCACCTTCACCAACACGGTGCTGGTCGGCCTACCCATCATGACGCGCGCCTATGGTCCCGATGCCTTGCCGGTCACGTTCTCCATCATCGGCCTGCATGGCGCCATACTCCTCACCACCGCCATGATCACCATGGAACTGGTCCGCCGGGACGGCCAGCCCCTGGGCAAGACCCTCGTCGTCGCCGCTCGCCGCGTCCTGTCCAATCCGCTGATCTGGGGCATTATCGCCGGCATGATCGGCTACTTCTCGGGCCTGCAACTCATCGAGCCCGCCGAAGCCTTTTTCGTCATGATGAGCTCGGCCGTTGTTCCCGCGGCCCTGTTCGGCATTGGCGGAGCCCTCCACGAATACAAGCTGTCCGAGAACTGGAAGCAGGCCCTCGTGGCCTCTCTCATCAAGCTGGTCGTCCACCCCGCACTCGCCTATGCAATGATGATCTGGGTGCTGCATGTGCCCATGGAGATCGCCCGCTACGGCATCCTCCTGTCGGCCATGCCCGCCGGGGTGAACGTTTATGTGTTCGCCACCTACTATAATCGCGCCCCGAGCGTCGCTGCCAACACCATCCTGATCGCCACCATCGCGTCGGCCGCTACCATTTCCGCCTGGCTCTGGATCCTGAGCCTATAGCTCTTAGCCCGATGCGGAGGCTATGACCGCATTCTTCCCTTCATGCGAAAAAGCTTGCGGGCGTGTCGATCAAGCGCCAGCTCGTTCGTCCTTGCATCAGACTGCATCAAAGAGGAGATGATCCATGTCCTATATCGATGGCTTCGTGCTGGCCGTTCCGGCCGCCAACAAAGTCCAGTATCGTGACCACGCCAGCGCGGTCGTGCCCGCCTTCAAGCGTCTCGGCGCCACGCGCATGGTCGAGGGCTGGGGCGACGATGTTCCCCGTGGCAAGCAGACGGACTTCTACCGCGCGACCAAGCTGGTAGACGGCGAAGTGCCGATGTTTTCCTGGATCGAATACCCCGATCGCGACACACGCATGGAAGCGGGCCGCAAAATGTCGGAGGAGTTCGATGAGCAGAGCATGAAAGACATGCCGTTCGACGCCAAGCGCATGATCTATGGCGGCTTCGAAGCGCTCGTCGATACCGGCGCCAATGGCAAGCCCGGCTATGTGGAAGGCATGATCTCGCCTATCCCAAGCACCAACAAGGACGCCTACCGTGCCGCCGCCGAGGTGCAAGCGCCCCTCGTGATGCAGCACGGCGCCCTGCGTGTCGTTGACACCTGGGGCGACGACATTCCCCCAGGCGAGACGACCGATTTCCAGCGTGCCGTAGCCACCAAGGACGGGGAGACCGTCGGCTTCTCCTTTATCGAGTGGCCCTCCAAGGAGGTGCGCGACAAGGCCTGGGAAGTGCTGATGAAGGACTCCCGCATGGCGCCCAACCCACAGCTCTATGACGCGAGCCGCTCCATTTATGGCGGCTTCGTTCCGATCGTCGACCAATAAGGTTTTGCCCTTCGCCGCGCCAAGCCGTGCGCGTGGTGGAGGGCACTAGTCCAGGATTTCGATGCTGAGCGCAGTGTCCTCTACGCCGTTGCCCGCCGGCACGCAGCGCAACGGCGCCGCTGAAAGCGCATCGAGACCAACGGCCACGCGCACATGCCGGTCAGTAGGGCAGTGCTCGAGCATGGCATCGAAACCGATCCACCCCAGCCGTTCATCAAATGCTTCAGCCCAGGCGTGAAACGCGGCTGGCTCGTCCCCGGTGCCAGCCAGATACCCCGTGACATAGCGCGCGGGTATGCCAAGCGCCCGTGCCGCGCCGACAAACAGGTGCGCATAGTCCGTTGCTGGCGGCCGGGGCAGCCGGGCCGCCACTTCATGCCCCGCTTCCTCGATAACGGGTGGAGGATCTTCAGGCACGACGGGCGTGCCATCTGCCGTCATGGCAGCGGGGTTGCTGCTGGCCATCGTCTGGCTTTGTCCGCCCTGGCTCTGGCTCTGCCCCCCTGAGCCCTGCTCTTGTTTCTGCTGGGCACTGTTCCCGGGTGACAGAACAAGAGCTTCGCTGACACGCAGCATCAAGGCATGAAGAACATCCAGCCGGTTCTCCTTGCCGCCCCTGAACTTGCCGTAGACCGACACCGGCGCCTTGGTGAGCGGGGTGATGCGGGTATAAAGCGCCGGCACCGGTTCGCCTGGTAAGCGGCCGAGTACACCGTGTGTGTCGTTGGTCTCGACAACACCGCTGATTGTAACCGTAAGCGTTCCGTCCGGCTTGGCTTGATTCACCAGGTGAACCTGGTTGCCATAGGCGTCGGCGAACCGCGCGGCGCTGTCGATGCCGGCCATGTCGAGCGCCCAATTTTCGATGCGCTGGGACGGGCTATCCTTTGGTGTCAGCATAGCCTGCATCACCAGATTGGCCGTTCCTGGCGGCGGCGAGACGGTCAACTTATGGCGAATGGAAATACGCATCAGTAGAAGTTGTAGCTTTCCGACAGGCTGTTGGACACGTGGTAGTTGCGGGCGATGAACTCGGTGAGAAACTCATGCAGTCCGTGGCTGAAGATCGTTTCCATCGAAGTATTTTCGACCATGGCGCACAACTGGCGCGCCGCGTCGCAGCATGGCTGTTCCTTGCCATAGAATGTGGCCAGGGTTTCTACATTCTGCCGGATGAACTGGGCGCAAAATGCCAGCGATCGCGGCATTTCGGGACGCAGGATCAGGAAATCGGCGATGTTCTGCGCCTTGAAGCGGTCGTGGTAGACATGGCGATAGCTTCGATGCGCCGATGCCGCCCGCAGGATCAATGTCCATTGCTGGATGTCGAGATCTCCGCCCACCAGTGACACGCGCGGCAGCAGCACATAATACTTCATGTCGAGGATCCTGGCCGTGTTGTCGGCCCGCTCGACGAAGTTGCCAGCCTGGAGGAACGCAAACCCGTCGTCCCGCAGGATAGTGCCGAGCAGCGCGCCGCGGAACTGATGGCTGATCTGCTTGATCCATTGCAGAAGGCCCAGGAGCTTGGCCCCCCGCACGTCGCGCGGCTTGATCTGCGCAAACTCGAGCCAGGCGCCGTTGATGGACTCCCACATATCGGTGGTGATTGCCGTGCGAACCGACCGGGCATTGGTTCGTGCTGCCAAAAGGCACGAATAAACCGATGAAGGATTGTCCGGATCGAACATCATGAAATGAGCGACGTTGTCGACATCGGCCGGGCGGTTCTTGCTGGCAAAAGCCTGGTCCATCTCCGCCGCCCGCATCATCGACACCAGATGCTCGGACGTTGCGCCCTCCCGCCGGCTGGTCAGGCTCATGCGATAGCCCACCTCCAGCAAGCGCGCCATGTTCTCCGCCCGCTCCACATAGCGCGACAGCCAGAAGAGATTTTGCGCGGTGCGACCAAGCATGCTCATGGCACCTCTCCCTTCGGGGGAGAGGTCGGCGGCGCAGCCGACGGGTGAGGGGGCCTTCTCCAAACCGCAAGGCTGGACGCCGGAAAGCACCCCCGCCTAGCCTCCCCGCGGGAGGGGGAGGAACTATTCAGTGCTTTTTCCGTAAACTCGCCACATACCCCAATCTGTCCCTCCCCCTTGGAGGGGGAGGCTAGGTGGGGGTAGAGCCACAAACCTGGAGACTGGAACACCATCATCAATCTTCCAGCACCCAAGTATCCTTGGTGCCCCCGCCCTGGCTGGAATTGACCACAAGCGATCCCTTTTTGAGCGCCACGCGCGTCAGCCCGCCCGGCGTAATCCGCACCTCGTCGCCCACCAACACATAAGGCCGCAGGTCCACATGCCGGGGCGCAATGCCCGCATTGACGTAGGTCGGGCACGTGCTCAGCGCCAAGGTTGGCTGCACGATGTAATTGTCAGGCCGCGCCTCGATCTTTCGCCGGAACTCCTGGTGCTGCGCCTTGGTCGAGGTCGGGCCCACCATCATGCCGTAGCCGCCCGAGCCGTGCACCTCCTTGACCACGAGGTCCCCGATATTCTCCAGCACCCAGTTGCGCTGCTCCTCATCGGTGCAGTTATAGGTCGGCACGTTCTGCAGCAGGGCCTTTTCGCCCAGGTAGAACTCGATGATCTCGGGCACATAGGTGTAGACCGCCTTGTCGTCGGCAATACCCGTGCCCGGCGCATTCACCAGCGTGACATTGCCGGCACGATAGGCATCGAACAGTCCCGGCACGCCAAGCATCGAATCCGGACGGAAGGTCAATGGATCGAGATAGTCGTCATCGATACGCCGATAGATGACGTCAACGCGTTCGGGGCCAGTCGTCGTGCGCATGAAAACCTTGCCGCCGTCGACGAACAGGTCCGGACCTTCGCACAGGGTCGCGCCCATCTGGTCGGCGAGGAAGGAGTGCTCGAAATAGGCCGAGTTGTAGATGCCGGGCGTCAGCACGGCGATGCTGGGAGACGATCCCGAGCCTTCCGGCGCCACGCTCTCGAGAGTCCGGCGAAGGTTTTCCGGATAGTTCTCCACCGGCGCGACCTTGGTCCGCTGGAACAGATCGGGCGCCAGCATCATCATCGCCTCGCGGTCCTCCAGCATATAGCTGACTCCCGAAGGCGTGCGCAGATTGTCCTCCAGCACATAGAACTCGTCAGGGCCGACCCGCACGATGTCGACCCCAATGATATGGGCGTAAACACCCTTGGCCGGATCAAGCCCCATCATCTCGGGCGCAAAGGCCGCGTTCTGGAGGATCAGCTTCTCCGGGATGCGCTTGGCCTTCAAAATCTCCTGGCGGTGATAGATGTCATGGAGGAACGCATTGAGCGCCCGAACGCGCTGGTCGATGCCCTGGCTTAGCCGGCGCCACTCATTGGCAGAGATGATCCGGGGGATGACATCGAACGGAATGACCTTTTCCGTTCCTTCTTCAGACCCATAAACCGCAAAGGTAATGCCCAGCTTTCGGAAGATCGCTTCGGCATCGGACTGCATCAGCGTCAGCGCCTTGTCCGGCTGCTCGGATAGCCACTGTGCCAACGCCCGGTAAGGTTCGCGGACTGTGCCATCCGCATTGTGCATTTCATCAAACGGCGGTTTGTCGGCCATTATGCTCCGAATTGGTCTGCGGCACGTCCCATCGCCTTCTCATTGCTACACATTTGCGCGCGCCCGTCCAGCCAGACTAAGGCGGGTTTTGTCCTGTTTTCTGAGCTTTTTTGCTGCAACCCTCATCTGATCTGCCAAACCGGGACTGGAGGGCTTGCGATATGGCCTCGCCGGGCTAAGCTGTAGGAAAAAAGGACCATCATGCCTATCGAGATCCTCCAGACCGGCAAGCTCCACGCCACCTGCGAAGCCGCTCTTGCCGAGCGCTATACCGTTCACAGACTGCATGAACAGGCGGACCGGGACGCCTGGCTGCGCGAGAACGGCGCCCGCATCCGTGCCCATGCCGGCTCAGGCGTGCAGGCCGATCTGATGGACAAGCTGCCAAACCTTGAGATCATCGCTGGTTTCGGCGTTGGCTACGACAATATCGACACCAATGGCGCCAAGGCCCGCAACATCCGGGTCACCAACACGCCCAACGTCCTCAACGACGCGGTGGCTGAACTCACCATTGGCCTCATGATTGCCTTGGCTCGCCGCATTCCGCAAGGCGACCAGTTTGTCCGCAACGGGAAGTGGCCCGGTGGCAATATGGGCCTGTTCAGCGAGCTCACCGGCAAGACCGTCGGCATTTTGGGCCTTGGCCGCATCGGCAAGGAAATCGCCACCCGTGCCCAAGCCATGAAGATGCGCGTCGTCTACACTGGCCGCAAGCGCCAGCCATCCGAGCCGCACGTCTTCTACGACAATCTGACCGAAATGGCGCGCGACAGCGACTGGCTCGTCATCATCGCCCCCGGCGGCAAGGCCACGGACGGCATTGTCAGCCGCGAAGTGCTCGAGGCGCTCGGCTCCAAGGGCATGCTGGTCAACGTCGCCCGCGGCACGCTGATCGATGAACCTGCCATGCTCGAGCTCCTCCAGAACGGCGGTCTAGGCGGCGCAGCGCTGGATGTGTTCGTGGATGAGCCCAACGTCCCTGAAGCCTTCCTCACGCTCGATAACGTCGTCCTCTCCCCTCACCAGGGCAGCGCCACCCACCAGACCCGCGATGCCATGGGCGCACTTCTCGTCGCCAACCTCGACGCGCATTTCGCAGGCGAGCCGCTCATCAGCGCGGTGGTGTGATGCGTTTTATGATCTCAGCTCGTCACCCTCGGGCCTGACCCGAGGGCTCTATAATAAATCGCATCGACGCAGGAGCAGCGGCATGACGGAATGGTGGCGTGGCGGGGTGATCTATCAGGTCTATCCCCGGTCCTTTCAGGACACCAATGGTGATGGCATCGGCGACTTGCCGGGCATTATCAACCGCCTCGACTACATCCAGAGCCTAGGCGTCGATTGCATTTGGCTTTCGCCCATCAACCGCTCGCCGCAAGCCGACATGGGCTATGACGTCTCGGACTATCGCGACGTCGACCCGCTCTTTGGCTCGCTCGAGGATTTCGACTCACTCCTCGAGCAAGCCCATCGTCGCGGCCTCAAGGTCATCATGGACCAGGTGATCAGCCACACCTCCGATCACCACCCTTGGTTTCAGGAATCCCGACTCAACCGCACCAATAGCAAGGCCGACTGGTATGTCTGGGCTGATCCGCTCCCGGACGGTACGCCGCCCAACAATTGGCCCGCCGTGTTCGGCGGCCGCGCCTGGGAGTGGAACCCCACCCGTGGGCAGTACTACCTCCACAATTTCCTGACTTCGCAGCCCGATCTCAACTTCCACAACCCCGCCGTGCAGCAGGCTGTGCTCGACGTCCTGCGCTTCTGGCTTGAGCGCGGCATCGATGGCTTCCGCCTCGACACCGTCAATTACTATTTCCACGACAAGGAACTGCGCTCCAATCCGCCCAGCACCAAGCCCGAGTATCTGCCCTATGCGGTCAACCCCTATGACATGCAGGAGCACATCTATTCCAAGTCGCGGCCGGAAAACGTCGACTTCCTCCGCCGCATCCGTGCGCTGCTTGATGAGTTTCCCGGCACCACCTCTGTGGGCGAAGTCGGCGACAGCCATCGCTCGGTGGAACTCATGGCCGAATACACCTCGGGCGGCGACACGCTCCACATGTGCTACGGTTTTGATTTCCTCGGCCCTGAATATGACGCCGCGCACTTCCGCTCGCGCATCGAAAAGTTCTTCAAGGTTGGTCCCGATGGCTGGCCGTGCTGGAGCTTCTCCAACCACGACGTGATCCGTCACCTGACGCGTTGGGCGTCGTTCAGCAATCGTTCATCTTCGCTCGCCCGCCAGGCCGCCGCCCTGGTTTTGAGCCTGAAAGGCTCGGTCTGCCTCTACCAGGGCGAAGAACTCGGCCTCCCCGAAACCGAGCTCCTTTTCGAAGAATTGACCGACCCCCGCGGCATCCGATTCTGGCCTGAAGACAAGGGCCGCGACGGCTGCCGCACCCCGATGCCGTGGGAAGAAGGTCCGGCGCCAAACGGCTTCACGACCGGCACCCCCTGGCTTCCCGTCAAGCCAGCCCACTCAGCCCTGAACGTCGCCCGGCAAGAGGCCGACCCGGACTCCACTCTGTCTTTTTACCGCCAGATCCTCCACTGGCGCAAAGACCACCCGGTCCTTGCCACCGGCGACATCACATTTTTGGACGTTGCCGAGCCAATCCTGGCCTTCCGCCGCACCAGCAGCGACACCGCCATGCTCTGCGTCTTCAACCTGTCCGCCGAACCGCAGCAGGTCAGCGTAACGGGCCTTGGCAGCGGCCCTCTCGAGTCTGTTTCCACTGACGCAACACTGGCTGACGGCAAGCTGTCCCTCGCCGCCAACGGGTTCGCCTTCACACCCGTTTCGGCATTGGCAGCCCCCAAGCTGACCCTGCGCCCGAACTAAGCACCATCGTCATTGCCCGGCTTGTCCGGGCAATGCGCCCGCCATCTTCGCTTCCCGCCGCTTGATCACCAGCACTACCAGCGGAATGGCAAAGCTCAGCATAAGGAGCCGGATCACATGGTGCGCCGCGATGAACGCGGTGTCGTAGCCCAAGGCAATGCCGAGCGCCCCCATGCCCTCCAGCGCACCGGGCGACAGCCCCAGCCACAGCTGCCCATAAGGCATGTCGACCAGCAAGCTCACCAGCCACGCTACAAAAGTCACAATCCCTACGGTCATGCCCGTCGCAATCACGCCCCCCTTGGCAGCAGTCAGGAACTCGCTGCGCGTGATGCCCGCAAAGCGCGAGCCGATCAGTGCTCCAGTCAGGATAAAGGTCCCGATCACCAGCGGCCCGGGCATGCTGCCCGTATAAAGCCCACCAAGTTTGGCCGCCGTCGCCGCCGCCATGGAGCCCAGCACCAGTCCGGCCGGGACCTTGAGCCAGTTGAAGACAAGTCCAACGGCAACGCAGCCCGCCGCCAGGGCCAGCAGTTCCCATACGCTCAGGAAAGATGTCGGTGCTGGAGGAGGGAAATGGTCGATCGGGAGGAACACCGACCCAAGCGGCACCACAATGGTCAGCATGAAAATGCGGATCACTTGGATGATCACGATCTGCCGGGCATTGCCCACGCCAGCCGAGGCAATGCTCATCACGAACGAAAGGTGACCCGGAAACGAACTAAGGTAAGCCGTGCCCGGATCGAGCCGGAACAGCTTGGTCAGCATCCAGCCCGTCAACGTCACGATCACCACAAGCTCAATGGCTAAGCCGAGGAGGCTAATTGGCCAGCTCCGGAGCAAAGTAAGGCTGTCCGACGCCACGCTCGCACCCATCGACATTCCAATCAAAACGAATGCCACATCCCGCACTCGCCCCGGCAGCGCGATTGGCACCCCCGACATTGCTGCGACAGTAACAGCCAACGCCCCGCCCATGAGCCATCCGGCGGGAAGGTTCAGCGCCGTGGCAAGGAGGCCACCGAGAGCAGCGATAAGGATGGTGAGGAGCGTCGGGAAAAGGCTAGGCATTAGGACGATATCGCAAATGAGCCCTTACGGTGAGCTTGTCGAACCATGTAGGCAAAGCACTATCAAATAGGCAAAGCCCGTTCCGCCAACCGCACCCAATAGCTCGTCCCCACCGGGATCACCGCATCGTTGAAGTCGTACGCATCCGTATGCAACTCGGCACTGTTCCCGTTGCCAAGGAAGATATACGCCCCGGGCCGCGCCTCGAGCATAAAGGAGAAATCCTCGCCACCCATGGATGGTGGGGCATTGTCATCCACCCGCTCGGCCCCAGCAATTTCGCTTGCCACTTCGGCTGCAAAGGCCGTCTGTTCCGGCGCATTCACCGTTACCGGATAGCCTCGTGCATATCGCACGCTCGCGCTTGCCCCAAAGCTTTGGGCAAACTGCGGCACGAACTGGTTGAGCCGCTCCTCGATCTGATCCTGCACATCGAGGTCCAGCGTGCGAACCGTCCCGGTGATCTTAGCAGATTTGCTGATCACATTGTCGGCTTCGCCCGCTTCCACCATGGTCACGGACAAAACTGCGCTCTGCAACGGATCGACATTGCGCGACACGATAGATTGCAGGCCCATGATCATGTTGGCAGCGACAATGATGGGGTCGATCGTCGTGTGCGGCCGCGCCGCATGCCCGCCTTGCCCCGTTATGGCGATATAGAACCGGTCCGTTGCGGCCATGATCCCGCCTGCACGGATGCCGAAATGCCCCTCGGGCATGCCCGGCCAGTTGTGCATGCCATAGAATTCATCGATTGCGAATCGCTCCACCAGGCCGTCGCCGAGCATGGCCTTGCCACCAGCGCCACCTTCCTCTGCGGGCTGGAAGATAAGAGCAATCCGCCCATCGAAATTGCGCGTTTCCGCCAAGTATTTCGCCGCACCCAGCAACATGGCCGTGTGTCCGTCATGGCCACAGGCGTGCATCTTTCCCTCTATGGTTGAAGCATAGGCCTTGCCGGTCCGCTCGGTTACGGGCAGGGCATCCATATCGGCGCGCAACCCGATCGTGCGCCCGCTCATATTCTGCCGTCCGTTGATGATCCCGACCACGCCGGTCCGCCCGATCCCGGTCACCACCTCATCGCAGCCGAAGGCCTTGAGCTTGTCCGCCACAATGCCCGCCGTCCGCTCCACCTCGTAAAGGATTTCCGGATGCGCATGGAAATCCTGCCGCCAGGCGGCAATTTCATTGGTGAACTCGGCGATACGGTTGATAACAGGCATAAAAAATCCAAGGTGGGCGCTTCGGGTCAGTGTCGCTGTCCCAATCGATCGCGTCAACTCTAGCACGCCCTATGCGCCGACCGGGCACCCTTTTCCAACAATCCTGCCGGACCTAGCCCAATATTCCCCCCGCGCGCCTTGCCCGTCCGCGCCGATTTTGCCATGACACCGCCAACTCACGGGAGCCGTGCATGAAAATACTCGTCGCCATCAAGCGTGTCGTTGACCACAACGTCCGCATTCGCGTTCGTTCCGATGGCTCGGGCGTCGAAACGCAAGGCGTGCGCATGTCCATGAACCCCTTCTGTAAGCATGCGGTGGAAGCCGCCGTGCAACTGAGCGAAGCTGGCCATGGTGACGAGATTGTTGTTGTGTCCGTTGGCCCCAAGGCTGCCAACGACGTGATCCTGACAGCCCTTGCCATGGGCGCCCATCGCGGCATCCTCATCGAAACCGACGCCAAGCTAGAGACCCTCGCGATCGCAAAGCTCCTCGCCAGGGTGGTGGCCGAAGAAAACCCAGACCTCGTTCTGCTCGGCAAGCAGGCCGTGGATGATGACAGCAACCATGTCGGCCAGATGCTGGCGGCCCTCACCAGCCGCCCGCAAGCCACCTTCGCCTCCGAGATCAAGGTCACGGGGCAGGGGCTGGAAGTCACCCGCGAGATCGACTCCGGCCGCGAAACCATTGCCATCCCGCTCCCAGCAATCGTTACGGCCGATCTTCGCCTCAACACGCCGCGCAATGCAGCGCTCCCCATGGTCATGAAAGCGCGCTCCAAGCCTTTGGCCGTGCGTCCAGCGTCTGAATTCGGCGTTGACCTTTCCCATCGCTTGACCGTGGAAAAGATTTCCCCACCAACAGAGCGGGTCGTAGGAAAGACGGTCGGTTCCGTTCCTGAACTCGCCGCCTTCATTGCCGGCGAAGTTTCGCTGATGGAGGCGCTGTGATGAGCGTCCTTGTTATTGCCGACCATGACCTCGGCCAGCTTTCGCCCGCAACGGCGCGCATTGTCCATGCAGCCGCCCAGCTTGGCCCTATCGACCTGCTGGTGATCGGTGACAACGGGCAGAATATAGCCGAACAGGGCGCCAAGCTCGCCGGCGTGTACAAGGTCTTGCTGGCGCAAGGGCCTGGCTTCACCGACAGCGATCTTGCGCTTCTGGAAACGCTTGCGCAGCACTATCAATACATCGTCCAAAGTGCGGGGAGTGTAGGTCGTGATCGCATGCCTGCGCTCGCAGCCAAGCTCGATCTTATGCCGGTCACTGACATCGTCGAGATCCTTGGTCCCAACCGCTTCGTGCGCCCCATTTATGCCGGCAATGCGCTCCAGACCATCACGGACCCGCAAGCCAAGCACATCCTCACCATCCGCGCCTCCGCCTTCCGCGCTGCAGCATCGGACAATGCCGCGCCCATCGAGACCCTCGGCGACACAACAGCGTCCGTTGCCCGCCTGATCGCCACGCACCGCACCGAAGGCGACACGCCCGATCTCGCCACGGCACAGATCGTAGTCGGCGGCGGCATTGCCCTGGGTTCGGCCGAGAACTTCCAACTCGTCGAGAAGCTAGCCAAAAAGCTCGGTGCCGCGATCGGCGCTACCCGCGCCGCCGTGGACGCGGGGTATGCGCCCAATGACTGGCAAGTCGGCCAAACCGGCAAGATCATCGCCCCCGATCTTTATATCGCCATCGGTATTTCCGGTGCCCTCCAGCACCTCGCCGGCATCCAAGGCGCCAAGAAGATCGTCGCGATCAACAACGATCCCGAAGCTCCGCTGGTCAAGCTCGCCGATGCCGCCTTGATTGGCGATCTTTTCGAGATTGTTCCCCAATTGAGCGATGAACTCGAGAAGCTTCTACCTCGCCCCTAGGGGGAGAGGTCGCCGCAAAGCGGCAGGTGAGGGGGCCTTCCCCACTCACTTCCGATTGCAAAATCTGCCATCCACCCTATAACCACGTTCGCCTCCACCGGAACGACTTCACTCATGTTCGAGACCCTCTCCAAGGCCCCAGGCGACAAGATCCTTGCGCTCATGGGCGAATACGCGGCCGATTCACGCCCGACCAAGATCGATCTGGGCGTCGGTGTGTATAAGGACGAACAGGGTGTCACCGCCGTGATGTCCGCTGTGCGCAAGGCCGAGCAGCGCATCCTTGAGAATGAAAAAACCAAGACTTACCTCGGAATAGCGGGCAACAAGGGCTATGGCGCCGCCGTGCTCGACCTTGCCCTTGCAGATAGCGTCGACCGCTCCCGCGTCCGCATCGCCCAGGCGCCGGGCGGCACAGGCTCGCTCTGGGTTTTGATGCAGTTGATCAACCGGGCGCGTCCGGGCGCAACGGTTTGGGTCAGCGATCCGACCTGGCCGAACCACAACCCAATCGCCGAGAACTCAGGGCTGAAGGTCAGAACCTACCCCTATTTTGATAGCGAAACGCGCGGCGTCAAATTCGAGCAAATGCTGGCGGCGCTCGATCAACTAGGCCCGCAGGACGTTGTCCTCCTCCATGGCTGCTGCCACAATCCGACCGGCGCCAATCTCTCCCCCGAGCAGTGGGACCAGGTCGCGGCTAGCCTTGCCCGGAACGGCGCTCTGCCCTTTATAGACCTCGCCTATCTGGGCTTCGGTGATGGCCTGCTCGAAGACGCCTATGGCACGCGAAAGGTCTTGTCCTCCGTTCCCGAGGCCCTGGTCGCTTTCTCTGGCTCGAAGAACTTCGGGCTCTATCGTGAACGCGTGGGCGCTGCCATCCTCGTCGCCAAAGACGCCGCGCAGGCCGATGTAGCGCAGTCGCAACTGCTCAACATCATTCGCGGCGCCTATTCGCAGCCACCCGATCATGGCGCGGAGATCATCCGCACCATTCTCGAGGATAAGGAACTGCGCGCCGAATGGGAAACCGAGCTCAATAGCATGCGCGCGCGCATGATCCGGTTGCGCGAAAAACTGAGCGAAGCCATTCGCCAGCGCTCCAATTCTGAGGACTTCGACTTCATCGCGAGCCATCGGGGCATGTTTTCGCTGCTGGGGCTCGAAAACAGCGTCGTTGAACGTTTAAAAAACGAGAACGGTATCTATATGATTGGTGATAGCCGCATCAATGTCGCCGGCATCCCGGAAGACCGCATTGGCGATCTGGCCGATGCGCTGCTCGGGGCCACCAAATAACGCAGGCGCCGTGCCGCGTGTCATTGCCGTGCTACACCGATCGTATAACGGCCAGCTTCAAGCATTCAGGAGGGAACCATGAAGTTCTTTGTCGATACTGCAGAAATCAAGGACATCAGGGAGCTTCATGAAGCTGGTCTGGTGGATGGCGTCACGACCAACCCGTCGCTGATTGCCAAGTCCGGCCGCGACTTCAAGGAAGTTGTCAAGGAAATCTGCTCGGTGACTCCCGGCCCGGTTTCCGCCGAGGTGGCATCGCTCGAATATGACGGCATGATCGCCGAAGGCGAGGTGCTCGCCGCACTCGCCGACAATGTTGTCGTCAAGTTGCCGCTGACCCTGGCTGGCCTCAAGGCCACCAAGACCTTCAAGGATCGTGGCATCAAGACCAACGTGACGCTGTGCTTCTCGGCCAACCAGGCCCTGCTCGCCGCCAAGGCTGGCGCGACCTATATCTCGCCCTTCTTGGGCCGCCTTGATGACATTAACCTCGATGGCGTCGAACTGATCGAAAACATTCGCCAGATCTACGACAATTACAGCTTTGACACTGAAATCTTGGCGGCCTCGATCCGCTCGCCCAACCACGTGACCCAGGTTGCCCTGGCTGGCGCTGATGTTGCCACCATTCCGCCAGCCGTGATCCGCAAGCTTGCCGATCATCCGCTGACCAATGCCGGCATTGAAGGCTTCCTGAAGGACTGGAAGGGCACGGGTCAGTCGATCCTCTAGGCAGACACACCTGCCACACACGCGATGTCACCCCGGCGAAAGCCGGGGTGCATCCTGAGATAGAGGTGCGCGGCTAGATATCAGGATGGATTTCAGCCTCGGCCGGAATGACACGGCGCTTGAGAAGCCGTTGCGCCATTGAAAGCCTACCATGGCCGATACCGAACTCGCTGCCGCTATCAAATCCGCACTCGCTGCCGTTGAGATCCCCGGCGGCGCTGATCTGGCGAGCTATTCCGGTCTTTCGGAAATCATCGTCACCCCGTCCGCCGTTGCCTTTGCGATTGCCGTGGCACCCGGCATGGAAGCCGCCTTCGGCCCCGTGCGCGAGCAAGCCCAACAGGCCGCCCAGAAGATCGCTGGCACGCGCAAGATCATGGTATCGCTGACTGGTGGCAAGCCGCCCGCCGGCCCGACCTTCTCCCACGGAAAGCCCGTACCTGCCGGCAAGACCAAGGTGCCCGGTATCAAGCACATCATCGCCGTTGGTTCGGGCAAGGGTGGCGTCGGCAAGTCCACCACGGCCGTCAATTTGGCGCTAGCGCTCCAGGCCGAGGGCCTGCGGGTGGGCATCCTTGACGCCGACCTCTATGGACCCTCGCTCCCCAAGCTCTTGGGCATTGACGACCGCACCGCCATTCGCGACGACGGCATCTTCGCTCCCCACGAAGTGTTCGGGCTCAAGGCCATGTCCATTGGCTCCATGCTGGTCAAGGATCAGGCCGTGGTCTGGCGCGGACCCATGGCGACAGCGGCATTGCGCCAATTGCTTCGCGAGACCGCCTGGGGTGAGCTGGATGTCCTGGTGGTCGATCTGCCGCCGGGCACTGGGGACATCCACATTTCGCTGTTCCAGCAAACCGAAGTCGATGGCGTTGTCATCGTGTCGACGCCACAAGATTTGGCCTTGATCGACGCCAAAAAGGCCATCGACATGCTGCGGCGGCTCGGCGTGCCGCTTCTGGGCCTTATCGAGAACATGAGCTATTTCATCGCGCCCGACACCGGCGCCCGCTACGATATCTTTGGTTCCGGCGGCGCCGAGCAAGTAGCAACAACGCTGCAGCTGCCGTTCCTTGGCGCGATCCCCCTCGTTATGGCGATCCGGGAAGGCTCCGACGCTGGCCAACCTCCAGTGGTTGCGCGCCCTGATGGTGCGGAAGCATTGGCGTTTCGCGATGTCGCCAAAGCGGTCTTGGCAAACACGCCCACCTTACGGAACTGAGTCACACTCAAGAACATTAAGAGAACAACTCAACGAGGTTCTCTATGTCAACAAGCAATCCAAAAGTCGCTGACGCACCTAACACCAACACCGAAAAAGATCCCGATGATTGGACCACCGGCGACGATCCGATGACCGGTGCACAAGGGTCCTATCTCAAGACCCTGAGCGAGCAGGCGCATGACGACGACGCCTTTGCTGAGGACCTGACCAAGGCCGAGGCGTCCAAGCGCATCGACGCCTTGCGGGAAAAACTGGGTCTCTGATCGACTAGCACTCGCCGGTTCCTAGGCTGGCGAGTACCCGATCTCCGGCAAGCGCGCTGCCACGAGTTGTTGCGTTTGCCTATGCTGGGGACGGGCAAACAACTCCTGCGGGCTGCCGTGTTCCACGATCTTGCCCGCTTCCATGACCAGCACCCGATCGGCCATGGCGCGGACCATGTCGAGATCATGGCTGAGCAGCAAATAGGTCAGCTCGAACGCATCTCTAAGCCGCGCAAGCAGCGCCAAGACCTCTCCACGCACCGAGACATCAAGTGCTGAAACAGGTTCGTCCAGCACCAGCAGTTTAGGCCGGGTCACCAGCGCGCGGGCAATGGCCAAGCGCTGCCGCTGCCCGCCGGAAAACTCGTGCGGATAGCACTCCAGCATGGCCGTGTCCAACCCCACCGCCAGCACGGCTTCACACACCGTATCGCGCGCGGTTTGTGCAGATATGCCTGGCTCCAGCCGGAGCGGCTCGGCCAGCGACGCGTCGATACGCATGCGGGGATTAAAGCTGCCAAGCGGATCCTGGAACACCAAGGACATGTCCCGCCGCAAGCTCTTGGGAAGGTCGCGCCCGTGATAGGCCGTTCCAGCAAGTCGCATGACACCGTCACTGACGCTATCGAGCCCAACGATCATCTTGGCAAGAGTTGTCTTGCCACAACCCGATGGCCCGACCAGCGCCAGGCACTCGCCCGCGTGGATTGAAAAACTGACCTTGTCGACGGCTCGTACCGGCTTTGCACCCCAATGGAGGAGGCCGCCCTGCCGATACTCGCGGCTCACCCCTTCCACTTCCAGCAAGATTGTCCGCGACGCTTGGCGCCCGGTCGCTGGCAGCTCAAACCGCGACGCCTTCACCAGCTTTTCGGTGTACGCCGCCCGTGGCGCTGAAAAGACGGTGCCGGTTGGCCCCAACTCCACCATGCGGCCCTGGTGCATGACCATGACGCGTTCGCACAGCGCCGCCACGGCCTTGAGGTCATGGCTGATAAAAAGCAGCGTCATTACCCGCCGCGCGCAGATCTCACCGATGAGATCGAGAATTCTGCGCTGCGTCACCAGATCCAGCGCCGATGTCGGCTCGTCGGCAATCAATAGGTCCGGTTCGCTCGCCAGGGCCATGGCGATCATCACGCGCTGTCGCTGTCCGCCTGAAAGCTGGTGCGGATACCGTTTACCGTGCTTTGGCTCCAGCCCAACTTCCTCTAGTAGCTGCAACACATCGAAATGCGGATTTTCGATGCGATTGATGCGGGTAACCTCTTCGATTTGCTCATGCACTCGAAGGAGAGGATTGAGCGCCGTCATCGGCTCCTGAAAGACAAGCCCCATCCGCTTGCCGCGCAGCCGTGCCATGGCGCGCTCGTCCCGGGGCAAGGCCTTGCCGTCAAAGGCAATCGTGCCATCGCTGCGCGCGCCTTCCGGCAGCAATCCCGTGATGGCCATAGCAGTTAGGGTTTTCCCCGAGCCGCTTTCCCCTACAATGCCAAAACGATCGCCGCGCTCGAGCGAAAAGGAGAGATCGGCGACGGCCGCCCGGGCACCGAAGCGCACTGATAGGTTCTGAACCTCAAGCAACGACATTGGCTTGCCCTTGTCGCAACCTCGGGTCGATCGCGTCGCGCAGCCCATCGCCGGCAATGTTGAGGGCGATCACGATCAGGACGATGGAAATGCCCGGCACCAGCGTCAGCCAGGGATGGAGAAGAAACAAGCCTTGGGCATCCTTGAGCATCAGGCCAAGGCTGGTCGAGGGCGGCTGAGTGCCAAGTCCAACATAGCTCAGTCCTGCTTCCGACAGAATGCCGAGAGACAGCTGGATGGTGCCCTGAACGATCAGCAGGCTCATGATGTTGGGCAGAAGATGGCGATAGGCGATCATGGTGTTGCCCAGCCCTGCCAGCCTCCCTGCTGCAACGAAGTCCAACGATGCAATGCTGAGCGCGCCGCCCCGCGCCACCCTGGCGAACACCGGAATGTTGAAAATGCCGATGGCGATCACGGCATTGCTGGCACCGGGTCCGACCAAGGCCGCAATCAGGATGGCGACGACAACAGCGGGAAAGGCGAACACGAAGTCGGAGAGCCGCAACACCAGCCACTCCACGGCCCCGCCCCAAGCCGCCGCGGCGAGGCCCAGCGGCACCCCTATGCCCGCGCCGATGAGAACAGCGAGGGCGGCGACGATGAAGCTTGTGAGGCTGCCACGCATGACCAGCGAGGCCATGTCGCGGCCCAGATTATCCGTGCCCAGCCAATGTTCGGGCGAGGGACCAAGAAAGCGCCGCGCTACAACGATCTGCTCGATCGGGTAGGGCGTCCAAACGAGGGAAAGCAAGCCCAAAAGGGCGAACAATATGGTTGCGGTCAGTCCGATCAGGAGACTTGGATGGGCCAAGACACGTCTCACGATGCGCTCCGTTCCCGCAGGCGCGGATCAACCAGCGCATAGGCGATATCGGTCAGCAGCATGGTTGCGGTCACCGCGAGCACAAGAATGATGGTGGCGCCGCGCACCAGGATAAGGTCGCGCTCGGAAATGGCGGTGAAGATAAGTCGGCCGAGCCCGGGCAGGTAGAAGACGTTTTCGACGATGATCGTGCCGGCGATCAGGAACGCGAACTGCAGCCCAAGAATGGTCAGCACAGGGAGCAGGGCATTGCGCACGCCATGGCGCCAGATGGCTTCGCCCATGGTCAGCCCCTTGGCGCGCGCCGTGCGGATAAAATCCTGCCCGCGCACGTCCACCAGTGCCGTGCGCATGACACGCGCGAGAATGGAAGCCTGCGGCAGTGCCAAGGCAATGCTGGGCAGGATCAGACCGCGAAAGGCCAGCACGGGATCCTCGCTCCAGGGCGTGAACCCGCCCGGCGGCAACCACCGCAAAGCAACGGCAAAAAGGAGCGTCAGCAGCATGCCGAACCAGAAATTGGGGATGGCGACGCCTGTTTGCGCGGCGATCATGATTGCGGTGTCAGCCGCCTTCCCACGCCAGCGCGCCGCAACAATGCCCAGCGGCAAGCCGACGAGAACCGAAAGGGCCATGGCAAAGCCAGCCAAAGGCAAGGTAACCCCCAGTCGATCCCAGATCAGACCGGCGACCTCAGCTTGCTGCGTATAGCTCGTGCCGAAATCCCCTCTGAGCATGCCGCTGACCCATTGGAAGAAACGCTGGTGGGCGGGTGCATCCAGCCCCAGTTGCGCGCGCAAAGCCGCAAGCTTCTCCGGTGTCGCGGAGATGCCCAGGATGAACTGCGCCGGGTCGCCGGGCAGGAGATCAAGAAGGAGGAATATGGCGAGTGCCGCAACAAAGAGCGTCGCGGCAAAGCCCAGAATGCGGCGCAGGGCAAAAACGATCAAGCGTTCACCCGAGGCGCATAGGCCTCCCTCTGATCCGTCCCTCCCCCTTCCAGGGGGAGGCTAGGTCGGAGTCTCACACGCCCCGTGCCGCTGGAGTTACTCCGTCCAGCGGATATCGCGCAGCACCAGCCCTTCGATCGGTGAATTCTGCCACATGCCGGTGAGCTTGGCATTCCACACCCCGGTCTGCGCCAGCTCGAACAGGTAGCCATTAACCGCATCGTTGGCGAGGATGGTTTGCGCCTCGACTGCCAGTTCCTTGCGCCGCGCTTCATCGGTTGTCCCATTGAGTTCGGTGATCAGCGCCTGGAATTGGGGGTTGTCATAGCCGAAGTAGTAATCAGGGTTGGCGTAGTTGCCAATGTCGAACGGCTCCACATGGCTGATGATCGTAAGATCGAAGTCATGATTGGTATAGACGTCCTCCAGCCACTGCGCGAACTCGACATTGACCAGTTCAAGCTTGATGCCGACTTCGGCGAACTGGCTGGCAATGATCTGCCCGCTGAGGCGCGCATAAGCGACCGGCGGCAGCTTCAGCGTGGCGCTGAACCCATCGGGAAACCCTGCCTCGACAAGGAGAGCCTTGGCCTTCTCGACATCGTGCGGATAGGTATTGGTCAGGTCGACATAGTAGGCATTATGCGGCGCAAACGGCGCACCGATGGGCGTGCCATAGCCATAGGTCGCTCCGTCGATGATCGCCTGCCGGTCCAAGGCATGGGCCATGGCCTGCCGCACCTTGAGGTTGTCGAAGGGTGGCTTGCGGTTGTTGGTACCCAGGATCGTTTCGCCTTCCGTCGTGCCGACGAGGATGCGGAACTGCGGATTGCCTTCGAACACACCAACAGCTTCGGTGGCAAAGTTATTGGTGCCGTCCACGTCGCCGGCAAGGAGGGCATTGGTGATCGTTGCCGTGTCGCTGATGAACACATAGGTGGCCTTGCTGAGGTGCACCGGCTCGCCCCAATAAGGCTGATAGGCTTCCAGGATTACCCGGTTGCCCTTGTCCCACTGGAGAAAGGCGAACGGCCCCGTTCCGATCGGTTCATTGGCATTGTTGGCTGCGCTTTCTGGCGCCACGATCACGGCATCGCCGCGCCCGAGGTCAAAGAGGAACCGGCCCACCACATGGTCCAGTTTCATCTTCACCGTCAGCGGATCGATTACAGTCACGGCTGTGATCGGGGTATAGAATTCCTTGTGCGCATTGACGCTGTCGGGCGCGAGAATCCGATCAAAGGTGAACTTGACGTCTTCGGCGTCAAAGGCGCTGCCGTCATGGAAAGTAACGCCTTCTTCAAGCTTGAACGTATAGGTCAGCTGGTCTGGGGAAATGGTCCATTCGCGCGCCAGGCCCGGCTGCACATCCCCGTTCTGGTCAATCCGCGTCAGCCCCTCGAAGATGTTCTGGTAAACAACGATGTCGATGGCTTCGGCGGCGCCGGCAGTGGGGTCGAGGATCGGTGGCTCCAGTGCCACGGCAATGCGCACTTCGGTTGACTGCGCCAGTGCAGATCCCCCGACAGCCCCCATCAGCGCCACGGCCAAGCCCAGCGACTTCATCATCCTGTTCATCCCTTTACATCCCCAAGCTGCTCAAGCGCGCCTTTGGCAGCATCATATAGGGCAGGGCCACTAACATGGCAGCAGCCTTGCCTGTTATACTTTCCTACGATCGCCAAGCCAGCTAGCAAGAATGACCGGGATGAGCCCTGCAAGAACAATAAACAAGGCTGGCAGCGCCGCCTGGGCAAAAAGCCCCACATTGGCGCGTGCATAAACCAGCGTGGCCAAGGTATCGATACCCAAGGGGCGCAGGAGAAGCGTAGCAGGCAGCTCCTTGACGATCTCTACGAAAACAAGCGTCGCTGCGCTCAAGAGCGCCGGCGTTAAGGTGGGAAGGTCGACCCGGAACAGCAACTCCAGCCGCGTTGCACCCAGCACGCGCCCGGCATCGAGCATGGCGTCGCCCCGCTTGCGCATCGCTGCATCGAGGGTCGAGTGGCTGACGGCCAGGAACCGGATGGCATAGACATAAAGCAGCGCCGCCATCGAGCCCGAAAGAATCAGGCCTGGCCGCCAATCCATCAGAGCCATGGTCAACCGGTTGAGCCAGAGATCGGCCTGGCCCAGCGGTTGGAGCAGCCCAAGCGCTAGAACGGTCCCGGGAATGGCATAACCAAGGGTCGCAAGGCGTATACCACTTCGGGCCTTTTCCCCCGAATGGTGCCCCATCTTGGCTGCGAGCAGGCCAACCAGCACGGTCAGCACGGCCCCCAGCATGGCCAGCGTCACCGTTGGCACCAGCGCCGCTACAGTCATGCTCAACGTATTCGGCATCAGGAGCCGGAAGGCAAGAAACAACAATTGGCCGATCGGTATGCCAAAGCCGAGGGCGAAGAGGCTGAGGCAAAACGCAAAGGCCAGCCAGCGCCGCCCGCCCCGCAGCACTTCGCGCGCCGGCGGCACGCGGCTGTCGCGCCGCCCGAGGTAGACGCGATCGCGACGTGCCCGGTTCTCGGCAATGATCAGGAGCGCAATAACAAGCACCACCATCACGGCAAGCTGCGCCGCGCCACCAAAGTCGGACCGATTGATCCAGGTGGAGTAGATGATGGCGGTGATGGCATTGATGCCGAAGTACTGCACCGCGCCAAGGTCGTTCACCACTTCCATCATGGCGAGCGTCACGCCCACCACCAGCGCCGGCCGGGACAAGGGGAGCGTCACGGAAAAGAACGTGCGCATGCCCCCGGCGCCCAGCGTTCGGGCCGCAATGTCGAGTGAGGTCGACTGCATGAGAAAGAACGCCCGGCACGCGACATAAACATAAGGATAGAGCACGCTGGACAGTACCAGCACGGCCCCCCAATCGCTGCGGATATTGGGGAACCAATATTCCTGCAGCGTCGATGCCCCGTTCACCCGCCGCAGCAGCGTCTGCAACGGTCCCGTAAAATCGAGGAATTCAACATAGCAATAAGCAGCAAGATAGGTCGGTACAGCGAGCGGCACCACCAGCGCCCAGTCGAACACGCGCCGCAGCGGAAAGTCATAGTGGGTGACGAGCCAGCCCGCGACAAGCCCGACCACGCCGGTAAGGAACCCCACGGCAACCATCAATTGTCCGGTTTCGCGTAGCGCAGTGGGCAGCATGGTCGCCGCCAGCCCATTGCTGCCACCGAGGGCCGCAAGCGCTGCCCAGCCGAGCCAAATGATGGGCAGCCCCATCAGCCCTGCCAATAAAAAGGCAACAACCGGCCGGGTGAAAACCCGGCCGGTCACTTCATTTTGCATTGCCATGAAGGCAGTCAAACACTCACCGCTTTAGTTCTGCGCGCCTTCGTTGAACTTGATCTCGTCGACAAGGGCCGCGGCTTCATCCCGATAGGATGCGACTTCGGTGAGCGGGGTGTCGACTGGCTTCAGCGTTCCCCAGCTCAGGGTCAGTTCGGCTGGCGATACCGACGGAACAACGGGGAACTCGTAATTGGTATCGGCATAGATCGCCTGGGCTTCATCCGAGAGGAGGAAAGCGATGAGCGCATTGGCGTTCTCGACATTGGGCGAGTGCTTGGCGATGAAGCCGCCGGCGACATTGACCTGCGTACCTTCGCCTTCCGCATCGGGGTAGATGATGCGGGCCGAAGCCGCCCATTCCTTCTGCTCAGGCTCGGCCTCGTTGTTCAGCATCACGCCCATATAATAGGTGTTGGTGATGGACAGATCGCAGGTGCCGGCAAGGATGTTCTTGACGCCTTCACGATCGCCGCCGGTGGGCGGGTAGGCAAGGTTGTCGCGGACAGCCGTCAGCCAGGTGCGGGTTTCATCCAGGCCATGGGCGGCAATACGCTGTGCGATCAGCCCAATATTATAGGGATGGTCGCCCGGACGGGTGCAAACGCGACCCTTCCATTCCGGCTTGGCGATATCGTCATAGGTCAGCGCCGTGGCATCTACGCGCTCCTTGGAGACATAGAACACACGCGCACGCAGGGAGAGGGCAGTCCAGTTGGCATCATCGTCGCGAAAGGCTTCTGGCACGCGCTCGGCCAGCACTGGGGTCGTGATGGGCTGGGTCAACCCCTGTTCCTCGGCACCCACCAGATTGCTGATGTCCACGGTCAACACCACGTCGGCCGGCGACAACTCACCTTCCGCAGCGACGCGCTCCAGCAGTCCGTCGCCTGCGTAAAGCACATTGGCCTTGATGCTTGTTTCGGCAGTGAACTGGTCGAGCAGCGGCTGCAGCAGGCTTTGTTCGCGGTAGCTATAGATATTGACTTCGCCACTTTGGGCAAAGGCTGGGGCTGTGATGCCAGCGAGGGCAACAGAGCCCAGCAGCGCAAAGGCCATGCGCGCATTCTTGTTCATGTGGTCTCTCCCAGAGTGCTGCAGGGTTAGTGGTCCCCGCCTAGACTTTGGGGTATTGTCCAACATGATCCCAACTGTCAACTATGAGCTAAGTGCAAGTAATTGAACAGTTTAGAACTGTTCAAGACTGTCTGGAGCAAGTGGCTGGAATAGCAGTGCTTCGGCTCACAAGTGCCAGATGCGGCAAAACGAAGCGCTTAGGCGCCGATTACTCGGCAACGTCCGTAGACGTTTGCCCTTCTACCAAGTCCGCAGGAATGATCAGGGTGAACAGCAGGCCGCGCTCCCCCGCCGGGTCGACCGAAAGGGAGAAGCTGTTGACGGCCAGCAGCGAACGCGTCAGCGCCAGGCCCACGCTCGAGCGCACCGGTGTGAGCACCTGCCCATCTCGGCTCACGCCATCGCGGAACACAACAAACCGCTCTGCCATATCGACGGCATTGTTCGAGCTGTCACGCACGTGAATGGCAATACTTCCATCATCCTCGACCTTGGCCGAGATCACGACAGCGCCGCCAGTGGGGCTCTGCACAATAGCGCTGGCCAGAAGATTGAGCACGGCCTGCTCCAACGACGGCTGATCTGCGGTGATCGCGGGCAGTCTTTCGCTGATGGCATTGCGCAGGATCACGCGCGCGCTGTTAGCCTGTTGGCGGATGCGCAGCACACAGCTTTCAAGCAGAGTTGTGAGATTGATGCTGGACCGCTGCGGCAGGTAGCGCCCCTCGCGCAGCTGGGCGTAGTGATCGAGCTCATCGATCAAGGCCACGATGTCCTGCCCGGCATTGGCAATGTCTTGCGCATAGCCTTCGAATGGCTTGTCAACCTGTCCGCTGAACGCTTGCGTCCGCAGCAGTTCGGCAAAGCCCAGAATGGTATTGAGCGGCCGCCGTACGCCTCGGCTGATGCGCGCGAGGAGCGCCGGATCGGTGTCAACCGGCACGGAGACGCGAGCCGGCAGGGTTTCGCGCCCACGGACAAAACCGAAATAGCTGGTGACAACCCCGGCCTGTCCCTGCGCAAACAGAACGATCTCGCTGTTTCCGTTTTGCGCATGAAGGCGCAGGAAAGGACGCTCGCTCTCAGCGAACCGCGCCGGACGCTCCAGGAACTCCTGCAGGGCTGGAACTTCGCGCGGGGCAATGATGGAGGTAAGCGACTTGCCCTCCAAGGGTCCCTTTGCACCCAGCAGAGCTGTCGCGCGCGGAGATAGCGCACTCAGAACGCCGCTGCGCGTAGCTTCCACAAAGCCATCGCCACGCAGATCGGCTGCCGTCTGAGCAAAAGCGCGCACCGCTGCTTCATGGCCCGTGCGCACTTCGGTGGCGCTGGCCGACAGCATCAGGGCAGGGCGGCCCTGCCAGGAAATGGATTGGAGACGCGCGGTAACCGGCACCAGCGTTCCATCGCGCTGCACCAGGTGATTGACCGGTCCTGCTTCCTGCTCGTCCGGTCCGGCTGCGGGGAACACGGCCGCGAGCCCTGCTTCGCGCAGGGCTTCTACCGACTGATAGCCCACCATCTCGGTGATCGCCCGATTGGCAAACAAAACCTGCTGGTCGCGGAAGACCAGAATGCCCAAGGGCAGCCGGTTCAGCACCAAGGTCTCCCCACCAAGGCTGATCAAGGATCCGCCTCGCTGCGGTTCGCTCAAGGCCCGTGCCGTCGGTGCCGGTTCGCCCACGCGATCGTTGAGAATGCGTGAGAGTTCGTCGAAGTTATAGCGCGACACCCGCTCAACGTCCTCGGCGTCGGGCGTTGCTTCGGTCGCGGGTTCACTCGCAAGCTCTGTCGGGGCGTCCGGGATCTCGCTCGCCGCCTCGCCAGCGCTTTCGTCTCGTCCGTCCAGCGCCTCAAGAGCGGGCAGATCGGCCTCGGCGTCCTCGATCGCCTGACCTTCTGTCCCGGCGAAGTCGGTTCCTTGTTCCAGATTTACCTGTGGCACATCAACAATGGCCGTGGCGCTCTCGAAACTGTCGTCAGCTTCGGTCAGCGGTGTGTACAGCGCTTCATCCGAGGCGAGTTGATCCACCAGCCGGCTCAGACGGCTCGGTGGCAGATCGCTCTCGGTCGTTTCAGCGGCATTCTCTCCCGCCTCGTCCAGCGCAGAGGTCTCGGCAACAGGTGCGGAAAGCTCTATCTGCTGAGCGCTTTCCGAACTGTCGAGCTCGCCCTCGGATTCCCGCCAGTTATCCAGCTCGCGCTGGTAATGCGTTTCCTCGGGCTCGGGCGCTGATGTGTCCACTGCCTGATGTGCAGATGGCTGTTCCGGCTCTTCCGCAGACACCGCAATCTGCTCGCCGGACGGCTCCACGACAACCTGAGAAGGTTCGGGCACAGTGTCCGCCTGCTCGACAACCGGCAGCGGCTCCGGTTCGTCCTTGGCCGCAATCTCAACTGGAGCCGTAGGCTCCAAGCTGCCCGTCTCCGGCTCAGGTTGTGTAACCTCCTGCCCAGCCGGAGAAGCATCGTTCGGCTCAGCGGCTTCTGAGGCGCTTTCGTCTAGCAGAACAGGCTCGATCGGAATCGGTTCTGCCGCAATTGGTGCGGGCTCAGGATCAGTTGCTTCCGTCGGCACCAATGCAAGGGGAGCCCGGGCCGCTTCCAAAATTGCCGGATCAATCGGGTCGACCCCGACCACTAGGAGGGCCAACTCGCCATTTTCCCAATGGAGCGGCGTCGTGGCGCAGGTAGCCGACACAGGCTTGTCGCCCGCCAGGAACTGAATGCGGGCAAGGCTGGTCCGGCCTGGCGAGCCCAGGCGGATATTGCGCGCGATCTGTCCCTTGATCGGCACGGCAGGCTCGGCGCGCTTCAGCCCATGCTTCTTGATCTTGGCGCCAAAAAGTTCCGCTGCCGCATTGTACCACAACACGGCCTGGCCATCGTGAGACCACAGCCATGCCGGACGCGAATCCATCGCATGCTGCTGCACGCGGCGCGCACTTGGCGATGTGGTCCAGTCACCATCCATCTAGAACTAGTTTACTCCGTCGGCGGTCACTACAGCAGCGTGCCATTGCGGCACAATTGTTCCGGCACCGTTAAGTTTTCATCAATATCGTGCTGGTTGCATACGGTCCAGCATGGCCCACGTTTCCGGTGTCTTCTTGTCGCCGCATGGTTAAATGCCGGTGGGTCGTCCAATCCCGCCGGCCGGCCGATGGATGGCAATCTCGCGCGCTATAGCTGCTCATTGTGTTTTAACAAGGACGAAATCGGTGCTTGTCATCGCCGATTTATCGCCCTATGTTCCGCCCGTTTTCGGAGCGCGGCTTCTGCCCCCTCCAAACGCCCATGCCGCCTTAGCTCAGTTGGTTAGAGCGCTAGATTGTGGATCTAGAGGTCCCCCGTTCGATCCGGGGAGGCGGTACCACTCCAGAAATCACTGGGACAGGCGAAGCGCGGCGAGCTTGCCAGCGATGTCTTCAAACACTGAGTTCAGCTGACTCGCTTGGGTGGGGAAATAGGCGTGAGCAGTGCTGCTGGCGCACTTGGTCATCATAGCCTTGGTTGCAGTGCTCGAGTTCAGGCCGATGACATAGATTTCAATGCCACGCTGTTCCTTGGCAAACGTACAGGCCGCAAGCGTGCGATCATCCATGACCTTGGTAAGCTTGGCTTCGGTGTCGATATCCTCGCGCTCACCAAGTCGCCCGTCATAGCGGAAGCCCCAGGAGAAATAGGTACTGCCGTTCATGTCTCCGGGTGTTTCGACGGTCGCGGGATCGTTCTTGCCGTCAGTCATGACGATCATGACTTTGGAGAGGTTACCTGGTGCTGCCTCCCTGGCTTCCGTCATAGGCGCCGTGTTCGTCAGGGCATGCATGCCCCAGACCGTACCCTGCTGGATATTGGTGCTGCCGTCAGCCACCATGGCATTGATGGCAGACAAGACGGTGCTCGGTGAGCCCGTCAGAGGACGAACAGTCGCAGTGGGACAGGTGTAGTTGGTGCGGCTATCGCTCTGATCGGTGCCCATATACTTGCACATTCGGTCCTGCCGCTCGCGTGGAGTAAGCAAATTGTAGACCGAGGTCACCACTTGCGTGGAGTTGTTCGGGTAGGTCTCGCTGGTTGTCGTCGGCGTGGCCCCGGCAGGAACACAACTTGTCGTACCCATGGGCGTGGTCACGCCATTATGAGTCTTCGTGTAATCGTATGTGGGATTAACCGTGCAGTTCGTTTTGTTGCCAGTACAGGTTCGCCGAGTAACCTGTGTACAGGTTTTCGGCTTGCACGTGCCGCCAGCATCGCCGCTGATATAGTTGTTTGTGCTCGCGTAGGTATCCGGTGAAAATAACGGCAGGAACAGGCGCTCGTTCGTGTTCGGCGGGTCATCCGTCGTATCAAAAGGCGAGATGCGCGCTTCGACGCATCCGGCCCAGCTTGTATTGGTTTCTCGAAACAACTGGCGTCGGTCCACAGGCCCTTTGAAAGGCGTAGTTTCGTCGTCATCATTGTCGAAGTTGTTGGTGGAAATGGATGACTTGCCGCTCCAGTCCAGCCAGGGTTCATTCGCGTACTGCGTGCCGATGTTAACCAAATGAGTAAACGGAACGAGGCTGACCCTGACCTTCGGGTTCGGGGTGGGAGAGCCGCTCGGCATGGCGCAAGTGCCCGATTTGCCGAAGAACAGGATATTTACCGCATTGCAGGCGGCGGTCTTCAGGTTCGACATCGGCGTGCCTGCCATCGATCCCGAATTGTCCAACACTAAGGCGACTTCAAGCTCGAGCATGCGCCGCGTTGCTTGGGAGTGAATGCGGGCGTTGAGGCGAGGCACGCCCACGAGGGACACAAAACTGGTGGGCACGGTCAGGTCTGCTTGCAGGGTAAGCTGACCGAGTTCCACATTGGCATTGGCAACAATGTTAGAGGCGGACGCACCGAAGGCAGTGCCAAGGCGCTCGAGCAAAAGCTTTTCAGCCTTATCTTCGATATCCGCAACATTGAGCGGCTTGTCGAAAATTTCCGGCTGGAGCGCCAATGCAGCCGCGTCGAGCGCAATCTGTGACCGGCCGCGGCTTTGCTCCAGCGTCACATAATCCACCACCGCGCCGCTGAGGGCTACCAGCACCACGGCCATGAGCCCAAAGATAACGGCGAACATGCCGCCTTCATCGCGCCGGAAGCGCACCACCAGATCGAGAAAGCGACGCATGCTGACCACCATGACCGACTGGCCCGCAGCCGGGCCGGTCTAAGTCTGGCGGAAAATCCTTATCAAAAGACCACGACTTTGGTGTTGATTTTCACCCGCGCGTAAAGGTCGATGACGTCATCATTGGTCATGCGGATGCAGCCCGAAGACACGTTCTGGCCGATGCTCCACGGCTCGGTGGTCCCATGGATGCGATACAGGGTTGAACCCAAGTAAAGCGCCCGCGCACCCAGCGGATTGTCGAGTCCGCCTTTCATGTGGCGCGGCAGGTCCGGGCGGCGGCGCAGCATCTCGGCCGGTGGGGTCCAGCTCGGCCATTCTGCCTTGCGCGTCACGCGATGTGTGCCGTTCCATTCAAAGCCCGATTTGGCAACGCCAATGCCGTAACGCAGGGCACGCCCGCCCCCGAGCACGAAATACAGGAAATGCGCCGAGGTATCGACCACAATGGTGCCGCTGCGCTCATGGGTGTCATAGGCCACGATCTGCCTGAGGTAGATGGAGTCCACATGCACATTGGCCTGCAGCGCCAAGCCATGCCGTGGCCGGCCGCTTGGCGGCACGATGGTGATGCCCGGCGGCGGCTGGAAGCGCCAGCCTGGCTGCAGCCCCTGTGCCTGCGCCGGAACCAAGCTCGTTGCTACCAGGAGGAGCGCCAGCGCACTCCGCAAGCCTATCATAACTCTCATGAAACCGCCTCGCCATGCATAAGGCCCAAAGGACCAATCGTGCTCGGAAGTCTGCTGTAAAAAGCGCAAGGAGCGGTGAAGCAAGGTGGTTAAGCGGCCGCTAAGCGGGCTGGTTACACGTTTGCTAATCTAATGGCCGAAGACGCGGCCCAACTCCCAAGACGATCGATGGTATTCCCCACAAGGCTCTTCCCCAAAGGGGAAAAACTCCTCTAAGCAACAAGTGGCAAATGATGGTGAGGGCGCAATGTCAGACGAGTCGGATACCCAAGCTCTTGTGCGCTGCCCCTGGGCTGGCGACGACCCGCTCTACCAGCACTACCACGACCATGAATGGGGGCGCCCGGTCACCTCGGACACCAGGCTCTTTGAAAAGATCTGCCTTGAAGGTTTCCAATCCGGCCTCTCCTGGATCACCATCCTGCGCAAGCGCGAACGCTTTCGCGAAGTGTTCCACCAGTTCGATATACCCAAGGTGGCAGCCATGGGCGCCGAGGACATCGGAAGGCTCTTGGGCGATCCCGGCATTATCCGCCACCGTGGCAAGATCGCAGCCACCATCAACAATGCGCAAAAGGCATTGCTCCTGCAGCAGGAATTCGGCTCGCTTGCAGCCTATTTTTGGCGCTTCGAAACGCGGCAGGAGCATCGCCCCAATGACCTGAGCTGGGAAAACCTGCGGCGCTTGGCTCAAACCGAAGCTTCCATCGCCCTCAGCAAGGACTTGCACAAGCGCGGCTTCGCCTTTGTGGGCCCAACCACCTGCTATGCCTTCATGCAGGCCATGGGCCTGGTTAACGACCACATCGAGGAGTGCTTCTGCCGCGAACAGGTCGAAGTTCAACGCAACGCCCTGGTGCGACCGGCCTAGCGCAGCAGCACTGTGGCTCCCGGGCCACAACAAACCTCCTCTGCGACAACCCGCCACATCTCTGCTTGCGGATCACGAAAACGCGAGCTACAAGCCCAGTGTCCACCACTGCCAACCCGAGGGAGGCGCTACATGACAGTTATGTCCAAACGCCACCTCGGTTATGGCATGCGACATTGCACCTGGGGCTAAGGCCCACCGCAACGCGCCCCTCGGCACTCCGTGCCGTGGACACCACTCTCCACCATCAACCGTGATGATACTGACACCGGGTCGCTCTGCGTCCTGATTTTGGTTCATCCACCACCATCACCCAGAGGCCGGTTTGCGTCTAAGCGCGCCCGGAAACCATTATGTTCAACAATACCCATCCAGAAGGCACGGTTGTTCTGCGCCTGGAATTCTCCATCGCCGATGCCGTGCACCAGCGCGGTCTGGTTTCGGTGCTTGTCACCGCAATCGGTGCCTGGTGGAACCGGCCGCGGCTGCCCGCCACTTTGCCGGCTTACCTGCGGTCCGATCTCGGCTTGCCCCCATCTGCAAGCCCCGCCCATTGGCTGGACATTCCGGCCAGCACCGCCGTCCCACCTCCCTTGAGGAGACCTGGGATGTAAGCGGCGGGGAAGGTCAGTGCTCGCGCTGGCCTTCCCCGCTCCCCGCCAACAGTTGATGGCGCAGCCAAGGCGTTGATGTGCCTGCTTGCCCTGTTGTCTCCACCCCCTTGATCCGCTACGAACGGCGCGACTTTCCTAGGGCTGCCTCATGACCGAAAAAACCAAGCTGATCGCCCCGCGTTTGCCCCGCGGCTTCGAAGACCGCTCGCCCGGCGAGATCGCCGCCGTTGACGCCATGATCGGCAAGATCAGGGCCGTCTACGAGCGCTATGGTTTTGACCCCGTTGAAACCCCTTTGTTCGAATACACCGAAACTCTCGGCAAGTTCCTGCCCGACACTGACCGGCCCAATGCCGGAGTGTTCTCCTTGCAGGACGATGACGAGCAGTGGATGAGCCTGCGCTATGATCTTACGGCGCCGCTCGCCCGCTATTTCGCAGAAAACTTTGAAACACTGCCCAAGCCCTACCGCTCCTATCGGCAGGGCTATGTGTTCCGCAACGAAAAGCCGGGCCCCGGCCGCTTCCGCCAGTTCATGCAGTTCGACGCCGATACCGTGGGGGCAGGGGGGCCGGAAGCCGACGCCGAAATGTGCATGATGATGGCTGATGTCATGGACGCGCTGGGGCTCCAAGGCCAGTACGTCGTCCGCGTCAACAACCGCAAAGTGCTCGACGGCGTCCTGGCGACAGCTGGCATCACCTCCGACGAGCAAAAACTCACCGTCCTGCGCGCCATCGACAAGCTCGACAAGTTCGGCACCGAAGGCGTCAAGCTCTTGCTCGGTGCCGGCCGCAAGGACGAAAGCGGCGACTTCACCAAGGGCGCGGGCCTTTTCCCCGAACAGATCGAACCCATCCTGGCCTATGTCGACAGCGGCATTCCGGCCGATGGCATCGAGCGGGGCAGCAACGCCCATGTGGTTTCCACTATCAGTACGCTGGCTGGCCTCATCGGCGGCTCCGAAACAGGCCTTCAGGGTGTCCAGGAACTTGCATCCATTTTCGGCCTTGTCAGCGCTGCCGGCTTCGGCGGCCGCGTCATGCTCGATCCCTCCGTCGTCCGTGGCCTCGAATACTACACCGGCCCGGTGTTCGAAATCGAACTCACCTTCAAGGTCCAGAACGAAAAGGGTCAGGACGTGGTGTTCGGCTCCGTCGGTGGGGGCGGCCGCTATGATGGTCTTGTGTCCCGCTTCCGGCGCGAACCGGTGCCCGCCACAGGTTTTTCCATCGGCGTCTCGCGCCTCGCCAACGCGCTCAAGCTCACCGGCAATCTTGGCGCCGCTGAACCGGTGGGCCCCGTCGTGGTTCTCGTCATGGACAAGGACCAGATGGCCGGCTACCAAGCCATGGTGTCCGAACTGCGCCATGCCGGCATCCGCGCCGAAATGTTCCTGGGGAACACCAAGAATTTTGGCAAGCAGGTCGCCTACGCCGACAAGCGCAACGCCCCCGCCGTCATCATTGAAGGCTCCCAGGAGCGCGAAGCGGGGATCCTGCAGATCAAGGATCTTGTCGCCGGCAAAGAGGCTGCCCAGGCCATCACCGACAACGCCGAATGGAAAGCCGCACGCCCCGGCCAGTTCGAGATCAAGCGCGACGACCTCGTCAGCGCCGTGCAGAAACTGCTAAGCGAGCAATGATGCTCCTCTCCATAAACAACCACGGCGTCATCCCGGCGCAGACCGGGATCCATCTCGAGATCGCTCCACAGCCGCAAGGTGGTGCAATTTGGCGGAATGACTTGCTTAAGGGCCGCGACATCTCAGGATGGATCCCCGCCTTCGCGGGGATGACATCGTGTTTCTTGAAGGTGCAGGGGCTGAAAGGTAGCCACCTATGACCGGCGCCGCCATCCGCCGCGCCAATCTCGAATCCCTCGTAGAGGCCCAGGGCGCCACCCGCGCCACGCCGCCGCTCCTCCTCTCCGCCGATCCCTATTTCGATCTGGCCGGTGAGGAATTCGGCCGACGCCTTCTCCTCACCACGGACAGCACCGGCGCCGAGCACTGCCTGCGACCCGATTTCACCCTGCCCATTGTCCAGGCCTATATCGCGGACGGCGTCGGGCGCCCCGCTGCCTTCTCCTATCTCGGCCCCATCTTTCGCCAGCGCGAAACCGGCGCTGCCGAGTTCGACCAGGCCGGCATCGAACTCCTCGCCCAGCGCGATGGTGATGTCGCGCTCGATCAGGTGCTGACCTTTGCCCGGGCCGCGCTTTCCATTTTTGGCGTTGTGCCCCATATCCGCCTCGGCGGCGTCGGCCTTTTCGAAGCCCTCTTGGTTCAGGCCGATATGCCCGATGCCTGGCGCTCCCGCATCCGCAATCGCTTTGGCCATACCGAAGCACTCGATCGCCTGCTGAGCCGCCTCCAGGCCGCGCCTGACGTGCCACGCGAGCAGCAGCCCAGCCGCGAATGGCTGATCGAGGACATTACGGCCCGCATGGTGTCCGCCGGCCTCAGCCTTTCCGAAGGCCGCACCCCCGAAGAGATCGCTGACCGCTACCTTGAGCAGCAGGCGCTCGATGCGGCTCACGTCCCTCCGGCAACGCTACAACTCCTGCGCAATTACCTCGCCATCTCCGGACCCGTCCTCCAAGCCCTGACGCAGATCGAGGCGCTGGCGAGGGAGCACAAGCTTATGCTCGGCGCCCCGGTTCGCACCATCCGCCGGCATCTTAATGGCTTGGGCGAAGCCCGCGTGACCTTCGACGCCAGCTTCTCGCCCCGCCTCGATTATTACACCGGCATCGTCTTCGAAATGACTGGCGCCAACGGCCAAGTGCTCGCCTCTGGCGGTCAATACGACCGCCTGCTGGAACGCCTCGGCGCCACCGCCCCCATAGCTGCTTCCGGCTGCTCAGTTTGGGTCGACCGCCTCGAAGAAGAGGTTCAATCATGAGCCAAATCTCTCTTCTCCTTCCCCTCCCAGGGGCAGGCCGGGTGGGGGTCATGCTAACTGGAGGCACCTCATGACCGGTATCACCCTCGCCGTCCCCTCCAAGGGGCGCCTCGAAGAACTCACCCGCGACTGGTTCGGCCAGAACGGCATGACCATCACGCGCCCGGGCGGCGCCCGATCCTATCTCGGCGCCATCGAGGGCATGCCCGACGTCACCGTCCGCTTCTTTCCTGCCAGCGAAATCGCGCGTGAACTGATCCGGGGCACCATCGATATCGGCGTCACTGGCCGCGACCTGATCCACGAGACGAGCGAAACCGGACCCAGTTCGGTTGCCTTCGCCCGCCCGCTCGATTTCGGCCATGCTGATGTCGTGGTCGCCGTTCCTGATTCCTGGATCGACGTCACCCACATGCACGATCTGGCCGATGTTGCCTCCGACTTCCGCTCCCGCCACGGCCGCTGGATGCGCATTGCCACCAAATACATCACCATCACGCGCCAGCACTTCGCCAAGGCAGGCATCGCCGAATACCGCACGGTGGAAAGTCTCGGCGCCACTGAAGCCGCGCCTGCCTCGGGCGTCGCCGATATCGTGGTCGACATTACCACCACCGGCTCGACCCTCGCCGCCAACGGTCTGCGCGTCCTTGAAGACGGCGTGATGCTCCAGAGCCAGGCTTGCCTGATCGTCTCCCGGACCGCAGAGCGATCTGCCCAAAGCAAGGCGCTGCTCAATCAATTTCTGACGCAATTGGGTGCCGCCGGCGTGGTCTAGACGCAGACTCAGCCAAGGGGACTAAAATGGACTACGATGTTCTCCAGGCCGTGCTGTTCATCGGCCTGTTCCTCGGAGCGGTCCTTCTGATTTGGCGCTCGAACCGCAAGCGGAAGCACCGTGACCATGGCGGCGATGGCGGCTCGACCATGACGGATCACGAATCGAGCAGCGACGGCGACGGTGGCGGGGGTGACGGCGGCGGCGGTGACTGAACCCGCCATTGCCACCCCTGACAAATCACGGCACAACAGCACATCGCTTGGGGCGCCGCTTTGGCAGACGAACTCGAACTCACCATTTTGATGCCGTGCCTCAACGAGGCAGAGACCTTGGCTGTGTGCATCGGCAAGGCCCGCTCGTTCCTCGACCGCACCGGCATATCGGGCGAAATCCTCATCGCTGATAACGGCTCCACCGACGGGTCCCGCGACATTGCGACGAGCAACGGCGCCCGCGTCGTCCCCGTCCCTGAGCGCGGCTATGGCGCGGCCCTCAGCGGCGGCATCGCCGCAGCCCGCGGCCGCTTCGTCGTCATGGCCGATGCCGATGACAGCTACGATTTCTCCCGGCTCGACGCTTTCGTTGCAGCCTTGCGCGACGGCGCGGACCTTGTCATGGGCAATCGCTTCCAGGGCGGCATCGCCCCCGGCGCCATGCCCTGGCATCACCGCTATATCGGCAATCCTGTCCTGAGCTTTGCCGGCCGGCTGTTCTTCCGCACGCCCATCGGCGACTTCCACTGCGGCCTGCGCGGCTTCCGGCGCGACGCCATCCGCGCATTGAAGCTGCGCACCTCCGGCATGGAATTCGCCTCCGAGATGGTGGTCAAGGCAACGCTGGCCCATCTCGATGTCCGCGAAGTGCCCACCACCCTCGCCAAAGACGGCCGCTCTCGTCCGCCCCACTTACGATCGTTTCGCGACGGCTGGCGCCACCTGCGCTTTCTTCTTCTGTTCTCGCCCCGCTGGCTGTTCCTTTATCCCGGCATAGCCCTCCTCTGGGTGGGCCTCGTGGTCGGCGCTATTTTGCTGCCAGGCCCCGTGCGCTATGGCAGCGTCACCTTCGATGTCCACACATTCCTCGTCGCGGCCCTCTGCGTGATGGTAGGCATCCAGTGCATCGCCTTTGCTATCATGGGCCGCCGCTTTGCGTCTCGATATGGCTTCATTCCCCGCTCCAGCAGCTACGACAAGGTCCTGGAATCGATCACGCTGGAGCGCGTCCTCGTGGTCGCCATCGCGCTTATGCTGATCGGCTTCGGCGCACTGCTGTGGAGCCTCAATCAATGGGCCATGCGCGAGTTTGGCCCGCTCAATCTCACCAGCACTATGCGCGCGGTGATCCTCGCCCTGACTTTCGTGGTGTGCGGCTTCCAATTGATGATGAGCGGCTTCATGTCCTCCATCATCAATATCCCGATCTATGAGCGCCGCCTTGCCGACGCACCGCCCGACCAAGGCTGACCATGCTTCTTGATCCATTGATTCTGCTTGCGCTGGCCGGCGTTGGCATGTTGGCTGGCTTTGTGGATGCCGTGGCCGGTGGCGGCGGCATGATCGGTATTCCGGCCTTGCTGTTTGTTGGCCTGCCGCCCGTCTCGGCGCTCGCAACCAACAAGCTCCAAGGCGTCGTTGGCACGGCCATGGCAGCACTTACCTTCTGGCGCCGCGGCTATGTCTCCCTCCGCGCTCTTGTGCCTGCTATTGCCCTCACCTTTGCCGGCAGCCTGCTCGGCGCCCTCGTGGTCAAGCGCGTGGACACCAGCCTGCTGGAAGTCGCCGTGCCGATCGCCTTGATCGGCATCGCGCTTTACTTCCTGTTTTCCCCCAGCCTTTCCGATGCCGACCGTACGGCTCGTTTGCCATTCGCCCTGGCCGTCCCGGCGATCGGCTTCGCCTTTGGCTTCTATGACGGCATCTTCGGTCCAGGCACCGGCTCGTTCTTCACCATCTGCTTTGTGACCCTCCTGGGCCTAGGGGTCACCCGCGCCTCCGGTCATACCAAGGTGTTGAACTTCACATCCAACCTTGCGGCCCTCGTGATCTTCATCCCCGCCGGTGATGTCGTCTGGCCGGCCGCCATTGCCATGGCGCTCGGCCAACTTGTCGGCGGCTATGCTGGTGCCCGCGCCGGCATCCGCTTTGGCGCAAAACTCATCCGCCCACTTGTAGTGGTCATATCCATCAGCATGGCGATCAAGCTGCTGTTCTTCCCTTAAGGGCAGCGCTGCGTTTTATTCAGCATCCAGACCCGCCGCCTGCCGCAGCGCGGCATTGATCCGCTCCTGCCAGCCCGGCCCATCCTCCTGGAAATACTCCAGCACGGCGCGATCAAGCCGGATGGTGACCATCTCCTTGCCCGATGGCGGCACCACCTTCTTGGGTGCAGCCTCCACTGGCTTGCTGGTCGCCGCCTTGAAAGCGGCCTCCGCCTGATCGAACGCGCTGCCGCGCCTTGGTGTTCGCATGATTATCCCTTCCCTCGAGCTCGCCCCCAACTTGGTTCTAACCCGGCTGGAACAAACAAAAAAGGCGCAGTGTTTCCACTGCGCCTTTCCACGAAGTTCGTGACTGGGAAGAAACGAACCTCAAACTCCTTGTAACCGGCGCCAAGGCCGCCCGGCAGTCGTCTGCCGCGCCCGCGCAGGGCCAGCAATTGGTCCAGCGCGGTCTTAGCGCGTCGGGCCAATTGCGATACGGCCCGCGAGCGAGAGAGATCTAAGTCGCTAGGCGACTTAGAAATCCATGCCGCCCATGCCGCCCATGCCGCCGCCGCCTGGCATTGCAGGAGCTGCTTCCTTGGGGGCCTCGACAACGAGGGCTTCCGTGGTGATCAGGAGCGAAGCAACCGAAGCTGCGTCCTGCAGAGCCGTGCGAACCACCTTCACCGGGTCGATCACGCCGAGTTGGACGAGGTCGCCATATTCACCGGTAGCAGCGTTGTAGCCGAAGGTGGCTGCGCTGTTTTCCAGGATCTTGCCGACAACCACGGAGCCTTCGGCACCGGCATTATTGGCGATCTGGCGCACCGGTTCCTGCAGGGCACGGCGAACGATGGCGATACCAGCGTCCTGGTCGGCATTGGCACCCTTGACGGTGAGGGCGTTCGAAGCACGGAGCAGCGCAACGCCACCGCCAGGCACGATACCTTCTTCAACAGCAGCGCGGGTTGCGTTCAGAGCGTCATCGACGCGGTCCTTGCGCTCCTTGACTTCCACTTCGGTGGAACCACCAACGCGGATCACGGCAACACCGCCGGCGAGCTTGGCGAGGCGCTCCTGCAGCTTTTCCTTGTCGTAGTCCGACGTGGTTTCTTCGATCTGCGCCTTGATCTGGCCAACGCGGCCCTGGATGTCTTCCTGGGAGCCGGCACCATCGACAATCGTGGTGTTTTCCTTGGTGATTTCAACGCGCTTGGCGGTGCCGAGCATGTCGATGGTCACGTTCTCGAGCTTGATGCCGAGATCTTCGGAAATCACCTGACCACCGGTCAGGATGGCGATGTCTTCGAGCATGGCCTTGCGGCGGTCGCCGAAGCCAGGAGCCTTGACGGCAGCAACCTTGAGGCCGCCACGCAGACGGTTGACGACGAGGGTCGCGAGAGCCTCACCTTCGATGTCTTCGGCAATGATCAGGAGCGGACGCTGCGACTGCACAACCGACTCAAGGATCGGCAGGATGGCCTGCAGGTTCGAGAGCTTCTTTTCGTGCAGCAGGATAACCGGATCTTCGAGGACCGCAGTCATCTTCTCGGCATTGGTCACGAAGTATGGCGACAGGTAGCCGCGGTCGAACTGCATGCCTTCAACGACGTCGAGTTCGGTCTCGGCGGTCTTGGCTTCTTCGACGGTGATGACACCCTCGTTGCCGACCTTCTGCATGGCTTCCGAGATCATTTCGCCGATGGACGATTCGCCATTGGCCGAGATGGTGCCGACCTGGGCAACTTCGGAAGAAGAGGTGATCTTCTTGGACGAAGCCTTGAGCGAAGCAACAACTTCGTCAACGGCAAGGTCAATACCGCGCTTCAAGTCCATTGGGTTGAAGCCGGCGGCAACAGCCTTCACGCCTTCAACAACGATGGCCTGACCCAGAACGGTGGCGGTGGTGGTGCCGTCGCCGGCGATGTCGTTGGTCTTGGACGCAACCGAGCGGAGCAGCTGGGCGCCGAGGTTTTCGAACTTGTCTTCCAGTTCGATTTCCTTGGCAACGGTCACGCCGTCCTTGGTGATGCGCGGTGCGCCAAAGGACTTTTCGATAACGACGTTACGGCCCTTGGGACCAAGCGTTACCTTGACGGCGTTAGCCAGGACATTGACGCCACGCAGCATCTTGTCGCGGGCATCGGTGGAGAACTTTACATCTTTAGCGGCCATGGAGGGCGCTCCTTCAAATGCAGGTTGAGGAAATGGGCAAGGGAAGCAGAAGTTGTTTGACCCGTCGGGTCAAAGCACCCTTAGGCTTCGATAACGCCCATGATGTCCGACTCTTTCATGATCAGCAGGTCTTCGCCGTCGACCTTGACCTCGGTGCCGCTCCACTTGCCAAACAGCACGCGATCGCCGGCCTTCACATCAAGAGCAGTCACTTTGCCGGAGTCGTCGCGGGCGCCAGGGCCCACCGAAACGATCACGCCTTCGCTTGGCTTTTCCTTGGCGGTGTCAGGAATGATGATCCCGCCTTTGGTCTTTTCTTCGCTGTCGAGGCGACGGACCACCACGCGGTCGTGCAGGGGACGGAAGCTCATGTTTGCTCCTATAGCATGTAGATGCAATTGGGTCCTTTAGCACTCAAAGAGGGAGAGTGCTAACAAGGTGCAGGGGATATATGACCGGCTGTTTTGGGAGTCAAGGACGCGTGAACTGATCTTTGCGTTTGGGCGTTGTCCTACACACGTCCAAATTCATGGCAGGCAAACATGACACGTCAATGTCTCGACAAGGATATCAAGATCAGACCGGTCCAGGGGCGGGTGCATGTCATCTTCGACGATGCTGAAATTGCAAGTTCTTTGAATGCTCTGGAGCTCGACGAACCCGGCGCCCCCTTGCGAATTTATCTCCCGCGCAGCGATGTGCGCGAGGATGTCCTGGAACTGAGCGAAACCCACACGACCTGCCCCTATAAGGGTGTCGCATCCTACTACAATATCAAGACGCTGACCGCTGATGGTCCGGACCAGGTCTGGTATTATCCCGATCCCTGTCCCCTGGTTGAACCCATCCGTGACCACCTGGCATTCTGGGGCGACCGCATCGAATATCGCCGCAGCGAGGTTTAAGGGCAGGGCGATGGTACCGCGGCCCTGAGCCGATACCTGTCCCAAGAACTAGGCTCTACCCGAGGGTTCGACGGCACGAAGGCGGCACTTTCCCGCCGAACCCCACTTTACCCCTTTCGCCATGCGCCAAGCTGCGCCATAAGGCACCCATGACCCAGGACAACACACTCTCCATCAAGCTGCGCCTCAAGGGTGGCAGCGGACCGAACGCCAATTGGCATTGGGAAATCCATGATGCCACCGGCAAGGTCGTCAAGACTGGCTCCGCCGTCGGTCCCGAGCACAAGGCATTCGCCACGGCCCGGATCGCCAAGGAGAAGCTGGAGCAATCCTCCAGCCGCTAAGCCGGCTTGAAACGAGACGACCGTGACCGCTCCCGCGCAGCCTGCCGCGTCCAGCCCCGCACAGCACCAGGGTGGTCCTCTGCGCGGCATCACGCTCAAGGTTTTCTCCGTCTGCGCCTTTGTGGTGATGGCGACGCTGCTCAAGGCGACCCACACCATCCCTGCTGGCGAGCTGGTTTTCTTCCGCTGTTTCTTCGCCATCCTTCCCGTGGTGGCGTACCTCGCCTGGAAGCGGCAATTGCGTGTTGCGCTCCACACGAACAATCCCGCCGGCCATGTAGTGCGGGCACTGATCGGCGTCATCTCTATGGGCCTCGGCTTCTTCGCCCTCACACGCCTGCCGTTGCCCGAAACCACTGCCATTCAGTACGCCACGCCCTTGTTGATCGTGGTGTTCAGCGCGCTCCTACTCAAGGAGCAGGTGCATCTGTTCCGCTGGAGTGCGGTTCTGGTGGGCCTGGTTGGCGTCGTCATTATCCTTTGGCCGCGCCTCACCGTTTTTTCCAGCGGCAACATGGACGACTCCGCCACCATCGGCGCCATCGCCTCGTTCGGCGCGGCCATCATGGCGGCATTCGCCATGATGCAGGTGCGCAAGCTGGTGCAGACCGAGCGCACCGAAGCCATCGTGGTTTACTTCTTCATCTGCGCGACCATCCTGTCGCTTTTGACCATTCCCTTCGGCTGGGTCATGCCCACGCCCGAACAGGCGGTGCTGCTGATCGGTGCCGGCTTTGCCGGCGGCGTCGGCCAGCTGCTGCTCACCTCATGCTACCGCTACGCCGATATGTCGGTGATCGCCCCGTTCGAATACGTCTCGCTGATCCTCACCATCATCATCGGCCTGCTGGTCTTCAGCGACGTCCCCACACCCACGATGCTGATCGGCGCCGTCATCATCGTCTGCTCCGGCATCGCCGTGATCCTGCGCGAGCACTATCTCGGCCTAGACCGGGTGAAGTCGCGCGAAGCCAACACGCCCTAGGGTGGGTACTAGACCATCCCACCCCTCAATCGTCACCCCATCACCAATCGCACCCATCACCGATCGTCACCCTCGGGCTTGACCCGAGGGCTCTGCACTTGCCGAGCTTTCAATTAAGGACAGAGCCCTCGGGTCAAGCCCGAGGGTGACGAACAATGTTGGTCAGACTCCCAAAGACCTCATGGTGAGCCTGTCGAACCACGAGGTCGAGCGAGTGGAGCTTCCCGCGCCACGCCCCATCCTTCGACAAGCTCAGGATGAGGTCTACTGCGCTAGCTCGCCGCCGCCATCTCGGCCCAACCCTGGCGCTTCCTGTAAATCGTCGACGGGCTGATCTCCAGCGCCGCCGCGGCCAGCGAAACATTGCCGCCAAAACTCGCAATCGCATCCTCGATAATGCGCTGCTCCTGCTGCCACATCGGCAGAATTGCGCTGCGCTTCTCCACCCGCGGCGCAGCCTCCGTGGGGGCCACGGCCCCCCGCGATTCGATGTCGGCATCGGCGAGCATCGTGGCGGTGATCTCCCCACCATCAAACATCACCACCAGCCGCCGCACCAGGTTCTGCAGCTGCCGCACATTGCCCGGCCACTCCGCCGACGCCAGCGTCGTTGCCGCCTCAGGTGAAAAGCCCGCAAACGCCTTGTGCTCCTCGGCCGCATACCGCGCGAGGAAGTGCCGCGCCAGCACCAGAATATCACTCGGCCGCTGCCGCAGCGGTGGCAGGTGGATCGGCAGGACATGGAGCCGGTAAAACAGATCCTCGCGGAACTTCTTCTCCTCGATCAGCTGCATCGGATTGCGGTTGGTCGCGCAGATCACCCGCACGTCCACATTCCGCACACCCGATTCGCCTACCCGGCTCAGCGTCCCCGTCTGGAGAAACCGCAGGAGCTTGCTCTGGAGCGACAGATCCATCTCCCCGATCTCGTCGAGAAACAGCGTGCCCCCGTCGGCCAATTCCGCTGCCCCTTTGCGGTCCTCATGCGCGCCGGTAAAAGCCCCTCGCGCCACGCCAAAGAGTTCGCTTTCCATCAGGTCGCGCGGAATCGCCGCGCAATTGATCGCCACGAGCCGCTTGCCTGCGCGCGGACCCTTGCTGTGGAGCGCCTCGGCGCAAACATCCTTGCCGGTGCCGCTTTCCCCCGTGATGAACACGGGCGCGGCCGACGTGGCGATGCGCCCGATCTGCTCGTAAACAAACTGCATGGCGCTCGATGCGCCGATGAAGCCGGCAAAGTCCGACAGCCCCTGCGCAGCCCGCGCTTCGATGCTCAGCGCCCGCCCTTTGCCGTGCCGCTGTGCCAGTTCCCCGATGCGCGCGACCATTGCGGGGCCGTTAATCGGCTTGGCCACATAGTCATGCGCCCCGGCCCGCATGGCGCCCACCGCTGCCGTCACCGACGCGCCATCGGCCAGCGCCACGATCAGCGCTCCATCGGCGATCCTTGCCAGCCGCGTCACAGCGTCGTCGGTCCGCTCGGAAAAGTCGGAAAGGCTTCCAAGGTCAGCCAGAACGATGTCGTATGGGTTCTCGCGCAGGAGATCGGCCGCCTGCCGCCCACCCGCGACCACACTGATCCGCGTGGCGTCGCCCAGGCACTGCCCGAGCGTTTCCGACATGATGCGGGCGGCGGCTTGGTCTCGGTCGATGAGGAGGAGCCGTCCGGTGGCTTCGCCTTCGCTTCGAGTGTGCATCGCCATGCCGCCAATCCTTTTCTGGTAGTCCTGCGCCGGTTATGGTGAACCCGGTCTTGTCCCCGATTGTTGATGAACAGGGTAAATAATCCGTTCCGCTGTTGCGGATTTGTCTCTACCCGCGGCGCCAATTACCTTGGGAAGAATGGGACCAGCGCTTTTGCCTCGGGCAGGGCGATGCTAGAAGGAACAAGCCGAATCCCGGCTTTTGCGGAGGCTCAGAGGTTTCCAGCGTGCAGGCCCTGGTCTACACCTTCATCGCCCTTGCCGCGATCGGCGCCGGCGCGACCGCCTATTTCGCCCTCGTCTTTACGCCCGCCGACGCCATCATGGTGGCGGTGGTTTTCGGCTGCGTGTGCGTGGTGCTGATGGAGCGCACCCTCCGCCAGCGCGCGGAGAACCGGCTCGAAAAAGCCATTGAGGACCTTTCCCGCCTCCTTGCCACCGATGCCCAGGCCGGCGCCGTTCTGGGCCAGCGCATCAACGCTCTGGCAGACCAAAACGCCGGCCAGCGGCTCGATGGCGTCGAGGCCGATATTTCCGTCCTCGGCACCGTGATCCGCCAGGTCGCCGAGGCCGTTGCCGATATCGAGGATCGTGCCTCCAAGCCGCAGCCCTCCGGCAAGGGCGACCGGGCCATCGCTCCTGTTCCGCCGCCGCCACTGCGCGAGCCCGAACCGGTGATTCCGCTTGAAATGGTGCGCCAGGCCCTGGCCGAAAACCGCCTGCTCTTCCACATTCAGCCCATTGTCACCCTGCCGCAGCGCCGCCCGCAGGGCTATGATCTCGTGCCCCGCCTCATGCTGGAAGATGGCGATCTGGCCGACGCTCCCGATTTCCTGCCGCGCCGGAGCGGTGAAGATGTCCTGCGCCACATCGAAGGCATGGCGCTGGTTGAAGCCATCACCATCTCCCGCCGCGCCCGCACCGCTGGCCAGCCCATCACGCTCTATATTCCGCTATCCCCGGCCACGCTGGGCGACTCCGCCGCGTCCGAGCAATTGTTGGCCTCGCTCGAAGCCAATCGTGCCATCGCTCCCTTCATGATCTTTTCGATCAGCGACGGTGATTGGCATGGCCTGACCACGGCCCAGCGCGCTGTTGCCGACGCGGTGGCCAAGAAAGGCGCCGGCTTTACCCTCACCAACATGCGCTCGCTGCGCGTCGATGTGGCCGAACTGGCAGGGCAGGGCGTCCGCTCCCTGCGGATCGATGCTGCCCGCTTCATCCAGAGCCCCGAAATCTACACCGATTTTCATGCCTCCGACATCGCCAACTATGTTGCGCGGTTCGAAGTGGCTCTCCTTGCTACCGGCATCAGCAGCGAGCGCGACATCGTTGAGCTGCTCGAAGACGGCATTCGCCTCGCCCAGGGCCCCCACATCGCCGCACCTGGCCCCGTCCGCCCCGATCTCATGGGCGAGCCTGCCCGCCAAACACCCCAGCTGCGCCGGGTCGAGAACTAAACCCGCGAGTGGCCGCTCCCGCCCTTTAGGGGGAGGTGTTCAGAATAAGTTGTCCCACACTGCAGACGATTTGGTTTGCGCCTCCCTCCCCCTTGAGGGGAGGGATCAAGGGAGGGGGTCGTTTGGGCGACCACGAAGGGACTCCCTCCCCAGCCCTCCCCTCAAGGGGGAGGGAGCTAAAGCCAACGCCCCTCCACTCGAGTTTGTCTTGGTGCGTTGATATTGAATACTCCCCTTTGAAAGAACAGCGGGGAAGGGCTATCAACCAACCCTCGCCAACACCGCATCTCCCTCCTGCTACGCGCCCCAGACATGCCCCCGTTCCGGTCCTGCCACGCCATTTCCCCTTGATCCCGACACCCCCGCTGCCACATAGAACAGGCACGTCTCATCCCAATGGACAAAAGCGATGACCGCATCCCTGCCTTCTATCTCCGGCCTGTCGGATCTTTCCGGTCGCTATGATGCTGTTTTGAGCGATGTCTGGGGCGTGGTGCACAACGGCGTTTCGGCGTTCCCCAGCGCCGTCGATGCCCTCACCCAGTTTCGCAACGCGGGCGGCAAGGTGGTGTTCATCACCAATGCCCCGCGCCCTTCCGCGCCGCTGGTCGCCATGCTCGATCGCCTGGGCGTCACGCCGGCAGCCTATGACGCCATCGTGTCCTCGGGCGACGCGACCCGCGCCATGATCGCCAAATATCGCGGCAAGCCCATCCACCATGTCGGCCCCCCCACCGAGGACGATTCGCTCTATGAAGGGCTGGATGTTCGTCGCACCGGCCCTGAAGAAGCAGAGGTCGTCGTGGTCACCGATCTCGATACCGACGACGATACGCCCGAAATGTACCGCGAGCGCGCCAAGCTCTGGCTCTCCCGCAAGCTCCCCATGATCTGCGCCAATCCCGATCGGGTGGTTGAGCATGGCGACAAGATCATCTACTGCGGCGGGTCGCTGGGCGATCTTTATGCGGCCATGGGTGGCATGGTGCTGATGGCCGGCAAGCCCTACCAGCCCATCTACGAGGAAGCCTTCCGTTTGGCCGAGGCAGCCGCCGGCCGCCCTCTCGACAAATCTCGTGTCCTCGCCATTGGCGACAGCGTGCGCACCGACGCCACCGGCGCCGCCCAATTCGGCATCGATCTCCTTTTTGTCACCGGCTCCATCCACGCCGCCGAACTCGACGCCTTCGGCAAGCCCGACCCGCAGGCCATTGCCGATCTGGTAGCGCCGAGCCGCGCCCGCATGGCCGGCTTTCTGCCCCGGCTGGCCTGGTAGCAGCCGTGAGCGATTTCATTCGCCTGGGCAATCTCGACGCCGTCCCGCAAGGCCTGCGTGGCGCCTATGTCGCCATCGGCAATTTCGATGGTTTCCATCGCGGCCATCAGCAGGTGGTGGAAACCCTCAAAGCCCGGGCGAGGGAAGCCGGCGTGCCGGCAGTGGTACTGACCTTCGAGCCGCACCCGCGCGACGTTTTTGCCCCCGCGCCCTTCATGTTCCGCCTCACCGACGGCGATGCCAAGGCACGTCTGGCGCAGGCCTTCGGCCTTGATGCCATTGCCATCCTCCCTTTTGACCGTGCTTTCTCCCAGATCGAGGCAGAGGATTTCGTGTCCCATTTCCTGGTCGGGGCGCTCGGTGTCTCTGGCGTCATCGTTGGCGCCGATTTCCACTTCGGCCGCCAGCGCCGCGGCACGCCCAATTTCCTCAAGGCCGCCGGCGAGCAGCATGGCTTTTCGGTCCAAACGCTCGATTTGACCGACGAGGGCGACGAACCCATCTCCTCTTCGCGCATCCGCGCTGCGCTATCCGAAGGCGCGGTCACCGCCGCCAATCGCCTCCTGGGTTACCACTGGTTCTTCGACGGCTGCGTGGTCAAGGGCGACCAGCGCGGTCGCGAACTCGGCTACCCCACCGCCAACACCGTCACCCAGACCAACTTCCAGCTTGCCCAGGGCGTCTATGCCGTGCGCGTGCGCCTGGGCGATCGCCTCCTCGACGGCGTCGCCGCCTTTGGCAAGCCCATGTTCAACAACCAGCGACCGCCCTTTGAAACCCACATCTTCGATTTCGACGAAGACATCTACGGCCAAACGCTCTCCATCGCCCTGATCGCCCACATCCGCGGCCAGGAAGTCTTCAACGGCCTCGACGAACTCATCGCCGCCATGGACCGTGACAGCCGAAAAGCCCGCGACCTCCTCGCCGCAGCAAAACCGTTGAGCGAACTGGATGCCACTCTAGGATTCGTCCGCTAACGCAGCACGCCAGGTTAATCGTCCCCTCCCCCTTGAGGGGAGGGCTAGGGAGGGGGGCCTCCTGGTGACCACCCAAACCACCCCCACCTAGCCTCCCCCTAGCAGGGGGAGGAACAGATCAATTCAAGTCCTCAATCCTGCCACACCCACCAGCCCGTCCCTCCCCCTATCAGGGGGAGGCTAGGTGGGGGTCCTCAATGCCCCCCATCATTCTGGAGTCCCCCCACGCAAATCATCCTTTGCCCCAGCCGCCCCACCTTGCTAAAAGGCGCGCAAATCCTCTTACCGATTGCCTGAGCCCATGACCGATACAGCCACCGGCACGACCGAAACCGACTATTCGTCGACGCTTTTCCTGCCGGAAACTAATTTCCCCATGCGCGCCGGCTTGCCCGAGCGCGAGCCCACCTGGCTCAAGCGTTGGGAAGAGATGAACATTTATGCCCTGCAGCGGGAACAGGCTAAGGACCGGCCGCTCTTTACCCTGCATGACGGCCCGCCCTATGCCAATGGCAACATCCATATCGGCCACGCGCTCAACAAGACGTTGAAGGACCTCGTTTCCCGCTCCATGCAGATGCTGGGCTACAACTCGGCCTATGTGCCGGGCTGGGACTGCCATGGCCTGCCGATCGAGTGGAAGATCGAGGAGCAATACCGCGCCAAGGGCAAGGACAAGAACGAGGTTCCCGTCGTGGAATTCCGCCAGGAATGCCGCGCCTTTGCCGAGCAATGGGTGGATATCCAGCGCGAGGAATTCAAGCGCCTGGGCGTGCTTGGTGAATGGGACAATCCCTACCTCACCATGAGCTTCGACGCCGAAGCCCAGATCGCGCGCGAACTGATGAAGGTCGCGACCTCCGGCCAGCTCTATCGCGGCTCCAAGCCCGTCATGTGGTCGGTCGTCGAGCGCACGGCTTTAGCGGAAGCCGAGATCGAATACCAAGACTACGAGAGCGACACGATCTGGGTGAAGTTCCCGGTCACAGCGGGTGCCCATATCGGCGCATCTGTCGTGATCTGGACCACCACGCCCTGGACCATCCCGGCAAACCGGGCCATCAGCTATTCGGGCAAGATCGCCTATGGCCTCTACGAGGTCACCCAGGCGCCGGCCGAGAACTGGGCCAAGACTGGCGAAAAATACATCATCGCCGAAAAGTTGGCTGCCGAAGTGTTCGCCAAGGCCAAGGTCGATGCTTTCGAGAAGCGCGCCGCGGTGTCGGCCGAGGATATGGCCGGGCTCACCTGCGCCCACCCGCTCAAGGGTCTCGCAGGCGGATATGAATTCGACGTTCCCCTCCTTGATGGCGAGCATGTCACCGACGACGCCGGCACCGGATTCGTCCACACGGCGCCAAGCCACGGTCTTGACGACTTTGAAATTTGGATGAACTCGACGCGAGCCCTCCAGGCGCGCAACATCGACACCACCATTCCCTTTGCCGTCGACGATGCCGGCTTCTACACCCGTGAAGCGCCAGGCTTCGAAGGCGCTCGCGTCATCGACGATAACGGCAAGAAGGGCGACGCCAACCAGCGCGTCATCACCGCCCTTGCCGAGCGGGGCACCATGGTCGCCCGCGGTCGCGTCAAGCACCAATACCCCCATTCCTGGCGCTCCAAGAAGCCAGTGATCTTCCGCAACACGCCGCAATGGTTCGTTTACATGGACCGTGACATCGACGGCGCTGCAGGAGACACCCTGCGCACCCGCGCCCTCCGCGCGATCGACGCCACCGCATTCTACCCAGCCGCCGGGCAAAACCGCCTGCGCTCCATGATTGCCGAACGCCCCGACTGGGTCCTGTCGCGCCAGCGCGCCTGGGGCGTGCCGATCACCGTGTTTGTCGAAAAAGCCACTGGCGAAATCCTCAAGGACGAAGCGGTCAATCACCGCATCGCCCAAAGCTTCGAGGAAGAAGGCGCCGATGCCTGGTACAAGCCCGGCGCTGCCGCCCGCTATCTCGGCGAGGGCCGCAACCCTGAGGACTACGAGATGGTCACCGATGTCCTTGACGTCTGGTTCGACTCCGGCTCGACGCACTCCTTCGTCCTGCGCAACAAGCAGAAGTGGCCGCACCTCAAATTCCCCGCCTCCATGTATTTGGAAGGCTCAGACCAGCACCGCGGCTGGTTCCATTCGTCCCTGCTCGAATCCTGCGCCACCAACGGCCACGCGCCTTATGAAAGCGTGCTGACCCATGGCTTCACCATGGATGGCGAAGGCAAGAAGATGAGCAAGTCGCTGGGCAACACCGTTGCCCCGCAGGACGTCATCAAGCAGTACGGCGCCGATATCCTGCGCCTCTGGGTCGCGTCCTCCGACTATTCGGAAGATCTGCGACTGGGCAAGGAGATCATCCAGACCACCGTCGATGCATACCGCAAGCTGCGCAACACGCTGCGCTGGCTCCTGGGCAATCTCGCCCATTACCAGCCGACTGACGCCGTCGATTTCGCCGATATGCCCGAGCTGGAGCAGTTGATCCTCCATCGCCTCGCCCAGCTCGATGCGCAGGTGCGCGGCGCCTACAAGGAATATGACTATCGCCGGATCGTCACGCTCCTCACCAACTTCATGAACATTGAGCTGTCGGCGTTCTACTTCGACATCCGCAAGGACGCACTCTACTGCGACCCCCTTTCCTCCATCCGGCGTAAGGCCGCGCTGACTGTGCTCAATCACCTGTTTGAGTGCCTCACCGCCTGGCTCGCCCCGATCCTCGTCTTCACCATGGAAGAGGTCTGGCTCGAGCGCTTCCCCGAAGAAGGCTCCTCGGTCCATCTGCGCCTTTTCCCGGATGTGCCCGCCGAGTGGATCAATGACGAGCTCGCGGCAAAGTGGCAGCTGATCCGCGCCGTTCGCCGCGTGGTCACGGGCGCGCTCGAAATCGAGCGCCGCGAAAAGCGCATCGGCTCCTCGCTCGAAGCCGCGCCAAAGGTCTTCATCGCCGACGACCGCTACCGCACGGCCCTCCAGGGTCAGGACCTCGCCGAAATTGCCATCACCTCGGACATCGAGGTAGTCGCGGGCAACGGCGAAGGCTTCACCCTGGAAGACGTGCCCGGCGTGTCCGTCGTTCCCGCGCTCGCCCAGGGCAATCGCTGCGCCCGCTCCTGGAAGATCCTTCCTGAAGTCGGCTCCGACCCTGACTTCCCCGACGTCACCCTGCGCGACGCCCAAGCCCTGCGCGAACGCGCCGCGGCGGGGCTCTAGGGTTTGATGATCTGCCACCCCCACCTAACCTGCCCCTCAAAGGGGGAGGAACAGCGCCGCGCAACTGGCATCATCTTGCCATACCCACAAACCCGTCCCTCCCCCTCCAAGGGGGAGGCTAGGTGGGGGTCCCCCCCATGACCCTCCGCAAGCTCGCCGACCCGTCGGTCTACGTCTCCCTCACCACAGCCATCCTCGCCTTCGGCATCGACCGTGCCCACAAGGGCTTCCAGGTCTCGGCCGAGTGCATCGCTCCCGGCGCTTCCCGCTGCGTCGAGATCTTCTCGAGCTTCGTCCCCTTCGCCATGACCAATTGGCGAGGCGGCGAAGTCGTTAAGGTCACCGATTTCTTCGATTACGTCCTTGTCTGGAACACCGGCATTTCCTACGGCCTCCTTGAAGGGCTCCCGGTCTGGGCCCTCGGCGCCATCATGCTCCTGGCCATCGCCGCGCTCTCGGTCTGGTGGTGGCGCGCCGATTCTGCCCTCATCCGCCTCGGCCTCGCCCTCTGCATCGGCGGCGCCCTCTCCAATGCGCTGGACCGCTTTCTCTACGGCGCCGTGGCCGATTTCTTTCATCTTCACTGGGGCACATGGTCGTTCTACATCTTCAACATAGCCGATGTGGCGATCACGGCGGGCGTCATCCTGTTGCTGGCCGACCTCATCGGGCTGGGCCGCCCGCGAAAAGTGGCGGTTTAAGCAAGGACGAACACGGTCCCGCCAGAATCTGGTCTTAGGCGCCAAACTCCGCTATAAGAGCGGCCGCAATCTTGAAGGACGTTTCATGGCAATTGGTTTGACCGCGCGGCAGGCGAAGTTTCCTGGGCTGTTCAAGGCCGGCAAGGCTGTCGGGGGCCTCGTGCTGGCCCTGGCGCTCGCCGCCTGCACGACTGTGGAAGGCACCAACGCCTTGACCGATGTGGGCACGTTCGAGCGCGAGGTGATGAGCTCCACCGCCCGCGGCGTCGGCCTTATTCCCGGCGAAGCGCCCAAGGAAGATATCACCCAGCCACGCGCGCCCCTGGTGCTGCCCGGCTCCGCCCAATCGCTGCCCCCGCCATCCACGGCAACGGCCACCGCGCAACTGCCGGCCAATAGCGACACCGTCCAGCTCGACACCACCAATCTGAGCGAAGCCGATATCCAGCGCTTGCGCAATGCCAAGGTGGTGGACCTCCGTTCCGTTTCCGGCCGCCCGCTCACCGAGGCCGAGGCGCGTGCGCTCACCGCCCGCATGCAGCGCGCCAATATGAGCGTCACGGTCAACACTGAGCGCCCGCTCTATCTGCCGCCGGAAGAATACTTCACCCGCGTGGGCGACGCCGACATGGTCTGCGCCGTGGGCAATGGCGAGATTGTTTCCATCAACGATCCCAAGTGCCCCGAATCAGTGCGCCGGGCGATCCGCGCCGCGCAGGCGCCCAAGCTGAACACCTCTGGCACCTCCGGTTCGCTGAGCGGCGGCGCAGGCGCCAACCTGGGAGACGGCGAAGTCACTCTCGACTAATATTTGAGCCGACGCACTCTCACCTCTACCAAGCGGCTGGTTGACCCAGCCGCTTCTCGTTTTTCGCGCCGCCCCTCCGGGTCCCGCATGTCATGAAAGAAGCTTCGCCATGAGCGACACCACCCCTTCCAAACCCGACACCGGCGATCGTCTCGCCAAGGTCATCGCCCGCTCTGGCCTCTGCTCCCGCCGGGATGCCGAGGTCTGGATCACCGAAGGCCGCGTCGTGGTCAACGGCAAGAAGGTGCTCACCCCGGCCTTCAACGTCACCGACCGCGACAAGATCATGGTGGATGGCGCGCCCCTCGCCGCCCGCCAGGGCACGCGCGTCTGGCTCTACCACAAGCCCGCCGGCCTCGTGGTCACCGAGAAGGATCCAGAAGGCCGCGAAACCGTTTTCGAGCATCTCGAACAGCTCGGCCTGCCGCGCGTCGTCTCGGTCGGCCGCCTCGACATCAACACCGAAGGCCTGCTCCTTCTCACCAATGATGGCGGCCTTAAGCGCGTGCTGGAGCTCCCCGCCACCGGCTGGCTGCGCCGCTATAGGGTCCGCGCCCACGGCACGGTCACCCAGGCTGCGCTCGACAAGCTTAAGGACGGCATCGAGATCGACGGCATCCGCTATGGCTCCATCGAAGCGACGCTCGAGCGCGAGCAGGGCTCCAATGTCTGGATCGTCATGGCCTTGCGCGAAGGCAAGAACCGCGAAGTCAAGAACGTGCTGGGCGCTCTGGGCCTTGAGGTCAATCGGCTGATCCGCGTGAGCTATGGCCCGTTCCAGCTCGGCGACATTCCGGTGGGCGGCATCGAGACCGTTCGGGCCTCCACCCTGCGCGACCAGCTGGGCAAGAAGCTCGCCGAAGCCGCCGATGTCGATTTCGAAAGCGAAATGCCCGAAGCGCACCAGCTCGTGGGCAAGCCGACCCGCGATCGCCTGACTGGCCGCGGCACCAATACGGTCGAAATCGCGCGCCAGCGCTTCCGTTTCACCGACCATGCCGAAAAGACCGAAGAGGAGTGGCGCGCCGAGCGTCCGCGCCAGGATCGTCCCGGCCGCTTCGACAGCCGCAAGCCCCTGCCCAAGCGCGAGGAGCGCGACGAGGAAATGGCGCCGCGGCGCCGCATCCATTTCGAGGACGATGGCCGCGCGCCCGAGGAATACGTTCAGAAGCGCTTCGGCAAGATCGGCCGGCGCGATCCCGACGATCAGCCCGGCCGCACCTTTGGCCAAAGGCCTGAGCGTCCGGCAGGTGGCAAAAAGCCGTTCGAGAAGAAGGCCTTTGGCGACAAGCCTGCCTTCGGCAAGAAGTCGTTCGGCGACCAGCCGGCCTTCGACAAGCCGCGCGGCCCCCGCCGCGAAGATGGCGATAGGCCAAAGCGTCCCTTCGGTGCGCGTCCCGAGGGTGGCGCCCGTCCGCCACGCGACCGCGAGTTTACTGGCGCGCCCCGTGATCCACGCCGCAATGACGCCGCCGCCGCCGAAGGCGCACGCACCTATACGCCGCGCCTGAGACCCGAAAGCGAAAAGGGCGAAGGTGCCGCCTTCAAGGGCGAAACCAAGCGTCCCGGCCGCAACTTCTCCGAGAAGCCCCGGAGCTTCCGCTCCGACGCCGATCGTCCGGCCCGTCCCGGTCGCGACCATCTGGGCTCGGAAGCCAAGACCTATGGCAAGCCAAAGACCCGTGCTGACGGGAAACCCTTCCCCAAGCGCGACGGCGCCGCCCCCCAGCGCGGCCCCAAGCCGGGTGGCCGTCCCGCCGGCGCAGGGCGCCCTGGCGCCGGTCGTCCGAGTGCCGGCCGCCCTACTGGCCCCCGCCGGCCAAAGGCCTGACAGACCCTCCGATCGTCACCCTCGGGCTTGACCCGAGGGCTCTACACTAGCCAGACAGCCGGTAAGTACAACGCCCTCGGGTCTTCGCCCGAGGGTGACGATCGGCTAAAATCACCCGCAACACCGTCATCATCCCCGCAGGAGCGGGGATCTCCGTCTCCCCAAACCCACCAGTAGACCTCATCCTGAGCCCGTCGAAGGACGAGGTCGTGGCACCAACATCCTCGAGAACACCCCCATGCGCATCATCGCCGGCAAGTTCCGCGGCAAAACGCTGACCTCACCCTCTGATGACTCGATCCGCCCCACGGCCGATCGCGTGCGCGAATCCATGTTCAACATTCTCTCGAGCAAGCTCGGCCCGGTCTGGACCGATCTCCGAGTGCTCGACCTTTTCGCCGGCACGGGCGCCCTGGGCTTTGAAGCCCTTTCCCGCGGCGCCAGCCACGTAACCTTTGTCGAAACCGGCGCCGAAGGCCGCGGCCTCATTCGCGACCACATCGAAGCCTTCGGGGCAGGGGGCGTCACCAAACTCCTCCGCCGCGACGCCACCAACCTCGGCACCCCCGGCACCTTCGGCCAGTTCGACCTCGTTTTCCTCGATCCGCCCTATGGCCAGGGCCTCGGCGAACAAGCCCTCGCCAACATCGCCACCCATGGCTGGCTCACCCTCGGCGCCACCATCGTCTTCGAAGAAAGCGCCGAAGCCGAAATCACCCTCCCGCCCGGCTTCACCCTAGACGACCGCCGCCTCTACGGCGTCGCCGCAGTGCACTTTTTGACGTTTGGGGCTCCGGACTGAGTCCGACCACCAGCCGTCACCCTCGGGCTTGACCCGAGGGCTCTACACTTCACTGTAGAAATTAGCACAACCCCCTCGGGTCAAGCCCAAGGGTGACGCACTGTATGATTGATCCACCAGCATCACCCCACCCACGATGTCATCCCGGCCTTGAGCCGGGTGTGGATTCACATTTGAAGTGCAACGGGTTCAGGAAGGCCTCGGCGGGTGTCTGGAAGCCGAGGCATTTTCTGGGTGTATGGTTATAGCAGGCCAGGATGTTGT
>JAESFT010000154.1_pt1 | contig 78649 bp, 67 predicted proteins | sample 9269451 | NCBI WGS metagenome assembly JAESFT01 (sample SAMN14502557, study PRJNA617106) | algae metagenome | isolation source: Scytonema hyalinum WJT4-NPBG1 and co-occurring heterotrophs from well... | place: USA: Mojave Desert, Joshua Tree National Park, California | collected 2006-05-25 | reverse complement strand
CAACACCGACCGAGCCCAGGCCTTGCCCGGATGGCTACACACCTACAACCATCACCGCTCACACACCGCGCTCGACGGCCAACCACCGATCACCCGCGTCCACAACGCAGCTGGGCATTACAGCTAGGTCTTCCGGAACACCGACCGGCCCCGGGGAGTTGATCCCGGTGTACCGACGAGAGGGGAAGGCACACGATGACCAGCGGAACCCCGACCACCGAGACGGCGATCCTCGCGGGCGGCTGCTTCTGGGGCGCTCAGGAGCTCCTGCGCCAGCGGCCGGGCGTGCTCTCGACGCAGGTCGGCTACTCCGGCGGTGACACGCCGAACGCGACCTACCGCAACCACGGCGACCACGCCGAGGCGGTCGAGATCGTGTTCGACCCGTCGGTGATCTCCTACCGGGAGATCCTGGAGTTCTTCTTCCAGATCCACGACCCGTCGACGCGCGACCGGCAGGGCAACGACGTCGGCCGCAGCTACCGCTCGGCGATCTACTACACCAGCGACGAGCAGCACCGCGTCGCGCTCGACACGATCGCCGACGTGGACGCCTCCGGTCTGTGGCCGGGCAAGGTCGTCACCGAGGTGGAGCCGGCCGGCCCGTTCTCGCGCGCCGAGGAGGAGCACCAGGACTACCTGCGCAAGTACCCGGCCGGGTACACCTGCCACTTCGTGCGGCCCGGCTGGGTGCTGCCGAAGCGGGCGTCGCAGCCCACCGGCTGAGTCCACCGGCCGGGCCGGCCGGCGGACCGCTCCCGCGGCGGGGTCAGGGCTTGCGCCCGACCCCGCCGTAGCCGTCGACGGCCCCGGCGCGGCCCGCGTCGGCTGGGTCGGGCCGCCACTGCGTCACGGGCACGACGCCGGGGTCGACCAGCTCCAGGCCGGCGAACCAGCCGGTGATCTCCTCGACCGTCCGCAGCTGGTAGGGCGAGCCCATCTCCGCCTGCGCCGCGACGCCGGCGCGGATGCCCTCGCTGGTGTCGGTGCCGTCCCAGAGTGCGAGGTGGCTGCCGGGGGCGAGCCGGTCCATGATCCGGGTGATGACGGCGTGCGCGTCGGCGGCGTCGGGCAGGTAGCCGAACACGCCCATGCAGAGCAGGGCGACGGGGCGGTCGAGGTCGAGCGTGCGCGCCGCCTCGGCCAGGACGCGGTCGGTGTCGTTGTAGTCGGCGTCGACGTACGCGGTCACCCCCTCCGGGCTGGCGCTCGTGAGCAGGGCTCGGGCGTGGGCGAGCACCAGCGGGTCGTTGTCGACGTAGACGACCCGCGCGTCCGGCGCGACGGCCTGGGCCACCTCGTGGGTGTTCTGCATCGTCGGCAGGCCGGTGCCGAGGTCGAGGAACTGGCGCACGCCCGCCTCGGCGGCGAGGTGGCGCACCGCCCGGACGAGGAACTGCCGGGACTCCACCGCGCTGTCCGCGATGGCGGGGAAGGCCGCCGCCACGGCGTCGCCGACCGCCCGGTCCGCGGCGTAGTTGTCCTTGCCGCCGAGCCAGTAGTTCCAGATGCGCGCCCCGTGCGGGACGTCGGTGCGCAGGTCGGGTGCCGGGTCGGTCATGGGACGGACCGTAGGGGGCGGACCGGACGCCCGGTCCACGCGCCCGGTCCGCGGTCCGGGAGTTCCCCCGTCCGGCCCATCGGTGCGGGGGGGTCGCAACGGGTACCCCCTATCCGTGATCTCCCACGTCCCGGACCTCGCCCGCGACGACCGGGCCGTGCCGCGCATCCTGCGGGTCAGCGCCGCGATCAGCTGGCGCCTGCTCGTCGTGGTCGGTGCCGTCGCCGTCATCGCCTTCGTGGCGGTGCGGCTGGCCGGGGTCGTCGTGCCCGTCGCGGTGGCCCTGCTGCTGGCCGCGCTGCTCGCCCCGGCGGTCACCGGGCTGCGCGGTGCGGGGGTGCCCCGCGGGTTCGCCGTCACCCTCGTGGTGCTCGGCAGCCTCTCGCTGCTGGTCGGCGGGCTGTGGCTGGTGGTGTCGTCGCTGATCAACGGCCTGCCCGCGCTGGGGAGCCAGTTCGCCGCCAGCATCGACGCGGTGGTCACCTGGCTGACCGAGGGCCCGCTGCGGATCAGCGAGGAGCAGCTGCGCGCGGCGCAGGAGAACGCCCTGTCGATGATCGAGCAGAACCAGGCGGCGATCACCAGCGGCGCCATCGCGACCACCACGACGCTGGGCATGATCGTCGCCGAGATCCTGCTGGCGGTGTTCGCCCTGATCTTCCTCCTGCACGACGGCCCGGGCATCTGGTCCTTCGTGCTGGGCGGGGTGCCCGAGCGGGTGCGCCGCCGGGTCGACGTCGCCGGGCGGCGCAGCCTCGCGGCGCTGGTGAGCTACGTGCGGGCGACGGTCGTGGTGGCGCTGGTCGACGCGGTCGCCATCGGCATCGCGGTCGCCGTGATGGGCGTGCCGCTCGCCGTCCCGCTGGCGATGCTGGTGTTCCTCGGCGCGTTCGTGCCCGTCGTCGGGGCGGTGCTCGCCGGGTCGGTGGCCGTGCTCATCGCGCTGGTGGCCAACGGTCCGGTGGCGGCCCTCGTGCTGCTGCTGGTGATCATCGCCATCATGCAGCTGGAGGCCCACGTGCTGCAGCCGCTGCTGCTGGGCCGCGCGGTCACCCTGCACCCGCTGGCCGTGGCCGTCGCGATCACCGCGGGCCTGCTGCTCGCCGGCATCGTCGGCGCGCTGCTCGCGGTCCCGCTGCTGGCGGTCGTGAACTCCGCGGTGCGGTCGCTGCGCAGCCCCGCCGACGAGCACGTCGACCCGGAGGACGTGCACACCAGCGAGCCGGAGGACAGCGGCCCGGACGACCCGGAGCTCGACCGGCAGCCCGAGCTCACCGAGCAGCGGGACGCAGCCGCTCCGTGAGCTCGGCGTGCCACCGCCGCCGCCGGTCCGACGCGCCGGGGCCGGGCGGGTCGCCCAGGGCCGGCGCGCCCACCACGCCGTAGGCCCAGCGGTAGGCGAGCAGGTCGGCGCCGGCGTCGAGCCACGGCCCGCGCTCGGCCGGGGCCGGGCCGAGCGCCGCGTCCAGCCACGCCGGGGGGAGCTCGTCCCGGTCGAGCGCCTCGCCCAGCCGCGTCCGGGCCCGGGCGACGAGCTCGGCGTGCGCCACCCGGCCGTCGTCGACGGCGGCGCGGTCCCCGGCCGCGCGCCGCCGGTCGGCCGCCAGCTCCCCGCGGGCGCGGTCGGCGGCCCCGGCCACCCGGGCCAGGGCCCGGCGGTGGTCCTCCACCGCGGCGCGGGCGGTCCCGAAGTCGAGCACCGCGCCCGGTCGCCCGGACGCCTCCGGTTCGCTGCGGGCGATGACCAGGCTGGCGGCGACGAGGTCCTCCACGGCGCGGTCGCGCGCCGCGCGCAGCCGCTCGTCCTCGGCGACCACGCCCTGCAGCTCCCGGAGCCGCTCCTCGTCGAGCAGCGCGGCCGCGGCGGCGGCCCCGCGCTCCGCGCGCTCGGCCAGGGCGCGGACCGCGTCGTCGGCGGCCCCGTCGAGGTCGGCGTGCCGCACGCCGGGGGAGGACCGGGCGACGCCCTCCAGTCGGGCGAGGCGCTCCTCCAGGCCCGCCACCGCCGCGCCGAGCCGCGCCCCGGCGTCCCTCGCCGCGCGGTCCCGCCGGGCGAGCCGGTCGTCGAGCGCCTCGGCGCGGGCGGTGAGGCGCCGCACCTCCTCGTCGAGCCGGGCCACGTCGCCGCCCCGGGCCGCGTCCTCGACCCGGTCCCGCAGCCGGGCGAGCTGGTCGTCGAGCCCGCTCAGCTGCCGGCGCAGCTCGTCGTACCGCCGGTCGTCGGGGGTCACGCCCGGCCCGCGCCGTCGCGCGCCGGCCGGGTGCCGAAGGTGAGCAGGAACAGCGCCACGGCGACGAGCAGCCCGGCCACGACCGCGACGCGCAGCCACCACGGCGGCCACTCCGGCGCCACCGCCAGCACCGCCGCCCCGGCCGCGAGCACCGTCCAGCTGCCCCGGCGGCGGGCGGCGTGCCCGGTGGGTGGACCGAGGGCGTGCCCGGCCAGCACGACGACCGCGGCGATCGCCGCCGTCCACAGCAGCGCCGCGCCGGCCGCGGTCCACCAGCCGGTGACCGGTCCGACCGCCAGCAGCAGCGCGGACCCGGCGCCCAGCACGAGCGCGTTGCGCACCACGACCTGCGACCCGGCCGCCCGCTCGCGCTCGTCGCGCACGCGCGCCAGCGCCCGCTCGCGGCGCAGGACGTCGTCGGTGAGGTCGATCAGCTCGTCGAGCTCGGCGTCGCCGATGCCGGCCACGGGCACGGTGAGGCGCTGGTGGGCGGCCAGCAGGTCGAGGCGCCGCCGCCGGGCGTCCTCGTCGAGCCGGGCCGGGTCGGCACCGTCGGCCGGGCCGGCACCGGCGTCGGGGGCGTCCTGCACGCCGACCATCATGACCCGCGGGGGCCGGTGCCGACAGGACCGCGGCGTCCCCCGGCGCGCCGCGGGGGCGACCGGCCGGGCCCGCGCGGGCCCGGCCGGTCGGGCGCTCACGCGTGGGCGGCGCCCTTGCGGCGGCTCGGCAGCAGGTGCAGCACGGCGACGATCAGGGCGCCCACCACGGCGCCGACGATCGCCGAGGCGATGGTGTCGGTGAGCCAGCCGAGGAAGCCGCCGAGGGCGCCGGTGGCCCCGCTCACCAGCTCGGCGATGTCCTTGACGAACCCGTACGGCGGGGTGAAGCCCAGGTCGTAGACGCCGACGAGCAGGATGTGGCCGCCCACCCACAGCATCGCCACGACCCCGACCGTCGAGAGCACCCCCAGCACGATCGGCATCGCCCGGACGAGCCCGCGGCCGAGCGCGCTCACCGCGCCCGCGTCCCGCTTCGCCAGGGCCAGCCCGACGTCGTCCATCTTGACGATCAGCGCGACGGCGCCGTAGACGAGCACGGTGATCGCGAGCGCGACCACGATGAGGATGAGCGCGCGCGACACGAAGCCCTCCCCGGCCACCTCGTTCAGCGCGATGACCATGATCTCGGCGGAGAGGATGAAGTCGGTGCGCACCGCGCCGGCGACGACCTTCTTCTCGTGCCCGGCGGGGTCGGCGGCCGCGGCCTCCCGGTCCTCCGTCGGGTCGGCGTGGTGCCCCGACAGCTTCTCCCAGATCTTCTCCGCGCCCTCGTAGCAGAGGTACGCCCCGCCCAGCATGAGGATGGGCGTCAGCAGCCACGGGGCGAACTGGCTGAGGATCAGCGCGACCGGCAGGATGATCAGCAGCTTGTTGCGCAGCGAGCCCCGGGCGATCCGCCCGATGATGGACAGCTCGCGCTTCGGGTCCAGGCCCTGCACGTAGCGCGGGGTGACCGCGGCGTCGTCGACGACCACCCCGGCCGCCTTCGCCCCGGCCCGCCCGGCCGCGCCGGCCACGTCGTCCAGGGACGACGCGGTGAGCTTCACCAGGGCCGCGACGTCGTCGAGCAGCGCGAAGATCCCGCTCATCGGATCGCCGTCCGGCGCGGTACGGGGCGTGTGGTCTGCACGCGCAGGAGGGTACGGGCCCGACCCGCTCCCCGTGCACCTCGTGGCCCGGTGCTCCGGTCCGCGCCGTCCGTCCGGTCCGGCGACGGCCGGCCGGGCGCCCGGTCAGCCACGGGCCCGGACGATGATCCGCCCGGCCGTCCGCAGGACGTGGCCGACCTTGAGCGTGAGCACCTGGGAGTAGGCCTTCACGAGCGCGCTGTAGCCGGGGGTCGGGCCGCGGTAGGTCAGGAAGCCCTGCGGGCCGTCGACCATCCGGCCGCTGCGGACGTCGTAGCGGGCGCCGTGCCAGGGGCACACCAGGCAGCCGTCGGCGTCGACGCGGCCGTCGGAGAGGTCGGCGAGCTGGTGACGGCACCGCGACGACACGGCGAAGTCCTCCCCCCGGCTGGTGCCGACGGTCCACGTCCCGACGCGCCGCACGGCGCCGGGCGGGAGTGGGGTGTCCGGGACGGACGCGTCGCTCACGGGGAACCTCCGGGTCGGTGGCGGAACGGTCCCGGCGTACCCCGCGCATGATCGGTCCACGCCCGCGCCGGCCCGGGTCGCCGTCAGCCCCGGCGCAGGTCCTTGAGCCGCTGCAGCTTGCCCACCGACCGCTCCAGGACGTCCGGGTCGACCACGTCGCAGGCGACGGAGACGCCGATCGTGTCCTTGACCGCCTGCACGAGCTCGGCCGCGGCCGCGTCACGGCGCTCCGCCGGTGTGTCGGGGCGCGACTCGACGCGGACGGTCAGCGCGTCGAGCCGGCCCTGCGTGCTCAGCTCCAGCTGGAAGTGCGGCGCCAGGCCGGGCGTGCGCAGCACGATCTCCTCGATCTGCGTGGGGAACACGTTCACCCCGCGCAGGATGATCATGTCGTCGCTGCGCCCGGTGACCTTCTGCATCCGGCGCATCCCCGGCCGCGCCGTGCCGGGCAGCAGCCGCGTGAGGTCGCGGGTGCGGTACCGGATGATCGGCAGCGCCTCCTTGGTGAGGCCGGTGAACAGCAGCTCGCCCTCCGCGCCGTCGGGCAGCGGGGTGCCCTCGACCGGGTCGACCACCTCGGGGAGGAAGTGGTCCTCCCAGACGTGCAGCCCGTCCTTGGTCTCCACGCACTCCTGCGCGACGCCCGGGCCCATGACCTCCGACAGCCCGTAGATGTCGACGGCGTGCAGGTCCATGCGCTCCTCGATCTCCGCGCGCATCTGCTCGGTCCACGGCTCGGCACCGAGGATCGCGACCCGCAGGCTGGACGAGCGCGGGTCGACGCCCTGGCGCTCGAACTCGTCGATGATCGTGAGCAGGTAGGAGGGGGTGACCATGATGACGTCGGGCTCGAAGTCCAGGATCAGCTGCACCTGGCGGGGCGTCATGCCGCCGGAGACCGGGATCGCCGTCGCGCCGAGCCGCTCGATGCCGTGGTGCGCCCCGAGCCCGCCGGTGAACAGGCCGTAGCCGTAGGCGTTGTGCACGCGGTGCCCGGGCCGCCCGCCCGCGGCGCGGATCGAGCGGGCGACCAGGCCGGCCCAGACGTCGATGTCGTGCGCGGTGTAGCCGACGACCGTCGGCTTGCCGGTGGTGCCCGACGAGGCGTGCACCCGGCGGACCTCCGAGCGCGGCACCGCGAACATCCCGAACGGGTAGTTCTCGCGCAGGTCGGCCTTGCTCGTCGTCGGGAACCTCGCGATGTCTGCGAGCTCGCGGCAGTCCTCCGGGCGCACCCCGTGCGCGTCGAACGCGCGGCGGTAGTGCGGCACGTCCTCGTACGCGCGGCGCAGCGTCCGCTGCAGCCGCTCGAGCTGCAGCGCCCGCAGCTCGTCGACGGACATCCGCTCCGCGGGGTCGAGGGTGTCGGGGGCGGGGGCCTCGCCCAGGCGCCGCTGCACGGTCGTCACTGCTGCCCCTCCTTCTTCGCCACCAGCGTGAGCACGTCGTAGCGGGCGACGGACTCGCCGTCCTGGCGGGTCACGTCGGCGTCCCAGCGCACCTCGCCGTACCCGGCCGACTCGCGCGGGGTGATCTGCTTGCAGGTCAGCGTCACGGTCAGCTCGTCGTCGAACTTCACCGGCGTGAGGAACCGCAGGCCGTCGACGCCGAAGTTGGCGAGCACCGGGCCCGGGTCGGGGTCGACGAACAGGCCCGCGGCGAGGGAGACGATGAGGTAGCCGTGCGCCACGCGCTCGCCGAACAGCGGGTTGGCCGCGGCGGCCTCGGCGTCCATGTGCGCGTAGAACGTGTCGCCGGTGAACTCGGCGAAGTGCTCCACGTCGGCCTGGGTCACCCGGCGCGGGCCCGCGACCACCGTGTCGCCCGGCTTGAGCTCCTCCAGGTGCTTGCGGAACGGGTGCACGTCGCCGATCGTCCGCTCGGCGCCGGTGACCCAGCGGCCGGTGACCGCCGCGAGGGTGTCCGGGTCGGCCTGCACCGCGGTGCGCTGCATGTGGTGCAGCACGCCGCGGATCCCGCCCATCTCCTCGCCGCCGCCCGCGCGGCCGGGGCCGCCGTGGACGAGCTGGGGGAGCGGCGAGCCGTGGCCCGTCGACTCCTCCGCGTCGCGCCCGTTGAGCACGAGCAGCCGCCCGTGCCAGGGGGCGACGCCGAGCACGACCTCGCGGGCCCACGCCGGGTCCGCGGTGACGATCGACCCGGCCAGGCTGCCCAGGCCGCGCGCGGCGTACTCGACGAGCTGGTCGGTGGAGGAGTAGGGCAGCACCGTCGAGACGGGGCCGAAGGCCTCCACCTCGTGCGGCTCGGCCCGCTCCGGGTCCCCGAGCAGCAGGATCGGGGAGACGAACGCGCCGCGGTCGGCGTCGGCGTCCACGACCTCGACGCGCTCGGGGTCGCCGAAGACGATGCGCCCGGCGTCGGCGAGCGCCTTCACGCTGCGCCGCACCTCCTCGCGCTGCTCCAGGCTGGCCAGCGCGCCCATCCGGACGCCTGCGCTGGCCGGGTGGCCGACCGTCGTCCGCGCCAGGCGCGCCGACACCGCCTCGACGACGGCGTCGAGGTGCTGCTCGGGCACGAAGGCGCGGCGGATGGCGGTGCACTTCTGCCCGGCCTTGACCGTCATCTCGGCGACCAGGCCCTTGACGAACAGGTCGAACTCGGCCGTGCCGGGCGCGGCGTCGGGGCCCAGGGCCGACAGGTTGAGCGAGTCGGCCTCGGCGGTGAACCGCACGCTGTTGCGGACGATCGCCGGGTGCGCGCGCAGGGTCTGCGCGGTCGACGCCGACCCGGTGAAGGACACGAGGTCCTGGCCGGTGAGGTGGTCGAAGGTGTCGCCGAGGCCGCCGGCGACGAACTGGAGCGCGCCGTCGGGCAGGATCTGCGACTCGACGATCACCTCGATGAGCTCGGCGGTGAGGAACGCGGTCGGGCTGGCCGGCTTGACCAGGGTCGGCACGCCCGCGAGGAACGCCGGCGCGAACTTCTCCAGCGGCCCCCACACGGGGAAGTTGAACGCGTTGACCTGCACCGCGACGCCGCGCAGCGGGGTGCAGACGTGCTGGCCGAGGAACGTGCCGCCGCGCCCCAGCGGCTCCACCGCGCCGTCGACGTAGACCGTGTCGTTGGGCAGCTCCCGCTTGGCCTTGGAGGCGTAGGACAGCAGCACGCCGATGCCGCCGTCGATGTCGAACTTCGAGTCGCCCAGCGTCGCGCCGGTGCGCGCGGACACGGCGTAGAGGCGCTCGCGGTGCTCGCGCAGGTGCTGGCCCAGCGCCTTGAGCAGCGCGGCGCGCTGGTGGAAGGTCAGCTCGCGCAGTGCGGGGCCGCCGACGGTGCGGCCGTGGTGCAGCGCGGCGCCGAAGTCGACGCCCGCGGACGAGACGCGCGCGATCTCCTCGCCGGTGACGGCGTCGAACAGCGGCCGCCCCTCGTCGGTGGGCGCGTGCCAGGCGCCCCGGACGTGGCTGCGCAGGACATTCGGCATCGGGGGAGGCCTCCACGACTCGCTCGACCGACCGTTCGTTCGGGCGGGGACGCTAGCACGCGGGAGCGTCCACCGACAGGCCTTCACCGGCCGCTCCGCGGCCCGTGCGCGCGCAGGAGTGCTCCAGCCCTCCTCCGCGCTCGCGAGCGCCGCGGGCGCCGGCTCCGCGACCGATCGTTCGGTCGGGGCTAGGCTGCCTCCCGTGACCGACGATCCCGCCGTGCTGCTCGCCCGCGACGAGGCCGACCGGTCGGTCGCGGTGCTGACGCTCAACCGGCCCGCCCGGTACAACGCCCTGACCGTCGAGCTGAAGACGGCGCTGCTCGCCGCGGTGCGGGAGCTGGCCGCGGCGCAGGACGTCCGGGCGCTCGTGCTCACCGGCGCGGGGAGGGCGTTCTGCGTCGGGCAGGAGCTGGGCGAGCACGCCGAGGCGCTGCGGGCCGACCTGGCCACGTCGTTCGACACGGTGGTGGAGCACTACAACCCGATCGTCCTGGGCCTGGCCGACCTGCCGTTCCCGGTGGTGGCGGCGGTCAACGGCCCGTGCGCGGGCGCCGGGCTGGGCTTCGCGCTGGCCTGCGACCTGCGCGTCGCCGCGGCCGGGACGAAGTTCTCCCCGGCGTTCACCGGCATCGGGCTGACGGCCGACTCGGGCCTGTCGGCGAGCCTCGCCCACGCCGTCGGGGTGTCGCGGGCCACCGAGCTGCTGCTGCTCAACGAGACCTTCACCGCCGAGGACGCGCACGCCTGGGGGCTGGTGCGCGCCGTCGTCCCGGTCGAGGAGGTGCTGCCGGCGGCGCTGGAGCTGGCGCGGCGCCTCGCCGCCGGGCCCACGCGGGCCTACGTCGAGGTGAAGCGGGCGGTGCGCCGCGGCGCGGTGTCCGACCTCCCCGCCGTGCTCGCGCAGGAGGGCGCGGCGCAGGCCCGGCTCGCGCGCACCGAGGACCACCGCGGCGCCGTCGAGGCGTTCCTGGCCAAGCGCCGGCCGGAGTTCCGGGGCCGGTGACCGACCCGGTGACGACGGCGCGGGTGCGGCGCCCGGCCCAGGGGCCGGGGTCGCTGCTCGAGGTGGCCGTGGGGGAGTTCATCACCCGCGGCTACGACGCGACGTCGATGGAGCACCTCTCGCAGGCCGCCGGCATCACGAAGTCGTCGTTCTACCACCACTTCTCGGGCAAGGAGGCGCTGCTGCGGGCGGCGCTGGAGCGGGCGCTGGACGGCCTGTTCGCCGTGCTCGACGAGCCCGGCGCCACCACCGGCAGCCCGTCGGCCCGGCTGCGGCACATCGTGCGCGGGCAGGTGGAGGTGCTCGTGGCCGAGCTGCCCTACGTCACGCTCCTGCTGCGGGTGCGCGGCAACACCGAGACCGAGCGCTGGGCGCTGGAGCGCCGCCGCGCCTTCGACGCGCAGATCGCCGCGCTCGTCCGCGAGGCCGTCGAGGCGGGGGAGGTGCGCGCGGTCGACCCGGCCCTGGCCGCGCGGCTGCTGTCCGGGCTGGTCAACTCGGTGGCCGAGTGGGCCCGCGCCGACCGCTCCGGCACGCTGCCCGACACGGTCACCACCGCCGCCTTCGACGGGATCCTGCCCGCCCCGTGACCACCTACCGGGAACGCTGCGCGGTCGACGACGTCGCGCTCTCCCAGCTGCACGCCGCCGCGTTCGGCGAGACCCCGCGCCTGGTGGCCTGGGGCGAGCGGCTGGCCCGGCACAGCCTCACCTGGTTCGGCGCGTTCGACGGCGAGCGGCTGGTCGGGTTCGTCAACGTCGCGTGGGACGGCGACCGGCACGCGTTCCTGCTCGACGCCGTCGTCGCCCCGCCCCGTCAGAGCCACGGCATCGGCACGGAACTGGTCCGGCGGGCGGTGCGCGCGGCGTCCGACGCGGGCTGCACCTGGCTGCACGTCGACTACGCGGCGGACCTCGCCCCGTTCTTCGTCGACCGGTGCGGGATCACCCCGACCACCGCGGGCCTGCTCCGGCTGCACCGCTGACCCGTCCCGTGATCACCGGTCGGGTGCGCGACCGGCCGGATCCGGCCGGTCCCGCACCGAACCGCTGATCATGACGTCGTCGCCCCGGTGCTGGTCGGTCTGATGCGGGTTGCGCGCACCGGCCCCACTGCAGTCCCCCTGCTGCCCACTGACCGCGCCACCGTCGGACCCGCGCTGTGCACCGTCCGCACCCCCACCCCCCGACGCCCCCGACCGCACCCCGGAGCCGGAACGCGGTCGTGCGGGGGGGTGCGGACAGCGTTCCGGCTCCGGGGTGCGGTGCGGGTTGCCCGCGGGGGGTTTCTCCGTCAGACTGGCCGAACGAACATTCGGTAGGAGGATCACCGTGACCGAGCTCCAGGCTCAGTTCGACGCCACGATCGCCGCGGACCAGCGGATCGAGCCCCGGGACTGGATGCCCGAGGCGTACCGCAGGACGCTGATCCGGCAGATCGCCCAGCACGCGCACTCCGAGATCATCGGGATGCAGCCGGAGGGCAACTGGATCCTGCGCGCGCCGAGCCTGCGGCGGAAGGCGATCCTGCTGGCGAAGGTGCAGGACGAGGCCGGGCACGGCATGTACCTCTACGCGGCCGCGGAGACGCTCGGCGTCGACCGCGAGGAGCTCACCGAGAAGCTGATCGAGCAGAAGCAGAAGTACAGCTCGATCTTCAACTACCCGACGCTGTCCTACGCCGACATCGGCGTGATCGGCTGGCTGGTCGACGGCGCGGCGATCTGCAACCAGGTGCCGCTGTGCCGCTGCTCCTACGGCCCCTACGCCCGCGCGATGGTGCGGATCTGCAAGGAGGAGTCGTTCCACCAGCGGCAGGGCTACGAGCTGCTGCTGGCCATGGTCAACGGCACCGACGCGCAGCGGGCCATGGTGCAGGAGTCGGTCGACCGCTGGTGGTGGCCGTCGCTCATGATGTTCGGCCCGCCGGACGACGACTCGCCCAACTCCGCGCAGTCGATGGCGTGGGGGATCAAGCGGCACAGCAACGACGAGCTGCGCCAGCGGTTCGTCGACATGACCGTGCCCCAGGCGGCGGCGCTGGGCGTCACGCTGCCCGACCCCGAGCTGCGCTGGAACGAGCAGCGGCAGGCCCACGACTACGGCCAGCCGGACTGGGCGGAGTTCAAGGCCGTCATCGCCGGCGGCGGGCCGGCCAACGCGCAGCGGATCGCGCACCGGCGCCGCGCCCACGAGGGCGGCGCGTGGGTGCGCGAGGCCGCGCAGGCCCACGCGGAGAAGCACGCGGCGCGCCGGGCGGTGGCCGCATGACCGGCTTCACCGCCGAGGGCGGCCACGGCGCCGTCCCGACCCACGGCGTGGAGACCGGCACGGGTGAGCGCAAGCGCCGCAGCTGGCCGCTCTACGAGGTGTTCGTGCGCGGCAAGCGCGGGCTCAACCACGTCCACGTCGGGTCGCTGCACGCCGCCGACGACGAGATGGCCCTGCACAACGCGCGCGACGTCTACACCCGCCGCAACGAGGGCGTGAGCATCTGGGTGGTGCGGGCCGAGGACATCACCGCGTCCAGCCCGGCGGAGAAGGACCCGTTCTTCGCCCCGGCGGCCGACAAGGTCTACCGGCACCCGACGTTCTACGCGATCCCCGACGACGTGCCGCACCTGTGAACGCCGACACGAACGCCTACCAGTCGCTGGGCGAGACCACCGAGCACGACGACCCGCGCTGGGCCTTCGGCACCGGGATCGTCGAGGAGGCGGGCGCCGAGATCACCTCACCGGTGCCCGACGGCGTCGACCCGGCCGATCTCGCGGCCTACTGCCTGATGCTCGGCGACGACGCGCTGCTCGCCAGCCACCGGCTCTCGGAGTGGGTGTCGAACGCCCCCGAGCTGGAGGAGGAGGTCGCGCTGGCCAACACCGCGCTCGACCTGCTGGGCCAGGCCCGGGTGCTGCTCGGCCGGGCCGGGCACGTCGAGGGGCGGGGCCGCGACGAGGACGCGCTCGCCTACGGGCGCAGCGAGGCCGAGTTCCGCAACGTCGGGCTGGCCGAGCTGTCCGACGACCTGGACTTCGCCCGCGCCGTCGCGCGGCTGCTGGTGCTGTCCACCTGGCGCCTCGCGGTCCTGCACCGGCTCACCGGCTCCGCCGACCCGGTGCTCGCGGCCGTGGCGGCCAAGGGCGTCAAGGAGCTGACCTACCACCGCGACTACGCCGCGCGCTGGACCCTGCGCCTGGGTGACGGCACGCCCGAGTCCCACCGGCGGATGCAGGCCGCCCTCGACGCGCTGTGGCCCTACCTCGGCGAGCTGTTCCGCACCTCCGACGAGGAGCGCCGGCTGGCCGCGGCCGGGGTGGCCGTCGACCCGGCCGACGTGCGCGAGGAGGTCGACGCCGTGCTCGACGAGGTGCTGCGCCGCGCCACGCTGACCCGGCCCGACAAGCCGTTCATCGGCACGATCGGCGGGCGCAGCGGGCGGCAGGGCGTGCACACCGAGCACCTCGGCCACGCGCTGGCCGTGATGCAGAGCCTCGCCCGCCAGCACCCGGGGGCGACGTGGTGAGCACCGCGACCCGCCCGGACGCCCGCCCCGACGCCCGCACCGTCGTCGCGGGCGTCGTCGACCCGGAGATGCCGATGCTCACCCTCGACGACCTGGGCGTCGTCCGCGGCGTCGACGTCGACGGGGACGCCGTCACCGTGACGATCACGCCCACCTACTCCGGCTGCCCGGCCGTGGAGGAGATGCGCGCCGACCTGCGCACCGCCCTGACCGGGGCCGGCTACGGCCGCGTCGAGGTGCGTACGGTGTTCTCCCCGGCCTGGAGCACCGACTGGATCAGCGACGACGGCCGGCGCAAGCTCGCCGAGGCCGGCATCGCGCCGCCCGCGCGCACCGGGCCGCGGGCCGTCGGGCCGGTCCCGCTCACGCTGACCCCGCCGTCGCAGGCCGTGCGCTGCCCGCACTGCGGCGCCCCGGCCACCGAGGAGCTGTCGCGCTTCGGGCCCACCGCGTGCACGGCGCTGCGCCGCTGCCCGACCTGCCGGGAGCCGTTCGAGCACATGAAGGAGATCTGATGTCGGCCCCCGCGACCGAGGTGGTCGCCCCCCGCACCGGCGGGTTCCACCCGCTGCGGGTCGCCGCCGTCGAGCGGCTCTGCGACGACGCCGTCGCCGTCACCTTCGACGTGCCCGAGCACCTGCGGGAGGCCTACGCCTTCCGGCCCGGCCAGTACCTGACGCTGCGCCAGCGCACCGCCGACGGCGAGGAGCGCCGCTCCTACTCCATCTGCGCCCCCGTCGGCGCCGCCCCTCGGGTCGGCGTGCGGCGCGTCGCGGGCGGGCTGTTCTCGGAGTGGCTGGTCGACCGGCTGCAGCCGGGCGACGAGGTCGAGGTCGGCCCGCCCTCGGGCTCGTTCACCCCGGAGCTGGCCGCGGGCACCCACCACGGCCTGATCGCGGCCGGGTCGGGCATCACGCCCGTGCTGTCGATCGCCGCGTCGCTGCTCGCCGCGCACGACGACACCCGCGTCACGCTGCTCTACGGCAACCGCCGCACGGACACGGTGATGTTCACCGAGGAGATCGCCGACCTCAAGAACGCCCACGGCCCGCGCCTGCACCTGCTCAACGTGCTCTCCCGCGAGCCCACCGAGGCCGAGGTGTTCAACGGCCGGCTCGACGCGCAGCGGATGCGCGTGCTGCTCACCGCGCTCGTGGACGTCGACGACATCGACCACTGGTGGCTGTGCGGCCCGCTCGGCATGACCTCCGACGCCGTCGCGGTGCTCGGCGAGCTGGGCGTGGAGCGCGGGCGGGTGCACCGCGAGCTGTTCTACGTCGACGAGCCCCCGCCCGAGCTGCACCGCGCCGAGGACGACGCCGTCGTCGACGGGGCGAGCAGCGAGGTCTCGGTCGTGCTCAACGGCCGCACCACCCGGCTCACCCTGCCGCGCGACGCCACCGTGCTCGACGCCGCCCAGAAGGTCCGCGGCGACCTCCCGTTCGCGTGCAAGGGCGGGGTCTGCGGAACCTGCCGGGCGCGCGTCGTCGAGGGCGAGGTCACGATGCGCCGCAACTTCGCGCTGGAGGACGACGAGGTCGCGGCCGGGTTCGTGCTGACCTGCCAGACGCTGCCGGTCTCCGACGAGGTCGTCGTCGACTTCGACGTCTGAGCGGTCCCGGGGCGGGCGACCGCCCCGGGACCGACCCCTACACCTCGTCGAACACCCGGCCCATGTCGTGCCAGTCCGCCGGGCGCCTGCGGCGCAGCCAGGCCGCCGCGGCGAGCCCCGTGAGGGCGACGGCGAGGCAGACCCACGGCACCATCGCGATCTGCACCGGGATCTCCGCGCCGGGCGCGGCGGGCACGAACGAGTAGTACAGCCCGCCGAACAGGGCCAGGGCGCCGACCAGGGCCGCCAGCGCCCCGACGACCTGGAACGCGGTGCGACCCGTGCGCCGGCCCTGCAGGACGCCCGCGATCCCGAGCAGCAGGTAGACGCCCATCACCAGCGGCGTCCCGATCCCGGCCAGGAACGTGAACAGGAAGATCCCGCCCGTCTGGCCGCTGTCGACGCCACCGGCCAGCGCGACCTGGCCCTCCCGGCTGGTGACCAGCAGCGACAGCCCGGCCAGCACCACCCACACGGTGAGCACCAGGCCGATCGCCCGCCACGGGGTGCCCCAGCGCGGGTGCAGGGTGCCCAGCCGGGCGGGCAGGACCCGCTCGCGGCCCATCGCGAACAGCACCCGCGACACGGCGATGTGCACGCCGAGGGCGCAGAACAGGCTGGCCAGGGCTGCGCTGGCCAGCACGACCGCGGCGAACGCCTCGTTCGGCGCGACCGCGGCCAGCCCGGCCACCGAGGCGGGCCAGTCGACGGCGGCCTGCCGCACGCCGAACCCGACCGCCGTCGCGTAGGTGACGAGCAGGTAGAACAGCCCGGCCACGACGATCGAGCCGATGACGGCGCGCGGGACGGTCCGGCGCGGGTCGCGCGTCTCCTCCGACAGCACGGCGCTGGCCTCGGCGCCGGTGAACGACAGCATCGCGAAGGACAGGCCGAACAGCACGCCCGTCCAGCTCACACCGGCCGCGCCCGGCCAGAACGCGGCGAGGTCGAGGCTGCGGCCGGCCGACCCGACCGGGGTCGTCCCGTCGATGACGCTCACCGACGGCGAGCCGATCCCGATGACGACGACGGCCGTCACGACCAGTGCGGCCATCGTGAGGGCGAGGATGACGAGCTGCGCCCGCGTCGAGGCCTGGATGTCGTACATGCTCATCAGCGCGATGACCACGAGCCCGACGAGGGAGAACCAGTACCAGGCCGGGTCGCCGCCGGTGAGCAGCTGGACGAAGGCCGCGGTGAAGAAGCCGAACCCGCACAGCACCGCGCCGCCGAGCACGAGGAACGCCGCGGCGTAGCACCAGCCGCCGAGGAAGCCCAGGCCGCGGTTCGCCCCGCGGGTGATGTAGGTGTACATCGACCCGGCCGAGGACAGCGAGCGCGCGAACATCGCCACGGTCCCGCCGACGGCGAGCATCGCGAGCGTGCCGAGCAGGTAGGCCAGCGGCGTGGCCCCGCCCGCCTTGGTCGAGGCCAGGTAGGTGAGGAAGGCGCCGGACATCGCCGGGGCGATGACCGACAGGCCCTGGGCGATGACGTCGGGCAGGCCCAGGGTGCGGTGGAAGCCCCCACCGCTCGCGGTCGAGCTGCTGCCCGTCGCGGCGGCGGAGGCGTCAGTCGCCATCGGGGCCGCCCTCCTTCGCCGGCCCGTGCACGTCCACGTGCGAGGAGCAGTGCGCGCCACCGGTGGAGGGCACGTCGAGCGCGGGGTTGCGGTCGAAGAAGCCGACGGGCTTGAGCGTGAAGCCGGTGTAGTCGACCGGCATGACCGGGAAGTCCTCGGGCCGCGGGAAGTGCGTGGTGCCGAAGGTGTGCCAGACGACGACGTCCTCCCCGTCGACCGGGCGGTCGGCCCGCACCCAGGCCGGGAGCCCGGCCCCGCCGGGGTGCTGGTTGACGAAGTCGCCCGCCGCGTACCGCTCGGCCGGGTCGTAGCGGGTGACCCAGAGGTGCTTCGTGGCGAACGTGGCGCGGGCGTGGATCGAGGACCCCTCGTCGGCCAGCATCGTCGCCTTCCCCTCGGGGATCAGCGCGTAGCCGACGGGCTGGCCCATCGCGTTGGTCCGCTCCGGGTTGACGATGTGCCAGGTCCGCACGACCGACCCGTCCGCCGAGCGCTGCGCCTGCGACTCGCTGGTGAGCCGGGTGGTGCGCTTGCGGAACGCGTTGCCGTACGGGTTGCCCTCACCCATCGGCACCCGCTCGGCCTGCACCTCGTCGACCGCGTTGCGCACGCCGTCGACGGTCATGTCCAGCCGCGCCGAGAACAGGTGCTGGTGGAACGGGGCGCCGAGCCCGGGCGCGACCTCCGTGGCGTACTCGTTGCCGCCCTCGGGGTAGGCCGCGGTGAACACCAGCCCGGTCGCCTTGACCTCGAGCTGGATCGTGCCGTCGAGGTAGAGGTACCAGTAGAAGCCGTAGTCGTAGTTGCCGATCGGGGTGAAGAACGAGATCACCAGGCGGCGCTGGCGGCGCACCTCGCGGCTGCCCGTGAACAGGTCCGAGTGCTTCCAGAGGACGCCGTAGTCCTCCTCGTGCATGCAGATGGCGTTGCGGATCGTCCTGGGCCGGCCGAGGTCGTCGGCGATGACGGCGTCGGTGTAGTGGATGTCGCCCAGGCAGTCGCAGCCCAGCTCCAGGGAGTCGGCGTAGCGGGCGAACATGTACTCGCCGCAGTCGAAGTAGTTCTGCCAGAACCGCACGGGCGACGGGTCGGCGTAGGGCACGACCATCTCGGCGACCGAGGCGCGGTAGACGATCGGGCGGCCGTCGAAGGCGATCTGGTGCAGGGTCAGGCCCTCGCGCTCGTTGAAGCCGTAGCGCAGGTCCCACTCGCCCCAGCGGACGCGGTTGCCCTCGACGGTGAAGCTGCGGCCCTCGGGCTGGGTGATCTCGATGGGCTTGAGGTCCAGCGGCGGGCCCTGCACGGCGGGGTCGTCGAAGTCGCCCTGCGCCGCGGGGACGGGCAGGTCCGCGACGTCGACCAGCCGGGTCACCTTCCGGTCCGTCAGGTCGATGTAGGCGACGACGCCGTCGATCGGGTGCGCCCAGGGGTTCTGCGCCGCGTGGGCCTGGTGGAAGCCGAACGCGCGGACGATGCGGCGCCCGACCTCCTCCGGGTGGTCGTAGACCCCGGCCGAGAGCGGCACCGCGCGGACCTCCGCCGGCTCGATGCCGCGGCGGCGCAGCGCGCCCAGCCAGCGCTCGTCGGCGTTGAGGATGTCCTCGATCACCTCGAACTCGGCGTCGATGATCGGCGGCTGGCCGTCGCGGGGCGGGTCGAGCTCGCGGGCGGAGTCGACCTCGCCGCGGGTGGCGGAGACGACGGTGTCCCACGAGCGGCCGGTGGCCAGGTCGAGCAGGACGGCGCGGAAGCGGCGGTCGACGGGCCCGCCGTCGCGGTGGGCGAGCACCGCGTCCTTCGGCGGCTCCTCCGGGGCGAAGAAGGCGAACCGCACGGTCTCGCCGAGCAGGCCCGCGGCGTCCAGCGCCTCGCGGACGCGGTCGACCTCGGCGGTCGTGGTCATCTCGAGCGGGTGGGTGGTCCCCGGTCGGGCTTCCAGCGTGGTCATGTCGCTCCTCAGGGGGTCGGCCTCAGGGGGTCGGCTCGGCGCCGACCGTCCGCCCGCCGTCCGGCCGGGTCAACGGGCCGTCCCGGCCCGCGGGAAGACGCAGGGGGGCCGTTCCCGCGCCGTGGGAGAGCGCGGTGCGGGTTTCTCGTTCCACCCCGTCGGGGTGCGGTGCCGGGCCGATCCGGCTCTACGCTCGCGCCGACGCGAGGAGGGTGCGGTGGCGCGGAACCTGCCGGGGCTGCGGTCCCGGTCGCCGGTGCACGGCCTGGACCGGCGCAACCTGGGGCCGGTCGACGTCCTCGCGCAGTCGGTGTCGTGCGCCGCGCCCGCGGCCGCGATGGCCACGGTGCCCGCGATCGTCGCCGCCACCGCCGGCCCGGCCACGCTGGGGTCGTTCGTCGTCGCGACCGTGCTCGCGCTGCTCATCGGCACCTGCATCGGGCAGTTCACCCGCCGCATGGCCGTGGCCGGGTCGCTCTACAGCCTCACCGCGCAGGGTCTCGGCCCGCGCGCGGCGTTCGCCAGCGCCGGCGCCCTGCTCGTCGGGTGCGGGGTGCTGGTCATGGCCGCCGTCACCGGCGCGGCGATCTACCTGGACAACCTGCTGGGCCGGTTGGGAGCGCCGGTGGGCACCGCTCCCGTCCTGGCGGCGACCGCCGTCGCGGTGACGCTCGCCGCCGGCGCGCTCGTGCTGCTCGGGGTGCGGCTCTCGGCCCGGGTCGTGCTGCTGGTGGAGTCCGCCTCGATCCTCATCATGGTCGTGGTGCTGGGGGTGCTGCTGGGCACCGGCGCCGGACCCGTGCCGGCCCCGCCCGGCCCGGACGCCGGGCTCGCCGGCGTCGCCGCGGGGGTGCTCCCGGCGCTCGGGGCGTTCATCGGGTTCGAGGCCGCCACCGCCCTCGGGGTGGAGGCGCGGCGGCCCTTCGTCACCGTGCCGCGGGCCGTGCTGGTGACGGCGGGCCTCGTCGGGCTGCTGTCGCTGTTCGCCGCGTTCCCGCAGGTGACCACGGCCGGCACCGGCACCGGCGCGCCGCAGCCGCTCGTCGTGCTGGCCGCGCACGACACGCCCTGGCTCGCCGTCGCGCTCGACCTCGGGATCGTGGCCTCGTTCCTCGCCTGCACCGTCGCGACCGGCAACGTGCTGGTGCGCGTGCTGTTCTCGATGGCCCGCGACGGGATCGTCCCGGCCGCGCTCGGGGCCACCCACCGCCGCTACCGCACCCCGCACGTGGCGATCCTGACCGGGCTGCCCGCCGCGGGGGCCGTGCCGGTCGCGCTGCTCGCGAGCGGGATGCCCGGCGGAGGGGTGCTGACCCTGCTGCTCACCGTCGCCTCGGCCGGCTACCTGATCGCCTACCTGCTCGTGTGCCTGGCCGCGCCGCTGTTCCTGCGCCGGATCGGCGAGCTCACGGCCCCGCCCGTGGTCGCGACGGCGGTGATCGTGCCGATCCTGCTCGTGGTGTCCGGGGCCTACGTGGCGACGGCGATCGACGGCCCGGTGCCGGTCGTGCTCGGCGGGCTGCTGCTGGCCGGGCTGGCGTGGTACGCGGCGCTGCGGATCCGGTGCCCGGACCGCCTGCGGGACATCGGGGTCTACGACGAGACGTCGGCGGGGGACGTGCACGGCCTCGGGACCGTGCGCGGCGGCGGGGTGCCCGAGGCCGCGCGATGACCGAGCCGCTGCCGCTGTCGGGCCGCCAGCCGCGCGCCGTGCGCAGCGCGCTGGCCGTGCTCGAGGAGGTGGTGGCCGCGGGCCCCGGGGTCACCGCCAAGGAGATCTCGGCCGCCCTCAAGCTCCCGCAGGCCACCACCTACCGGCTGCTCAACCTGCTCGTCGGCGAGGAGTACCTGGTCCGGTTGCCCGACCTGCGCGGGTTCGCGCTCGGCCGGCGGGCCGCCCGGCTCGCCGTGCCGGTGGCCACCGCCCCGCCGACGGCCGCCCGGGCCGTCGTCGAGCACCTGCGCGGCAAGATCCGCTGGGGCGTGCACCTGGCCTCCCTGCGCACCGGGCAGGTGGTGCTCGTCGACCCCGACCCCGACCACCCGCCGTCGGACGGCGCGCTGCTCGCCCGCTACCCGCACGCGTCCGCGCTCGGGAAGCTGCTGCTCGCCGACCAGCCGGACTGGCGGGCGGTGACGCGGGACCTGCGCGAGCTCACCGAGCGGACGGTCACGGCGCCCTCGGTGCTGTCGCGGCAGCTCGCGGAGATCGCGGAGACCGGGCTCGCCCGGCAGTGCGGCGAACTGCGCGTGGACCGCGGCTGCCTCGCCGTGCCGGTCCGCAGCCCGGCCGACGGCACGCTGGTCGCCGGGCTCGCGCTGTGCGGGTCCGCCGAGCGCGTGGCCGGACCCAACCCCGACCTGGTCGACCTGCTGCGCGAGCACGCCGAGCGCCTCGCCCCCCTGCTCGGCTGAGCGGACCGGGGTGCCGGGCGCTCCGGGTGCTCAGCAGGGCAGGGCGGCGCCGGGGGCGCTCGTGGTGTCCAGCGGACGGACGTACGCGCCGTCGCCGGCGGCGGCCCGGGCCGTGCACGCCGCCTCCGGCGTGGCGAACGGGCCCAGGTACACGGCGTAGAAGTCCTCGCCGTCGTCGAGCCGGTCGCGCAGGGAGGGGCACCCCTGCAGCGAGTGCAGGTAGCGCGCGCCCGGGAACGCGGCGAGCAGCCGGCGCACGTCGTCGGCGTGGCTGGCGGCGACGGTCGCGGCCCCGACGAACACCGCGTACGAACCGTCGCAGGCCGGCACCGACACCGCCTGCGCGAGTCCGAGGTCGCGCGCCGCGGAGGTGGTGCCGACCGGCTCCGGTGCACCCGCGCCCCCGCTCGTGAGGGCGAACGCGCCCAGCACGGCCACCGCGAGCGCGCCCGCGGCCGCCCCGACCAGCCGCAGGCGGCGCCCGCCCGCCGCGCCACCGGGGGCGGGCGGGACCGGCCCGGGCGGCGCCGCCGGTCCGCGCGGCCCCGGCGGACCGGGTGCCGCCGCCGGGCCGGGCGGGGCCGGCAGGAACGCGGTCGGCGGGCGCTGCGCCGCCGGTGCGGCCGCCGGCGGGGCGGCGGCCCGGGGCCGCGCCACCGGCAGGCTCGTCGTGCGCCCGGCCCGGCGCAGCGCGGCCTGCGCGTCCGCGGCGAGCGCGCCCGCGCTCGGGTGGCGCTGCTCCGGGTCCTTCGCCAGCGACCGCAGCACCACGTCGTCCAGCCCGGGGGGCAGGTCGGGGCGCAGCGCGGACGGGCGCGGCGGGACGGCGTGCAGGTGCGCCTCGACCAGCGCGGTCTGGTTCGAGGAGGTGAACACGGTGCGGCCGGTCAGCGCCTCGTGCAGCACGCAGGCCAGCGCGTAGACGTCCGCGCGGTGGTCGACGGTCCGGCCCACGAGCCGCTCGGGGGACAGGTAGTCGGCGCAGCCCACGGTGAACCCGCTGGCGGTGAGCCCGGTGCCGGCCCGGCCGATGGCGTGCGCGATGCCGAAGTCGACGAGGTAGACGAAGTCCGCCGGCGTGACGAGCAGGTTGGAGGGCTTCACGTCGCGGTGCACCAGACCGGCCGCGTGCGCCGCGTCCAGCGCCTGCGCGGCCTGGGCGACGAACGACACCGCCCGCTCGGGGGAGAGCGGGCCCTCCGCGGCGAGGGTGCGGGACAGGTCGCTGCCCTCGACGAGCCGCATGTCGATGTAGAGCCGCCCGTCGATCTCGCCGAAGCGGTGGATGGGGACGACGTGCGGGTCGGTGAGCCGGGCGGCGGCGAAGGACTCGTTGCGGAACCGCTCGACGAACGCGGCGTCCCCGGCCAGGTGCCGCGGCAGCAGCTTGAGCGCGACCTCGCGGGACTGCTCGGTGTCGTGGGCGCGGTGGACCTCGCCCATGCCGCCCCGGCCGAGGAGCGACCTCAGCTCGTACGGCCCGAACCGTTCCGCCACGACACCTCCGTCCCCCGTTCGTGTCAACGCCCGGGGGACGGTACCGCCCGCCCCTCCGCCGGCCGGCCCCCGGCTCGGGCCCCGGCGCCGCCCCGGCGCCGATCCGCGTCGCGGGTCACCCGATCGGCGCGGCGACGCGCCCGTCCGGTCGAGCGGGGGAGGGCCTGGGCCATACTCGGTGGGTGCCCGACCGGTCACGCTCGCGCGAGTGGTTGCTCGAGCACTCCCAGCGCCTCGCCCGCGTGGGCAGCTGGACCTGGGACCTCCACCGCGGCACCTTCACGTGGTCGGACAGCATGTTCCCGCTCTACGGGCTGCCGGCCGGCGCCCCGACCCCGACGCCGGAGGGGTTCCTGGAGCTGGTCCACCCCGACGACCGGGCGCGCTACCGGGCCGCGGTCCGCCAGGCCCTGCGGACGGGCGGGTCGCACGAGCTGGAGCACCGCGTCGTCACCCCGTCGGGGGAGGTGCGGCACATCGCGGGGTTCGCCGAGATCCGGACGGACCCGGGCGGGCGGCCGGTCGAGGTCATCGGCAGCGCGCAGGACCAGACGCTGCGCGTCGAGCGCGACCGGGCGGTCGCCCGCAGCGAGCAGCTGCACCGGCTGATCGTCGACAGCAGCCCGATCGGCATCGCGGTCCTCGACCTCGGCGGGCGCTGGCTGCAGGTCAACGACGCGCTGTGCCGGCTCCTCGACCGCCCGGCGTCGGCGCTGGTCGGCCGCCCCTACACCGAGCTGTGCGTCGACCCCGATCCCGCCGGCGACGCCCGGCTGCGGGCCGACCTGGTCACCGGACGGCGGACCGGCGTGTGCGACGACCGCCGCCTGCTGCGCCCCGGCGGCGGGCGGGTGTGGGTGGAGGCGCACGTGAGCCTGCTGCGGGCGCCGGAGCTGCACCGCGCGCCGCGGCTGCTCGCGCAGGTCCTCGACGTCACCGAGCGCCGCCGCGTGGCGCAGGAGCTGACCCGGCAGGCCCGCACCGACCCGCTCACCGGCCTGGCCAACCGCCGGGAGTGGCAGGACCGGCTCGAGGGCCACCTCACCGACCCGGCCGGGGCGCCCGACCCGCTGACCGTGGCCATCGTCGACATGGACCGGTTCAAGGCGTTCAACGACACCCACGGCCACGCCGAGGGCGACGAGCTGCTGGTGGCGACGGCGCAGCGGTGGCGGGCGCACCTGGACAACGCGGCCCCCGGCGCGCTCCTGGCGCGGCTGGGCGGCGAGGAGTTCGGCGTGCTCCTGCCCGGCCTGCACCACGCCCGGGCCCGGGAGCTGCTGGCGGGGCTGGTCACCGCGCCGCCGCGGGGGCAGACGGCCAGCGTGGGCTTCACCGTCGTGCGGGCCGGCGACCGGCCCCGCCCGGTCATGTCGCGGGCCGACCGCGCCCTCTACCGGGCCAAGCAGCGCGGGCGCGGCCGGGTGGAGGCCCGGTGGGCGCCGGTCCCGGAGGACCCCGACCGGCCGCCGTGCGGCCCGACCCCCGGCGCCTGAGCCGCGCCGGTCACCCTCCCGGCAGGGGACCGGTCCGGGACGGCGGCAGGAGGATCCACCGCACCCGGCCCACGACGGCCTCGGCCGGCACCGCGCCGGACGAGCGGGAGTCCGCCGAGTTCGCGCGGTTGTCGCCCATCAGCCACAGGTGGCCCTCGGGCACCCGCACCGGACCGAACGCCTGCGGTCCGGCGCCCGCAGCGACCGGGGCCAGGTAGGGCTCGTCGAGCGGGCGTCCGTCCACCACGACCCGACCGCGGTCGTCGCAGCACAGCACGGTCGCACCGCCCGTGGCGATGACGCGCTTGGCGAAGTCCTGCTCCGGCCCGTCGCCGGTCCACGCCGGAGGTCCGCGGAAGACGACCACGTCACCCGGGGCCGGGTCGCCGCCGAGGGTGTAGCCGAGCCGGTCGACCAGCACCCGGTCGTTCGTGCAGCCCGTGCAGCCCTGCAGCGTGGGCTCCATCGACGCGGACGGGATGACGAACACCCTCGCGACGAACGCCTGCCCGACCGTGGACAGGACCAGGGCCACCACCACGATCAGCACGAGCTCCCGGAGCGCACCGCGCCAGCCCGAGCGCGCCCGCCGCACTCCGTCCTCGGGTCGGGCCCGGTCCCCCCACGGTCGCCGCACCGGTCCAGCATGCCGTGCCGGTCGACGGGTCCGTCCCGGCGGGCCGGTCAGCGCAACGACCAGATCTCCCTGCGGGCGAACCGCAGGCCCGCGGGCGTCCGCAGGATGGTGTCGCGGTACTCCGCCACGATGTCGGTGCGCGGTTCCGGGTGCTCGTCGCCGACCGCGTGGACCACGACGGAGGCGGTTCCCGTGATGGCCCCGTCCGCCCGGCGCGCGTAGTGCAGGTCGCCCAGCCGGTGGCGGGTCCGTCGGTCGGTCGGACGGGTGGCGGCCCACTGCCGCAGGCCCTCCGGTCCGCGCCGGTCGGGTCCGAGCCCGAGCACCACCGCGTCGTCGGTGACGAGGTCGGCGACGCCGGCGGCGTCGCCGACGTCGAGGCGGTCGCACCACTCGGTGAGGAGACCGGTGACCGCAGCGGTCTCGGCGGCGGTCAGCTCCACCGGGTCCGGGAAGCCGGTGCCCTGGTGCGCGGCGAGGTGGAGGTAGTCCACCCGGGGCGGGGCGTAGACGTCGATGTTCAGGGCGACGCCCTCGCCGACCGCGACCGCCGTGTGGGGAGCGTCCGCGGGGATCACCAGCGCGTGCCCGGCCTCGACCAGGTAGGCGCGCCCGTCCACGGTGAACTCCATGGCCCCCTGCACGACGAGGGAGACCTGGTCGAAGCCGTGGGAGTGCAGGGCCTGGCGGGGCATCCCCGGGTCCATCCAGTTGTAGGTGACCAGGCTGTGGTCGCCGCGGACCGCGACGCGCTGGTAGGTGCCGTCCAGCAGCGACTCGCGCGGCAGCCGGTCGACCGCGATGTGCTGCGGCGTGCGGGACATGTCGGTCCTCTCGCGGTCCGGCCGGGGCCGGGGCGGCACCCGGTGGCGTGGTTCAGGTGGAGGATCCGGCGACCGCGACGGGCCCATCGACGAACGCCGCCTCCGGGGTCTCGTCGACGACGCGGTTGCGGATCGACCCGAGGCCGTCGATGTCGACCCGGACGACGTCGCCGTGGGCCAGGTACAGCGGCGGGACCATCGCGTGTCCGACCCCGGCCGGGGTGCCGGTGGCGATGACGTCCCCGGGCTCGAGGGTGCAGACGGTGCTGATGTGGGCGATGATCCGATCGACGTCGGTGAGCAGGTCGCGCGTGTTGCCGTCCTGGCGGAGCTCGCCGGAGACCCACGTGCGGATGCGCAGGTCGTGCGGATCGGGGACCTCGTCCGGGGTGGTGATCCACGGTCCGATGGGGCCGTGCGTGTCCCAGCTCTTCCCGAGGGTCATCGTCGGGGTCGCGAGCTGCCAGTCGCGCACGCTCACGTCGTTGACGACGAGGTACCCGCCGACGACCTCCCGGGCCCGCCGCACGGGGACGTGGCGGCACCGCCGTCCGATCACGACGCCCATCTCGCCCTCGTAGTCGAGCATCCGGGACGCGCGCGGCCGGACGACGGGGTCGTGCGGCCCGGCGGTGCAGGTGGACTGCTTCGTGAACACCACGGGGACGTCGGGGCGGTGCAGGCCGGACTCGGCGGCGTGGTCGGCGTAGTTCAGGCCCACCCCGAGGAACTTCCCCGGTCGCCGGACCGGTGCCGCCAGCGCCACGTCCTGCAGCCGGTGGCGAGCACCCTCGCGCGCCAACCCGTCCAGGGAGGGGGCCGTCCCTCCCGCGGCCCGCCCGAGGAGCAGGTCCACCAGGTCGTCGGGCCGCACCCCCGGGAGCGTCACCAGCTCGACGACGTCGTCGCCCCGGACCAGGCCGCACCGCGTGCCGCCGTCCGGAGTGCTGAAGCGGGCGATCCGCATCCCTCCTCCTCAGCTGCCCAGCTCGAACCCGGGCGGCGGGGGCTGGAAGTTCCAGACGGAGATGAACTCCGCGAACTCCTCGGCCGGGTAGATCGTCACGGGCCGCTCGAACGGGTTGGCGTCCATGTTCGAGTTGATCTCGATGCGGTTGCCCGACGGGTCCTTGACGTAGAGGAAGTTGTTCGCGCCGAGGCCGCCGTGCTTGCCGATGCCCCACTCGCACCGCTCGATCCCCCTGGAGCAGACGCGGTCGGCGACCTCGCCCATGTGGTTGAGGTCCTCTGCGAGGAAGGCGACGTGGTGCAGCGTGGTGCTCGGGTCCGCGGTCGCCATCACCGCGACGTCGTGGTGCTGCGGTGTGATGTGCGTCCACGCCGCCCCCCACCCGGTCGGTCCGGCCACCGCGTCGGACGTCGCGAAGCCGAACGTGGCGGCCAGCCATTCGACGTAGCCCCGGACGTCCGCGGCGAGCAGGTTCACGTGATCGGTGTCGATCGGGGCCACACCCGGGTTCCGACCCCCGTTGCGGACGCCGGTCGGGCGCTCGTCGCTGGCGACGACCTCGAACGGCACTCCCGTGGGGGACAGCACCCGGAGCGCGCTGTCGAGCCCCGGCAGACCGGTCGGGACCCGCTCGACCGGTACGCCCCGCTCGCCGAGCGCGGTGGCGAGCGCGTCCAGGGCTGCGACGCCGTCGATGCCGAACGAGTACGAGTCCAGGCCGCGGCCCGGACCGGTCGTGTCCAGACGCAGGACCAGGTCGATCCGGTGGTCGCCGCCGCAGGTCAGCAGGACCGTCCGCCGGTCCCTGTCGAGGATCTGCAGGTCGAGCGCCCCGGTGTACCACTCCGCTGCGACATCCAGGTCGTGGACCCGCAGGGTGGCGTACTCCAGCCGATTCAGCGGCGCGCGCTGTGCGGGCGGGCTCTTCGTGCTCTCTGCTCCGGCCGTCGTCGTCACCTTCGGTCCTCCTGGCTCGTGCGTCGGTGTGCGTTCAGGAGTACGGCATGAGTATCGAATATGTCAACAACTTTCGTAAGTCGACCTCGGGTTAGGGTGAGTCATGGCCAGGACCGGCGACGGCTCGACGCGGACCGACCGGCTCCACGCCGCTCTGCGCGCCGACATCCTCGGTGGCCGGCTGGTCCCCGGCGAGCGGCTCAAGTTCCCCGCGCTGAGCGAGCGCTACGGCACCAGCGTCGGCACCGCTCGCGAGGTGCTGGTGCGGCTCACGGCCGAGGGGCTGGTGAAGAACCAGGCGCACCACGGCTACGTGGTCACGCCGCTCTCGCACGCGGAGCTGCGCGACCTGACGACCGCGCGGATCGAGATCGAGTCGCTCGTCCTGGGGATGTCCGTCACCGCGGGCGACGTGGCCTGGGAGTCCCGGCTCGTCGCCGCCCACCACGTCCTCGAGCGGACGTCCTACCTCGATCCCGACGCCGAGCACCCCGCCGACCGCTGGACGGTCGCTCACGCCGAGTTCCACGCCGCCCTGGTCGGGGCCTGCTCCAACCGGCGCCTGCTCGACATCGCCCGCTCGCTGCGGGAGGAGGCCGAGCTCTACCGGCAGTGGTCGGTGTCCCTGGGCGGTGACCGCGATCGCGACGTCGCGGCCGAGCACCGAGCCCTGTTCGACGCCGCTCTCGCCCGGGACGTCGGGCAGGCGCAGCAGCTGGTCCGGGACCACCTCGCGCGCACCGCGGAGCTGCTCGTCTCCTGCGCGGCCGACCGGCCCGCAGTGGCGTCCCGGACCTCCTGACCGGTCGGCATCCGCACAGGGGCACCGGCCCCTCCGGCTCCCGGCCCGGCGGCGACCCGGTGCCCCGTGGGGAACGGCCGCCGGCGGCTACGTCGCCGCGACGAGCTCCTCCGGCACCGCGATCACGTCGACCATCGCCCCGTTGCGCAGGACGGTGATCTGCACCCGCGCCCCGATCGCGTCGTCGAACAGCCGGCGCTGCAGGCTCTGCGCGTCGGCGACGTCGGCCCCGTCCATGCGCAGCACCAGGTCGCCCGCGCGCAGGCCGGCCCGGTCGGCCGGGCCGCGCGGGACGGTCTCGGAGATCCGCAGCGCGGTGCGCCGCTGCAGCGAGGCCCGCAGGGCCGGGGCGAGCGGCACCGGCGCGCCCACCAGCCCGAGGTAGGCCCGCCGGACCCGCCCGTCGCGCAGGAGCGCGCCGATGATCCGGCGGGTGGTGCCGTTGATCGGCACCGCGAGCCCCAGCCCGACGCCGGCGACCGCGGTGTTGATCCCGACGACCTCGGCGGCGGCGTTGGCCAGGGCCCCGCCGCTGTTGCCGGGGTTGAGCGCCGCGTCGGTCTGGATCACGTCCTCGACGACGCGGGCGGCGGAGCCGCTGCGCACCGGCAGCGCCCGGCCGAGCGCGCTGACCACGCCGGCGGTGACCGAGCCGGCCAGCCCCAGCGGGTTGCCCACCGCCACCACCAGCTCGCCGACGACCAGGCCGTCGGCGTCGCCGAGGACCGCCGCGCTCGGGGTGGCGTCGCGGGCCCGCAGCACCGCGAGGTCCGACAGCGGGTCGGCGCCCACGACGTCGACGACGGCCTCGCTGCCGTCGGCGAAGGCGGCGTGGCCGGTGGAGCCGCTCCCGACGACGTGCGCGTTGGTCAGCATCAGCCCGTCGGCGGTGAACAGCACGGCCGACCCGGAGCCCTCCCGCCGTCCGACGCGGATGCGCACCGCGGCGACGTGCGGGGTCACCTCGGCGGCCACGCGGGACACGACGGCGGAGTAGGCGTCCAGGATGCGGTCCCCGCGCGGGGGCGGGACGGTGGGGGCGTCGTCCATGGGGCTCTCCTCCTCGCGCTTACACCGTTGCAGCCACGCTACTCCTCCTCGGCGCGACCCGTGGGCGTGCGCTCGGCGGTCACCGGTCCACCGGCCACGGCTCGCCGACCATCTCCACCTCGGTCCCGGACGCCGCGTCGTGGACGAGGACCACCTCCGCCATCAGCCCCTCCATGACCACCAGGCCGCGACCGCGCTGCCGCAGCAGGTCGGAGCGGTCGTGGACGTCGGGGCGCCACCGGCCGCGGTCGCGCACCCGCACCCGCACCCGCCGGCCGCGCCCGGGGCGCGCCGGGTCGACCGGCTCGACCCGGGCGCGGACCTCGACCGGCCCGACCGGGCCCTCCGGCGGGTACGCGTGCTCGACGGCGTTGCTCACCGCCTCGTTCACCGCGAGCAGGACCTCCTCGCCCGCCTCGTCCGGGCACCCGACCGCGGCCAACCACTCCCGCACGCACCGGCGCACCCCCGGCAGGTTCTCCCGCAGCGCCGCGACGACGATGTCGCACCCCCCGTCGGCGGGTCCGCGCGGCCGCGGCGGCGGCACCCCGCTCCCGTGCTGGGCGGGCCCCCCGGTCTCGCTCATACCCCGGGATACACCCCGGCGCCGGCCGCAAACCGTCCGGGACCGGCACCGGCCGGTCGTGGCGCCGGGGAGCACCGGGGGATCGGCGGCCGGCACCGGGGCCGACCGGCCGGCGCAGGACCCGTCGGTGGACGGACGTCCGGACCCCCGTCCGCCGGTCCGGCCGCGCGCGCCACCCCCGTCCGCGCCATACTCTCGTCCGGACGGCCCAGCAGTGCGGCGGTCGGAGGAGTGCAGCGTGACGACCGATGGCGGCGAGTCCGCACCTGCGGTCCGCCTCGACCGCGACCGGGGACCCGACGACCTGATGGTCGTCGTGGACGCCGTGCCCGCCGCGGTGCCCGCCGCCCGGGCCCGGCTGCGGACCTGGTTGGACGCGCTGGTGTGGCCGGCCGAGGACGCCGAGGACGTCGAGCTCGCCGTCAACGAGGCGCTCGCCAACGTCGTCGACCACGCCTACCCGCCCGGCGCGCCCGGCCGGGCGACCCTGCACGCCTGGACCGCGCAGCCCCCGGGCACCCGGCGCCGCCGCGTCGTGATCACCGTGACCGACCGGGGCCGCTGGGCGGCCCACCACCCCGACGACGTGCCGCTGGCGGCCCGCGGCCACGGCCTGGTCGTGATGGGCGGCTGCATGGCCGAGCTGCACATCCAGCGCAGCGTCGCCGGCACCACCGTGGTCATGATCAGCGAGGACGTGCCGGCCGTCGCCTGAGCGCCGACGGTGACCGGTTCGGGACCCGGCGGGGGTTGTCCCGTGCCGTCCGGCCTGCTCCACTGTCCGCGCGGGCGCACGCGACCCGCTCCCCCCGCGACGGGCGCGGCGCACCGCCCGCCCCCGGCGGGGAGGTCCACCCGGCGCGGACCCGCACGCCCCCGCTGCCGATGGGCCGCTGCGTCCGCCGAACGCGAGAGGAGCAGGTCGTGTCCGACGACCCGACCCGGCCCGCCGACCGCTCCCCGCGGGACCGGCCCGCGGGGGCGCGGATCGACATCGCCACGACGCACCCCACGCCGAGCCTGGCCGTCGTCAGCGTCACCGGGGAGCTCGACCTCACCACCGGCGCCCAGCTCGACGCCTGCCTGGACCACGAGCTCGACGCCCCGGGGACCACGGACCTCATCATCGACCTCAGCCGCCTGCGCCTGCTCGCCGCGCGGGGGATCACCAGCCTCGTCCGGGTCGACGAGGACGCCCGCGCCCGCGACATCGCCGTCCGGGTCGTGGTGAGCCGGCCGATCGACCGCGTCCTCGCCGTGCTCGAGCTGGACCGGCACCTGCTCACCCACCCCGACCTCGACAGCGCCCGGCGCAGCACCGCCTGACGCCCCGCCGCGTCCGGCGGGGGTACGTACTTGTACGGATGCGGCCGGTCGTCCGCCCCTCCTACGGTCGTCCTCGCGGGCCGCGGCCGGTGACGGGGTCACGGCCGGTCCGCCTGGTCCCGAGGGGTCCCGGCAGCTCCTCGCGGCGATCGACCGCACCGGTGGCGCCCCGCGGGCGACCGGGGTCCTGCCGGCGGTCCTCGCGGACAGGAGCCGGAGCATGCCGTCGAGCAGCGGGGGCGCCGTCCTGGCCGCCCGGTCCGACGCGGTCGTCGTGGGGCGGGAGCGCGAGCGCCGCGCCGTGCGCCGGCTGGTGGGGTCGCCGACGGCGGCCGGGCGCGCCGTCGCCGTGGTCGGCGAGGCGGGGTCGGGCCGCACGACCATGCTCCGGCTGACCGCGTCCGCGGCCGACGGGGTGCGGACGATCTGGCTGGGCGGGGCGCGGTCGGAGGTCGCGCTGCGCTTTGCCGCGGCGGCCGACCTGCTGCTGCCCCTGGCCGAGCACTTCCGCCGGCTCCCGCGGGCGCAGCGCGACGCCCTGGAGGTCGCCCTCGCGCTGCGCCCCGGCGCCGAGCCGGGCGCGCTGGCGGTCTGCGCCGCCGCCCTCGCGGTGCTGTCCGCCGAGGCGGAGCGGGTCCCGCTGCTGATCCTCGTCGACGACTGGCAGTGGATCGACCGCGAGTCCCAGCAGGTGCTGCTCTTCGTCGCCCGCCGGCTGGTGGTCGGCCGGGTGGGGCTCGTGCTGGCGCTGCGGGCCCACGAGGCCGAGGGGGCGGTGCCGCCGGGGATGCCCGTCGTCGAGCTGCCGGGGCTGAGCGCGGGGGAGGGGCGCGCGCTCGCCGCCGGTCTCGGGGTCGAGGTGTCCGACGAGGTCCTGGAGCACCTCGTCGAGCTCACCGCCGGCAACCCGCTCGCCCTCACCGACGCGCTGACCTCCGCGCCCCGCGCCGACCTGGTCGGGCCGGTCGCGGTGCCGCACGGCCTCGCGCTCGGGGCACGGCTGCGCCGGGCGTGGGCGGAGGTGCTCGACGACCTGCCCCCGGCCACGTCGACCGCGCTGTCCACCGCCGCCGCGGCGCGGTCGGGGGCCCCCGCCGAGGTCGAGGCCGCGCTGACCCGGCTCGGGGGCGAGCTGACCGATCTCGCGCCCGCGGAGCGCCGCGGCCTGGTCCGCGTCCGCCCGGGCGGGGTGGAGTGGCGCCACCCCCTCCTGCGCCAGGTCGTCCTCGACCGGACGCCGGCGTCGGAGCAGCGCCGGGTCCACCGGGCGCTCGCCGACGCCGCGGACGGGCACGGGCGCGCCTGGTACGCCGCCGCGGTCGCGGTCCCGCCCGACGACGCCGTCGCGGACGCGCTGGCCGCCGCGGCCGTCGACGCGCGCGACCGGGGCGACCACACCGGCGCGACCCGGCTGTGGAGCCGCGCGGCCGAGTTCACGACCGGCGGACCGCTGCGCGGGGACCGCCTGCTCGCCGCGGCCGCGGCCGCCCTGCGCGGGGGGCGGGACCGGTGGGCGGCCGCGCTGGCCGGCGCCGCCCCGGCCGCCCGGGGTGACGACCCGGTGTTCGCCGCCGACGCCGAGCTGGCCCGGGCGCGGGCCGGGGTCGCGCTGGGCCGGTCGCGGCGCGCCGCCGTCGACCTGCGCCGGGCCGCAGCGGCGGTCCGGGACGCCGATCCGGAGCGGGCCGCGTCGCTGCACGCGGAGGCGGTGTGGCCGTGCCTGCTGTCCGGGGACCTGCGCGGGGCGCTGGACGTCGTCGACCGGTGCCTGACCGACCCGACCGACCGGGCGGGCCTGCCCGCCGCGGCGGCGTCGGCGCTCGCCCTCGCCGTCGGGGGCCGGACGGCCGAGGCCCGGACGGCGCTGGCGCGGGCGGAGGAGGCGCTCGCCGACCGGCCGCGGGACGAGCCGCACCCGCACCACGCGGTGCTCGCGGGGCGGGCGGCGGTGCACCTGGAGGAGTACGACCGCGCGGAGCGCCTGCTGCGGACGGCGCTCGACGGCGCCCGCCGCGCCGCCGTCCCGGCGGGGCTGGCGTCCGCCCTGCTGGCGAGCGCCGAGCTCGCCTGGTGGACCGGCGAGTGGGGGGCGGGCCGGGCGGACGCGGCCGAGGTGGCGCGCCGGGCCGGCGAGCTCGGGGAGGCGGGCCCGACGGCGTGGGCGCTGGCCGCCCTCGCCCGGTGGGACGCCGTGCGCGGCGACGCGGCAGCGGTCCGCGCCCGCGTGGAGCGCGCCGCGCGCGAGGTCGGCCCCGGCGACCTCGGCCGGCTGGAGGTCCAGCTGCCCGCGGTGTCCGGGCTCGCCGCGCTCTCCGCGGGCCGGCTGGAGGAGGCCGTCGAGTGCCTCGACCGGGCGGTCGGGGGGCCGGGCGGCTCCACCGCGGTGCCCGCGCTCGGCGACCTGATCGAGGTCCGGCTGCGGATCGGCGACCGCGCGGGGGCGGAGGAGGCGGTGCGCCGGGCCGAGGCGGAGGCGACCGCCACCGGTCTGGCCCACCCCGCCGCGCTGGCCGCGCGCGGGCGGGGGGCGCTGGCCGCGGACGTCGACGGGGCGCGCAGCGCGTTCGCCCGGGCGGCCGCCGTCCACGCCCGCGGCCGGGTGCCCTTCGAGCGCGCCCGCACGCTGCTGTGCGAGGGCGAGACGATGCGCCGCCTGCGCCGCCCGGCGGCCGCGCGCGGTCCCCTGCAGGAGGCCCTGCGGATCTTCGACCGGCTGGGGGCGCGGCCCTGGTCGGCGCGGGCGGAGGGGGAGCTGGCCGCCACCGGCGCGCCCGGCGCCCGCGGCGACCCCGACCGGGCCGGGCTCGACTCCCTGACCCCGCAGGAGCTCCGGGTCGCCCGCGCCGTGGCCGCGGGGCTGAGCAACCCGGAGGCCGCCGCGGTGGTGTTCCTGTCCCGCAAGACCGTCGAGGCCCACCTGTCGCGCGCCTACCGCAAGCTGGGCGTCCGGTCGCGCTCGCAGCTCGCGCGGCTGTTCGGGGAGCAGCGCGTCGAGCGGGCGGACGGCTGAGCGCCCGCCCGCCCGACGCACCGGTCCTCAGGCGGGCAGGCCCGCGAAGCGGATCAGGTCGACGATCGTGCGGATCTCCCCGCCGTCCGCGTCCTTCACCCCGAGCGCCGGCGTCCAGAACGACGTGGCGTCGCCCGGGATGGACAGGGTGTTCACGAACGAGTCGTCGTCGGCCCGCAGCTGACCGATGATCGTCTCGCAGACGATCCGGCTGCCGACCTGCCCCAACCGGTCGCCCCCCTCCTGCAGCTCGGCCTCGCGCAGGACGTAGAACCACAGGGGGGTCGCGTCGAGGAACCCGCCGGCGGCGAGCGCGTCGCCGAGCAGCTGGTTGCGAGCGCGCACGTCGATCGAGCCACCTGCGGCGTCGGCCTCGCCGCGCAGCTGGGCCCGGGTCAGGGCCGGCACGCCGAACGCGTCGGCCGCGGCCTGCCCGGTCGGGATGCCCAGCCGGTAGCCGCGCAGCAGGTTGCGCACGGCCAGGTGCTTGACGATGTCGCGGATCCGGCGGGGCAGGCCGGCGTCGTTGCCCTCGTTGAGCAGCCGACGCAGCGGCGGCGCGAGGTGGGTGTCGATGCGGCGGGCGAACCGGTCGGGCTCGGGGCTGGTGCCGGTGAAGCGGTCCCACTCGATGGGCCAGTTGTCGGGCAGGGTGGGCAGACCGAAGCGGAACGGCGGGTCGTGCTTGCCCGTGAACTGGAACAGCTCGTCGAACGACGCACGCCGGGGGGCCCCCTCGTCCGTGACCGCCGGTCGGCCGAAGTTGCGGTTGTGGTCGTACTCGGCCCGCACCATGGTGTGGCCGAACCGGAAGGCGGCGACCGAGAACTCCAGCGGCATGGAGACCGAGCCGTTGCGGGGCCGGAACAGCAGCCGCTCCCGGCCCTCGCCGTTCGGTGCGGAGGCCTTCAGCACCTCCTGCGCCACCCCGGGTGCGGTGAGTCTGTCCAGGAAGTCGTGCACCACCAGCCACTGGTAGTGCCACTCCACCAGCTGCCGGGTCCGGGCGAACGTCGCACCGGCATCGGCCTGCGGGTCGTTCTGCTCGACCCACGTCGCCACGGCGTTGTGGAACCGCAGGAACGCCAGGTGCAGCTGCGCGACGATGAGGTTCTCGTCGTTGCGCCCGTCCCCGATCAGGGCGTGCCCGTCGGCGGCGCGCGGCAGGTCGCGCTCGGCCTGCCCGTCGTCGCCCAACGGCGGGATGAGATCGCCCGGCGCGCCCGTGAGCACGGTGTCGAGGGCGAAGCGCACGCCGTCGTCCCGGTACGGCACCGCCTCCGGGTCGCCGGCCGCCGCGCCCGGCCCGTCGCCGTAGAGCGAGTCGAGGTTGAGGGCGGGTTCGCGCAGGTTGCGCAGGTAGTGCACGACCTCGTCGGGCGGCAGCGGCGTCATGTCGCTGCCGAGGATGCTCACCGACTCGTCGCGGTCGGTGTTGGCCGTCAGGTCGTGGTCGATGAACTGGCCCCAGTAGGTGTAGACCGGCGGGATCGTCGAGTTCAGGGCGAGCGGGTCGGACCCGTCGAACACGGTCGGGTCGCCGTCGACCATCGCCGCCCCCAGCGCCTTCAGCGCGACCACCACGGCCGCCGGGTCGGTGACGGGCAGGTGGGCGGCGGGGTAGACGTCGCGGGCGTCGGCGAGCATGTAGCCGAACCGGGTCGTGCCGTCGTCGTCGGCCCGGCTCGCGGTCGGGTCGCCGACCACGTCGGCCAGCCGGCTCACGCTCTCCAGCTCGTCGGCGGCGGGCTCGGACTTGTAGAGGTCCTCGGCGAGCGCGTGCCCGCCGTGGGTGAGGTGGGACAGGACGCGGGACAGCTTGCGCATCGGCGCTCCTCGGGCTCGGGCTGCGGGCGACCCTGCCCCCGGACCGGCGGGGGGCGCTTCGGGGAACTCCCTCCGCGCCCGGCGGTCCCGGGGCGCTGTCCCGGGGCGGGGGCGCCCGCGACGGGCAGGGAGCTCCTCGAAGCGCTCCGGGGCCCGCGGGCCCCACCGTGCCCGCATGGACGCACGCGAGCAGCAGCAGGCCGCCGAGCAGCGGTACCGGGACAGCGGGGCGGCGCGGGAGGAGACGCGCCAGCGCCAGGAGACGGCCGGCACCGCGGTCGTCGACGACCGGGAGCAGCTCGAGGCGCGCGCGGCGCGCCTGCTCAGCTCGGGCGGGGTCGGGCTGGAGGCGGTGCTCGGCGCCGTCGCCGCGCCGGGGCCGCCCGAGGAGCGGCGGGAGCGGGCGCTCGAGCGGATCCTCGGGGCGGCCAGCGAGCTGGTGCCGGTCAACTTCCTCGCGCGCGGCGCGCGGGCCGCCCGGGCGGTGGGCCGGATCGGCGTCCGGGAGGACGGGCGCGTGGTCGGCAGCGGCACCGGCTTCCTGGTCGGCGCCCGGCTGCTGCTCACCAACAACCACGTGCTGCCCGCCCCGGCCGTCGCCCGCGCGTCGTTCGTCGAGTTCGACGCCGAGCTCGACCTCGACGGGCTGCCCCGGCCCGTCACCGTGTTCGAGCTCGACCCGGCCGTGGTCTTCCTGACCGACGAGCACCTCGACTTCACCCTGGTCGCGGTCCGGCCGGGGCGCGACGGGCGCCCGGCCGGCGACGGCTTCGGGACCATCCCGCTGATCGCCGACCAGGGCAAGATCGTGATCGGCGAGCCGGTCACCGTCGTCGGCCACCCGCGGGGCCGGCTCAAGGAGGTGGCCGTCCGGGAGAACGAGCTGCTGCACCAGCTCCCGGACTTCCTGCAGTACGGCGCCGACACCGAGCCCGGCAGCTCCGGGTCGCCGGTGTTCAACGGGCAGTGGGAGGTGGTCGCCCTGCACCACGCGGGCGTCCCCGGTCCCAGCGGTGCCCCGGACGACTGGGTCGCCAACGAGGGCACCCGCGTCAGCGTCGTCCTGCGCCACCTCGCCGGGCTCGCACTGCCGCCGGCGCAGCGCGCGGTGCTGGCCGAGCTCGGCGCGGCCGCGGTGCCCGCGCAGGTCCCCGTCCCCGTCGGCGCCGCGGCGCCGCCGTCCCCCGCGCCGGCTCCGCGGGAGGCCGCGCGCACCGGGCTGACCGGCCGGCCGCGCGGCGGTGGGCACCTGGTGCTCCTGCACGGTCGCAGCCAGTCCGGCGAGGACCTGCCCGGCGTGCGGGCGCACTGGGCCGGCGGCCTGGCCCGCGGGCTCGCCGCCGCGGGCCTGCCGCCGATCGACGCCCGCGACGCCTGCTTCCCGTTCTACGGCGCGGCGCTGGCCGGCGCGCTCGGGTCCGCGCGGGAGGTGGTCCTGTCCGACGCCGCGCCCGGCGCCCGCCCGGACGCCGCCCCCGTCCGCGACGCGTACACCGCGGTGCTGGAGGAGGCCGCCCGCGCCACCGGCATGCCCGCGTCCGAGCCGGCGGAGGGGAGCCGGGAGAGCGGCGTGCTGGACCTGGTGCAGCGCGCGCTGTCCTGGCTCGCCGGCCGCAGCGCGCTGGACGAGGCCGTCATCGCCACCGTGTTCCGCGACGTGGCGGCCTACCTGACCGACGAGCGCGTCCGCAAGGTCGTGCTCGACGTCGTGCTCGACGAGCTCCCCCCGGACGGCGACCTGGTGCTCGTCGCGCACAGCCTCGGGACCGTCGTCGCGATGGACGTGCTGCAGAACCTGCCCGACCGGCACGTCCCGCTGCTGGTCACGGCCGGGAGCCCGCTCGGGCTGGACGCCGTGCACACCAAGCTGCTCTCGCCGGTCCTCCGGCGGCCGGCGAACGTCGCGCGGTGGGTGAACGCCTGGGCCGTCCCGGACGCGGTGGCGATCGGCTGCCCGCTGGGGGACGACTGGAGCGGCGTCCTGGACGTGCGGACCGCGAACCCGCGGTCGGGGGCCCACGACATCGCCGAGTACCTCGCCGACGCCCGCGTCGCGGGCGAGATCGGCGCCGCCCGGGGGACCGCGCCGTAGCGCCGGCCCGCCCTCCACCGCCCGGTCGAGTTGCCGCCCGGGGGGGACCCGATAGCGTCGCCCCGGTGAGCCTGCGCGCGACCGAGGACGTGGCGTGGCAGGCGCTGGAGCGGATGCCCGACGGCGTGGCGGTCTTCGCGCCGGACTGGACGATCCTCTACATCAACCCGGCCGGGGCCGCGGTGCTCGACCGCACCGTGGCCGAGCTGACCGGCGCGGACATGTGGCGGACCTTCCCCGAGGCGGTGGGCACGGAGTTCCACAGCCGGCTGCTCGCCGCCGCGGAGCCGGGGGCCGGGACCCAGCGCTGGTCGGCCCACTACGGGCCGGTGCACGGCTGGTTCTCCGACGAGGCGTGGCGGGTCGGCGACCAGGTCGTGGTGGTCTACGTCCGGTCCGACGAACCGCGGGCCGCGGAGAGCACCCGGCAGCGCCTGACGGGCGAGGTGCGCACGGCGCTGGCGCGCTCGCAGCTGCTGCTCACCGCGAGCGAGGCCCTCCAGCGGACGACCACGCTGACCGAGGTGGGCGAGGCGGTGGCCGCGCTGCTGAGCGACGACGAGCGCCCGCCCGCGCTCGTGGACCTCGCGGTGCTGGAGCCCGACGGCGAGCACCTGCGCGGCGTCCGCCCCCACGTCCTCCCGGACGACATCCGGGAGCGGTACCGGCGGGTCCCCCTCGACGCCGACCAGCCCGCCGCGGAGTGCGTGCGGACCGGCCGCACGATCTGGATGCCGGACCCCCGGGCGATCGCCGACCGCTACCCCGACCTGCGCGAGCACTGGCTGGCCCCCGACCGCCGGGCCATCGCCTGCGCCCCCCTGCCCGGTCCCACCGGTCCGCAGGGCGTCCTGGTGTTCGTCTGGGCGCGGCCGCGACCGGCCGACGTCGGGGACGAGGCGCTGCTCGCGACGCTGGCGGTGTACGCCGGGCAGGCGGTGACGCGGCTGCGGGTGCAGGAGGAGCGGCTGGCGGCGGAGCGGACGCGCTACGAGGACACCCGCGCGGCGATGCTCGCGATGCAGCGCACCCTGCTCGCCGGGCTCCCGGTGCTGCCCGGCGTGCGGATCGAGGCGCACTACGTGCCCGCCGAGGAGGACACCGCGGCCGGCGGGGACTGGTTCGACGCGATCCCGCTCGACGGCGGCCGGGTCGCGCTCGTGGTCGGGGACGTGGTCGGCCACGGTGCGGTCGCCGCGGCCACGATGGGTCAGCTGCGGGCGGTCACCGGCCACCTGCTCGCCGAGGGCACCGACCTGCCCACCGCGTCGGCCGCGGTCGACCGCTTCGCCGGGCGGGTGCGCGGTGCGCGCGGGGCCAGCGTCTGCCTCGCGGTGCTGGACCCGGCGACGGGCGACCTGGCGTGGGTGACGCACGGGCACCCGCCCCCGCTGCTCGTCGACGCGACGGGGGCCCGGTTCCTCACCGGTGCGCCCGCCGGCCCCGAGGACGGGCCGGACGCCGCGGACCCGGACGGTGCGGGCTCGGCCAGCGGCGGGCTGCTCGGCATCGGCGCCGGTCCGGGCTCGGTCCGGACGGCGCAGGTGCCCGTCGGGGCGACGCTGCTGCTCTACACCGACGGCCTGGTCGAGTCCCGCTCCCGCGGACTGGGCGCCGGCCTCGCCGAGCTCCGCCGGGTCGCGCTCGGCCCGGGCGCCGCGCACGGCGCGGCGGCGCTGGGGGCGCGGGTGCTGGCCGGACTCGGCCCCGACGGGTTCGACGACGACGTCACCGTCCTCGCCGTGCAGCGCACCGCCGCGGTGCGGGCGCTGTCCGTCGCGGTCGGCGGCGAACTCGCGGCGCTGCGCAGCGCGCGCCGCGCGCTGGGGGCCTGGCTGGAGCCGCTCGACCTCGACCCCGACGACGTCGACAACCTGCTGATGGCTGTGTCGGAGGCGCTGAGCAACGCGCTCGAGCACGCCTACCCGGCCGGGGGCAGCGGTCCCCCGGCCGCGGTGACGCTCGGCGCCGCGCTCGGGACCGACGGCGTCCTGCGGGTCGACGTGGGCGACCGGGGCCGCTGGCGCCGCCCCGCCGCCGACCCCGGCAGCCGCGGCCGCGGGCTCCAGATGATGCGCCTGCTGGTGGACACCGTCGTCATCGACGACGACCGCCCCGGCGGCGGCACCCGCGTCCTGCTGTCCCAGCGGCCGGCGCGCCGGGCGGTGTTCGGCACCGCCGCACCGGTCCCGGCCCGCCACCGCCCGTCCGACCTGGTGCTCGACGTCGAGCGGGGTGAGCGCCCCGTGGTCCGGGCGCGCGGCGTGGTGGACATGGTCTCCGCCCCGGCCCTCCGCCAGAAGCTGCTCGACGTCGGGCGGGGCGGGGTCGTCCCGGTCCTGCTCGACCTCGACGGCCTCGACCAGCTGGCCAGCGCCGGCGTCGCGGTGCTGCACGAGCTGCGCGGGCAGTGCGTCCTGCGCCTGCAGGTCCGCGACGGGTCGCCGGTGGGGCGCGTGCTCGCGCTCACCGGCCTGGACGACCTCGTCGCGCGGGCACCGGCCCCGCCGACCGACGACGCCCTGCTCGCGCCCCCCGGCTAGCGCCGGCGCGCCCCCTCCGCCGCCGGGCCGCCGGGGCCGTCGTCCACGATCTCGAACGCGTCGTCGAGCCGCAGCAGCGCGAACACCCGCGCCACCGGTCGGTTGCCCGTCACGCCGGCCACGCGCAGCCGGACGCCCGCCCGCTCGGCGTCGTCGCGGGCGTCGACGAGCACGCGGATCCCGTTGGAGGTCAGCAGGGTCACGCCGGCCAGGTCGACCACCAGCGCTCCGCTGCGCCCCCGGAGGGCCCCGGCCAGAGCCCGCCCGAACAGGGGAGCAGCGAGCAGGTCGAGCTCCCCGGTCACCCGCACCCGCGCGACGCCGTCGACGACATCGGTCCGGACGGTGCATCCCACCGCTCCGCTGATGTCCGTTCCGCGAGGATGCACACCCCCACGCTAGCGACCCGGGCGACCACCGGACCGCGCGACGAGCGACCGCCCGCTCCACCGCTCCCGGGCGGGTGGGGCCCGGTCGGTCGCGCTGGTCCATACTCGCGCCGCGGACGTCCTCGCCGGGCCCACCGGTCGCGGAGCCGCCGCGGAGGTCCGGCGGCGCCGGCCTCGGAACGGACGGGCTGATGGACACCGAGCTGGCGCAGGCCGGCGCGCTGCGACACCTGGCCGGCGAGCTGCTCGGGGCGGTCACCCCGGCCGCGGTCGGGCGCCTGACGGTGACCGCCGCCGCCCAGCTGCTGGGGGCCGACGCCGCCAGCGTCTACTCCCGCGCCGGCGAGCGCGCCCTGACGCTGCTCCACTCGACCGGATGGCCCGAGGACCTCACCCGGCGCTACGAGCGGATCGAGCTCGCGCGCGGTCGTCCGCTGTCCGACGCCGTGCTCGACGCGGTCCCGGTGTGGTTGGAGGACGCCGAGCAGTGGCGCCGCCGCTACCCGGCGATGGCCCCGATCGGCACCTGGGGCGGGGTGCAGGCCACCGCCTGCCTGCCGCTGCGCGTCGAGGACCGCGACCTGGGGGCGGTCGTGCTCAGCTTCCACTCGCCGCGCACGTTCTCCCGGGGCGAGCGCGAGTTCCTGTTCGCGGTGACCGCGATGTGCGCCCAGGGCCTCGACCGGGCGCGCCTGCTGGCCGCGGAGCGGGACGCACGGCTGCGCGCCGAGCGCGAGCTGCACCGCATGACGTTCCTGGCGCGCACCGCGCGGCTGATGGAGGCCCCCCTGGACGTCGAGCAGCGGCTCCAGCGGCTCGCCGATCTCGCCGTCTCCGAGGTCGCGGACTGGTGCGCGGTCAACCTCGTGCGCGACGACCGGGTGGAGCAGGTGGCCGTGGCGCACAACGACCCCGGCAAGGTCGCCTTCGTCGCCCAGCTGCAGCAGCGGTACCCGCCGGACCCCGAGGCCCGCGGCGGGGCGATCCAGGTCAGCCGCACCGGGGTGCCGGCCTTCGTCCCGGTCGTCTCCGACGACATGCTGGCCGCCGCGGCGGTGGACGAGGAGCACCTCGGGCTGCTGCGGTCGATCGGCATGCGCTCGGCCGTGGTCGTGCCCCTGCTCGTGCGCGGCCGCAGCCTCGGGGCCCTGACGCTGGTGCACGCCGAGTCGGGCCAGCAGTTCGACGAGGTGGACCTGGCCTTCGCCGAGCAGCTGGCGGCCGGGGCGGCGGTGGCGCTGGACAACGCCCGGCTCTACCAGCAGCAGGACCGCACCGCGCGCACGCTGCAGGCCGCCCTGCTGCCGGCCGCCCTGCCGCCGGTCCCCGGCCTGCGCGTGGCCGCCCGGTTCCGCGCCCACACGACCGACGGGGTGCAGATGCGCGTGGGCGGCGACCTGTACGACGTGGTGGCCGCCCCCGAGCCCGGGCAGTGGGCGTTCGTCGTCGCCGACGTCTGCGGCAAGGGCGCGGAGGCCGCCGCCCTCACCGCCCTCATCCGGCACACGGTGCGCGCGGAGGTCGCCCACGGCCTCGGCCCGGTGGACGTGCTGCGCCGGCTCAACCGGGCCGTGCTGCTGGAGACCGGAGGGGCTCCGGCGCGGTTCGCGACCGTGGTGCAGGGCCTGCTGACCGTCGAGGAGGACCGGGTCTCGGTGCGGTTGGCCAGCGCCGGCCACCCTCCGGCGCTGGTGCGCCGCGGGGTGCGGGTCGAGCCGGTGACCGCCCCGGGCACGCTGCTCGGGGTGTACCACGACGTCCGGCTGAGCGAGGTGGCGGTCGAGCTCGCCGCCGGGGAGATGCTGGTGCTCTACACCGACGGGGTGACGGAGGCGCGGGGCGTGGACGGCTTCTACGGTCCGAGGAGGTTGGCCGCGGTCGTGGGCTCCCCCGAGCACGCGACGGCGGACCAGGTGGCCGGAGCGGTGCTGGCCGACGTCGTGGCGTTCCAGCGCGAGCGGCTCCGCGACGACGTCGCCGTCCTCGTGGTGGAGGCGGCCCCGTGACGCGGGTGTCGGGGGGCGCGCCCGGCGACCCGGCCCCCGCCCCCGCCGAGGTGGTGCTGACCGGGGAGCTCGACCTCGTCTCCTACGACCAGGCCCTGCAGCGCGTCCGGGACGCCGAGCGCGGTCGCCCGGCGGTGCTGGTCATCGACCTGGCCGCGCTGGAGTTCGTGGACTCCACCGGGGTGCGGCTCGTCCTGGACGCCGACCACCGCGCCCGCGCGCAGGGCCGACGGGTCGCCGTGCGGCTGGGTCGCGGACCGGCGAGGCGCGTGTTCGACACGCTCGGCCTGCTCGACCTGCTCGAGGTGGTGCCGGACCCGGACGGCGACGCGCCGGCCGGGGGGTCGGCACCGTGACCGCGGACCCGGCCCCCCTGCGTGCGAGCATCGACCTGCCGTCCGCGGCGCCCAGCGTGCCGGCTGCCCGCCGCATCGTGCGTGAGCTGCTGACCGGGTGGTCGGCCGAGGCGTTCTGCGACGACACCCTGCTCCTGCTGAGCGAGCTGGTGAGCAACGTGGTGCGGCACGTCCCCGACCCGGAGGCGATGCGGGTCGAGCTGGCCCTCACCGGCCGCGTTCTGGAGGTGGCGGTGCTCGACGGCTCCGCGGCACCCGTCACCCCGCGCGCCGGGAGCGGCCGCGGCGGACACGGCCTGCAGCTGGTCTCCGCCCTGTCCGACCGCTGGGGCAGCCACGAGCACGTCGAGGGCAAGCGGGTGTGGTTCGAGCTCCGCCGGGTCTGACCCCGGGTCCGTCCTCCTCGGTCACCCCGCCGGTCGGTGACCCCGTCCCGCGGCCGAGCGCCAGGTCGAGGCGCGGAACAGGCGGACGGCCGTCGGGATCGTCCCCACCGCGGTCCCGAGCCCGCCGCACCGGCTCCGGGGCGTGCACCACCGACGGGACGACCTCGTCCCCCCGCACGGCGGGGAGTGGCCGGGGCCACTCCACCACCGGTGTATACCCTCAGTGTTTAGTGAGCGGACCGCTCCGGGATCGGAGTCGTCGGGTGCGCTGCAACTCCGCCCGGCCCCGCGGCATCCGTCTCACGAGGGACGTCCGCGGACCGGTGGCGCGCAGTGGGGGCACCACCGTTCCGCGGACGGCGGCGCTCCGCGGGGGGTGGCCGACGGGGGGAGGACGACGCGGTGCGCGGAGGACGGCCGGACGGGACGGGTGCCCGAACCGGTGGGGGTGTCCGGGACGGTCCCGCGGGGGCGCTGGCCGACCGGTCCGACGAGGTGGTCGCGGCGCTGCTGGCCCTCCCGCACGACGACCTGCCCGAACCCGCGCGGTCGTGGTTGCGCGAGCAGTACGACCGCGTCGTCCCCGTCGTCGTCCCGGACGCGCTGGCGGCGATCGACCGGGGGACCGCGCCGTCGCCGGAGTGCCTGGCCCGCCTCCGCCGGCTCGCCGCGCAGAGCCGGCGCGACGGGAGCGCCCTGCCCCCGACGCTGCACGGCGGTCTGCCGGCGCTGCGGGTGCTCGCCGGGCTCGTCCGCCGCGACGTGCGGGGGGAGCGCGCGGTGCTGCTGCTCGCGCGCGGCGGTCTCGTCGCCCAGCAGCTCGCGGGCGCCTGGCTCGAGGGGTGGTTCGCGCCGCGGGGCGAGGGGGAGGCGGAGGCGGTCCCGGAGGGGGACGGGGATCGACCGGCCCCCGTCGAGCCGGTGGACGAGGTGATGCTCGAGCTCGTCGCCGCCGGTCTGTCGAACACCGAGATCGCCGAGGCGACCCACTACAGCCGCCAGGCGGTGGTCTGGCGGCTGGGGCGGGTCATGCGGCGCTGGCGCGTCCCCAACCGGGCCGCGCTGACCGCCGCGGCCTTCGTCCGCGGTGTCCTCGTCGTCCGCAGCGGGCGGGTGCGGCGCGGGGCGGCGCACCGCGCGTCCCGCCCTCCGGAGCCCGCCGGGGCGGGGGGAGGGGACGACGGGGGGCCGGGGGCGGGGGCGGGATGAGGCGCGCGGCACCGCGGTGGTCCGGACGCGCGGCCCGGTCCGCTCAGGACGACGCCAGGAGCTCCACGATCTGCGGCCACGCGTCCGCCCGGGCTGCGGCGTCGGCCGCGCGGCTGTCCGCGTCCGCGCCGTCGGGGCCGTAGGGCAGGTGGGGGTGCTGGCCCACGTGGTGCCCGGCCCCGGGGTGGTCGAGGAACCGGTGGGCGACGCCGGCCGCCGCGAGGGCGTCGACGATCCGGCGGGCCTGGCCGGTGGAGTCCCACGTGCGGTCCCGGCCGCCGGAGACGGTCAGCACCGGGCCGGTGACCCCGTCGACCGGGATCGGGCCCGGGGGGACGGGCCGGCCGGCGAGCGTCCAGGCGTCGCCGGGAGGCGGGAAGGCCGGCCACACCCCGTCGTTGGGCGCGCAGAGGACCGTGCCGCGCACCAGGTCCGGCCGGTGGTGCGACAGCAGCAGCGCCGCCTCGCTGCCCCGCGAGTACCCGACGACCGCGACCCGTCCGGACCCGGACGCCCGCCGCAGCACGTCGGCCGCGGTCGCGAAGTACTCCAGCGGCACCCGGCGCAGGGTCGCGGGCAGCCCCTCCCCGCCGACGTGGTCGAGCGCCAGCGCGGGGAACCCCCGGGAGGCCAGCAGGGCGGCCGTCGGGAGGGGCGGGACGGGCTCGGAGCCGCCGATCACGAGGACCGGGGGACGGATCGGCGCCCCGGCCGCGGGCAGGTACAGGACGCTGGCGACGCCGTCCGCGGCCGTGGTCAGGGCCCGGGCCGTCACGCCGTCGGCCAGCCAGCGCCGCACCAGCTCCCGGCGGGCCGGCGCGCGGCCGTCCGCCCGGGCCGTCACGGCGAGCCCGAAGGGCTCACCCGCGCCCGGCGGCACCAGCGCGCCGCTGCTGCCGCTGCTGCTCCCCGGCGGGGGAGCCATGGACCAGAACAGGCCCATCCCGTCGGCACCCCCGTACGAGCCGGTCAGCGGCGGATCCTCGCGGAGGTCCACGACCCCGCCGTCGTCCGCCTCCCACGTGCCGGACGAGCGCCACTGCACCCCGTCGGCCGCCGGGCCCTCGAGGCCGATCTCCACCCTCTCGCCGGCGGCGAGACCGGTGACCCGGAGGTGGACGGCCTCGTCGACGAGGGCGACCGGCTCGTCCACCTCGATCAGGGGGGCCGGGGCGCCGGTCGTCGCGCAGGCGGCGCACACGAGGAGCGCGACGACCACGAGGAGCACGCGGCGCAGCACGCTCCGCAGCCTAGGTCACGCCGGGCGGGCCCGTCGTGCTCCTGCGGCGGCACGTGGCCCGGTGGTGCGGGCGTCACCCCGGCAGCGCGTCGCCCGGGAAGCCCGCGCAGGGCAGGACCTCGCAGGTCATCATGCCGGCCCGCACGCAGGGATCGGCGGCCATGATCTCGCGCGCCTCCTCGGGCGGCCTGGTCATGATGGCCACGCCGGCCACGGTGTCCGAGACGACCGGGCACAGGATCGCGATCACCCCCTCCGCGCGCAGTGCGACCATGCGGCGCTGGTGCTCCCGCTCGATCCCGTCGGCACCGTCGCGGTGGCGGTCGGGGCCCCAGCGGAGCTGAGCCAGGCTGTACGGCCTGGCGCGAGCGGCGAGCGCCCGGACCTGCTCGTCGGTGACGTCGTGGTCCATCCCGGTCACACCCCCGTCCTGCCGTGGTCGAGCTCGATCACGGCCACGACCCGGTCATGATCACGACGTGCTCGCCGTGCGTCCCGATCCAGACCGGGACCGAGTGCGGAGCGCCGTCGGACAGGACGGTGGCGACGTGGGCGATCGGGGTGCCGTCGAGCACCGCTCGCAGGCCGGGATCCGGGTTCATCGGACGACCTCGTACTTCAGGTGGGTCACGCCCGGGGCCGGGACGACCTCCAGCAGCTCCAGCGCGACGCGCTCGGGCAGGTCGCCGAAGAACGACCGCCCGCCGCCGAGGAGGATCGGGACCTGGTGCAGCAGCACCTCGTCGACCAGGCCGGCTGCGAGGGCCGCGGTGACGATCCGTCCTCCCATGAGGGCGACGTCCTGGTCGCCCGCCAGCTCGCGGGCCTTCGCGACGGCGTCCTCGATGCCCGTGCTGACACGGGTCTGACGCTCGTGGGCCGGGACGGGACGGTGGCTGAGCACCACCAGGGGCGCGTGCGGGTGCGGGGTGCCGCCGTCCGCCCACCCGGAGTCGTCGTAGGTGTTGCGGCCGACCAGGCTGGCCCCGACGCGGGACGCCTCGGCGTCGAAGACCGCCGCGCTCGCCGGGCTGAGCCGGAAGCCGTCGAAGACCCGGCTGGGCGTGTCGCCGGTGGAGTACCAGTCGAACAGCACCGGCGCGTCGCCCAGACCGCGACCGCGGCCGGGGTCGCGGCCCGTGATGAAGCCGTCGACGGAGACCGAGAGGGCGGTGAAGACTCTGCTCATCGCGAGTCCTTTCGGAGTTCCTTCAAGAGACTCGACGACCGTAGCAGTCGAAGTTCCTTCAGGGAACCCCGAGTGCTAGCCTTCGCTCGTGCAGCGCACCGACTTCGGATCGATGGCGTGCTCGATCGCGCGGACGCTCGACGTGGTCGGGGAACCCTGGTCGCCCCTGATCATCCGCGACGTGTACGTGGGGATGAACCGCTTCGACGCCATCCAGCAGGACCTCGGAATCTCCCGCAAGGTGCTCACCGAGCGGCTGAACCACCTCGTCGAGCACGGCGTGCTCGAGCGGCGTCCGTACGACAGCCGGCCCCGCTTCGAGTACCACCTGACCGCCAAGGGGATGGAGTTCTTCGACGTCCTCATGGTGATGGTCGGCTGGGGGGACAGGTGGCTCGCCGGCGAGGCGGGACCTCCCGTGCTGTACCGCCACCACGCGTGCGGCGAGGTCAGCCGCGTCGACCTGCGCTGCGCCCGCTGCGGCGGCCCGATGCACGCCGACAGCGTGGACGTCCTGCCGGGGCCGGGGGCCGCCCCGAGCGGCCCGCAGTAGGAGCCGCCGCCGGGACGTCCCCGGCGGAGCGGGCGGACGCGGCCCGACCCCGGGTCCAGCGCGAGCGCGTGGAGCAGTCGAGCGCAGCACGGGCGACGACATCGCCGTGCTCCTCCATGGGGGGACGGCCACGCGGTCCACCACGCCGGAGGGTCCACACCGTGCCGTCGCAGCCCGGTCAGGCGAGCGCCGGCTCGGGTGCGGGGGTGGTGCGGTCGGCCGGGTCCGGGCGGGTCCGCAGCAGGAGCCCGATGCGGTGCAGGACGTCGCGCTGGGCGGGGTTGTAGAGCTCGCGGACGGCCTTCTCGACCGCCCGCACGGCCGCGGGGTTCCAGCCCGGGCTGGTGCCGCCCCACCGCGGGGGGAGCGCGGTGAGCAGGGTGCGGCTGCGGGGCAGCAGGCGCAGCGCCAGGTCCTGGCGGGTGGGTTGGTCGGTGTCGGGGGGCAGGTGGTCGAACGCGGCGCCCGCGGTGCTGGGTGGGAGGGCGCGCAGGGCGTCGATCAGGGTGGTGAACGCGGTGGGGTCCAGGACGCGGCTGATGACGATGAGCAGGGCGCGGTCGGCGTCGGCGAGCACGGTGATGGGGATGGTGGGGGCGAGGGCGGGGGGGAGGTCGACCGGGGTCGTCTGCTGCAGGGTCCGGTGGACCTCGAGCCGGGCGTGTTGCAGGCGCTCGACGGATCGGGCGAGCCGGCTGTCGAGATCGCGGAGCGCGTCGCGGGGGTCCTGGTGGGTGTCGCCGAGCTGGGCGATCTGGGGCAGGGTGAACCCGAGTTCGGCGAGGCGCTTGATCCGCAGGGTCCGCACGAGGTGGGTGACGCCGTACTGCTTGTAGCCGTTGGCGCCGCGCGCGGGTTCGGGCAGCAGGTCGATGTCGTGGTAGTGGCGGATCGCCCGGACGGTGGTGCCGGCCAGCTCGGCGAGCTCGCGGGTGCTCCAGGCCACTGCAGGTCCTCCCGTGTCGTCGGGTCGTGCGGTCGGAGGTGCGCGAGCCGACCTGCTGCCGCACGACCGCGAGAGCTCCGACGCGGTCGGCCGGGACGGTGCCCTCGCGTGGGTGGGGGACCCCGATCCGATCCCGCAGCCGTGCCGCTCGGGCCGACGTCCGCACCACGCGGTCCGCACCGACGACGACCACCGGCCGCACGGTTCGGCTCCGCCCTCAGTCTTCGGGGAGCGCGGCACGTCCCGCATCGCACGGACGTACCAGATCGGAGCGCCGCGTCGTCGCCCCCCGGTCGGGTCGGACGCAGCGCGCGCTGGTGCCGTCCCGGGAGGCCGCATCGGCACGACCGCCCTGCTCCCGCCTCCGTGCGGGCGTCGCACCAGCTGCGCGCCTCGTCGCCGAGGTGGGCGGGCCGGGCCGCTGCGTCAGGCCGTCGCCTCGACGGCCCGCAGGACGGTGTCGGTCACCTCGTCCGGCCGCGACACGGGCACCGCGTGGGACGCACCGGCCAGCTCGACGACCTCGTGCGCGCCCGCGCGCTCGGCCATGAAGCGCTGCGCCGCCGGCGGGATGTTGCGGTCCAGCTCGGGGACGACGAACCAGGACGGGATGTGCTCCCACGCCGGGTCGCCGGCGCCCTCGTTGAGCGCCACGTCGCGCAGCGGCCGCTGGGTGGCGGCGCCGAGGGCCGCCTCCTCGGGCGAGGAGTCGGCGGCGAACTGCTGGTGGTACAGGTCCTGGCGGATGTAGAGGTCGGTGGTGCCGTCGGCCAGCGCCACGGGGTGGATGGTGTCGCCGAGGGTGCTCCCCGGGTACCGGCCGGACAGCTCGCCGATGCTCTCGCCCGCCTGCGGTGCGAAGCCGGCCACGTAGACCAGCGCCCGCACCGAGGTGCTGCCGCGGGCGGCGACGGACATCACGGCACCCCCGTAGGAGTGGCCCACCAGGACGACGGGACCCTCCACCGAGTCGATCACGGCGCGGAGGAGCTCGGCGTCGCCCGACAGGCTCCGCAGCGGGTTGGACACGGCGATCGCGGTGTGCCCGGCGGCCTGCAGCCGGGCGATGACGCCGTTCCAGCTCGCGGACTCGGCGAAGGCGCCGTGGACGAGGACGACGGTAGGCGGGGCCATGGGGTTCTCCCTGGTCGGGGGGCACGGGGCACCGGTGGTGCCGCCGCCCAGGGTGGGCCGGGGCGAGCGCCACGCGCATCGCACGGACGTACCAGATCGACCGGTTCCTCCCATCCGCCGGACACGGGGGCGCGGCCCGGGCGGGGATGCGGCAGGCTCAGCCCGGAGGTGGACCATGCCCGACCCCGACCCGCCGCTGCGCGGGCGCGCCGCCGAGCGCGAGCTCCTGCGCAGCAGGATCGCCGCGGCGGCCCAGGACGGGCGGGGCAGCGTCGTCGTCCTGTCCGGTGCGGCGGGCTCCGGCAAGAGCCGGCTGCTGCGCGAGGCCCGGGCGATCGCGGGTGCGGCCGGGGCCCGGCTGGTGCCGGTGGCGGGCGACCCGGACGCCCGGGTCGCCCCGCACGGCCCGCTGCTCGACGCCGTGCAGACGGGACCGCGGCCGCTGGTCCCCGCCGCGGTCCTCGACGGCCTGCCCCGCGGTCCGGAGCAGGGCTTCTGGCTGCGCCGCGAGCTCCGCTCCCACCTGGAGCAGGCCGCCCTCCGGGCTCCGGTGCTGGTCGCCGTCGACGACCTGCAGTGGTGCGACCCGGAGTCGCTGCGCCTGCTCCGGCTCCTCCCGGCGGACCTGTCCACCGAGGCCGTCGTCTGGGTCGTGGCGCTGCGGGGCGACACCACGGAGCCCGCGGTCCGCTCCACCGTGCGCGTCCTGGTCGAGGCGGGTGCGGACCTGGTCGAGCTGGCGCCGCTCGACGGCCGCGCGGTGGCGCAGATCAGCGCGGACGTGCTCGGCGCGGTGCCGGACCCGCAGGTGCTGGCCTCCGCGGAGCGCGCCCACGGCGTCCCGCTGCTGCTCGTCGAGCTGCTCCGCGGGCTGCGCGACGAGGGCCTGGTCCGGGTCGAGGCGGGCACGGCGCGCCTGGTCGCCGACGAACTGCCCGCCCGCCTGCGCGACGCGGTCGCCCGGCGCACCGAGCGGATCTCGACCGACGCCCGGCAGCTGCTGGCCGTCGGCGCGGTCCTGGGGCGCCGCTTCCCGCCCGACCTGCTGGCGGCCGTGCTGGACCGGCCCGCCCCGGCGCTGCTCGGTCCGGTGCAGGAGGTCCTCGACGCCGGCCTGCTCCACGACGACGGCGAGCAGCTCGCGTTCGGCCACGACCTCATCCGCGAGACCGTCGCGGCCGGGATGCCGCGGGCGTTCTCGCGCACGCTGCGCCGCCACGCCGTCGACGTGCTGCTGGCCCGCGGCGCCAGCACCGTGCAGGTCGCGGAGATGCTCGCCGACTCCGCCGCCCCCGGCGACGCGGAGGCCGTCGCCGCCCTGCGGGACGCGGCGGCGGCGCTGGGGCCGACGTCGTCACCGGCCGCGGCCCGCTTCGCCCTCCGGGCCCTGGAGCTGCTGCCCGCCGACTCGCCCGACCGCGCCGCGGTGGCCGTCGAGGCGACCATCCTGCTCTGGCAGGCGGGCCGGGCCGCCGACGCCCAGGAGCTGGCCTCGACGGCCCTGGCCGGCGCGCTGGGCGTCGACGCCGTGGCCGAGGCCCGCATCCGGCTGGGCCTCGCGACCTTCATCACACTGCACTCCCCGGCCGAGGCGGTGCGCCAGAGCGAGACCGCCCTGGCGCTGCCCGGCCTGCCGGCGGACCTGCGGTTGTCGCTGGTGCTGGTGCTCGCGGCCAACCACGCCTTCACCGGCGAGGCGGACGCGGCCGCCGCCGTCCTCGCCCCGGTGGTCGAGACGCTGCGCCGGGAGCCGGACCCGGAGCTGGCGGCGGCGGTGACCCGGACGCAGTCGCACATCGCCTACCACCGCGGCCGGTGGGACGAGGCGTTCACGCTCTACGCGAGCGTCGCGGGCCGGGTCGGCGGGCGGGCGGACGTCTGGGAGCGGATCCGCTTCCCCGGGTCGGACGCGGTGTTCGTCTCCGCGATGTGGACGGCCGTCGGCCATCCCGATCGCGCCCTCGCGGCGCTCGAACCCGACCTCGCCCTCGCCCGGCGCCACGAGCGCCACGGTCCGCTGCTCTGGCTCAGCGGGGTGCGGGCCCGGATCCTGCTGGACGCCGGGCGGCTGGCGGAGGCGCGCGCCGAGGCCGAGTCGGTGCTGGACGAGGGCGACATCGACGTGGTGGGCGGGTCCACCGACATCATGATCGTCTACACGCTGGTGCGGACGGCGCTGCGGACGGGGCGCGGGGAGGTGGTGCGGGCCCACCGCGACCGCCTGCACCGCATGACGCTCGACCCGGCCGGGCAGGTGCGCCGCAACGGGCTCTGGCTGACCGCGCTCGTCGCCGACGCGGCGGGCGACCCGGCCGCCGCGATGGCGGCCACGAGGGAGGCCGTGGCGACGTTCGACCGGCCCGGGCCCTCCCTCGCCGGCCTGACCGACATCATGGACCAGGCGGTCTTCGTCCGGATGGCGCTGCGCGCCGGTGACCGGGAGGCCGCGCTGGCGGCCACCCGCGTCGCCGAGCGGTGGTCGGCGGCCAACCCGACCTACCCGATGGCCGTCGCGGGCGGGCTGCTCACCCGCGGGCTGGTCGACGGCGACCCCGGCCCCGTCACCGACGCCGTGGCGATCCTGGAGGGCAGCGAGCGGACGCTCGTCCGGGCGGAGGCGCTGGAGGACCTCGCGGTCCTGGTCGCGGCCGAGCGGCCGCGCGACGCCGTGGCCGCTCTCGACCGGGCCCTGCGCCTGTTCGACGCGGCGGGCGCCGAGGTGGACGCGGCGCGGGTGCGCAGCCGGCTGCGCGAGCTGGGGGTGCACCGGCGGCGCACCCCGCTGCGCCCCGCGCCGGAGCACGGGATGGCCGCGCTCACGCGGTCGGAGCGCGAGGTGGTGGACCTGGTCGCCGCGGGCGGGACGAACCGGCAGGTGGCCGAGCGGCTGTTCCTGTCCCCGCACACCGTGAACACGCACCTGCGCAACGCCTTCCTCAAGCTCGGCGTGCGCTCCCGCGTGGAGCTCGCGCGCCTGGTCACGACGCACGACCCGGACTGAGCACCGCTGCGGGGTCGGCGCCGCGCAGGGGCGGGCGGAGCCGGCCGATCAGCGCAGGGGCCACGACTCCTTCCGCCGGGGCCGCAGGCAGCTGCGGCACGACGAAGATCCCCGATGCTGCTGGTCGCAGGCCCCGTCGTGGGATGGTGGGCGGTACGAGGGCCGGTTCGCGACCTCTTCCGCGGACATCGAGGAGGGCGTCGCCGCCCTCCGGGAGGAGGGGAGCCGGAATGGCGGATGCTGTGCAGCGGCCCGTGCGGATCGGCAACTGCTCGGGGTTCTACGGCGACCGGCTCGCCGCGGCCCGGGAGATGGTCGAGGGCGGGCCGATCGACGTCCTGACCGGGGACTACCTGGCCGAGCTGACGATGCTGATCCTGGCCAAGGCGCAGGCGAAGGACCCGGACCTCGGGTACGCCAGGACGTTCCTCACGCAGGTCGAGCAGGTGCTGGGCCCGTGCGTCGAGCGCGGGATCCGGATCGTGGCGAACGCGGGTGGGCTCAACCCGGCCGGCTGCGCGGCCGCGGTGCGCGACGCGGCCGCCCGCCTGGGGCTGTCGGTGCGGGTCGCCCACGTCGAGGGCGACGACCTGCGCGGCTCGCTCGGGGCGATCAGGCCGGCACCGTCGGGGAGGCCGGTGTCGGCCAACGCCTACCTCGGGGGCTGGGGGATCGCCGCCGCGCTGGCGGCCGGGGCGGACGTGGTGGTGACCGGGCGGGTCACCGACGCGTCGCTCGTGGTGGGGCCCGCGGCGTGGTGGCACGGCTGGGCCCCCGACGACTGGGACGCGCTGGCCGGGGCGGTGGCGGCGGGGCACGTGATCGAGTGCGGGCCGCAGGCGACCGGGGGCAACTACAGCTTCCTGGACGAGATCACCGACCGGCGGTACCCGGGGTTCCCGATCGCCGAGGTCGCCGCGGACGGGTCGTCGGTGATCACCAAGCACGACGGGACCGGGGGGCTGGTGTCGGTGGGGACGGTGACCGCGCAGCTGCTCTACGAGATCGGCTCGCCGGTCTACCTCGGGCCGGACGTCACCACCCACTTCGACACCTGCCGTCTGGAGCAGGCGGGCGAGCACCGGGTGGCGATCACCGGCACCCGCGGATCACCGCCGCCCGAGACCCTCAAGGTCGCGCTCAACGACGTGGGCGGGTTCCGCAACACCATGACGCTCGTGCTGACCGGCCTGGATCCCGAGGCCAAGGCCGCCCACGCCGAGTCGCTGCTGTTCGAGGTGCTGGGCGGGCGGGACCGGTTCGCCGAGGTCGACGTGCGGCTGCTGCGGTTCGACCGCGAGGACGCGCCGTCCAACGAGCAGGCCGCGGCGCACCTGCGCGTGACGGTGAAGGACCCGGACCCGCGCCGGGTGGGACGGGCGTTCTCGAACGCGACGATGGAGCTCGCGCTGGGCGGCCACGCCGGGTTCCACACGACGACGCCGCCGACGTCCGAGTCGGCCTACGGGGTGTACCGACCGGCGGCGGTGCCGCGGGCGGCGGTGACCCACACCGTCGTCCTGTCCGACGGCACCCGGCACACGGTCCCCGACCCGCCCACCGGCCCGGTGCCCGCCGCCGGGCCCGGGCCCGTCCCGCGGCTCGACGGCGGGCCCACGGTGCGGGCGCCACTGGGCCGTGTCTGCGGGGCGCGGTCCGGTGACAAGGGCGGCGACGCCAACGTCGGGCTGTGGACCCGCACCGACGCCGCCCACGGCTGGCTGCGCGCCTTCGCCACCCCGCAGCGGCTGCGCGAGCTGCTCGGGCCGGAGGCCGCCGACCTGGACGTCGAGGTGTTCGCCCTGCCGAACCTGCGCGCGGTCAACGCCGTGGTGCACGGCCTGCTCGGCGACGGCGTCGCGTCCTCGACCCGGCCCGACCCGCAGGCCAAGGGGCTGGGGGAGTACCTGCGCAGCCGCCTGGTCGACGTTCCCCGGCACCTGCTGGACGAGTGAGCGTGACGGGACTGCTGCGTACCCGCAGCGCGACGGGCGCCACGAGGTCGTCCACCACGCCCGGCCGCTGAACGATCTGGTCCATGAGGGCTAACGGCGGGCCCGCCATCGCCGATGGGTGCGCGTGGGGAGACGGCGCTCGTTCGGCGTGGTGGTGGGGGTGGTGCTCGTCGTGGGGGCGTGCCACCAGATGGGGCGCAGCAGCGATGTGGAGGCCGCGTCCGCGCAGGTGTCGGAGCGCAACGCCGTGGGGGCCGCGTCCGCGCAGGTGTCGGAGCGCAACGCCGTGGGGGCCGCGTCCGCGCAGGTGTCGGAGCGCAACGCTGTGGGGGCCGCGTCCGCGCAGGTGTCGGAGCGCAACGCTGTGGGGGCCGCGCCCGTGCAGGTGTCGGAGCGCAGCGCCGTGGCACCGTCGTCGGGTGGGGGCGTCGAGGAGGCCGGCGCCGAGTTCGCGTGGCCGGACGCCGGCGGGCTCGTCGAGGACATCTGGGACGACCTCGCAGCAGCGTGGGTCGACGCCGCACGGGAGGACCCGGTCCCGTGCGAGCACGACGGCGGGCGCTACAGCGGCCTGCCCGGGTGCCACCCAGGCGGCCAGGCCGCGACCGTGCTCCGGGTCGTGGACGGCGACACCCTCGTGCTGACCGACGGCCGCGAGGTGCAGCTCATCGGCGTCGACGCGCCCGAGACCGAGGAGTGCGCCGGGGACGAGGCGATAGCGCACGTCCGGGCTCGGGTCGACGGCCGGGACATCACGCTGCACCGCGAACCCGGCGTCGACCGGGACCGGTCGGGCCGGCCGCTGTTCTACATCCGCTACGACGGCCCCGACGACAGCTACGACCTCGGCTACAGCCTCGCCTACAACGGACTCGCCAGCCCGTACCCGCCCTACGCCGGCAACGACCGCTACACGGCCAACGTCACCGAGGCCGTCCAGCGCGCCCGCGCCGCCGACGCCGGCGCCCACGGAGCCGTGTGCGACCCGGTGCCGGCACCGGCACGCGACGACGAACGCACCGACGACGAACGCACCGACGACGAACGCACCGACGAGGACCGGACACCGGCCGTCGCCGCACCCACTCCCCGTCCCAGCCCCCAGCCCGCGCCCCGGCCACAGCCACAGCCCGCACCGGCCCCGCAGCCCCGGCCTGCGGCGGGCCCGGACTGCCACCCCAGCTACGAGCCGTGCGTGCCGACCGGCCGCGACCTCGACTGCAGCGAGCTCGGTTACCGCGTGCGGGTCGTCGGCCCGGACGAGTACCGCCTCGACGCCGACGACGACCGCTCGGGCTGCGAGAGCGAGGGCTGAGGCCTGCTCAGGGGAGCGGGACGGCGCGCTGGGCGCCGACGAGTCGCCAGCGGTGGAGTTCGCCGCTGACCCCTCGGAAGGGGGTCGGCGATGACGTTGGCCGCACTCGATCTCACCGACGCCAGCGCCGCCGGGCAGTTCATCGGCTTCGGGCTCACCCGTGGCCCGCCCGGTGGAGGGCAGCGACTGCAGCACTTCGCTCGACCGATGTCGCACCATCCTCCGCTCCAGGGACGTCGACACCTCCGCCGAGGGCCTCGGCCTGCAAGCCGGGGAGGACTCGGCCGCGCAGAGCAGCACTGCGACCGATCAGCATCGAAGCTCCGATCAGCTGCGTCGCCATGCCGATGACTCACACTGCTATCACCTCGGACATGTGATCGATACGTAACGGCTACGTGACAGTGAGCGATGGTGGAGACAGGATCAGAGAAGTTGGGGGATGAGCGTGCGTCGTGTCCATGCCATGGCCGTGGTTTGTCTGACTGCTGTGGCGGTGTCGGGGTGCGGGAGCACCGTGGTGGCCGGCAGGCCGATCGCTGCCGAGCCCCCGGCGCTCACGACTGCTGCGTCCTCGTCGGCTGTGGCGGCGGACCGTGCGGTGTGTGTCGATCTCGACGCCCGAGGCGGTTCCCTCTACTCCATCTTCGTCGTCCCGATGATGGCCGATCCGTCAGGCCGGGCGTCGGTCGACGTTGATGTTGCGTCACTGGCTCGCGCTACGGCGTTGCTGACCGACGTGGGCGCGGGCTCGCTCGACGAGGCGTCGGGGGACATCCGCGATCAGGGGGAGCGGCTGGCCGCGTCTGCAGGCGCGATGGGGCTCCACGACAATGCCGAGGGCACGGCGTTGCTCACGTCGTTCGTGAGCCTTGCAGTGGCGTGCCAGGTGGCTGGTCATCCGCCGTCGTGGTTCGACGCACAGGCTCTGGCCGGATGATCGCGTACGCCCGGCCCGCAGCCGTACGGGGACGTCATGCCGTTCTTCCCGATCGGGTTCGCAGGCGCAATTCCGCGGCTCGTGGATCGGCGCCGCTGAATGCCTGACCAGCTCCTCCCGCTCGTCGCCGGTCAGAACATGCCGGCACCGCCCGGGCCGTGGAACGTGACGTTGAGTGCCCGACCCGGTGTTGAGGTCGATCTCTGTGCTCTTCTCGTCAGCGAGAACGGGAAGGTTGCCGGCGACGAGGACTTCGTGTTCTACAACGCCCCTCACCACACCAGCGGTGCAGTCGCGTTGGCCTCCACCCACTCCTCGACCGAGTTGCGTGTCGATCCTGACGTGGTGCCCGCGGCGGTGGTCCGGATCGTGATCGCGGTGACAGCGGAGCACGAGGGTTCGCTGACAGGTACGGAAGCGCGTCTCCGCGGGGGGTCCGGCCAGGTGCTGGCTTTCGTACCCGCTCAGCTCCAGGATGTCACCGCGGCAGTGCTCATGGAGCTGTACCGGCGAGCCGGGTCGTGGAAGATCCGGGCTGTAGGACAGGGATGGGCCACGGGCCTCGCTGGGCTCGCGACGGACTACGGCATCGCGGTGGACGATGACCCTGCGGACCACGAGCCTCACGTCGAGCACGCCGATGGCCCGCGCACCGAGGTCGGGTCAGCGCAAGGCCCCGATCACCGCACGCTTCCGGACCGGGGTGCTCTGTCCGAGGAACTGTCTCGCCTCATCGCGCAGCGCGCGGCGCTGTCCGCCGAGCTGTTCGCCCTGAACAAGCGCGTCCGTGATGCACGTGCCGAGCTGGTGGAGACCGACGAGCGCGCTTTGCTCCAGGAGGTCGGCTATTACCAGTTCAGTCATCCTCTGGACGACGCTGTCGCCTATCGCGAGCGACTGGACGCACTGCGCGGCAGGATCAAGGCAGCGATCAGGGACAAGGTGGCCGTGCGCAGCCGACCGGGTTGGACGGTCAACGGTTCGGCGAGGGAAGGCGCTGCACTCGTCCGGGACTTCGGAACGTTGATGCTGCGCGCCTACAACGTCGAGGCGGACAACTGCGTCCGCACCGTCCGGCCGCACACCCTCGCAGCCGGGATCAAGCGGCTGGACCGGACCCGGGACGCGATCCTCAAGCTCGGAACGTCGATGGGCATCACCATCGACGACCGCTACCACGAGTTGCGGGTGCAGGAGCTGCGCTTGACCACGGACTTCCTGGCCAAGGTCGCGCAGGAGAAGGAAGACACCCGAGCCGAGCGCGAACGGCTGCGCGAGGATGCGAAAGCGCTCGCCGAACTCCAGCGCGAGGAGGCGAGACTGCTCAAGGAGCGCTCGCACTACGAGACGGCACTGACACGCCTGCTCGAAGGTGACGACGTGGAGGCTCAGGAGCGGATCCGCCAGCAGATCCGGGACATCGACAGCGGGCTGGCCGGCGTGCGGGAGCGTGAGGCCAACACCCGTGCCGGTTTCGTCTACGTCATCTCCAACCCGGGCGCGTTCGGTGAGGTGATGGTCAAGATCGGCATGACGCGGCGCCTCGACCCAATGGACAGGGTCAGGGAGCTGGGCAATGCCAGCGTCCCCTTCCGGTTCGACGTCCACGCGCTGATCTTCAGCTCGGATGCGCTCGGCCTGGAGGCGGCGCTCCATCGAGCGTTCGACGCCCAGCGCGTGAACCGGGTCAACCTGCGCCGCGAGTTCTTCTACGTCTCACCCGCCGCAGTGCGCGACGTCCTGCTCGAACTCGGACGCGACTACATCCTCGAGTTCAAGGACACCGCCGAGGCGCTGGAATGGCGGCAGAGCACGATCGGGCGATCACCGGATCGTCCGCAGGGCGTCGGGGTCCGGTTGCACCGGGAGTGACCTGCGCTTCGGTTCTCAGCAGCACCCGGGGCCGTGACCCCGGCATCGGTACCGGTCGCACGAAGGACGAGGGGTGGAAGTCGTGGCACGACGGCGAGGGTTCGTCGCGACCGTAGCTCGCATGCAGCGCGAGGCCGAGCGTGCACGGGCGGCGCGAGAACGAGACGCGGCGCGCGCAGCACGCGATGCGCAACGAGCGCAGGCGGCCAGGGCGCGCGAGCGGTTGGCCGATCAGAAGGAACGAGCACGTCTCTACGCCGCATTGCGAGCCGAGGACGTCGCGGCGGACAACGCGCAGCTCGAGGCCGATGTCGCGGCGCTGGAGAGTGTCCTCGCCTCGACGCTGGACATCGACGACTTCCTCGACCTCGAGGCTCTGAAGCAGCCGCTGCTGCTACCGCAGTTCGACCCGGCTGTCGCCGGTGACGTGCGTCCGGCGCCACAGCTCGAGCAGTTCCTGCCCGACATGCCGTCGGGGCTGGCGCGGGCGTTCGGCGGCAGTGCGCGACACCAGGAACGTGTGCAGCAGGCGCACGCCGCCTTCGAACAAGCCGCTGCGGCGCACCAGGTCCAGCTGCGGGCTCACGCCACGCGGCTCGAGGCGGCCCGTCGCGAGCACGACGCGGAGGTCCGGCGTCTGACCCATGAGCACCGCGAGCAGACCGAGCAGGTCACCGAGCTGCAGCGAGGCCTCGCCGCGGGCCTTCCCGAAGCGATCGTCGGCTATCTCGATCTGGTCCTCGAAGCCGCCGCCTACCCGGACGGGTTCCCCCACGCATGGCGGCTGGCCTACACGCCCGAGACCCGCCAGCTCGTGGTGGAGTACGAGCTGCCCACCCGCGACGTCGTCCCCGCAGTCAAGGCCTACCGCTACGTCAAGAGCAGCGACACGGTGAACCCCGTCGCTCGACCCCAAGCACAGGTCCGTGCGCTCTACACCTCTGTCGTGGCCCAGACGGTGATCCGCGTCGTGCACGAGATCCTCGAGTCCGACCGCGACGGTCATGTCGAGTCGATCGTCCTGAACGCACATGTCACGGCGGTGGACCCCGCCACCGGGAGAGCTGTACGCCCGTGCTTGGTGGCGCTCGGAACGACCCGCTCGAGGTTCACGGCACTCGATCTCCGCCGGATCGAACCGCTCGCTTGCCTTCAACATCTCGAGGCCCGCGTCAGCCGTGATCCGGCCGCCCTCGTTCCCGTCGAGCCGATGGTGCGGTTCGATTCCGTCGATCTGCGGTTCTCCTCCGAGACCGAGCAGGTCCGGCCGGGAACCGCGGTTGCGACGGAGGCGCTCCCGTCACCATCGGCCGCCCCTGCCCGCGAGCGATCGGAGACGGGCCGGTCCGACGCGGAGCGCGACTTGGTGGCCGGCCAGAACGTCGTGCTGACCGGCCCGATCATCGACATCAGCTTCCCCGAGGCATGGACCTCACCGGCGGACCTGTCGGTTCTGATGCTCAGTCCAGACGGCCGTGTCGGCACGGACGACGACTTCGTCTTCTTCAACAACCCGGTCGCAGCCGGGGGCGCCATCGAACTACGCGGAGGCGACAGTCCCGACGGTGCGACGATAGACCTGTCCTCGCTGCCTGAGAACTGCGAAAGACTCGTCCTCGTCGCAAGCGGTCCCGATCCCACGGTCGACGTCGCCCGGACGGCTCTACTGGTCCTCGATCCAGCCGCGGAGACGGGTCAGCTCACGTTCACACCCGTCGGCACGGCGATCATGCCTACGCTCGTCTGCGCGGAGATCTACCGCCGCCAGAGCTCCTGGCGGCTGCGGGCGGTCGGCCAGGGATACCAGGACGGGCTCGCAGGACTCGCCCGCGACTACGGCGTAAATGTGGACTGATCCTCGCGAACGCACCGAGCACGAGACGATCGGATCTGTCGGCGCCTGGCGGTCGTCTCCAGGCGCTCGACGACGAGGGCGACCCGGACGACGCGCAGCCGGCGCGCTGGTGCCCCGATGAGGCCGTGGTGCCCTTCTGTTGCCTTTCGGCCGGGAACGGCGGGGGAGCGCAGTGCCCCGAACACGACGAAGGCCCCTGACGCTGCTGGTCAGGGGCCTGTCGTGGGTGGTGGGCGATACAAGGATTGAACTTGTGACCTCTTCCGTGTCAAGCACCCGACGAGCCCTGACTACCTTCTAGTTTCCGCAGTTCAGAGTGTCTTCTTCGTCCATGGACGTCTCTGCACGATCGTCTATATCCTGTCCCGTAGTTGCTCAGCTAGTTACTCATTTGTCGATCTTCGCGGTGCAGTCATCCCGTGGTTGAGCACAGTCGGGCGTGGCTTCTACGTGGTCAATGTCCCCACCCTCCGGTTGGGTCGCGTTCGCTGACGGTGATGCACTCGGTAGGTCGGGCGGATCGCCGTGACACGATCCGGATTGACGGCAGCGCGAGCGCCGGCACAGCTCACCTCGAGACCCTTGGAGGTCGTAGGCAGAAGGCGGGCAGGCCGCGTTCGTCGGCCACGTCCTGAGCGGACTGGTGCGATGTGCCACCGGCAGCTCGGAAGACCGCCGGATCGCGGGCTGCGTGGGCTCCTGTCGTGTTGGCCGCGTGACCGCCGACCGCGACGAGTGTCCGAGGGGGGACTCGAACCCCCACCAGTTGCACCCCTGCGTCAGGCAGGGGTTCATGCGGACGACGGTAGCGCAGATGCCGAGGCTCCACCGTCGAACTTGTGATCGCCTGCAGCAGGCGGACTCAACGTGGTTGAGCTTCTGGCGAATCTCGGCATCGCTCAGGGGCTGCGATGCCGGAACGCCTCCGCGAGGACGTCGTACCGTAGAGCCTCCTGCGGTACCACTTGACCCGAAGTGAGAAGTACTCGTGCCGCTTCCTGGACGGTCGTCGGCAACCAGCCTACGAGTTGCCCGGCCAGGTCCTGGGAGATCGCCCTACCGCTGCGAGCCGGTCGCGCCGCGAGCAGCTCCCACAGCCAGGTGCACGGTCCGGCCGGGATGCCGATGGATTCAGCCCTCGCACAGGCGCTGGCCGCGATGGCCAGACCTGCTGCATCGAGGTCGCCGAGATAATCCAGCCGCAGCACCGGGAACGGGAGCGAGGTTAGCGATTCCAGAGGTGTCGTGTTGCGGCCCTGGATCCAGGCCACGGCGGCCCATTCCGGACGCGGCTGCTCGCGGAGCACGCGGAGCAACGTGCGGAACGTGGCGTGGTTCTCCACGCACACGATCGGGCCGGAGTCGCCGATGGTCGGTGTCACCGGCTCCCAGGTCAGCGGAGTGGGCACGCGCTCGCACCGGAGGAGCTCGAACGACAGGCGGCCGGTGCGCCACAGCGTCGCTCCTCCACGCGGAGGTGCGGAGTCGAACGCCTTCTCGTCGCGGAGCAGTTCATAGGCCCGCTCGGCAGCGGGGACGACCGGCACCTGGCCGCCCTTCGTCTTCCTGAGCCAGGCGTTGGCCGCGAGCAGTACCTCGCGTTGCGCGGCGGACAGCGGGAGGGTGCTCGCCCACGTCGTGAGTTCGGGACGTAGGGGAACCTCCACAGGTCGCAGCGTGTCGCCGGGTACCGGGACGCGAGTCAGGTGCACGAACCTGGGCAAGGTGGTCGTCCCACGGAGCACGACGGCGCGTGCGACTGACCAACGGCCCTCGCTCTCTCCTCGCCGGATGGTGTCGAGCACCAGCTCGGCGACGGTTGACGCCTCGACGTGGTCGGACAGGCCGTGGACGGCGTTCGCCAGATCGTCCACGCCGCGGCGCCCACCGCGGCGGTCCGGGTCGAGCACCGCGACCAGCTCGTCCAGGTCGATCTCGGTCATTCTCCCAGGACCGCCATGACGTCCTTCTGGATGATCGCGAGATCGACGATCTCGCGTTCGCCTCGGTCGACCGCGACGATCCTCTCCTTCGAGGACGGGCGCGTTCGACGGGCGAGGGTGATCACACGGTCGAACATCGAGAGCGCCCCCTTGTCCTTCGGCGCTGCTGTGAACACCAGCTGGAGGCCGAGCTTGTCGGCGGCCAGGCGCATCGTCCGGACGAACTGGTCGGCGGACGCCTGCCCGAAGGGGTTGTCGAGCCACAGCCAGCCGATCGAGGCGTCGTCACCGGTGCCGCGGACTCGGGTCATGGACGCGTAGAGCAACACCCCTGCGGTGACCCGTTGTCCGCCGGAGAAGTTCTTGAGCTCCGCGACGTCCACCCGGTCGAGAGCGAGGTCGGTGTGCGGCTTGAGCAGCCGAACCCGGAAGGGTGCGTCGACCAGGGCTCGCGCTGCGGCGAACAGCATGGTCGTGGCGTCGGACTTGCCGGCGCCAGGCACGAGCTGGGCGTGCACGACCCGCGCGACGCGGTCCACGGCCACCGACTCGTCGTCGGGGACGGGTTCGTGGTCGATGTCGACGAATCGCCGGTTGGACCAGTCGCCGAGGCCTGCCGGGAGCCGGGACTGGTTCTGGTAGGCCCGCAGCCGTTGGATGGCCATCGCGGCCTGGACGTGCAGCATCGCGGCACTCGTCCGTACGTTCTCGTCATGCTGGGCGAGGTCGTCGCGGAGGCTGGCGATGCGCTGCTCGAGCTGGCCCGCGATGCGCTCGGCCTCGGCGGGCAGCTGGTCGTCGCCGCGCAGCCGGATGATCAGGTCGACGACCCGGGGGTCCTTGCGGTCCTCGACCTTGCGAGCCTGGGGCCCGTTGGCGCGGCCGCGGACGCGGTCGGCTGCGCCCCGTTGTGCCGACAGGCTCTCGGTGAGCGCCTGATCGGTGGTGCGGATGCGATCGGACACAGCAGCGATCCGCTCGCGGAGCCGGCGGTCATCGGTTTCCGAGCTGCTGTGCATACCGGGGTCGGCAAGGTGGCGGAGCGGCTTCACCGTCGTCTCGAGCAGTTCCGACGCGTGCTGGGCGCGTTGTGCGGAGTCCTCGGCCTCGCGGGCGAGGCGATCAGCGGTCCGCTGTCTGTCGAGTTGTCGGGCGGCGAGGTCGGCGAGCCGGTTGGCCAGCCGGTCGGCCTCGTTCGGATCGGTGACGGTGGTGGAGGAAGGGATGTCGTCGACGTCGGGCGACGAGCGATCAGCGCTGTCGACAGCACGCCGTTGGTGTTCGACGCGGGCCTGTTCGAAGAGTGCGTCGGCCTTCGCAGCTTCGTCGCGGATGCGCTTCTCCTCGGCCTCCGCACTCCTGGTGGCAGTGACGAGAGCGACGGGATGGCGCGCCCCATCAGTGTCGGCGAACTCTTCGGCGAGCATTCGCAGCGCCGGATCCGCCCCGAGTCGGCTGTTCACATCGGACAGCGCTCGCCTCGTGCGCTTGAGTTCCTCGTGGACCTCGGGATCCACCGCGGTCCGGGTGACAGCGTCCTCGATGCTGACGAGACGCGCCTTGATCGTCGCCTGGTCGTCGTCGGGGACCGGGCCGACCGTGGTGGCGGAGAGGCTCTCCGTGCGGAGTGCTTCGGCCGCATCGTCGCGCGCTCGAATGTGGATCGGGACCTCCTTCTCGGCCGCCGCCCCTTCGCTTGTCCAGCGCTGCTTGTCACGACGCAGCTCATCGATCCTCGCGGTCAGTCGTTCAACGGTGTCGCGGTGTTCGGGCAGGCTCGCTCGGGCGCTTAGGAGCGCGCCGGCTGCGGCACCCACCGGCGCGAGAGCGAGTCGGGTCTCACCGGCGGTGTCGATGGTCTGCTGCGCTGCGTCGTACTCCAGTCGTCGTTGCGCCTGCTGCCGGTCGAGATCGGTGATGATCCCCTCCAGCCGCTCTCCGTCGGCTTCGGCCGCTGCGCGGCGGCCCGTCGCCGCGCGGATCGTGGCACCGAGGCCCTCGTGCGGGTCATCCGGGTGGTCCAGCCACAGGCGTTCCAGGCCGGCGAGCACGCTCCTGGCCTCGACGGCGCGAACCTCGGCTGCGCGCAGATCATCGGCCGCGGCGGTGAGAGCCGCCTGCGCCGACGAGACCACGGCTGATGCTGAGTCCTTGTCGTAGGTGCCCGCCGGCGGCAGCAGCGACCGCGCCCACGTCCCCCCATCCCGGTCACCCCGCGCGGCGGCGTCGAGGTCGAGGACGGTGCCGACCCACAGGACGACGTCCAGGCTTAGGTCGCCGATCGCGGCGACCGCGGCATCGACGAGTTCCGGCGTCGCGACGACGACGCCGGACGCGATGTCGGCGCGGACCGTCGCGAACGCCGCCGCATCGGTGGGGGGAACGGTGTCGGCGAGCCACCGCAGTCCCGACCACGCGGGCACGTCGGCCGCCTGACACCGGAGGACCGCCTCTTCGACGACGGCGGAGGGTGGCAGCAGACCGTCGTCGCGGACCGAGTCGATGATGCGGCGAGCTCCGGTCATCGCGTCCCGTGCGGCTGCGGCCTCGACGTCGGCAGCTGCGGCGCGCTGCTTGAGCGCGTCGGAGATGCCCGATCGCTGGATCCACAGCTCGATCGTCGTGTCGGCGACGACGGCGAGCAGCCGTTCGTCCTCGGTGAACGTGGCGACGCGGTCCTCGACAGCGCGCAACGCCTGCTGCGCCGTAGTGACGTCGTCGTGCGCCTGGCTCGCCCTGCGATGCGCCTGCGCCTGCTCTGCCCGCCGCTCCGCGGTGTCCGTGCCGATCGTCTCGAGCGCCGCAGCGGCACCGTCCCGTTCGCTGCGAGCCGTGTGGATCCGGCGTGCGAGACGGGCGTCGACGACGGCCGGGTCGTCCCCCTCGTCGAGCAGACCGGCGGCGACCGCCGCCGCCACGACCAGCTCGGACTCCGCGATCACAGCATTGGCCCGCCGGACCTGCTCCGCGGCGGCGGCCCTGCCTTCCAGGACCTGTTCGAGCTCCGTCTCGACCCCGGCGAGCGCGGAGCTCGCCTCGGCACGCCGCCGCTCAGCGCCGGCCAGGAGGTGCGCCGCGGTGTCCCGGCGGTGCGTGAGCAACCGGGCGAGCTGGTGACGGTGTCGGGCCTGCGTTCGCCGGAGCTCGGCGGTCTCCTGCTCCGCCGCGTCGATCCTCTCCTCCAGGCCGGCGGCTGCGCTCGTCAGCTCCCGAGCGTCGAGCACATCACCGACCAGCCGCCAAGCGCGGTGATCTGCCACAGCAGCATCGAGCTCTGCACGTCGTCGCTGCGCGGTCAGGCCTGCGGCGTCGACCCTCAGCTGCGCGGCGCGCAGGTGCATGCGGAGCCGGTGCGCCTGTGCCCGCCGCGCGGTTGCCTGGGCCTCGCGACGCAGCAGGTCGTGCACCTCGACGTGCCGGAGTTTGGTCGCCTGCTTGGCCGTCAGCTCGGCGATGGTGGCGTCGGCGATCGCAACCACGACGGCCGCATCAACCCGGGCGGCGGCGACGTGCTCGCGGTGCCGGGCGACCTGCTCGTGCGCGACGGCGAGGTCGAGCAGCGGCTCGCCGACCCTCTCCCACAGCAGCAGCTCGTCCTCCCACCTCGGCCGGGCCTCGGCGTTCGTCCGCAGCGTGTCGACGCTGTTGGTGATCTGCTCGACGGTGGAGATCGGCATCGTCGACCCGATCAGCCATCGCACGAACGCGTCGGAGTCGGCGAACCGCATGACCCGGTCGACGCCGCCCTCGGAGGCGTTCATGACGGTCTGGAAGCGAACCTGCTCCAGGTCGACTCCAGCCGACAGGAGCCAGTCCTGCCAACGCTTCTGATGCTCGGACGGTGGATGGGGCGGCGCTGCACCGCCGTGCGGCATGGCCTCGCGCACCGCACTGGTGAACTGCTTGTGCGTGGCCCACCGGCCGGCAGCCGTCCGGAACGGCAGGTCGTCGATCGTGGGGCCGTTGGCTCCGGTGAGCCAACCGTAGAACGTGCGGGTGAGCTTGGACGGGTTGTCCAGGTCCTGCGTGCCGCCGTCGGCCCAGCTCACCACCATGCCGGTGACGAGGCGCTGCCGCTCGCCGTGGACCACCCTGGTCGCCTGCTCGACGACATGGCAGACCTCCGTGGGGCGCACCAGCTTGGCCAGCGAGCGGTCCGAGTCGCCACGGATGAAGTCGCGGGGGTGGGGCAGGTAGAGGGCGTAGCGCAACGCCGTGATCGTCGTCTTCCCGGTGCCGTTGTCGGCCCACAGGGCTGCATGACCACCGGCTGCGAAACCCTCGGACCATTCGATGTCGAGGCCCTCCAGCCGAGCCTCGTCCATCCCGGCGCCGGCCAGGTACGTCCGCTCCAGACACCAGCTGTGTCCGACCACGCCTATTCCTCGTCCAGATCGGCGACGCGCCCGGGGACCAACCGATCCGACACCCCGGAATGGGCGATCGTCTGCCACGCCAGTGGCCCCCCGCTCGCGGCGACGTGGGCGCGGAACCGATCGGTCGATCGCCACACCCTCAACTCCGGACGTGGTGGCGCCGTCGTCCGGTCCGGCACGACCAGCCCGAAGGCGGCGAGCATCACCAGGACGTCCTCGCACATGCGAACGGTGCAGTTCACCTTCAGCTGCCCGGTACGGGTTTCGGCGACCTGCTTGCGGTGGTGCGCGTACTCGAGCCAGGCATCGCCCAGCCCGGGGTCGAGCCCGACCTCACCCGAGTCCACGGCGGCTGCGTGCTCGCGCACGAGCCGATCGACATCCACCGCCGTCACCCGACGGGTGCCCGGTTCCCGCACTGCTCGGGAGTTCGGGTAGCACCACGCCGCGACCCCTCCCAGCGCCACGCCGTACACCATGCGGTCGCCCGCGCTGCGGATCCGCAACCAGCGCGCCGTGTCCGACACCGCGAGAGGTGAGTCGTTCGACGCGCTCAGGACCATGCCGGTCAGCCGGTCCGTGGTGAGGACCCGAGCCCCGAGCCCGGTCATGATCTGATCGAAGGCGGTGCGCAGGTCCGGGTCGCTGTGATAGCGGTCGAGCAGCTGGCTGTACGTGTCGTGGCGGGCCGGTACGACGGTGTGGTCCAGGGCGAACCGCAACAGCAGACCGGCGTCCCTGGCGTCGTCACGCGCGCTCATCGGCTGATCCCCTCCAGTGCACGAGAAGGTCGGGAAGGTCCAGATCGGTGAGCACGGCGCGGGTGCGGTCGTCGACCGCCCACCACTCGTCGTCGGCGGCAGCGTTCCGGTCCGGCCGCCACAGCATCATCGCGTCCAGCGCGAGCAGCAGCCGCAACCGGCGTCGGGCCGTACCGGTCGAACCGGCCAACCCGACGAGCTCCGCCACGATGGCGACACCGTCGTGGGCGAACAACTCGTCGACGTCCCCGAGCAGGTCCGACAACCGGGCCTTCGTCCCCGGCGCGACCCGTCGAACGCGCAACGCGTGAGCCGCGTCGTGGAACTGCTCAGGAAACTGCTGGTAGACGCCGTCGGCGTCGTCCAGGTCGTCGGTGCTGACCACGCGTCCCTCCCCCTCGGGCAGCTGCCTCGGCGGTGCGACCAACCGATCGGTCAACTCGGTGACGTTCAGCAGGATCCCCGGCGCCGGGGGAGAGCGGTCGGCGCCGTGCGGCAGCTCGCGACCACCAAGCAGAGCGGAGAGCACGTCAGCGGTCGGGTCGATCTCCGTCGGAGGCACCGCGGAGAACGCCTGTGCGGCCTGCGCGGCACGCCAGCGCGGCGATGCGCCGATCACCTCGGTGTTCAGCTCGGCCAACGTCTCGACGGCCGCACCCAACCGGGAAGTCGCCCGGGTGAGCTGTCGCACCGCCTCCGGATCCTGCTCCTGCGAGGCATCGGCCCGCAGATTCTCCAGATGCCGCAGGAACGCCCCGTCGACGTGGATCCGACGGTCGAGATGCCGCCTCGCCGCTGCCAGCTCCGGGCGCAACGTGGTCAGGTAGTCGACTCTGGACACGTCCCGCTCCGCCTCGATGATCATCCGGTGCACGTTCGCCGAATAGGCGCGCGACAGGGTCAGTGCGTCCTCCGCCGATTCGATGGCCGCATCCAGACGACCGCTCGCCGTCTGCGCCTGCATGACCGCGATGACGGCCTCGTGCTCGTCCTCCAGAGATCGATTGGTGGCTATCAGCAGCAGCGTGACTGCTGTGTTGTCGACGTTGACATGCAGGGATGCGCCGTCGGCGGCGAGCGTCTCGTAGAGCACCCGGACCAGCTGCATCGCCGGCCGCCAGCCGGCGGCTGGATCGGCGTACTCCACCGCGAAGTACGGTTCGGCCTCGTCGTGGCGGAGGAGGTGGTCCAGCACGTGACCGGCGACGTGGACGTGTTCGTCCGCCGGCCGGTGCGGTGCCATCGCCGCTGCGGTGCGGATCATCTCGGTGAGAACCGCACTGCGCGGCGCTCCGAGGTTGCCGTCCAGGCCCGATGACACGGCGATCGTGTCGACCGTGAGCTGGATCAGAGCGATGAAGTCGTAGGCCGACCACTGCACATCCGCGGGATTGCGCGCACGGTTCAGATGGAGGTCGAAGATCGGCGACAGGTGGGCGAGCGTCGTTCTGCGCCGCAATGCCGTACTGGTCAGCGACATAGCACCTGGACTGGCAGCCACTTCATCTCCTCCGCCTCAGCGCCGCGATGCATCGGTGAGCCCCGGCGCGCCCACGGACACCACCGTCGAGCTGTCGCTCCAGCTCGCGGACGACCTGTCTCGGCTGTAGCAGCATCACGATACGAGGCATCACCGACAACCTCGCTCTACCGCTACACGCCCGCGCTCCGGCCAGCCGGATGACCTGGTGGCCCCGGGCCGATGAAAGTGCAGGTCACCCTGCGACAGCAGGTGCGGCTCGGCAGGGCGGTCGGGGGACGGCGAGCAGTGCGCGCCGGGTTCGGGAGATCTGGGCCGACGACGTGTGCGGTCGGCAGCGCGCAAACCGCCCACCTCACCGCAACCCGGGTGACGCTCGTCGTCGACGACCTGGCGACCACGGATCCATGGTCGCCCCGAGGGCTCGAGGTGCGGGGCGACGTCGAGCTGGTCGACGGCCCCGGCCGATGATCAAGCTGCACCCGCGCTGGGTGATCGAGTGGGGGCTGGACACCCACCCCAGGTCCTCGTCCAGCTAAGGGGCGGTCCGGCGAGGCGGGGTGATGGCGGAGTACCGGTCGTGGATCGCCCGGACGGAGGAGTAGCTGCTGATGACAAGGTCGGAGTCACAGCGCGGCGATCTGCTCGAAGTCCGGCTGCTCGCCGGACGGGCACGCCGGTCAACCGGTCGGTGTCGCGGCCAGGCGCAGTTGCCCGGCGGCACTCGGGCGCCGACGATCGGCAGGCCGAGTGGCCCGGCAGTAGTTCGATGTCGACGGTGGGTCCGGTGACGAGCCCGCTGCAGGTCCTGCGGGACCTCAACCGGACCGAACCGGCTCCCAGTCCTACGGCACGGTCACCGCGGTGGTCGCGCCGGCTCCGGTGGTCTCGGGGTCGAGCAGTGCGGTCACGGTGGGCCTCTCAGCCGGACAGGACGCGGGTGAGTGCGTCGAGGGCGACGGGGGTGGACAGCGCGGATGCGGCGAGCAGAGCCTGTGACTCCTCGGTAGTCAGGCGCAGATAGCGGCCGTCGCGGACGGCCGGCACCGCCGCGAACACCGGGCTCGCCTCGACGCCGTCCAGCGAAGGGGACGTGCCCGGGTAGGGGTCGACGGCCAGGATGAGCTCGTCATCGAGCAGCGCGAGCTCCTCGGTCGACACCTCGAACCCGAACTCGCCGGACCGGCCGCGATCGCGCAGCGGGACGCCGAGCTCGTCGAGCAGGACCGGCATGGCTCCGGTACCGGGCAGGTAGACGAACACCCCGCCCTCGGGCAGGGCGAAGAACACCGTCAGGGAGCCGACCGGACGGGGCGGGCGCCAAGCGTCGATCAGCACGGCCCGCTCGGCCGTGGCGCGCGCCGCGGCATCCTCCCGGCCGAGCAGGCGGCCGTACAGTTCCAGCCGCGAGGGCGTGGTGTCGAGTCGGGCAAGCGGACGGTCGGGGCGAGCGCGGCCAGGCGGGTGCCCTCCGGACCATCGGCCACGGACTCCGACAGCAGGCACAGGTCGACGCCGGTGGCGGCGAGCGCCTCCACATCGGGCGCGGTGCTGTCGAGCCGCACGGCGTCGCGGATCCCGCCCTAAACGGACCAGGGGGTGAACACCTCGGTCGCGCTGATCGCCACCGCAGCCGGCCGGACATCGAGGGCGAGCAGGTCGTCGAGCGGGGCGCGACTGTCGGCGATGAACACCCGCTGCGGCGGGCCGTCGAGCACGACGCGCCCGGGACCGCCGTGCTGGCCGGGTCGGAGCAGGTGGTTCGGGCCGACGCGCTGGCCGTCGGCGACGAGGTGATGGCGCTCCGCCCACTCGGGGTCGGGGCCGCTGCCGAGTGGCCGCACTGCCGTGGTGGTGCACAATTCGGCGTCGTCGAGGGACGGAAGCCGACGGTCGTGCGACGAGGGCGGTGGGGGTGCCGAGCGCCCCCCCCGACGAGCGTCACCACGCGTCCGAGGACAAGACAGTGAGGATGCACATCCCACGCGGTCCGTGGAAGCCGTCCCGGCCGTGCAGCACGCGGTAGTTGTCGATCACGAACAGCTCCCCGACCTCCAAGCGGACCCGGGGAGCGGCGGCGGCCGCGGCGGCGAGCACGTCCGTGTAGGACCGCAGCATCCGGGCGTGCTCGGCCACATGCGGCTCCTGCGGCGCCGGCACCGCGTAGGAGCTGGCCCGCACGACGAGGCGACCACCTTGGGTGTGCTCGACGTGGCGGCGGACCAGGGGGGTGGCAGGCACACCGCGTACAGGCGCGGTGGTGGCGCCGAAGAAGTCCACGTCAACGCTGGTGAGGAACGCGTGCAGCTCGGGACGGGCGACCCGCAGCCCGTTCAGCAGCCGGTAGCCGTCGACGAGGATCGACTCGCCGCCGCACGCCGCGGGTGCGCGGCAGAGCTGGAACAGGTAGTCCTCATCGGGGTCGCGCAGTCGCACCACCCGCCCGTGCACGTCGACGACGACGTGGGCGCCGTCGGAGTGCAGGGCCAGCGGGCCGGCGCTCTCCTCCGCCTTGTGCCGGACCGGGAACACGGTGCGCAGCCGGGTGCCGAGCAGCTCGGCGGCGGCGAGGACGAGCTCGCGCGGATCACCCGTGCCTCCGGTGACGATGGCTGCGCCGTCGCGCTTGACGAGCGCAGCGGCGGACGGGCTCGTGCAGCGCTCGGGCGCTACTCCGGCCGCGGTCAGCACCTGCTGCAGGACCTGCCTCATCGGTGCCTCTCCGCTGCCGGGGCGGCAGCGTGAGACGGGCTGAGCCCCGCCTCGACGAGGCTGTTCCGTCCGTGCTCACGGTGTTCGACGGCCGCCCTCACCCGCCAGCCGCGCGGCCCAGCTGCGGGGTCAGCAGGGTCTTCTCCAGCGGGTCCGGGACGAACCCGGTGACCCCGCGCAGCGCGACGGTGGAGCGCGAGTGGGCCAGCGGGATCCCGGCGACGTCGGTGGTCAGCTGGTCGGCGGCGACGCGGAACAGCTCCTGTCGCTGCGCCGGATCGGACACCGAACCCAACTCGGTGAGGATCTGGTCGAACTCGGCCGAGCAGTACCGGTTGAGGTTGTACGCGCCCGCGCAGGAGTAGTCGGAGCCGAGGAAGCCAGCGGCGTCGGGGATGTCGGTGAGGTAGCTGCGCGACAGGACGAACAGGTCGTGGGCGCCAGCGAGGACGTCGGGTTCGAGGGTGCTGTACTCCGCGACGCGGATGGTCGTGTCGATGCCGGCCGCGGCGAGCATCTGCTGCACCGCGGTGGCCAGGATCGGAAGTTCCTGGCGGGCGGGATAGGTCCACAGCTGCAGCGACAGCGGCCGATCCGGTCCGTACCCGGCCTCGGCCAGGAGCCGGCGGGCCGCCTCCGGATCCGCGCTCGGGGGGCGCTCGGTGCTGCCCCACGGGGCGCCAGGACCGAACACCTCCGAGGCGGGCACCGCCGCACCCTCGAGGACCTGCTCGGCCAGCGCGGGACGGTCCACGCGCTGCTGACGGACCTGATCTGGGAGGTGCACGCGGCCTCGCGCGGCACCTACGGTTACCGCCGCGTCCACGCCGAGCTCACCCTCGGGCGCGGCCTTGATCGCGCACGGGACGGTCGAGCTACTGATGGCGCGCGCCGGCCTGGCCGGGGTCACCGGACAGCCGCGTGGAAGGGCGCCCGCCCGGACTTGATCGCCAAGGACCTGGTTGATCGCCAGTTCCACCGCGACGGCCCAACCAGCTGTGGGTCACCGACATCACCGAACACCACACCCGCGGAGGCAAGCTTTACTGCGCGGTCGTCCTGGACACCTACGCCCGCCGCGTGGTCGGCTGGTCGATCGACTCCTCACCGACCGCGGCGCTGGTGACCAACGCGCTCGGGATGGCGATCGACTCCCGCCGGCCACCGGCCGGGACGATCATTCACTCCGATCAGGGCTCGCAATTCGGGTCTTGGGCCTTCACCGATCGGGCTAAGGGCTCCGGGTTGGTGCCTTCGATGGGCAGTGTCGGGGACTGCTTCGACAACTCCATAATCGAGGCGTTCTGGTCGCGCATGCAGGTCGAACTGCTCGACCGGCAGCGGTGGCGGACCCGGATCGAGCTGGCCAACGCAATCTTCGAGTACCTCGAGATCTGGCACAACCGACGCCGCCGACACAGCGCGCTGGGCTGGCTGTCACCGATAGAGTTCGAGAACAACAACGAGATCGTCGTGGCCTAGCTTGCAGGAACCCGACTCCGCTGAACCCGGGGCATCCCGAAGTGTCCGGCTGACGGAGGCCACTTCACGGCGTCCATACTGAGTCAGTGGCCCGCGCTGACCTCTCCACCTCGGTACCAGCGGATGCGAACGCGCCGGGCAGAGCCGCGGTGGAAGCGGTGTGGCGCATCGAGTCAGCGCGCCTGACAGCGGGACTGGCCCGATTCACCGGCGACGTCGGCACCGCCGAGGAGCTGGCGCAAGACGCGCTCGTGGCGGCGCTGGAGCAGTGGCCCGCCGCGGGCGTCCCGCCGAACCCTGCGGGCTGGCTGATGACGACCGCGAAGAACCGCGCCATCGACGGTTTCCGGCGGGCCTCGGTGCACCGCCGAGCTCTCGAGACGATCGGGCACGGCACGATTGAGGCTGTCGACGAGCGCGAGGCCGTTGACGACGCCATCGATGATCCTGTCGGCGACGACGTGCTCCGCCTGCTGTTCACCGCCTGCCACCCGGCCCTCAACCGCGAGTACCGCGTCACGCTGACCCTGCGCTGCCTCACCGGACTGCGCACCGACGAGATCGCCCGCGCATTCCTGCTACCGGAGTCCGTGGTCGGGCAGCGCATCTCCCGGGCCAAGAAGACGCTGCGCGACCGCGGTGTCCGCTTCGCGATGCCGACGGCGCCCGAGGTGTCCGAGCGGCTCTCGAGCGTCCTCGAGGTGATCTATCTCGTGTTCAACGAGGGGTACAGCGCCACCGCGGGCGCCGACTGGATGCGGCCCGCACTCAGCACCGAGGCCCTGCGCCTGGCCCGGCTGACGGCGCAACTGGCTGCGGTGCACCTGCCCACCGAGCCCGAGCCGCACGGACTGGCCGCGCTGCTGGAACTGATTCAGTCACGCGCCGCGGCCCGGCACGCCCCCGACGGCGCGCCCGTGCTGCTGCAGCACCAGGACCGGCGCCGCTGGGACCGTCTGCTCATCCGCCGCGGCCTCACCGCGCTCGCCCGCGCACACGACGCCGGTGGCCCGATCGGCCGCTACACACTTCAGGCCGCGATCGCGGCCTGCCACGCCACTGCGCCCTCCGCCGCCGAGACCGATTGGCTGCAGATCGCCGGCCTCTACGACGTGCTCGCCACCGCCTAGCCCACCCCGGTTGTGGCGATCAACCGGGCGATGGCGCACGGACACGCGTTCGGGCCCGACGCCGGGCTCGTGCTGCTCGACACCGTCGAACCCACTGCCGTGCCCGACTACCCCCAGCTCCCAGCCGTGCGCGCCGAACTGCTCGCACTGGCCGGTCGGCACCAAGAAGCGGCCGAACATTTCGCCGAGGCCGCAGCACTCACTAGAAATCAGCCGGAGAAAGCCCTGTTCACGAAGCGCGCTACCGCGGCTCGAGCCAATGAGACGAATTGAGGAGCAAAGTGTCGGCACAGGCTGACTACAGCCTTCTGGCCCAGCACGGCCACCGACCCGTCGCGGGCTGTGTCAATCCGAGTGATCCCGCCCTCCTCCCATCGTGCTCCCTGAGGCCAGCGCATCGGGACACGGGTCAGGGTCCGACGTGCGCTCGGATCATAGCTGGAGAACGTATTGTAGTGACCAAATCAGATTACAGACCTCGGACTCGCTGTACTCAGAAGGAGGTGGGCGCGGATGGTCGTGCACACTCGGACGCGGCCGATGTCGTCCTTCGACCGGCCGAGTCACCCGATGACCACCGAGGAGCCGGAGCGGCGCCTCGGTGAGTCCGAGGTGATTGCAGTCGGTAACACGATCCGGCGGCCCGCTCATCCCCGATCGGCCTTCGTGCAGGACTTGCTGGCCCAGCTCGCCGACGCCGGCTTCACCGGCGCGCCCCGCCCCCTGGGCTTCGATCACCAGGGTCGAGAGGTGGTCAGCTTCGTCGGGGGCATCGTCCCGCTGCAGCCGCCGTTCCTACTCACCGACGCGGAGCTGCTGAGTGCGACCTTATTGATCAAGGACTATCACGACGCTACAGCCCGCCTGCGGCTGCGGGGCTCTGATGAGATCGTGTGTCACGGTGACCTGGGTCCACACAACACCGTCTTCCGCGGCCACACGGCCGTGGCCCTGATCGATTGGGACGAAGGTGTCCGGCCTGGCCGTCGAGCTGTGGACTTCGCGCACGCCGTGTGGTGCTTCGCTGATCTGTGCGAGGACGAAGTGCCGCTGCCCGAACAGGCCCGGCGCGCCCGCGTGATGTGCTCGGCATACCCGACCATGACCGTAGCCGAGGTCGTCGAAGAGCTGGTCGCCCGGTTCCAGCGCGCGCGCCTCGAGCACGCCGACGCGCACCGGTCCGGCGCGGTGGAGGTGTTTGACCGTCTCCTGGCCTGGATGAACACCAACGGCCCCGCGATCGCTGACTCTGGCTGATGCAGCTCGCCAGCTTGGGACAAGGCACGGCCTGAACGGGCCGGCAACCACCTTCCCGCTATCGATTCCGACACCAGGCCGCGGATCTACCGATGCCGATCCCCGAGCCCTTGCGGATCAGGACGTACTGAGGTCAATTCATGGAACGGCGGTCTTCTGCGTCATCTACATCGCGGCTCGAAGCGGCTAACTGTCGCGACGGCGTCGTAAGGCGCTCGTTTTGGGTGACCACGGCATACAGCAGATCGAGGAAAGCTCGAGTGGCGGGGGCCTGACGAGTCGGTGGCGGGCGCGTGAGCGTCAGCATCCGGCGCGGTGCGGGATCGGTGAGCGGGCGGAGTACAAGGTCCGGTCGCACACCGGGTGCCAGCAGGGACGGAACGAGGGTGATACCGAGCCCGGCGGCTGCGAAGCCGAGCTTGGCAGTCCACTCCCCGACGCGGAGGTGAATACGCGGCGTGTAGCCAGCGGCAGCACATGCCACGGTCAAGATCTCGTTGGCGATCGGCACATTGAGCCTTTGCCAACCTGATCAGGTGTTGGCGATCATGAGGGTCTGGACTGCGGCGACGAGGTGACCGGCCCGGCTGGGGCTGGAGCGGATCTTGCGCAGGATGCGCCAGTTCTTCAGCTCGGCGTTGGCCCGCTCGCCCGGTCCGCGTTGGCGGGCGTGCGCGGCGTTGACGACCTTCTGGTTGCCCGACAGGCGGCGGTATCGGCCGGTGTCGGGGTCGAGACGACGCCGATGCTGCGGGGTGCGGACCGCGGGTCCGCCGCCCTGATAAGCGGTGCCGGCGATCGCGGTGACCCCAGCGGTGTTGAGCGCGTCGATGATCCCGTGTTCGCGGGCCGCGCCCATGTCATGGCGGGCACCGGGCAGCACCGGAGAGATCCACACCAACCGACCGGCCGGGTCGGCCAGGACCTGCACGTTGAGGCCATGGCACTGTGCTTCCCGGAGTAGAAGGCGCGGTCGTACCCGCTGGCCATGCCGACTCGGTCGATCCGCAGCAGGGTGCCGTCAAGGATCACGTACGCCTTTCCGGCGGCGACAGCGATCGCCTGGTCCAGGGTCGGCGCCAGCGCGGCCAGCAGCTCGATCGCCTCTCGCAGGTAGCGGTACACCGTCGAGGTCCCGATCTGGAACCCGCAGGCCAGGTCGGTGTAGGTCTCGCCCTTGCGCAGGTAGGCCACGACCAGCAGCGCTTGGCGACCGGGCGAGAGCTTGCGCCAGCGGGTCGCTCGCTGGGTGCGGTGGCGGCGTAGAGCGTCAGCAAGCAGGTTCAGCACGCGACTGGACACGGACATGCCGGAGGGGTAGGACAGCACCTCGAAGCTCCTGGTTGGACGGATTGGTCTCAGCAACCGCCCGTCTACCAGGGGCTTCACTCATGCCTGGCCATGCCCCGCCGCAGACCCGCTGACCAGCTCGAACGCCAGGTTGGCAAAGGCTCACTCACTTGTCGATCTCCCTGCTGGGGGTCGTGCCGCGGTCGCACGTGGTCGGGGTGTGGCTCCGTTGTCAGGTGAACGACGCTGCTGGCTTCGGCTCTGTCGTTGCCAACGAAGCGGTTGTGGCTTTGGACGGCTGGCCACTCGGTGCCTCGCGAGGTGTCCTGCAGCCGTGATCACCGCGCAAGTCAGGCGTCGACGATGAACGCCGATGTGTAGCCGCGCCCTGGGCCGAGGTGCTCATACACAACGGTGGGTCGGACGCGGTTACACCGATGGCCGAGTAGTAGTACGAGCCCGCCGGAACCGGCCAGGAACAGATGAACGCGCTCGGCATCGGACTGATGGTCGAGTTCCTGACGTACCAGATCGCGGATCTGCTGGGCGTACGCGACAGCCTGACCCGCGTTCGCGACGGCCCGATCGTCCGCCCGGTGGCCGGCTGGATGGTGAGCAGTGGGCCTTTGCCAACCTGATGTTGGTGCTGGACGCTCCTATGGTTGGTCAAGCCGTGCGGGCGGTTGATGTGGGTGGGTTCTCGAGTTGGCGGTGGAGCTGGCGGGCGATGTAGCGCTTGAGGCAGCGCTTGATCTCCCGGTCGGTCTTGCCCCGG